>Ga0066604_10000533_pt1 | contig 24246 bp, 16 predicted proteins | sample Higcelwee11metaG_FD_59501 | JGI IMG/M metagenome (GOLD analysis project Ga0066604, IMG submission 59501) | Freshwater pond sediment microbial communities from the University of Edinburgh, under environmental carbon perturbations - High... | ecosystem: Environmental > Aquatic > Freshwater > Pond... | reverse complement strand
CCCTCCCCCAAGCCGCCGGTTCGGGGATAAGCTGCCCGTAGCCCGGAGCCGTCCCCCCAGTGCGCAACCGCCTCAAGGCGATCTTCTACGCCTTTCTCTCGATCCTGATCTCCATCTCGGCCTACCTGGTGCCGATGCTCGTGGCGTTCCTCTCCACGATGGTAGACGGCGACTTTGAGGTGGACGCGCCCCCCGAGGAGCGCGCCGTCGAGTACATGGCGTCCATGTCCCTGACGCCTTTCCCCGACCCTTCAGAGCGGGTGCGAGAGGTCACCGAGACCTTAGAGAAGCCCCCCAAGGCCTTAGAGACCGAGGCCAAGAAGAAGGCGGTTGAGGAGGCCGAGCTGGCGGTGGTGAACCCCAAGGCCAAGCCCCAGCCCGTGCCCAAGGACCAGCCCGAGCCCGCGGGCGGCGGCGACGGCGGCGAGGGCACCCCCAGCGGCGGCAAGGTCGTGGGCCCCACCCAGGACGGCGAGGGCTCCAAAAAACAAGACTGCTTGCCTGAGAACCCCGACATCAAGCCCCTGGGCGCCAACAAGTACCAGGTCAAGCGCGCGCTCATCGACGACTACTCCAACAGCCCCCTGAAGGCCCAGCGCCTCGCCGACACCCACTGGCTGAAGAAGGACGGCGAGAACTTCGGCTTCCGCGTGCTGCGTGTGCGCTGCGGCAACGACCTGTACCAGCTCGGGTTTCGTGGTGGCGACGCCGTGCTCTCGGTGAACGAGGAGCCGGTGACGAGCCTCAGCCAGGCGGTGGAGGCGTATCGCAAGCTGAGGAACAAGAAGCGGCTGCGGGTGAAGATCCGGCGGAACAAGAAGGAGATGGTGTTGGAGTATACGTTGGTGGAGTGAGGGCCGGGACTAAGGCGAGAGGGTGGCGCCGGGGAGGTTTGCGGTGTCTTCCTGAAGGAACCAACGAAAACTAGCGATTCCCTTAGCCAGCGCCGCTTATGCCGAGGAACGCGTGACATCTACAAGAGCCGCGCAGCCTTGTCGTAGCTTTTGAGAATGCCGTGGTGGCAAATCTCAGCGTGAACAAGGGGGCTACATTAGTCCTCCGTCCATACACATCAGGTTGCAGAATGTGCTCTAATAGAACCTGATTTGGGCTGCTCGGAGATTTGGTAATCCTTGGTCCACTTGATGCGCAGGGGTTGCGGGGGCGGTCAAGATCGCTTATCCTTGATGCTAGCCCGTTGGCAGATCGCCGCGCCTGCTAAGGTTATCGGCAACAGGAGTTAAGATGAAGCTCGTCAAGTTCAAGAAGTCCCATAAAGGGCTTGATTACTGGGCATCACGCCCCTACGTTTCGGAGCAGATGCAGGGGGCTGTGCGTCAGGCGAGCATCCTCATCGTGCCAACTGAAGGGTTCCGCGGACATCAGGGGCCGTTATTTCCTGTTGGTACTGACGAGATGATCGCCTTCTTGAAGAGTAATGCGCCGCCGGGAGTTGAAGTGGAGTTGCCGGTTGCTGACGAGGACTACCAGGAGCTCGCGCTTCACGGAGCATTGATCGTCATCGGCACTTTCGTGATCACCGCGATCGCTGCACCGATCTTCGCGACACTCGTGAGTGAAGCCATAAAGTCAAGATATCCCCAGTATTTCTCCGGTGTTCAGAAGGCGGAGGCGAGTATAGAAGTGCATGTTCAGCGGCCCGATGGTTCATTCTTCAAAGTACGCTGGGAGGGACCAGCAACTGAGATTCCAGACCTCGACCCCGTCCTTCGGGGCATCGCGGATGGCGATGACGTACCGCTGCTGGAACTCGACGATGAGGACGAGGGTGAGGTGAGTTGAGGATGACGCCTCCGACACCTAGGCATCCCCAATGGGCGCAGGTCGTGAACCTGCTGGCGAACGCCCCCAATCTTGATTGGACTACACGCGATCCGGCGGCTGCCCGAGACACTATTGCTGAAGCGAAGGTCCTAGAGTTGCAGAACCAGGATGAGGCCTGTGCAAAGGTGGTTTGGTGCTACGAGACCGCGCTGGGCATCCACGATCACTTCTTCTCTGCATTTAAAAGCATGAAGACTGGTGACTTCTACACCGGCTGGTGCGCGCTTGAACACGCTGAGGTCGCCTACGGTTTCCTGTTGAAGCACATCGATTGGGTGGCAACGGAAGTCCATGCGAACGCGATTATCCGGCAGATCGTCGCGTTCCAAGGTTTGTTTCCGTACGGGGTCTTCGCGAGTCCAGAGTTCAGGGAAATAAGAAAGAGCTGCAACATCTGCGGAGCGCGTGTAATGCCTCGTCGGCCTTGTGGTCATCGGGTCGGGGAGATCTATGGCGGGGTTATGTGCATTCGTATGGTCGACGAATTGGAGCTCCTTGGTATCGCTATGGTGGAACATCCGGTGCAGAAGTTCTCGGTTCCATTCGTTTCAGCGCCTGGTTCTACTGAGCGGACCGACCACTACGACTATTCGGTAGTTCGATTCGCCGTTAACCACCTAAACGGCCCCTTAGAACCTTGGTCTGTGGAAGATACGACGCGACTCCACCCGCACAAGATATTCAAGCATATCGGCAAGAACGCGAAGTGCCCCTGTGGCTCAAAACGGCGGTATAAGTCGTGCTGCCTACGAAAGTCCGGCGTCGCACTTCGTCACAAGCAGTTCGAGTTCCCCATGTCGATAAACACTGCTACGGGAGCATCGGGGCTTCACGAACACATTGCTTTCCCCAAGCGTATTGCTTCTCGACTGCGTCAGCCGCGGCGACGGACCTAACAACATCTGCTCAAAGCTCCACCGCCCCCGCAACAGCGGCTCCACCCGGCGCTGAAGCTCGTCGATCAGCGCCTTGGCGCTTTTGGGTCCGATGAACAGCAGAGTCTCAGGCATTCAGGCTCCCGGCGATCCCCGGCCTCTTAACCACCTCGACGCCCAGCCACCCTCACCCCCCCAAAACCCGCCCCACCACCCCCGACTGCAGCAGCACGATCTGCAGCACAAACGTGAACACACACCACAGGAGCCCCGCCGTCGCCACGTCATGCAGACGGGAGATGCCCGGGGCGGCGTCGGGGTCGAGCTCGCCGCGCTCCACACGGTCGAGGTCTTCCCGGGTGATCTGCCAGGCCGCCAAGGTGAAGAACACGCCCACTACGGACGCGCAGCTCACCAGGCCAAGCAGGTTTAAGGGCAAGGCCACCCACAACAGACGCCGGGCGCGGGTGAGGCGGGGGCCGGGGCGCTGGCCGAAGAGGCGGTCGAGCCTGCGGGTGGGGGTGGCCACGGCTCAGGCGGTGAGGGCGTCGAGGCCCGCCGGGGGCAGGGCCATCAGGCGGCGGAGCTCCTCGACGCTGCGCAGGGCGGCCTCGGGGTTCACCGACACACCGCCGCCGTGGCGGAACCGCAAGACGCCGTCCTCTGCGTAGGCCTTGAGACCGTTCTTGATGTTCGCCGCGGACACGGCCTCGGGGCGGCGCACGTCCTGCACGGCGAGGTACTGGCGGCCGATCTTGAGCACCTCACGCTCTAAGGCGCGCTCGTCGAGGTCGCGGCCGTCGAGGCGCAAGAGCGCCCGGGCGGTGAGGTAGAGGCTCTCCAAGAGCGGGTGGGTCAGCTCGGCGAGCTCGCCCACACGCTCGGGGGAGACGACGCGGTAGGCGCCTTCGCCCGCCTCGGGATCCGACACGATGGCCCCGGCCTCGGTGAGCAGGCGCAGGCCCTCGGCCTCTAAGGTGCGCTCGTCCGCCGCCGGGTCGGTGATCAGCTCGTAACGCAGCAGAAAGAGCTGGAGGCGCAGAGAGTCACGCAGAGACGCCGCGGTGAAGCGCTCGGCCCTCAACGCGCGGAGCTCGGCGGCGAGCAGGCTCGCGGGCACCAAGAAATGGACGGCGCCGTTCTTGTATACGTCGAGGATCACCCGGCGCTCGGGGATCAGCCGCAGCACGGGCTCGGGGCCGTCGATCACCTCGATGAGCCCCTTCTGGCGGAGCTGGGTGAGGGCCTCGTCCCGGGCGCGGTCAAAGGACTGCAGGCGCCCTGAAGGTTCGGCCCCGGCGGCGACGAGCAGGCTGTGCAGCCGCGCCACGCGGTCGTGAAGCTCGGCGAGGGGCAGGGCCGGGCGGCGCTGGGCGAGCAAGGCCATGCTCACCAAGGCCGTGGGCGTCACGACGAGCTTGGTGTTGATGCGGTGCATCAGGCGCTCGCCGAGCACACGCAGGGCCTCGCGGCGGCGCTCACGGCCCAGGTCTTCCCAGGGCTCGTGCTGCTCGGCGATGAAGCCGGAGAGCGGCAAAGGCTCGCCGACCCGCAGGTGAACCCGGCCTTGGCGGCGGCCCAGCACCTTGAGCGCGCGCAGCAGATCAGCGGCGGACTCCGGGCGTTTCCCGGCGCCAGAGAGCTCCCGGGCGTAGGGGCCCTCTTCAGCGAGCTGCTCATAGGTGATCGCCACGGGCAGGTAGGTGACCTCACCCAAGGTGTCTCGGCCTAGGCGGGCCTCGATCCCGGCGTCGATGGTTGCGCCGAGCACGCCGAGCTTGGGCGGCAAGAGCTTGCCCGTGCGGCTGCGGCCGCCCTCGATGAAGAACTCCACCGTCTGTCCATCGCGGAACAGAGTGGTGAGGTAGGACTGAAACACCGTGGGGAAGATGCGCTCCCCGGTGAAGCTGCGCTTGATGAACACCGCGCCGAAGCGCCGCAGCAGCCAGCCCAAGGGGAAGAAGCTGAGGTTGTCTCCGGCGATGACGTGGGGCATCACGAGGTCGTTCTCGTGCAGCACGGTCGAGAGCACGATGTAGTCGACGTGGCTCTTGTGGCAGGGCACCAGCACACAGACGCCGTCACGCATCGCCGCCCGCACCTGCTCCACGTCCTCTGCGGGCACGTCGAAGCCGTCGTAGACACGGCTGAACAGCCACACCGCCGGGCGCCGGGCGAGGCGCACCACGGTGTACGAGAAGCGCGCCGCCATGCGGTCGTAGACCTTGAGCACCTCGGTTTGAACCGCGGAGATCGGGCGCCGGGTGGCCATGGCCTCTTGTTCGATGAGCCGAGTCACCCGGGGGCTGCCGAGCACCCGGCGGCGGGTCACCCGGGGGGAGCGGATGGCCGGGCCTCGGACGAGCTGGGCCTCTCTCCAAAGGTATCGTCGAAGCAACACGCGGAGCTGGCGGGCCTGCGTCGCCGGGGGCAGCTCAGCCGTCCGGGACTGGTACTCTTGCAGGTTCACCGGCTCGCCGACCTGCACACGGGCCTCACGCACGCCCGTGGCCACGCCGAGGAGCTTCCAGAACCAGCGGCCCTCATCTTCAGCGCCGATGAGCGCCTTGAGGGTGATGCTCCCGGCTTGTTCGGGGCGGCGGCGCCAGAGCACCACCACCGGCACCAGGCGCACGGGCCGGGCGGAGTCACGCTGGGCGTCGAGCAGGGTGGGCGTGGGGTCGGGCCAGGCGGGGGGCGAGAAGAAGTCGCGCCAGCGCATCCGGGGCCGCAGAAACACCGCGGCGTTCTTGCCCGAGGCGATCGTGCGCCCGAGGTAGCCCACGTCGATGGGGCTCGGCGGGCGGCCGTGGCGGACGATCCACTTGAGCTTGTCCCGGATCAGGCGCAGGCCCTCCCAGAACGGCATCCACGGCGTCATCGAGATCGCCATGCTGTACTCGGCCAAGGGCAGGCGGCGGCGGCGCAGCACCTCGTTTAAGGCGAGGTAGTCGAGCAGCGAGCGGCTGCGGAGCACATAGACGACGGGGCCTTGATCGGCGGCGAGGCGCACACGCTCGGCGGCGGCGTCGTCCAGGCGCAGGGCGCGAAACACCCAGGCGAGGCCGAAGAGGTAGTAGAGGATGCCCCAGGTGCGCACCATACACGAGCGGTAGAGCTCGATGGGGACATAAGGCTCGCCGTCGCCGTCATGAACGGGCGGCTCTGTCGAAGGGGGAGGAGGGCTCAGGTCCATGCTCTTGAAGCTAACCTGTCCCTCCTCTCGGGCGAGGGGGCGCGCCGCTGTAGTACTAGGGGCAGCGCTTGCGCAGCTCCTCGGCGGTCTTCACCAGGGGCTTGAGCTGGGGCTCTACCCGCCGGGCCTCGGCTTTGGCCGCGTCCAGGCGCCGGGCCTCCATCTCGGAGACGTTCCGGGCGAGGTACGGGATGCGCCCGGTGATGCCGGTGATGACGTTGAACCGCAGCTCATTGGGCCGCACCTCGTCGGAGCGTGTCACCCGCGAGGCGTCCAGGGCCGCGTCGAGGGTCTTGATCTGGGTGAGGTAAAAGAAGCCGCTGGTGAGGAAGGTGAAGGTCGAGAACTGGGCGGCGTCATTCACGACGGCCTTCATCCAGTTGAGATCACGGACCATTCGCTCTTGCAGCCACAAGGTCTCCCCTGCCCACTGAACCGACGCCGCGTCACAGCCGGGCTGGGCCGGGGCCGCGCTCACCAAGGGGGCCACAGCCTCCTCCCAGGCCATGTGCCCGTCGAGCCGCGCCCAGAACGCCTCTTGCCAGGCGTGCAGGTGGGCGCCATCGCCGGGGCGCGGCCCCTCCCCCAAGGCCACGGCGGCGAAGTGCCCCGTGCGTCGTTTGGACTTGGCGATCAGCTCAAACCCCGTCTGGTTGGCGTTGAGGATGAACTGGAACTTGAGGTTCTTGGCCAGATCCAGGAACTCCCGCACGGTGCGAGAGGCCGGGGCGTTGGGCTGGGCCGCCATGAGCCGCTCCAGCTCCTTGCGGTTGAAGGTGAAGGTGCCCTCGTAGTTGACGAGCGTGAGCGCCTCTTTGCCGTGGCCCATGTGGGGGTCGCGGAAAGGGTTCCAGGCCTGCACGACGTGGAGCTGCAACGGCAAGGCGAGGCCATCGTAGACGATCTCCACCGTCCACGGGCTCGCCTGGAGGTTAAAGTCGGGCACCCGCAGATCTAAGGTGAGCCGGTCGAGCTCCACCCGTCCACGAAGCTCCTGATCCACCGTGGGCTCGTCGGCGTGCAGGGCCTCCAGGGCCTCGGGGGTGGCGTACTGTGTCAGGTTCTCGGGGCTCAAGAACTCCTCTGCGGGGATGTCCCAGAAGCCACGATCTCCCGGAGGCGCGGGCCGAAAGCTCCACTCGCCGCCGAGCAGGCTCTTGTGGAAGCTGCCGATGACGCCGTCTTTTTTGCCGACGATGCGCAGCTCTCGCGCCCGGTTGCCTTTGCCCGTCTGCAACATCGACACCCGCCGGGTGAGCGCGGTCTCGGGGCCCCAGGCCTCGGGGGGCAGCACAGGCGGGTGAATCGTCCAGCCCTCGGGCGGCAGGCGGATGTCGGACATGCCGCTGCGGATGTCGCCCGCGGGGTAAAACGGCTCGCTGTCACACTCCTCCTCGTAACAGTAGGGGTGTGTGGGCGTAGAGCCCAAGAGGTCGAAGTCGGCGATCTTGGTGACCACGGCGCCGAAGCGGTCGAGCAGCATCACCGTTGAGGCCGAGGCGTCGATGGCCTCGCCGCGGTACTTGCCACGGAACGGCGGCTCGATGAAGTGCTCGACCTCGGGGGGCGTGCCGGAGTCGAGGTAATAGATCGTGCGGCCGTCGGGCGCGAGCCACACCATCGTCTCCATCGACACCGCCGCCGGACCCCACTCAAAGATGCGCCCGTCGGGGCCCTCTTTGTAGCCCGCGGCGGCGGCGGTGATGCGCCCCAAGGCCCAGCCACGGTGGTTCGTGAGGTGGCGCGGAACATACACAAACTCGTCTTTGCCCGCGCCCCAGCCCGCCATCCACTCATCGGGCACAAACAGGTTGGCGAACTTGCGGCGATAAAACATCTGGCGGGTGTCGCTGAGCACCGCGAGCTCGTCATCGTCCGCGGTGAGCGCGATGAGGCGATCGGGCATGGGGAACTCGGGATCAAACGCCAGGGGCTCGTCATGGGGCCAGGCGCCGACCTTGTCCCAGGTGGCGGCGTCGAGGCGGGCGAGGGCCTGGGCGGGCTCTTCAGTCTCAAAGGCCCGGCTCTTGATGAAGTCGCCGCGGTCACCGTCGAGGTAGGTGGTGTCCAAAAGCGCCGGGTCTTTGTGGTCGAGGCGGTACGGCAGTCCGTCGCGGTGGCCGAAGGGGCGCCACGGCAGCTCCACCACCAGTTCCTCCAGGCCCGCGCGGCGCTTCACCCGGGGCTTAAACCACACCTTGCCATTCACCAAGGCGAAATAATACCAGTCGTTGAAGCCTTGGTAGGAGCGCTCGACCTCTAAGACCGGCGGCAGGTCTTCAGGGCTCGTGTACGGCGAGGCCGGGTAGACCGTGGCGTCGAGGGTGGCCAAACGTTCGGCCTCACGGACAGCCTCAAGGGCCAAATCCACGGCGCCGGGGGGCCGGGCGGCCAGGGCGGGCGTGAGGGCGGCGGCGAGCAGGAGCGAGCAGGCGGCGAGGCGGCGCATCTTGGTCTCGGGCGGGGTGGGTCAGCGCGGAGGGTATCGCTCTCGACCTAGGAAGATCAAGCGGGGTCAGCGGTCAAAGTGAACCGGAGATAGACTCTCCGACGTCGCCCTGACGGCGCGCAGGCTGCTCTCCGAGGTCCCGATGTCCCGCTCTCTCAAAATGTTCTCTCTTGTGACCCTCAACTGGCTTATGGCCTGCGCCGGGGACAAAGACCCTAACGCCGACAAAGATCTAGGCGCTGACAGCGCCGCGGACACTGAGGCCGAGGGGGTGATCGACGACGACGGCGACGGCGTGCGTGTCGAGTACGACTGCGACGACAACGACGCCTCGGTGTATCCCGGCGCCGCCGAGCCCTGTGATGAGCGCGACAACGACTGCGACGGCAGCGTTGATGAGGGCGCGAACGCCTCCTACTTCGCCGATGATGACGGCGACGGCTTCGGCCGCGACAGCTCCGATCTCTTGGCCTGCGCCGCGCCCGAGGGCTACGTCGCGATCGGCGGGGACTGCGACGACAACAACAGCAGCGCCTTCCCTGACGCCCAAGAGGTCTGTGATGGCGCCGACAACAACTGCGACGGCGCCGTCGATGAGGGCGTGACGATCGCCTTCTACGCCGATGACGACGCCGACGGCTTCGGGCGCGAGGCCACGATGGTCTTGGCCTGCGTTGCGCCCGAGGGCCACACCTCCACGGTTGGAGACTGTGATGACGGCGACCCCGGGGCCAACCCCGAGGCCGAGGAGCGCTGCGACGGGACCGACAACAACTGCGATGGCGCCGTCGATGAGGGCGTGACGATCGCCTACTACACCGATGACGACGGCGACGGCGACGGCGATCTGGCCTCCGCCGCCATGGCCTGCGAGCTGCCATCCGGGGCGGTGCTCAGCGCCGGGGACTGCGACGACAACAACCCCAACCTCAACAGCAACGACGTTGACGAGGACGGCCTCGCCACCTGCGACGGCGACTGTGACGACAACGATGAGAACCGCGCCGCCATCTGTGAGTACGCCACCTTGGCCGGGGGGTTCACCGTCAACACCAGCACCTGCATCTACACCTCCGCTGGCGCAACCATCGACCCCACCACCCAATGCCCGACCTGCGACTTCGGCTTCTTGACCACCAACACCCTGACCCGTGGGAGTAGCTGCTCCTTCGCCTTCACCAGCCTCTACGCCTATGACATCGACGCGGGGTCGATGAAGTTTCTGGCGAGCTATGGTTCCGGTCTCTACGAGGAGCAGGGCCCCTTCGCGGCGACCCTCAGCTTCGGCGCGACCTACGACACGCTGAGCTTCTACGGTGTTGGCCCCGCGGGTCGCACCTACAGCGGCTCCTTCACCTTGCACCCCTGAGCCGATAGACTGGCGCCATGCCCACGACCCCCTGCCCTGGCTGCGGCCTGATCTTGCCGGAGCGCCTCGCCCCGCCGCCGCCGGAGCACGGCGCCTCCCCGGCCTGCTTCGCCCTCTATGGCCGCGCCTTGGAGCACCAGTCTCGGCGGTTTTCCCAGCCCCCGGCGGGGCGCCTGCTCCTCGACGCGTACGGCGCCCAGCACCCAATGGACGGCGGGCGCATGGCCCGGGACAACCTCGCCGTTCACCTCATCGCCCTGCACCTCGCGCTCACCCGCCGCATCCCGCCCGACGCGATGCCCAACACCCTGCGCCGGGTGCTGCGGGGCCGCCGCGACTTCACGGCCTTGCCCCGGCCCCAGACCCTCGGCGTGTTGACCGTGGCCTCGATGTTTGGCCCCAACGGCGCGCCGATCGACGAGCTCGAGGCCCAAGCTGAAGCGGCCCGCGCCTGGGCCTCCGCGGTGTGGGAGGCCTGGTCCGATCAGCACGGCCTCGTGGCGCGCTGGGTGCGGGACTCCGGCGTGTTCAATGAGGACGACGACTAATCCGCCGCCGCGCAGTCCACGGCCAAAGACTCACCACAGACCGCCTCATCGTCCAGAGGCTCTCCGGCGAGGCGCGCCGCCAGCCAGTCGAGCTGCAAGGGCACGCTGGTGAGCACGGTGTCGGTGTGGCCGCCCCCGGCGCACACGACCGTCTGTACGTCATAGCCCTGGGCGCAGAGGAGCGCGGACTCGGCGGCCTGCAAGGTGGGGTCAGAGACCTCGTCGGCGTCGCCGTAGACATACAGAGTCCGCGTCCCCGGCCCCAGCGGCGCACGTCCATGGCCCACGCTCGACTCCTCCAGCATACAGGCCCAAGGATCGGCGAGGCCCTCGGCGAGCGTCTCCTCGACGAAGGCCACATCCCACACGTCCGTGACCGCGCTCACCCCGTCGGGCACCTTGGCCTCGGGGCAGTCCTCGTACAGGCTCTGCTCAAACGCCGGCAAAAAGTCTGGGTTGAGCAGCGCTTGTGCGTCCCCCAGCTCACCGTGCCACTCATTGAGCTGGTGCAAGATGAGCGCGCTGCCCGCGGTGCCGATGCGTAGGGACTGAAGGCCCAAGAGCAGGGTGTCGTCCAGGGCGCCGGGGGGCGAGCTGACCACGACGGCGCGGAGATCCGCCTCTGGGAACAGCTCCGGGGCCATTCGCTCCACCCACAGCGCGTGGTGCGCGCCTTGAGAGGCCCCGAACAGCGCGAGCTGCTGGGTGACCGTGTTGTCGCCGAGGATCGGCAGCTCCGCGCCCCAGGCCGCGCGCACCGCGTCTAAGGAGGCGACAGCCGCGGGCTCCGCCGCCAGGTACGGGTGCAGCGCCTCGGCCTCGTCACCAAAGCCGTTCTGACCGAGATAATCCGGCGCCACCACCAGATACCCCCGGCTGGCGAGCACCAACGGCACCGCCGTCCACAGCAGATCCCGGCCTGAAGGCGCGCAGTGGTCGTCCATGCCCGTGGTGGGGTGCAGGTACAACAAGGTCGCCAGCGGCCCGGCGGGGCCGGGATCCGGCGCGGCGATCATCGCCGTGGCCTCGACCTCCACCCCTTTGTCTTGGGTGGTGTACCGCAGCCGCGCGCCCCGGGCGCCGTAGGGGCTCGGCGCCAGGGCGTCTAAGTCCACGAGGCCCAACAGCGCGTCGAGGTTGGCTGCGGTGAGCGACCAGTCCTCCTCCTCCTCAAGCTCCACCACGGCGCCGAGGCTGTCCGGGGGCAGCCAGTCATAGGTTGCGCTGCCGCACCCGGCGGTGGGCAGGTTCGGCAGGCGCGGCGCCGGGGCGTCGTCACGACAGGCGAGGAGCAGGAGGAGCGTGAGCATTCGCGAAGTTTAGCCGTCCTTGAGCCAGTGCGGCCCCAAGGTCCAGCCCAAGAACCTGCGCCCGTTGTTGGGCACGCGGCCTTCAGCGTCAAAGCGGGCGCCGCGGTGCACCGCCTCCAGGCCCACCAAGGCCGGCTTGAGCCGGGCCACCCGCCCGTCCTTCTGGGCCTCAAAGGTCTCCCGGGCCCAGGCCATAAACACGCTCACCTCGTCTGGCGGTGCCAGGCTCAAGAAGAAGATCATCTGTCGCCAGGCGTAGGCGCTGTTCTTGATGAGCTGGAGCTGGGCCCGCCAGTCGGCGACGGGCTGGGCGTTGCGGCGCAGGATCCAGGTGAAACAGTCCTTGGCCATGGGCACGAGGCGGTCGGCGAGGGCTTGGCCCAGGCCCAGGGCCTCAAACAGCACGGCGAGGTTGTGGGTGTGGAGGATCTGCGCCTGCTCCAGCACCACGCCGTTCGCGGCCACGGAGAAGGTCTTCACCTTCACCTCCGCGGCGGGCTTGGCCCGGGCTTGGCACAAGGCCGCGAAGTCGGCGGCGGTGGCTTTGCCCCAGCGCTTCTCTTTGGGGGTCTCGGGCTTGGGATAAACGCTGGCCTCGGGCAGCTCGTAATAGCGGGCGTACAGTCGGCCCGCGAGCAGGGTGGAGGCCACCACGGCGGCGCGCTCAAACTTGGGCGTGAACGTGCCCATAAAGATGTCGGCGGCCAGCTCCTCCACGAGCGGCAGCTTGAGCCCCGCGGCCTCGGACAAGGTCGACATCTCCGAGATCAGCGGGTTGGGCAAGATCGTCTGGGGAAAGCCCGTGAAGGCCAAGGCCGAGACCTGCTCCAAGGTTTGACGGGCGCGGACCTGGCCGCTGAGGTTCTGCTTGCGAAAGACCGACAACGCCGCCACCCACGGCAGCTCGTCGATGCGCACCTGGCTCTGGAGGTTCAGCAGGAGCAGGGTGCGGCGGCGGCGAAAGGCCCCGTAGACGCTCACGAACAGTCGGCGCAGGGCCGCGTCATCTACCCCGGCGGCGACGGTCTGTGCGGTGATCTGCGGCAGGAGCTCGGCGAGCACCTCGGCTGAAGGCACCACGCCCAAGGCCATGAGCTCCTCCACAGGAGCCTCCAGGCAGCGGCCCAGCTTCTCGGTGAGCGACGCCGGCAGCACAAAGCCCGGGGCCTGGGGCAGCTCATCCTCACGCGCCGGGCCGCTCACCTCCTCCATCGACGGCAGGCCGCCCTGGGGTGGATACGCCCGCAGGCGCTCGGCGAGGAGCGCGGCGAGCTCTTGGTTGGAGGGCCGCGCGGCGATGGCGGCCTGCTCCTGGCGCAGGATCGTGTGAACCTCGGAGCCCGGCGCCCCGCGGCGAGACACCGCCCCGGCGAGCACGGCGCGCACGTTGGCCCCTGGCGCGGGCGCCTTGGGGTTGACCGCCCGGCGAATGGCGGCGCTGAGCACCCCCAGCGTCGATCGTTCGGCCCGGGGCCCTTTGCAGCGCCGATGCCGCTTCGCCGCCGCGTCGAGCTCCTCCAGATAGGCCCGCGCCCGCGTCCGCCACTCGTCGTCAAGCTTCACTAGGGGCGCGCCGCCCCTCACGACGGGCTGCCGCTTCGGCCCTCGGACGAGCTCACCCTTGTCGTCGGTCTCAAGGGCTGGCGGCTCACCCTCGACCGTCTCCAGCAGCAGGGCCACGGCGCGGTCGGTGAGGGGGTTCCACACCCGCAGGGCCTCGTTCATCGCCGCGACCTGCTTGGACCCGCTCCGACTCGCCAAGGCGTCGCGCACGGCCCCGACGGGCTCACGAAACACGGAGAGCCCCGCCGCAAGGGCCGTCTCCGCCTCGCGGGGGGTGAACCGCAGGCGCTCCAGAAACGGCGCGATGGCCTCGATCACCTCCAGCGCCTTGTCGTAGGTGCCCCGGTGCGTGAGCCAAGCGACCACCGCCAAGGCCCCCTCTTCAGGCACCTCCACCCGATACCGCCCGTCGAGCACCCGCGCCAAGAGCGCCGCCTGACCGGCCCCAGCGAGGGCGTGGTGGTTGATCTTGCCCCGGGGCGTGGCCCCCGGCGCGTCGGCGGGCAAGGTGGCGAGGAGCGCCGTCTCGGCCTCGTCCAAGGGCGCCTCGGCGAGCAGGGCCCCCGTGGCGAAGCCCCCGTGGGCCACCTCCAAGGTCGCCCAGACCGGCGTGTTGGCCACGGGCGCCCGGTCACCGACGCTGAGCGTGCCCGCGCTCATGCCGTCGAGCACGGCCTGCCAGCGCCGAATCTTGGCCATCGCGCGCTCCCGCACGGCCGGATCGGGGTGCGTCTGGAGCGTCTGGAGCGCGCGGAGCTGCTGCCCAGCGGCATAGCCCGGGCTCGCGGTGAGGAGGTCATCGGCCATCGGAGCACCCGCACCATCGAAGGGGAGCCTGATGGCGGGATTTGAACCCGCGCCCTTCCGGTCCATAGCCGGACGCCCTACCGCTGGGCCACATCAGGAGGAAGAATGCTTGGAGGCGGGATTTGAACCCGCGCCCTGCCGGTAGGAAGCCGGCTGCTCTGACCGCTGAGCTACTCCAAGAGGTTCGACGGGGAGCTTAGCATAGGTGGGGCGCGACGAGCCCGCCTCGCCCGGCGAGGGGCGGATGAGCCGCGGTCCCACTCGACGAGCAAGGCCGTCGTCTCAATCCCACCACCCACTACGGAACTGACCGGAGGAGCCGCTTCACTTCTCAAATCGAGAACTATCATTTCTCGATTTGAGGTTTATTGATTCTCTATTCGAGAATCGTTAGGCTAACCCAATGCCAATCTCCAACGCCGATCTACAAGAGGCCCTCGCTACCCTGGGTGCCCTGCTCCTCGACCGTGATGAGGTGGGCAAGCCCATCGAGGCCGTCGCCGCGAAGGAGCCCCGCCGTGGATAGCGCCGACACGATCAACCGCGCCACGACGGACCTCTTGTGGAGCCTCTGGACGGAGCTGGGGGTCAACGGTGTGGTCCGCAAACACGCCCAGGTCATCATCGACCCTGAAGTACTCCTGCTCTTCTCGCCGCTGCTTGTGGCCTCTGAGCCGCGCCTGCTGGAGCTGATCTACTCCTGGTGTGTGAAACACCACGGGCTCATCGCGCCGAGCCGGCTCTCGGGACTGCGCAAGTCGCTCCCGCCCGAGGCGACCGGGCCCTTCGACTGCTTCGCGGCGACGGTCCGCGCCAACACCCCCGCCCGCTGGACGATCCCCAAAGGCGCGTCGCCGTGGTCTACGGTGCCCGCCCTTCGCCGCGTCTCGATGGACCTCACCCGCCCCGCCTTACGAACGTTGCGGCTGCGGGCGATCCTCGGGGTGAGCGCCCGCGCCGATGTGCTGGGCGCCCTGCTCAGCGAGCCCGGCGAGTGGGTGACCGCCTCCCAGCTCACCGCCCTTGGCTACTCCAAACGAGCCATCGCGTTGATCCTCCATGATCTCCACGAGGCCCGGCTCATCGACGCACAGCCCGAGAAGAACCGCATTACCTACCGCCTCGCCGTCGGCGCTGAGCTGGGCGCCTTGGCCGGGCCACCGGGCCTCGCGACCCCTCGCTGGCTCGACCTCCTTAGCCTCGTCACCCTCGCCCACACGCTCACCGCACATCAAGAGCGCCTGCCCACTCTGCGACGTGTGGCGGCGCACAAGCTGGTGGAGCAGGCCCGACCCTTGGCCGCACGGCTCAACCTGCCGCCGCCCCCAAAGACCGCAGGCGATCCCGAGGCGTTTGAGGACGCGCTCCGGTGGTTCGTTCACCATCTTGAGGGCCTGGCGAGCGCCAGCTCTCCAGCGTTCATGGTCCCAACCATACGATGATCCCCCCGACCCTCCCGCCCGGGTGCAGCCAAGATGACGACGCCCCCGCCCCCTCGACCCTGGCTCCGAGAGCTGCCGGTCGCCTTGGGCGTGCTCGGCCTGTGGTGGCTGGACCGAGCATTGAGTCAACAGCGCCCGGGATGACCAGCGGGCGATGCTCCGCGAGACCAGAAGGAGCTGGGCGGTCGAGCCGCAGAGCTCAGTCTTACGGACCTCAGAACTCTCGACCGCTCCTGCGGCCCGCGGGCAGACGGCGCCATCGAAGACGAGCGTAGACCTACAGCGGTGCCCGTCGTCGCGGGCGCTCAGCGGCAGCCCCCTGACGGTGGGGAGAGCGGAGGCCGCCGCGCTGGTCAGGCAGACGTTGGCGCTCCATGGCCGCGCCCTGGGCTGGGCTCACACGGCGGAGGCTATTTTGTCCGCTCGACGATCACCTCTAGGTTGGGGGAGCTCCCGCCGGCTAGGCTGCAGGTCGTGTCATAGGCATAGCTGCCCCAGGTCTTCCTCAAATACCCTGAGTCGTTGATCCTGTCTTGGTAGGTGTCCCAGCTGACGACGCTGTACTCGCTGTCGTTGTCTTCTACCCGGCACCAGGTGGAGTTCGACCCAGTGAGAACAGAGTAGGGCACCGAAAAACCGGCCACAACATAGTCAATTCGGCTCGTGCGACCGCCGATGTTGTAGACCAAGGCGCCGTTGACACCGACCATCTGTCCAGCCGGATGAACGTAGAGGACCGTTCCCCACTGTCCGTTCTTGATCCTATCCGGCGCCCGATACCGATCCGTATCTCCGGTCCACATTTTCTGCCCGTGGTACACTAGGTCCTCGCCGGTGGCGTTGTAGACGGTGACCAGAACGCTGATGCCGTTGCCGTATTGGCTCTTGTAGTCCTCGACCTGCTTCCGGGCCTCCTCGCGGTGGTCGTCAATGTGCGCCATCGCGACGTCGCTCAGCTCCCAAAGCGCGATGGTGGATTTGTCCCGGCCCGCGAACTCTGGGGCAGAGGTGGTGATGGCTTTGCCGACAACGCCCGCGTCGGCATCGGTGACGGTCAAGGCGAACAGAAGAGACAGCATTTTGTGCTCCGGCGTTTGTGTGATTTGTGTCGCACCCTCGCGGTGTCGAACCGCAAAACCACCATAGCGCCGCGTCTGTCGTTCGCCCCTTACGGCACCTTACAGCCCAACCGTCACGATCTCCGCGGTCCCTGGCGGCCCCGCGGCGGCGCGCTCAATCCCAAGGGTGCGCCACCGGCAGGGGCAGACCCGCCTGTCTCCACTCCGCGGACGCCGCGAACCGATCCGGGGCCACCACCGGCGTAGGGCTCCGGTCGACGGCCACCTGGGCCTGGCGTTTGGCCTCCTCCAGCTCGCCCGCGGCGGCCGCGGCGAGGGCGAGCTCAAAGTGTACGGTGAAGGCGGAGTGCCAGAGCTCATGGGTGCGCGGGAGCTGGAGCGCGTCGAGCGCTTTTAGCCACTGGGCCGCCGCCAGCCGCCCACGCGAAGGATCGGGGCCCCGCAGCAGAGCGCCCACCCGCCGGGCCATCAGCCACCAGACACGATCCTCGGGGTCCATGGGCAAGACCACGTCCTCAAGCTCGGCGCGCAGGGCGTCATCGACGTCGGGGATCGGGCGGTTGCCGATGATCGGCCGGTAATAGACTCGCTCAAAGAGCTGCGGCCAGCGCGCCCCGCTGGCGGCGCGGATCAACGGCGCCAAGCTCGCACGATAGGCGCGGAGCAGGTAGGGCAGGCGTCTCATAAGCCGCTCGTGGTCTTGATCTAAGGCCTCTGAGAAGGTCTGCATGGCCTCCAGAGGTCTTCTCAACGCCGCCTGGGCGACTGCGCGCTCGGTGAGGGCGCCTGGGGGCAACAAGGCCAGGGCCGCGGCGGGATCTTGGTGGAGGAGCGCGAGGTTGGCGCGCTGCCGCGGATCGAGCGCCGTGTCGGTCAGCGCCACCCCCCACACCTCCAGGCGGTCGAGGCGAAGGCGGATCAGCTCTCCGATGGCGCCGTGGTCCTCAAGCTGCAGCGTTAGATCGGTGGGGGCCTCGGCCTTCAGCGGCACGGTCACCGACTGGTGGTGATCGGGCATGGCCACGGTGCATCGCCAGGTCTGGTCTTCAGGGGTCCAGGTCAGCCGCAGGCGCATCGCGACGGGCTCCAGAGGAGACGAGCCTCCCGGGGGGAGCATCCGTTTGCCATCGTTGTGCAGCCAAGGCCAGGGCCTACACTCCAAGAGCGGGAAATGTGCGCGCTCGGCGCCATAGAGCTCGTACTTGAAGCCGACCTTCTGCTCTGGGCCTTGGGCCAGGCCCACCCGAACGGCCGCGCGCCACTCCTGCTGATCGACCCGCGCGTCGAAGATCAACGCCACCGGGCCGCCGAGCGCGCGCAGCGGCGCCTGCAGCACCGGGCTGCCGCCGCCATAGAGGTTCAGCCAGGTCTCGCCGCCTCGCTGCTCGATGGCCAGGGGCTCCTCCACCTGCCAAGGGGCGTCGATGGGCCGGGTGGGGTCGAAGACGAGGCTCGCCGTGCGGGCGCGCTGCCAAGCGGCGAGCTGCGCCGCGAGGGCGCCGGTGGGGCCCTGGCCCTCGGCCTGGCGCCAGCGCTCAGCGACCTGCAAGGCCGCGTCGGGGTCTGCGCCCGAGAGGTGCAGCCTCACCGCCGACTCCCAATGTGCCCGGGCAGACGCTCCCTCGGAAGACCGCGCGGCGACCTCGGCGGCCTTGGCGGCGGGTCCGTATTGTTTGAGGGCCTCCCAGAGCCCCGAGGCGGCGGCGGCGGTGTCGGCGTCTCGGGCCAGGCTCGCGGCGCGCTGCAGGAGCCGCGCGGCGCTGGGGGCCTGGCTCACAGAGACCAGCAAGGAGGCGTCTCGCCAGACCTGGGCCAGAGGCCCCTCCAGGGCGCCTTCGGGGGCCTCCAAGGGGGCGGACGGCGCGGGGGGCTGGGCCGCAGGATAGGCCTGGGATCCTCGCCCCCAGATCCAGTACTCTGGCTTCTCAAAGCCCATGAGGCGCTCAACGATGACCTCCGCCGCGGCGTCCTCATCGAGCTGGCCCACGCCGACCACCTCGGCGCCCTGGATCACCATCGAAGAGAAGCCGGGCGTCTCCCCCGAACGAGACACGGCCGTGGCCCCCGGATCGCCCACCTCCCCCTGCGGCACCCCCGCCAGAAGCTCCTCGCGGCCGTCGCCGTCTAGGTCGGCGCGGAAGAGGGAGCGTGGGTTTCCGGGGAGCGGCAGCACAAACAGCTCGTCGAGCTTGTCTCCGACGAGGCGTCGAACCACCACCGCGGGGGCAGGGCCCTGGGGGTGATCATCGCCGAATTTGTAGGCGTTGGGGTAGATCGTGTGCTCACCGGCGATGATGAGGCGCCCAGCGCGCCAGGGGTCGGCCAGGGTCAACAGACAGCAGGGCGCCCCGCGCTGCGCGCGGTCCCTCAGGCGAAAGCCGCCGTCTGAGGCGCCGTAGACGCGCAGGTCGTAGCCTCGCCACTCCGCGAGGCCCACGATGAGCTCATCGCGCCCGTCCGCGTCGAGGTCGCCGAGGTCCGCCATGACCTCGGCGTTGGTGCGGATCACCTCGGGCAGGTTCGGCTCGCAGCGGGACTCATCCGGGGTGAACCGGCACACCACCCGCGCCAGGGCCCGGTAACGCTCTTGTGCGCCGTCGCCGTCTACATCTCCCGCGACCGACCGCGCGCCCAGGTCCAGCTTGAGCTCCCCGTCCTGGAGTCTGAACTCGCTGAGGCGCAGCGCCTCCACCTCAGCGGGGCCCAGGGCGCGCACCGTGGGGGTGAGCTGGTAGACCTGCAGGCGGCCGCCGACCGTGACGATCGCCACTGGCGAGCCGCCGCCTTCGGGCGTGATGAAACGGGCGGCCCCGTGGGGCAGCTCCAGCCGCTCGGCGGCGCCGAGGCCCGGCGGCGTCCATCGTGGATCCATGACCCGGTCGGCGATGGGGAGCCCCATGGCCTTGGCCCGATCCCAAGCGCTCACGGCGTGGCGACGATCCCCAGAGTTGAGGGCGTACTCCAGCTCCAAGGTGACGCGCTGCTCCTCCGAGACCGTCCCCGCGGGCAGCGCGGCCAAGGCGTCGAGCAGCGTCCGAAGATCCGCGTGTTTGAAGCGGTCTTTGGCCTCCTGGGCCAACCGCAGCAGGGCTTGACCACGAACGGTCGTATCGGGGGCCTCGGTCAGCGCGCGGGCCCAGGCGTCCACATGCTCCGTGGAGCCCTCCCCGAACTCCCCGACGGGGTGGGGCTCTTGGGCCAGGTCGTCCCCGCGGCGCAGCCAGGCCTGGGCCACCGCCGTGGTGCCCCGGTAGGCGTCCGACCTCAGCAGCTCGTCCAGGAGCGCCTCGCCTTCTGGGGTGCCCAGGCTGGACTGAAGGCCCTCCCAGGCCCGCGCCGCGCTGGCCTCACGCTGGCGTCGCGCCAAGGCCTGCTTCGCGGGCGCCCAAGACAGCGCCACGCCCACCATCGTCACGACCAGCAGGCCCAAGGCCAGCCGGGTGGCGTGTCGGCGCGCCCAGCGGCGACCACGCTCCAGAGCCGTCTCCGGGCGCGCGTGGACGGGCTCTCCAGCCAAAAACAGGCGCAGGTCTTCGGCCAGCGCCGCCGCGGTCGGGTAGCGCCGCGGAACCTCTGGGTCCATGGCCTTGCTGACGATGGCGTCTAGGGCCGGGGGCACCTCGGGCCGCAGCCTGCGCAGCGGCGCGCGTCTGCCCGACGCGGCGGCGCTCAGGCGCTCGTTCAAGCTCAGCCCGTCGACGGGCGGCCGCCCGGTGATGGCCGCGTACAGCAGCGCGCCGAGGCCGTACACATCCGCCCGTATCCAGTCGATCTTGGCCTCGGTCCGGGCCACCTCGGGCGGCATGTACGAGGGTGTGCCCAAGATCTGGGCCGTGGCGGTGAGCTGGCGCGCGTCTGTGAGCGATCGCGCCAGCCCAAAGTCGGCGATGCGTGGGTGGCCGTCTCCGTCCAGCAGAACGTTCCCGGGCTTGAGGTCGCGGTGCGCCACCCCCGCGGCGTGGGCGTGGGCCACCGCGGCGGCCACCGCGGCGCCGATACGCGCCGCCTCCTCCAAGGGCAGCGGCCCCCCCGAGGCGATGACCTCCTCCAGCGAGGGGCCAAAGACCCGCTCCATCGCGAACCAGGGCTGCTCCTCGACCTCACCCATGTCGAAGATCCGCACGATGTGGACGTGGTGCAGCCCCCCCGCCGCGCGGGCCTCCGCGACAAAACGTCGCCGGGCCTCAGCGGAGGCAAATCCCCCCGCCAACAAGACCTTCAGGGCCACGTCGCGCTGCAGCTCGGTGTCCCAGGCGGCGTAGACCACCCCCACGCCGCCGCGGCCCAGCTCCCCGCGCAGCTCATAACGACCGACGCGCCGCGGCCCCGTCGGGACCAGATCAGGCCGCGCGGGATCCAGGGTGCCCGCGGTCGCCGTCCCCTCGGCCTGGTGTGGGCCTGAGGCGCCCGGCGTGGCCCCTGAGTTTGTGCGGCGTCTCTCGGGATACAGCCACTGGACCGGCGCCAGGGTGTCCCCGCTCAAGAGACCGTGGCACATCCCGCAGCGGAGCTGTCGGTCTGTCGCGAGGGCACGCGCACGAATGGAGGCCTGACAGGTCGGGCAGACGAGCGAGCGCATTCCCCCGGCGATCACCTCGGCTCGCGCCGCCATTCCGTCGTGCTCACCCACGCCGCTCCCGCTCAGAGGGTCTCAACCGACAGCGTCCGGGCGCCAACTCGAAGCTGGTGACGCCCAGGCCGACGCTCCACGGGCTCAAACCCCTCGGGCACACGGAGCGCCTCAAACTCTTTGCGGATGCGGTGCAGGCTGACGTAGAGCTGGTTGGTGCTCTGCCGCAGCATCTTGACCAGATCGGTCATGGTCAGCCAGCCCTGCTCCGCGTCGGGCTCGTCCCGGTCGCCGAGGCGCGCGCGGGCGAGGGTCAGCAGCAGGTAATGATGCGCCCGCGGCGGCAGCTTGTGCGCGTCTGAGCCTAAGCGCACGGTCACCTCGACGTGCTCTTCGTCCCGGCTGACCCCGAAGTGCAGGGAGAGGTCCACCGCGGACACGGGCGGCCGGCGGGCCTCCAGCGTCGAGGGGAGAGGCTGCGGTAGGCTCAGCCGCCAGGTCTGGCCTTCCACCCCGAGCGCCTCGCCGTCACGCACCGGCCGGTCGTCGGGTCCGATGGAGGCCATCCAGCCCAGCTCAGGGTCAAAATGCACCACGGCGACGGGGTTCTCGATGGAAGGGATCGCCAAGAGGTCGGCCATCCCCTCCAAGATCGTGCCGTCACGCGCCGCGCAGGGTACCGGCGGGCCGTCGTCGATGACGGTGAGCTGCTCCGCCGGCCCGCCGAGCTGCAGCACGGAGCCCCGCGAGAGCGGCGCGATCTCCCCCGCGGCGAGCCGACGACCATCGAGCCAGGTGCCGTTGCTGCTGCCCAGCTCCCGCACGCTCCAGACCGCGCCGTCCCACAACAGCGCGATGTGCTGCGCTGACACCGTCGCGGAGCGCAGCGTGGTGTGCATCGCGCGCGACCGCCCGACCAGGTGGTGCGCACCGAGGAGATAGGTTGATCCTGTGAGATCCTGGATGCGGGCCATCGCCAGAGCCTACCACAGGCAGCGCCGGGGCTCCAGGCATCGAAGCGGGACGCCATCGAGACGCCCGGCGCTCGAGGCACCAGCGGCCGGCACGCCGACGGACGCCCCGCTGCGGCCCAACCGTGCGATGATCCCCCCGACCCTCCCCGCCCGGGTGCAGCCAAGATGACGACGCCCCCGCCCCCTCGCCCCTGGCTCCGAGAGCTGCCGGTCGCCTTGGGCGCGATCGGCGGCGCGCTCGGCCTGTGGTGGATGGGCCGGGCCTGGGTGCTCGACGGCACCTTTGTGGGCTACCGCTGGCCGGACTACGTCGCTGAGGCCATGGTCGTGGCCGCCCGGCAGGCGAACCTCTACGATCCTTTCCGGCACCCGCTCCACGGCGCCGTCCTCGCCTGGCTTGGCGAGGGGTTGGGGCGCTACAGCGACGCGGCGGTGCTGATCTCCTCGACCTCCACCTTGGCCCTCGTGCTCGCCGCCGCCCTCGCCGGGCGCGCCCTGGGCGGACCTTGGGCGGGGGCCCTCGCCGCGCTCACCTTGCCCTGGACCCACACCGCCGCCTGGATGTCGCGCTGGGCGAACAGCTACGCCATGCTCTCGGGGCTCGGCGGGCTCTCCTTGGGCCTCGCCGTCGCCGCCGCGCGCTGGCCGGGGCTGATCTTCGCCGCGGGAGCCGGCCTCGCCGGGGGCCTCGCCTGGGGGGTGGACACCCGCGGCCTGCTGTTCGCCCCGGCGGCGGCGGCGCTCGTGCTCTTGGGGGCCACGGCCCCAGGCCTCGGCTGGCGGCGCTGGCTCATGCCGCCGCTGTTCGTTTTGGGCATGGCCGTCGGCCCCTGGAGCGTCGAGGCCTTGGGGCAGACCGAGCAGCACGCCATGAGCGAGGCCGAGAAGCTCCGCCACCAGCGCGGCGTGGTGCACCGTTGGGTGCAGATCGCGCCTCGGGCTGAGGTGATCTCCGCCTGCGCCACGATGACCGAGGACCAGCTCCTCACCCAACCCTACCTCTCGACGCCCTGCGCGAAGGCCGTGCTGCGGCACAACCTGGAGGACCAACTCCCCGGTCAGGCGCCGTTCGGGCGCTGGACGGCCTTGGCCCTGATCTTGGCCTTGTTGCCCGGCGGGCGCGGCCTGCGGGGCAGCCTGGAGGGCCTCTTTGGCGTCGTGGCCCCGGCGGCGGCGATCGTCGCCTTCGCGCTCATCACCCCGCTCCCCGAACGATATCTGGCGCCGATGGGTTTCCCCCTCGCCTTGGCCGTGCCCGTGGCCTTGGCCCGCCTCGCCGCCTTGGCCCCCGCTCGCGCCCAGACCATCCTCGGCGGCGTTCTGGCGCTGCTCGCCGCGGCCTTCGCCTGGGTGGGTGACCCGGCGAGCCGCCACAAACCTTCGCCGGAGCAGCTCGATCCCCAATACAGTCGCTGGAGCCGCGCCGCCGCCGGGGTGACCACGCGCCTCACCCCAGAGGAGCCTTACCTCGACTGCTCGCTGCATTATGTGGACCTCGCCATGCTCCCCGAGCGACGTCACACCTTGCCCCTGATGAACACCGGCGCCCCGTCGATGACCGACGATCACACCATGGCCTGCCTCGCCTGGATCGAGGCCGGGACAGGCGCCCTCTCCGTCGATCGTTCCCTCACCGTAGAGTTTGCGCCGGTGCGGGGCGGCCCCAAACGCCGCGTCGATCTCGGCGCCACCTTGGAGGCCCAAGGCGGCTGGACACGGGTGTGGAGCTACGGGAACTTTGAGCTCTGGCGCGGGGGCACGCCGTGAGGCTTCGTGCCGCCTTGGCGGAGCTGCCCACGGCCCTGGCGGTGCTCGGCGCCTGGGCGCTCCTGTGGCGCAATGGCCGGGCGTTTGTGCTGGATGAGCAGCTCGGCGGCTACCGCTGGCCGGACTACCTGTTCAACGCCTGGATGGTCGGGCTCGGCGAGGCCGAACGATACGACTCCTTCCGGCGGCCTCTGCACGGCTTCTTGGTGAGCGTGACCGGCGGCTGGCTGGGCAGCGTGCCCAACGCGGCGATCCTGTGGGGTGGGCTGTCCATGGCCGCCGTGGCGCTCTCGGCGGGGATCTTGGGCCGCGCGCTCGGCGGGCGCTTCGCCGGGGCCCTGGCCGCGCTGCTCGTGGCGAGCGTCGCGCCCAACCTCGAGGCCGCCCGCGCCGGGAACCTCTACCCGCTCCTCGCCGCCACCTCAGCCTTGGCCTTGGCCAGCGCCGCCGCC
>Ga0066604_10000528_pt1 | contig 24446 bp, 20 predicted proteins | sample Higcelwee11metaG_FD_59501 | JGI IMG/M metagenome (GOLD analysis project Ga0066604, IMG submission 59501) | Freshwater pond sediment microbial communities from the University of Edinburgh, under environmental carbon perturbations - High... | ecosystem: Environmental > Aquatic > Freshwater > Pond... | reverse complement strand
GCGCGCACGTCCTCGTTTCCTTGGATCGTCGCCGAGCCACGGCAGAAGCCGCGGGCGATTCGGTTGATCTCAGCGATGGCCATCGCTTTGGCCTGGGCTTGGGAGGCCACGGGCACATCGGTGATGTAGGCCGTGGAGTCGCCAAACTGCCCCGCGAGGGTGGCGCCGAGCTCGCCGCCGCCGATCTGGGTGATGTCACCCGTGCCGGCCTCGCCGATGATCGTCTCCTTCTTCATCACGTCCCAGCCGCGCACGATCACCTTCTGCACCATGTCTTGGGTGTTGAAGGAGACCTTGAGCGAGCGGAGGTTCTCGCCCATCTTCAAGGTGAAGACCGAGCCGGAGAAGGTGGCCTTCTTGAAGGCCAGCTTGCCGTCTTCCATACGCAACAGGTAGTTGTTGCGCGCGGCGAGGCGCTTGAGGAAGGCGATGTTCGACTCATTGCGCTGAAGGATGTAGGGGTGGGTCTCTTCCGTCGCCTCGATGGAGCCGATGGGCAGGCCCTTCTCGCCAGCGACCTTCGAGACGACGTCCGAGTCCTTCATGTCCTCGAAGAAGCGGGTCTCACGACCACGCCCGAGGATGTGCATCTTGTCCATCGCGCGGATGTTGATGCTGGAGATGCCCTCGACCTGGTAGCCGGGCTCCGTGGAGATGGTCTGCCCGACGAAGATCGGCTTGGTCTTCTTGCCGACCTTCACCGTGACGTCTTGACCCTCCTTAAAGCCGGTCCACTTGGGCTGCCCGCCTGTGCCGCCCATACGCAAGGAGAACATGTCGAGCATATCGACATGGTCCTCGACGGACAGCATCTCGACACCATCGCCTTCAACTTGGGTGATCTGTGTACCACCCAGGTCGATCTCAAACCCGGCCGCGCCGGACCTGGTCGAACCGCTCATGTTGCACCGTCCTTCGACGTCAGAGGTCTAGAAGCCGAAGCTGAGGGAGGCGCTGGCGCTAAAGCCGCCGATGCTCCCGCTGATGTTGAGGGTCATGCCCGCGGGCACGTCCATCGGATCGGAGATTGACGGGTTCGCCGCGAGGAGCGCCGCCGTCGAGACGCCGTTCGCAGCGGCGATGGCGCTCGCCGTGCCGCCGGAGGACGTCACGAGCTTCACCTTAGAGCCCTTGATGAAGCTGCCGCCCTGGCCGCCTTCGAAATCCTTCACCTCAAACTCTTTGAGCTTCACGCTGCAGCGCGCCCGCACTGGCGCACCCGACTCCGCGAACATCAAGAACGTCGTGTTCACGCTCTCGATGACACAGACGACGCTGAAGGAGCCCCAGATGAAGTTGATCTTCGGAGGGCGCTTCTTCTTGGTGTCACCACCATCAGGAATGGTCGGGTTGGTCAAAAAGAGGAGATGATTGACCCACTTCGCGCGGACGTCGCCACCCTCGTTCGTGGTGTCGAAGTAGAGGTCCATCGTGACGACCAAAGGGCCGCCCTTCTGGAACTCTAAGGGTGCTTTGCCCTGGCCTTGATCGTCGTGCTCCTTCCAGGAGACCGACTTGTCTGCCTTGAACTCCTTGGGGTTGTACTGGACGTCGAAAGATCCGCCGCCCTCCATGGCCTCAAATCTCGCCTTGACATTGCTACCACCAGACATCTGAGCCTCCTTCGGAATCTTCCGGACGCCGCTCACGGCGAAGTTCGAGCTCGCGGTTGACCGTCTCGAGGACCTCGCGGGCGAGCGCCTCGATGTCCACATTCTGCTTGGCCGACGCCTCTGCGGCGCCCTTGTCCCCAGCACCATCCGAAGCACGCGCGCTGGGCGCGTCCGCCGCGGCCAGGCGGACCTGACGCTGAGCGTCAGAGAGACCACGCTGGTTCTCGGCGAGATGGATGAGGGACTGCAGTTTCTTGACAAGCTTCATCATCTTGTCGTCGCCAACGCCCTGCATCGCGTTGGCGGTTGAGGCCGCCCGGTTGAGGCCGGTGAAGCCACGAACGACCTTGGCGCTCGCGCGAGCGCGACCGCGACCCCGGAGCAGAGGCGCTCCGGCGGTGGCGCCGCCCTCGGCGCTGGCCTGGGCGGCGGCACGAACCGCGCCTTGCTCCACCCGGTCGGCTTGGCCGCGGATCTGCTGAATGACCTCGACGATGGGGGCGGGCAGGCCCATGCTCGGGCGAACCCGACCGCCGTCTTGCAAGATGACCTTGATGATCTGCTCGGGATCCCGGGCGCCGACCAAGCCGTCGATGAGCTCACCCACCGAACGAACCCGGCTGGGCGTGACGCTGCGATCCGCCCAAGCGGGGAGCTCGGGCATCGCCGCGCCCGACCAGAGGCCGCCCAGCGTGCGGTAAAGATCGGGCCGGGCGTTGCGGGCGGCGCGGGCGACGCCGGGCTGGCCGCTGGAGGCCGCGCCACCTGAAGCGGCGCTCTCCGCCGGAGCCTCGTCGTTGGCCCGGGGAAGGGTCATCGACGAGAGCGCAGAGGGCAGGTTTCGTGGGGCGGAGGTCGCGGCGGTCGCGGCGTTGGAGACACGCTCACCAGGCACCCGACCGGCCTCGGAGAAGGCGCCGCGAAGCGCGGTGGCCGCCACCGTGTCCCGGGTGGTGTGGCGCGGGGCCTCCATGATCGGGGCGTCGTCAGAGGCGTAGGCCCCGCGGAAGCTCGTGGAGCTGCCGACCTCGGCGCGAGCGCCCGCCCAGTCCGTTGGCCGCGAGGCCAACATCGGCGAGGCCCCCATCGAGGCGGACTCTGCGGCCTGCTCAACGGCGGCCTCGGGGAACGAGAACGCCGACGGGCTGAGCGTCGAGACAAAGCGGGGCGGAGCCGCGACGCTCTGCGTGTCCGCTGAGCGGGCAGGCGAAGCGGAGGCGAAGCTCCGGGCCGCGGGACCACGAGCGGCGCTGAACCGACCGTCTGCGCCACGCGCGGCGGCGACTCCACGCCAAGCGGTCATCGGGGCGCGAGCGCGAGGCGCACGAACCGCGACCGTGGCGCGACCCGCAGCGGAGGCCGTCGGCGTCACCGTGGCGCTCGGCGAAGGCGCGGGGAGGGTGAGCTCAGGAGCACGAACCCGCGCATACGCCGCGGGGCCGCTCGGCGCGCGCTCGGCGCCGAGGTTGCTCAAGCCGCCCATCAGCGCACGAAGCGCGGAGTAACCCTTCACCGGGCTCTCATCGGCGCGCGCGGCAGCAGAGAGCGTCGCCGAGCGCATCACCGACCGAAGCTCACGGGGCAGAGCCGCCGTGGACGTGGCCGCTCCGCCCGAGGCCCGACGATCGAGGGAGACCTGGGCGCGGGGCATCGCGCGGCGCGCCTCCTCGACAAGCTCCGCCGCCTCCTCTTCAGAGCGGGCGACGAGCACGACGGGCGAGGGCGGAGAGAAGCGGGGGAGCAGGGACGGACGACGAGCGGCGTCGGGAGAGCCGACGCTCTCGAGCCGAGCGCTCGCCCAACCAGCGCCGCTGAGGCGCTCACCGATTCGCTCGACGATGGGGTCAGACACGGCGACAGCCGGGGCCGACGCGGCCGCGACCGCGGAGGAGCGGCGCGGCTCCGCGCGACCTTGGGCGGCGGCCACAGGCGACGGGCGCTCGGCGCGCTCCACACGGTCTGCGCGCTCCACACGGTCTGCGCGCTCCACACGGTCTGCGCGCTCCACACGGTCTGCGCGCAGGCGGGTCTCGCGGTCTTCACCGCCAAAGCCGAGGTCAAACAGATCGTCAGCGGCGGCGCGCTCACGCTCCATCCGGGGCGGCGGGGCTTGAGGCAGCACGAGCTCCGCGGCGGCGACGGCACGAACGGCCTTGGCCGCCGGAGCCGCGGCACGCCGGGGGTTCGTCTGCTTGGGCAGCTCAGAGGCGGGCATAAACCGACCGTCCGGGGCGCGAACGGCCTCGGCGCGGGCGACGCGGGGCTGGGCGCTCTGCTTGGGCGCGCGGCCCCAGCCCTTCACGATGCGCTGCTCACTGGCCGCCTCTTGCTCGGCGACGGGCTTATCAGCGCGGATGAGCACAGCCTCGGAGGCCGAGGGCGGCGTGACGCGGCGAAGCGTAGAGCGCTCGCCACGCGGCGCGGCGACGGCGCGCTCAGAGGCCCAGCTCGCACCGGACGGGCGAACCCCGACGGCGCTCACCTCGGCCCGAGCGTCAGCACGAACCGAAGAGACGGGCTCAAAACGGCCAGAAGACGCGATCACCGAGGCGCCGCGCGGCGCGGAGGCGCCAACACCCGACACAGTCGAGACCGCGGCAGCCGAAGGCGCCGAGAACGACGCGGCAGAGCGTGCAGACGGCGCGGCGCTGACCAGACCACGGCGAGCGGCGCGGAAGGTGGCGGCGGCTTTGGGCCGAGCGGCCTGGGCGGCGACCTCCTCCACGACCTCATCCCGAGGCGCGGCGCGACGAGCGGCGGCGCGAGAGACCGCGCGAGGGGCGTCGGCCTGAGGCTGGCGACCCCAGCCGGAGATCACGTTGGACGCGGCCTCCTCGGTGGGCGCGGCCACAGGCGCCGGGGTGAGCAGCGAGCCCTCCGCCGCGCGAGCGAGCAAACGAGGACGCGCGGCGCTGGGCTCGGAGACGCGGGCGGCGGCCCGAGGCGCGAGACCGGCGACGGCGCTCTCCACAGACTCGGCCCCGAGCTGGCCCGCGGGGATCGCCCGGGGAAGCTCGGACCGAATGAGGCCACGCACCGGGCTCTCGCTGAGACGGGCAGGGGCAGACTCCGCCTTGGCGCGCACACCACGCACAGGCGACGCCGACAGACGGGCCTCTGGGGCGGGGGCCTCCGCGCGAGCGCTCATCCAAGCCGAGGCGGACGCGGCGCGACGGCGCGCGGCGGCAGGAGAGACGACGCCGGGCTGGGCGACCTCTTCAGCAGCGGGCGCGGCGGGCAGCTCCGGGTTGAGCGCGGTCATCGACGGGTTGGCGCCGAGCACCGGGCGCAGGCCGCGGGCGCGCTCGGGGCGAACCCGGGCGGCGGCGATCTCGGACACACCCAAGGCGGCGTCGGGGACCTCCTCCGCGATCACGGCGCGAAGGGGGCGGGCGCGGCGCCGAAGCGCCTGCTGGGCCTCGACGACCTGAGCGTCAGCGTCTTGGGACGGAGCGCTGGTGAACGACACCGCGGGAGCGCGGAGACCGAGCCCCGCCGCGGCGCGAACCGCCGGGTTCGAGGCGGCGGCGCTCGTGGCCAGGCGAGCGCTCGCACGATCCACCGGGCGGGCGGCGGCCCGAGCGATCCGGCGAGCGACCGCGCGGGTGGGCGCCGGCATGTCCAGAGACTCAAGCGTCTCCAGCGCGTCGAACGCCTGGGGCTCGTCGAGGAGCTCAAGGCTCTGCTGCAGCTTCCGAATCAGGGCCGCGGACGGCGCGGAGGCGCCAAGCTTGGCGGCGGGCGCGACCGCGGGGGAGGTCTGGACTGAGCGAGCAGCCCGCGCCGGGCGACCGAGGTTGGCGGCGCGGGCGACGGCCTCACCACGCTCGACAACCTCAGCGGCGGCGGAGCCCGCCCGAGGCGGCGCGACGAGGGCCTTCATCGAGGCCGCGGAGAACACGCTGGGGAGCGGAGCCCGCTCGCTGCGCTTAACCGCAGCGGGACGCGTGACCGACTTGGCGGCGACAGGGGCGGCGGCGCGGGTGAAGAAGCCCGAACGACGCGGCTCATCGGCGGCGCGGCGACGGCGCACCGTCTTGCCGTCGACCTCCTCCAGGTTCGACTCCTCGACCACGGGCGGAGCCCAGGGCTCGGCGAGCACAAGATCGGAGAGGTTGAAGCTACGGGCTTTGCGGCCCAAGCCGACGGCGGAGGGGCCAGCGAGCGCCGTGGGATCGTGGCGGCGCGAGGCGGTGCGGCTGCCCGACATCCGCTCAGAGAGGCGCTCACGCACCACCTGACGGCCCATAATCGAGCTGTCGACCCCATCGAGCCCCGCGAGCCAGTCGTAGTACGGCTGGGCGGAGAGATAGGTGAAGTCAGACGACATCCCGGACTGCAGACCTGAGCGGGCGGCGGCGCCCAGCCAAGGGTCGGAGAGGCCCAGGCGCGTGAAAAACTTGGGCGTGAGGCCCAGGCGCGGACGGCGGCTGATGCGGCCCTCCAGGCGCTGCACGAGCCTGTTGCCCGGGGTGCTCTTTAGCTTGTCCATTGCAGATCTCCCCGCGGGGGTGCGACGCGCGACGCTACCGTGACTTTACCGGCGCGCGCAGGATTCCGCGACGCAAAGACTGACCGCCCTCGCAAAGACGAGGCGGAAGGATCGCTCAGGCGCTGGGAATGCGCGAGCGGAACAGAGGCCAAACGCTGAGCACCTGCGGGCCCCTCTGGTGGGCCGTCAGACGCGCCTGCGCTTGAAGAAGGCGCCCTGACACCTCGCCCCGATCCCGTCGCGCGCCGCCGTGGCGCGCGGGTGACCGAAGGACGCGGCGCCAAGACCGGCGCGGCCCGATGCGGCGTAGACCGCGGGCTGAACCGGAGCGTGGGCTGCAGACGAGACACACAGCGACCAATCACCCGCGCCCGTGGCGAGACCGACGGCAGCGCGCGGCGGGTGAGCTGCGTGAGCAAAGACTCACTGGGGCGGACCAACACCCGAAGTCGCGGCCCCTGAGGCGCACGCTCCGAACGAGAGACCACCCGGGCCATGAGGCGCCCCCCAAACGTGCGCGCTCCCGACCGCTCGGCGCGGCGGAAGAGTCGCTGGATGGGGGTGCGGACCTCAGACATGGCCGGAGTATACCTCAAAGACTCAAGAGTTGATCAGGAGATTGTGAGACCGTGATGCGCGATCTCGATCATCTCGACGGCGAGCTCTGAGCCGCCCGCGGCGAAGGACGGGCCCTCGTACGCGACAGGCCAAGCGTTCACGAAGGAGTAGCGACGCACCTCCTCCATGGCGTTGTTCTTGACGATGATCGCGCCGTTGCGGCGGCTCTGGAAGCCGTCCTCCAGAAGCTCGTTTCGCCAGTTGAGCAGCGAGGTGTCGCTGGTCACGCCATAACGGAGGGTGACGTTCTCCCAGCGGGACTGGCCGGGGAGCTTGTGAACACGATGGTTCACGCCGCCCTCCTCCAGCTCAAAGACCTGGGTGCTGGTCTTGAGGCCGCTGCACTCCATGAAGTTGGCGATCGCGACGCCGTCGATCTCCAGGGCGAAGACGTAGTTGCCCTCGGGCTCTTCAGTACCGTTGTTGTGGGTCCGCGCCATTGTGGCCTCCTTGGATCAGCCGCCTTCGCCAAGGCGGAGGTCGATTGTGATGTGCTCGGTGGTGCTGATCGGTCGGACCGAGACCGCGACGTGTAAGCGTCCCATCTCTCGGTCCTCCTTCGTGTTGGTCTCCTCGTCACAGCGCACGAGGTAATCTTTGCGCGCGTTCGCGCCGGTCAGCAGACCCGCTGACCAGAACTCGTCCAGCCGCGCGCGCACGTCGCGCTCAAGCACCTTCCAGAGACCGGGCTCGTTGTGCTCGAAGACGACCCACTCATTGTCTCGCCGAAGCTGCTCGGCGATGAGGGAGATGATGCGGCGAGAGTTGATGAACTCCCACCGAGGATCGGCGGACAAGGTGCGACCGCCGAACACGACCACGCCCCGGCCAGCCTGAACGACGATGGCGTTCGCGCCTGCGCGGGTGGCGAAGGAGACCTCATCCCAGGTGAGCTCAACCTCAGTGTGGGTGACGCCGTGAACGGTGGTGTTCGCCGGGGCCCAGGCGACGCCAAACGGAGGGTGTTCCCGCTCCACGCGGGCATACACACCAAGCATCGCACCAGAAGGAGGCATCATCTCATCCCCGGCCATCAGCCAGGGGTAGTATACAGCGCCATACGCCAAATTGTCGCCGCGAAGCGCACGAAACGACTCTAACCAGCGGGCGAGGGCCTCACCGTGGAGACCACGGGGCACGTCGAGCACCGCGAAGCGGTTGGTCATCTGCTGGCAGTGGTTGAGCAGCTCCACATAGAGCGCGTCGGCGTGGCCGCTCACTTGGCCGAGGCGGTTGACCTCCCAGCGTAAAAACGCCGCGGAGGGGCATGCGAGGAGGCTGATGTCCTCCATGCCGCGCAGGTGGTGCAGCAGCGGCTCTAAGACGCTGTGAACGCTCACCGGGGCGCGCAGGTCGTCCTCTCTCTCAATGCAGACGCCGAAGAGGTGGGCCTGATCGCCGCCGTTGTCGAAGAAGGCCTTGATCGCCCGCCGAGTGACGACGTCGAACAGGCCCATCAGAGGGTGCTCAAGCAGCTCCGCGAAGCGCCGAAGCGTGAGCTCGACAAAATCTCCGGCGTGGGCATCCGCAGGCCACTCCGCCTGGGGGATGAAGCCGATGATCCCAGCGATGTCACATCGCACCCGACCATAACGACGGGTGGGGAGCGCGGTGTGCTGTATGGAGAGGCCTGGCTTCACGCCGTCACCCGGGAACGGGGCGCGTCCCTACAGGCGCGAATACCTCGCTCCGCACCTTGACGGGCGCAGAGCGAGGCGTGCCAGAAGGTCAGCGCGCTGTGTTGATCTTCTCGTTGATCGCAGAGATCTGCTTGACCCACTCGTGGCGCTCACGATGGCTGATGTCGAGCAGACGATCGCGGTCCCAATGAAAATGGTACGCGATGAAAGCTACCTCCTTGAAGATATTGTCAAGGGGGTAGCTCACTATTCCCCCAGGCGGCCGAACTCCTTATCGAACTTCGAGCCGCACTCAGGGCAGGTCACCTTGATGACCGCCTCGTCCTCGTTGATGCGGTTGTACATCTCCTCCAAGAACCGGAGGTCGCCTGCGAACAGGTTCTCGACGACCCCGGTGTTGACCTCGGGAAGAGCCCCCAAGCGGGACACCACCCTGCTGAGCAGGACGATGATGAGGTAGGCGCGGTTTCGCTGCACACGAATGTCGTTCAAAGGGACGATCTCGTCCTTGGCGTTGGCCAGGCGCATCACCCCGTCCCGATGGACATTGCCGTCTTTGTCGACGTATCCACGCGGGAGAATGAACTCGTATTCCGTCTTCAGCTCCATGTGCCTATCGCTCCAGCTTGGGGGACTGCATCAACTCAGAAGATCAGGCGCGCTCGATGAGCTCGACCGCGATCTCGACCTTCTCGATCGCCATCGCGGAAGAATCGGCGTCCATGTCGGGCACGTACCACTTGCAGGGCCAGCCTTCGTAGAAGTTGTAACGACCGATCTCGGTCTCACCATCCTGGTCGAGGATGATGATAGAACCGGCGCGGCGGTCGATCTTGCCCTGCTCGATGTTCTTGCGCCACTGCCACAGGTCGTCGGTCGCGGTGTAGCCGCGCTCGAGGACGATGTTGGCGTACGTGGTGCGGCCCGGCTTCTTGCGGACAACCATGTCGTTGCCCTGCTTGAACTCGATGACTTCCGTCTCCGAGTCCATGCCGCTCACGGACTTGAAGCCGCCGATGATCACCTTGGTGTCACCGATGATGCCCTGGATCTCCAGGAGGAAGTTGTAGGCTCCGAACAGCTCTTCGGTCGGCATGTTGTTGCACTCCTTCTCACGTTGTGCCTTCCGGGTGGTGGCTTACCAGGCAGGCGGGGTTTCAGACAGTGGGGCTATTCCTCGATGAGGGCGCCGCCGTCCCACTGACCGATACTGAAGATAACAAACTCGGCGGGCTTCACGGGGCAGATTCCGATCTGCACGTTCACCTGACCGGCGTCGATGAGGTAGCGAGGGTTGGTCTCGTCGTCACACTTGACGTAGAAGGCCTCCTCGGGGGTGGTGCCGAACAGCGCGCCCGAGCGCCAGACGCGCATCAGGTAGGAGCGCACGTCGCGGACGAGCTTCTTCCACAGGCTGTGATCGTTGGGCTCGAACACGGCCCACTGCGAGCCGATCAAGATCGACTGCTCGATCATGATGAACAGGCGGCGGACGTTGATGTACTTCCACGAGGGGTCGTTCTTCGTGCCGAGGGTACGAGCGCCCCAGACGCGGATGCCACGATCCTTGAAGATGCGGATGACGTTGATGCCGCGCTCGTTGTACTGCGCCTGCTCGATGCGGTTCACGTTCTGGCTGAGGCCGGTGATGCCCATGACCAGCTCGTTCGCCGGGGCCTTGTGAACGCCGCGCTCGCCATCGACGCGGGCGTAGATGCCGGCCATGTGACCCGAGGGCGGGACAAACAGCTCGTTCTTCTCGGCCTTGATCAGCTTGCGGCGGTTGGGGCCGGTGACCTTGATGTGGGCCTGGTCACCCTTGAACCAGCTCGGCTTCGTGACCTTGACCCAAGGAACATACAGCGCGCCGAAGCCCTTCTGGGAGGCGGGGATGTCCATGGAGCCGTCGGAGACGATGGGGCCGTCGAGGATGGCGAAACGATCCTTGCGGATCTCGCACATCTCGAGCATCTCGCGCTGCTGGTTGGCGTTGAGGCCGGGGGCGACCATCATCGCCATGTCGTCGATGTCGTCGAAGGCGTACAGACCGAGCTTGTCAGCCTGGTTCTCACGGATGGAGCAGTCGAGATCCTTGACGCCCATCAGGTAGACGTAGCACTTGCCGCCGCCGTTGTCGTAGAAGCCGTTCACGCCGGCCACGAAGTTGAAGACCGAGGGCTGGGAGAGGAACTCCTGGAACTCGTTCTTGAGGGCGGGGTCGCGGGCGAGGGCCTCGAACACCGCGTCAGCGGCCTCATCGGGATCTTCGAAGGACTGGCCGACGATCTCATCGATGGAGCGGGTGGAGAGGAGGTACTCCGCGAAGTAGCTCTGGAGCCAGCGGAAGAACTCGCTCTTGTTGGTGACAGCGACGGGCGGGATGCTGTACTCGGACTGGAGCGCCGAGGCCTCAGACGCCTTGAAGCTGTAGCCGTAGACCTCGAAGAGATCCTTGGCGTGCTTGGGCTTGGGCTTGTCGATCGCGAAGGTCGCGTTGATGTTGTTGAGGAGCTCCTCGACGAGCTGATCGTCTTCAGTGACGACCTTACCCTCGGCGTTCACCACAACCTCAGCGACCTCAACGGCGGCCTGGGTCTTGGTGTCCTGGATCTTGACGCGACCCTTGCTGCCGGGGCCGAAGGTGACCTTGTGGCCGTTGAGCTCCAGGAGCTTCTTGACGTCTTTGACGTTGCGGCTCTTGAAACGGAAGGCCGTGACGAGGGCGGAGCCCGCCTCCTCAGCGGAGTCGGGGTTGACCTTACCCGTCGCGTCCACGAGCTGCGGGGCGACCTTACCAACGAGCTCACGAGCGCCGTCAGAGCCGGTCACCGCGGTGGCGTCGGAGGGGGGGCTAAAGGGGAACAACCCGATAAAGCCGGGGTTCGAGGTCGCGACCGACTCAATGGGCTTGGGCCCGGAGTCAACTTCGCGGATATACACACCTGGAGTCTTGTATTCCATTGCAGCTCATCCCTCCGAATCGGGGTTGTTCCGGTTCGCGCGCCTGCGCATGTTGTGGGCCTCTGGCCCGGGAGGTGTATGGATGGGTGGCAGCGGACGGCCCGGCGAGATTCGACCGGAGAGGGACTCGCGGCGCTGCTGCGCGGCGAGCGGCTCTACGATCGGCATCTGGTCGAGGCCATCATCATCACCCATGTTGACGGTCGTGCCGCCTTCTGTTGAGACCAACGGACCGTCAAGCGCGACACGGGCACGATACGTCAAGAAGGGCCGATAAGGCGCTTCATGGAGCGTAAACATGTTGATCGCGTCACCTACAGTCAAGTCGTCCACCAGCGAGAGAGAGACCTTCTCAACCTGAAGTCCAGCGAGGTTGGTATCGGCCTGAGGATCCCATGTGCGCCCGAGGGAGTCAACAGCCCGACCATCCGGCAGGATGAATCGACGTGGACGATACACCAAACGGGGCGTGTAGTGAAGTGACAAAAGCACCCAGCCCAACAATCTCTCTGCATCGGACCGAAACTTGCTGTGGATGGACACCATGTAGAACAGGTCCATGAGCAGCGGGGGCCGATGATAAAAGACGCGGTCGCCGAGCGCCTCATCGGCGCCAGGCAAGGTGACCGGCGCGAGGCGCAGGCGCTTCTGGTTCTGGAGGGCCTGGTTCTGGGCGGCCCGGTACATGTAGATGTAGATGACCTCTTCACGGTCTTTGGGCGTGAACTTGAGGTCCTCTTCGATGCGGGGCGGCTGGGGCGTGAGGTCGTAGGTGTCGAGCAGCAGACGGTGAACGGCCTCGGTCACCTCGCCGATGATGTTCGACGAAGAGAAGGGGCCCTTCTTGAACGCCTGGGGCGGCAGCCCTACGTCCAGTTTGTCGAGCACGTCGTCGCTCATTCCCGCTCCGTAGACATCGTGAGTTTCCACGGGCGGTGGGCGAAGGTCAAGAGGGTGCGGTCACCAACCGGGCTCTTTGCCTCCAGCTTGAGCTTCTCATCAGCGACGATCTTCATCAGGTGGGGCAAGGGCTCGACGGCCTCGCGGCGCGTCGTGGTCTCGACGTAGGTGCGGCGGCGGCCACGCACGGTCTCTAAGGCGTAGGGGTGGCGCACCAGCCGGATGAGCTGCGGGGCGTAGGTGCTGACCTCGACCTTCTTGCGGTTGGCGCGCGGGGCGACGGACCAGCGGGAGGTCTTGTGCTCGGGGACGGTGAAGGACTCCAAGGAGGAGCTGCGCTCCGCCCGCTCGTGCAAGGCACCGACGATCTTGCCCTCACGGAGCTGCTTCTCTCCGATGAGGTGGCGCGTGATGCGTCGGGTGACGAGGTCCATGGGGTGCGTCAAGGTCCTGCGGAGTTGCGCCGATTGTCGAGCTGTCACCTGACCTCGGCGCGCGCCCGAGGTTAGGCTTGTCGGTTGGTCTGACAGGAGGGTGCTCCCCTGCTGACCACAACCGCAGGCTACAGAACGTTGGGGGGTTTGGTCAAGTTCCGATCGTGAAACTCTGATGACGCCAGAGCCGGAACCCGCCTGGGTTATGCTGCGCCCATGAGCCGCCAGCGCAAGAAGGTGCAGATCACGTCGATGCTCTCGACCACGCTCAAGGGCGGCGTCGGCACCAACAAGCTCAAGTACCACCGGGTCAACGACAAGACCTCGCGGCGCCTGCGTCGGTCGATCAAGCGCCACGGGAACAGCGTCTCCCAGGGGCAGATCTTCCGCAGCGACGCGCGGCGCGACTCCTTGCTCGCCTTCATCACCAGCCGCCTGGAGACGGTGAAGAAGGTGCAGATGAAGGAGCTTCACGCGGTGAACAATCGCTCTGAGTGGTTCCGCGGCGTCTACTTCCGGGGCAACTCGCTCCCCGAGCCGAGCCGCTGGGCGAACGTCGGGCGGGCCTTCCGACGCGCCGCCGAAGCGATCTGCCGCGGCGACATCGGGCGCGGCGCGCAGCTCATGGAGAAGGCCATCGAGCTCGAGAAGAACACCTTCGAATCCATGCCCGACTACGTCAAGGATCGCCTCGACAGCCACGCCTCAGTGCCTGAAGCGCCGCCGACGGGCCGCCCGCCGGAGATGGACGTGCTCCACGCCACGGACCGCTGCCGGGTGATGGTGGTGCCCATCGACATCCGCAAGATGTCGTGGGAGGTCGAGAAGCTTCAGACCGACGCGCCGCTCGTGGGCTGGCGCGGGCGCCGCTTACACAACTGGTGGGGCCCTGAAGAAGAAGAAGAGGAGGACGAGAACGCCGATCCTGACAAGCCCAAGAAGCGCAAGAAGCGGCGGAAGAAGCTGACCGCCCCCGAGGAGTCCTGAGATGGCGCGCGGAGAGCACCCCGAGATCCCCACCCTGGCGCGGATGATCGCCTTCCCTACGGTCTCCGACCGCCCGATGGTGGAGCTGGCGGCCTACGTCGCCCAGCGCGCTGAAGACCAAGGCTTCCGCGTCACCTTGTATGAGGATGACGTCGAGGCCGGCAAAGCCAACGTCGTGTGTGAGGCCGGCCCTGAGGGGCTCCCCGGCGGGATCACGCTCAGCGGGCACCTCGACGTCGTGCCCGTCGAGGGCCAGTCTTGGGCGTCCGACCCCTTCGTCTTGACTGAGCGTGACGGCAAGCTCTTTGGCCGGGGCACCGCGGACATGAAGGGCTTCATCGCCGCGACGATCGAGGCCCTGGAGCGGGTGCCGATCGCCTCCCTGAAGCGCCCGCTGGCCCTGGTGTGGACGTATGACGAGGAGGTCGGCTGCCACGGCTCGGCCAAGCTCACCCAGCGCCTACGCGACGCCGGGCGCGCGCTGCCCGACGAGGCGCTCATCGGTGAACCCACCGACTTCCAGGTGCTACGAATGCACCCCGGCCACGTCACGATCGTGATCCGCGCCGCGGGCGCCTCGGCGCACTCCTCCAAACCCGACCTCGGCGCCTCGGCCATCAAAGCGATGGGCCGGGTGCTGGTGATGTTGGAGGACTTGGAGCAGGAGCTCATCGGCGAGCGCCGCTTTGAGGGCGTGCTGGAGCGGCCTTGGGTGACGATGAACGCCGGAATGCTCAAGGGCGGCGCCGCGGTGAACATGGTCCCCGATCAATGTGAGCTGAAGATGGGCTATCGGCCCCTGCCTGGGGATGATCCCCTCGACGTGGCGCGGCGCGTTGAGCAACGCCTCGCCGCGCTGCCCCTGCCCGTGGGCACCCGCGTTGAGGTCGAGGTGCTGCGTCGTACGCCGTCCCTGCTCACCCCGCCGGGCCTGCCCTTGGAGGGCCTGCTCACCCAGCACGCGGATCACCACGAGGTGGGCGCCTGCCCCTTCGCCACCGACGGCGGAAACTTGGCGGCCTTGGGTGTGCGCTCGCTCATCTTCGGACCAGGATCCATCAATGTGGCGCATAAGCCCGATGAGCATGTCGACCGCGGTGCTCTCGCCAGAGCGGTGAACATCGTCGAGGCGGTGGTCACCGCGCGCTGCATGGGCTAAGGAGCAAAGGCCTAACCTGGAGAAACTTATGCTACGCGCAATCGCCCTGCTGCCGGCCCTCGCGGTCCTCGTCGCCTGTGTCCCCCCTGTCGAGGACGCGCCCACCGCCGCCGCCGAGACGTACTGCGATCACTCCTTGGAGTGTGGCTGGATCGTAGAAGCCGAGGTCGAGGGCTGCATCGACACCACTGAAGACGTCTTCGAGGCGTTCTGGAACCCTGAAGACTGCGAACAAGGCTTCTCCCGCGAGGGCTGGAGCCAGTGTATGGACAACATCGAGCAGATCGAGTGTGACGACCTCCTGAGCGGCCTCATCGACATCGCCGATGACTGCGATCTGCTGACGGTCTGCCCGGCGGCCTGATCAGGGGATCTCGCTGAGCGCGCGGCGCGCGTCCTCGACGATGCGTGCCGCCTCGGGATGCTCGCCGCCCTCGATGATCGGCGCGCCGCCCACCCACAGCGCCTCGACGTCTCGGGGCTGCCCGGCGAAGACGATCGTCGGCAGCGGTCGCGCCCCGGCGTAGCTCACGCCGTTCAGGTTGATGAGCACAAGATCCGCGGGCGCGCCCGGCGCGATCTCCCCACCGTTTAGGCCCAAGGCCCGGCTCCCCTCCCCTGCCCCAATGCCCCAGAGGCGCGCGGCGAGGCCGTCAGGCGCGTCCGGCGGGCTGAGCACGTTGCGCCGCCCGAGGCGCGCGCGGCTGTGGTTCTCTAGGGCACGAAGCTCGGCGAAGGGGTCGATGCGGGCGTGGGAGTCGGTGCCGATGCACAACGGCACCCCCGGCAGGCGCTCGATGGGGAAGAAGCCGTCGCCGAGGTCAAGCTCGGTGGTGGGGCAGACGCAGACCCGGCCCCCAGCACGAAGCAGCCGCGCGCCGTCATCCGCGCCGGGGTGGGTGAGGTGAACCGCGGTGAAGTTCGGCGCGACGAGGCCCAGCTCATCCAGAAAGGCCAGGGGCTCCAGCCCGTGCTCGGCGCGGCACTGGGCCAGCTCACCGGGCTGCTCGGCGACGTGCATGTGCAGCGGGCCGTCGAAGCCCACAAACTCTGAGAGCCACTCTCTTGGCGCCGCCCGGACAGAGTGTGGCGCCAAGCCGACGTTCACCCAAGGATCGTCGCGGTGCGCGGCGCGAAGGCGCTCCACGGCGCGGAGCACGGCCTCCGGTGTGGCATCGATGAAGCGGCGCTGCCGAGCCTCGGCGGGGCGACCGGCCCCCGCGCGGGCGTAGGCGACCCGCAGCAGCACGATCCGTAGACCGACCCGGCGCGCGGCGCGGATCACCCGGTGGGCGAGCTCATCGGGATCGTCATACGGCGCGCCGCCGGGCTGGTGGTGAACGTAATGAAACTCACCCACGGTCGTGAAGCCCGAGAGCGCCATCTCTAAGAAGGCCAAGGCCGAGACCGCCTCGACCCCTTCAGGGCTCAGGCCGTCGGCGAGGCTGTACATGCGGTCACGCCACGACCAGAAGTCATCTTGACCGCTCGCCCACTGCACATGGCCGCGCAGCCCGCGCTGAAACGCGTGGGAGTGGGCGTTCACCAAGCCCGGCAAGAGCGCGCAGCCCGGGTGGGTGAGCGGCCCCGTCGCTGGGCGGATCGTGGCGATCTTGTCGCCGTTGAGCACGACCTCCAGGCCCTCCTGAAGACCGCCCTGCACAAAGACCCACTTTGCACGCAGGATCAGCGGCAGGTTTGCGCTATGATGGTGCATCTTCTCCTCGCCTCATCAGGAGCACCTATGGGCTTCCACAACACGCCGGGTGAGCGCACGATCGATCGCCTCGCCGCGCGCAATGAGCTTTATCGTGTGAACGTCCCCAACGGAGGGGAGGCCGTCTCCGGTCCCCTCGCGGGGCGGGCGCTGCAGGCCTTGGGCGGCGAGGCGATGACGGTCGACAAGACCATCATCGTGAACGAGAGCTTTGACACCTCAAACCCTGAAGACCTCGCGCTGTACGCTCACGAGCAGTACCACGTCGAGAAGGGCACCGGCGAGGGCGGCGCGCACCACATCCACGAGGCTGAAGAGGTCGCGGCGCGCGCGGTTCAGCGCATGGTGCTGCACCGCATGACCGGCGGCTACGAGGGCGGCTACCAGCCCGGCGGCGGCGGCGGCCCCGGCGGCAACGACGACGCCCCCGATCAAGGCGGGCGCGGGCGCTCCGACTACAACGAGAGCGCCGAGAACCGCCCCGACGCCACCGACGACCGCCCCGACGCGGCCAAGGGTTACCTCGCGATGAAGGCCCAGGGCATGACGCACCAGGACATCGTCGACAAGATCTCTCGTGACGTGATCGCCGTGCTCGACGCCAAGCGCGGCGCGGGCAGCGACCGTCACAACGACAAGAAGGGCAGCTTCTGACCCTGCCCCGGAGCGGCTGAGCCTTGTCCACCGTCTACGAAGAGCTCGCGCGACGCCTCCGTCGCACCGACCTCCTGTTGCTCCGCGCCGTGCGCCGCCAACGCTCTCGCCCCGCCATGCGGGCGAAGGGGCAGTTCTGGGGCTCGGTGATCACCGACGACGAGGTGGACGCGCTCTTACGCGCCCACGGCGAGATCGACTACCCGGCGACGAGCGACGGCCTCGACGGCGCGATCAAGTCCTCCGAGGCCCTGCGTGACGGCCCCGGCGGGCGCTTCTCGTCCTTGCGTGAGGCGTTTAACCTCGGCGGCGACGACGCCGACCTCGTGCTCTTGGCCCTCGCGCCGGAGATCAGCGCCGGGTACGCCAAGATCTTCGCCTACCTCAACGACAACTTGAACCAGGGCTTCTTGACCGTTGACCTGGCCACGCGTGTGCTGCGCACCGAGCGCCGCGCCCGCCTCGCGCTCCAGGCCCGGCTGATGAGCGGCTCCCCGCTGATCAAGAACCGCCTGCTGTTGCTGAACCCGCCCGATGGCGCCGAGACCCACACCGCCCGGCGTGTTCACCCCTCGGGCCGTCTGCTGCGTTGGCTCATGGAAGAGGAGGAGCTGCCGTCGTCGGTGGGTTTTCAGCCCATGGACACCAGCATCGAGCCGTTCATCCCCTCCACGGTGACCGACCGCATCAACGCCTTGGGCGACGGCCTCGACCGGGCGAACACCTACGTCATCGTCGGCGCGTCTTCAGGCTCCCGCGAAGGTGTGGCGATGGCCATCGCCCGCCGCTGCAAACGCCCCTTGGTGCGTGTCGATCTGGAGCGCTGCGCCGAGTACTTAGAGCAGCCTTGGGATCTCATCCGTGAGCTGAAGATGGCCAGGGCCATCCCGCTCTTGGTGAACATCGTCGAGGCCCAAGACGACCCGTCGATGCGCACCAAGCTCATCGCCTTGGGCTCGGCCGTGGCCACCATCGAGGGCCCGGTGCTCGTGGGCGCCGCCGACCGCCGGTCGATGACCGTGCTCCTGGGCAATGAGCGCCCGTCGGTCACGATCCTCTGCGGCAAGTCTACGTTTGAGGAGCGCGTGAACGCCTGGACGGCGGCGCTGGACAGCAAACATTGGCCCTTGGAGTGGGCGCCGGAGATCGCCGAGCGCTTTTACTCCGTCGGCGGCACCACCATCCCCCGGGTGCTGCAGCGCGCTGAGGCCGAGTCCGGCGGGCGTGTCCCCGAGATGGAGACGGTGTGGGCGGCGGCGCGGGAGGGCTCACGCCCCGAGTTCCGCGGCCTCGCCCAGCACGTCGTGCCCCGCTACGTCTGGAAAGATCTCATCCTCGCCGAGAAGATCCAGAGCCAGCTCATGGGCCTGGTGCATTACCTCCAGCACCAAGAGACGGTCTTTCACCGCTGGGGCGCCCGCGATGTGCGCGCCCGTGGCTACGGCATCAAGGCCCTGTTCTCTGGTGGCCCCGGCACGGGCAAGACGATGGCCGCTGAGGTCATCGCCGGGAGCCTCGGCCTCGACATGTTCCGCGTCGATCTCTCCCAGGTCATCTCCCGTTGGGTCGGTGAGACCGAGAAGAACCTCAAGGAGATCTTCGACGCCGCAGAAGGCGGCACGGCGGTCATCCTGTTCGACGAGGCCGACGCGCTCTTCGGCTCTCGTGGTGACGTGAAGCAGGCCCAAGACCGCTTCGCCAACCAAGAGGTCTCGTTCCTCCTCCAGCGCCTTGAGGTGTTTGAGGGCTGCGCGATCCTCACGACCAACCTTCAGGAGAACATCGACGAGGCGTTCTTACGCCGCTTCGGCGCGGTGATCGAGTTCCCGATGCCCAGCGCCGAGCAGCGGCGCCAGCTCTGGGACAAGGCGATCCCCAAGAACGCCCCGCGTGGCCCCGATCTCGACGTGCCGTATGTCGCCAACCAGTTCATCATCGCCGGTGGCAGCATCGTGAACGCGGCGATCAACGCCTGTATCCTCGCGGCGACGGAGGGCACGGCGGTGCACATGCGCCATGCGATCCGCGCCGTCGGCATGGAGCTCGTGAAGATGGGCAAGCAGGTGAACCGCGTACACTTCGGCGAGTACTACGACCACGTCTCCGACCTCTGAGCGCCCAGCGCGGGCAGCTCAGGGGGCGGGTGTCGGGGCGGGCGTGACAGCCGGGGCGGGCGTAACGGCCGGCGCTGCAGCGGGCGCGGGCTCCACGGCGGGCGGCGCCGCGGCGTCAAACCCCTCAGGCACATACTCGACCAGAGTGATGCGGTTGACCCACTGAGGGTTGGCGAACCCGGCGACGCTCTGAGCGCTGAGCACTCCCTGGAAGGTCTGCTCGGCGGAGAGCAAGATCTCTTGGCCGAGGTCGTAGCGGCTGTCGCTCAACAGCGAGGACTGGGCGTAGATGGTGCGGTCGCCAAAGTCTTGGCCGTACAGCATCGCCTGGAGCGTCCCCGATCCCGCCGTGCGCACCGTCGCGATGTCGCCCTCGACCTTGAGCACCTCGTGGGCCACCTTCACGCCGCCCGCCGTTCCGCCGGGGGCCGGGAGTCGCATGGCCACCGGCGAGCCCTTCGTCACCCAGGTCTGGGCAGCGGTGAGCTTGCCATCGGGCAAAGGAAGCTCCATGCCGCTGAGCGCCTGGGCGAGCAAGAGCCGCATGGACTCCTGCTTCTCCGCCGCGCGGTTGTTCTCTTTGGAGACCTCCTCCAGGTCGAAGGTGCGAAGGCGGCGATCCAACGACCACTCAAGCTGGAGCTCGGCGGTGGAGAGATCGACGCTGTACTCCTTGAAGATGTCGCGGAGCTTCTTGTCTTCGCCGAAGCCGCCCGTTGTCCCCGCCATCTCGACGGCCGCGATCTCACAGAGCATCGCCTGGAAACGTTCGGTCGGGAGCTCGGCCTCGCACACCATGTTCACGGCGAGGGTCATCTCGGTCATGCGCGCGTCGAGGTCGGAGAAGGCGTAGAGGCGCATGCCGTTGGGCGTCGCGAGCCACATCTGGGCGCGGTAGGGGATCTTCACCCCGGCGGGCCAAGGGTGGCCCACCGGCCCGGTCGGTTGTTTGCCACGCGCGGCGAACGCGACGGTGGTGGTGCCAAACAGGGCGAGCGCGGCGAGGGCGACAGTCCGGATGTTCATTGAGACCTCCAAGGGCAGAAACCCATGAGGCCCCATAACCCAGCCAATTGCAGGCCGCCGATCCCTCAGAGCGCGGTCTGAAAGCCTAAGCGCAGCCCACCCGAGATGAGCGGCTCATCCTCGGGGTATCCCGCCATCGGCAGGCCATAGAAGCCGTGCACGGTGAGCTTAAACCAGTTGCGTTTGTCGATGGGGATGCCGAAGGTGAGCCGCCCGCCGCCGCCTAAGTGCCCGGGTGAGAACCAGCCGTAGTTCGCCGCGAGGAGCAGCGTAGGTCGCTTCTCGTGGGTGGGCCGCAGCGCGTAGACGCCCAAGCCGCCGTAGACCTTGGCGTAGACCGAGGTGGAGAGGTTGTCTGCCCCCGTCGCGCCCTCGGCCCCGGTGCCGTAGAGCAAGGAGTGGGTGGGGGTGATGTTCACCTCGCTCCCGGCGACGATGGCGAGGTTGTAGACGCCGAGCTCAAGATCCACAGCGCCGGAGCCGCCAGGCGCGATGATCAGCTCGCCCTCTTCGCTGCCTTCAGTGGTGTAGTGGAATGTGGGCGAGGCGATCGCGCCGCCGCCGAGCTCAACACCAAACGCGAAGGTGACGGGCTTACGCTTCTCGACCCGGGCGCCGCCGCTGTACGGCACGACGATCACCCGGCCATCCCCGGTGCGCGCCGCGAGGTAGACCGGCTGCATGGCGTGCTGGCTGACGACCAACGCCACGGCCGTCTCCACCGCTTTGGGCAGGCCGAGGGTCTGGGAGTCTTCGACCTTCAGCTCGGCGTCGAGGCGCTCTTGTTCGCTGATCGCGCGGGGCAGAGACACCGTCGCGCCGGGGCTGAGGTCGAGCTCACCCCGGCCGCAGATCACGCCGTCGATGAGCACATGGTAGAAGCTGTGGCCCGGCGGCAGGCTCACACGCTCGAGGCCTTGCTCTTGGGGCACGCCGTTGACGACGAGGGTGGCCTGGGCGGGCAACACGCCGACCTCTAAGGTGGCGGGGGGCACCGACGCCAAGGCCTTCGTCTGGGCGGTGAGCGCCCGGTGGGTGGCCGCGTCGGGCACCTCACCCCGGCTGTAGCGCCGGACGGTGTCTAAGGCGTAAAGATCCACAAACGCCTTGTTGGTGATCAGGCCAGGGAGCTGCACTCGGAAGGCCGCGGCCTCGGGGGACTCCTTGAGCTCGTCCTCAGAGAAGGCGAGCTGAATCGCCGAGGCCTGCCAGAGCAAGGCCAAGATCAAGGCGTCGCGGTCGGCGACGTCGCGGATCACCGTGACGTCGTTGATCGCCGTCTGGAGCGCGAGGGCCATGGACCGCTCGACCTCAAACTCCTCTTTGCGAGCGTCCGCGGCCTTCTGGGCCTTGCTCACCGCGATGAGCTTGTCGGCGTCCTTCTTGGACCACGGCTCGGGCGGGAAGATGAGGTCGCTCGTGTCGTAATGTTTGGCGACGCCGCCCGCGAGGCGCTCGGCTTTGGCGATGGACGCCTCGTCCGGGGCGTCGCGGTCCATCCAGACGACCACCGGGGTCACAGCGGCCGCCTCTTGGGCCGAGGCAGAGCCCGCGGCGAGGAGCGCCGCGAGCGACAAGGAGAGGCGTAAACAGATCATCGCGCGGGAGAGCCCTCGTCAGAAGGTGGTGCCGATTCCGCCGGTCAGGCCGAAGACCGGGGAGACGCGGGAGATGTCGTCGGGAGCGCGCTGGTTGTAGGTGCCGATGAGGGAGTCCTTCGTCGCCACGGACATGCCCAGGCGGGCGTCTACGTCGATGAGCGGGCGCACCCGGTTGGTCGCCTTGATGCCAGGGATCGGCGCCTCAAGGGTGTAGCCGACGTGTAGGGTGGGCTGCACCGCGCGGGGCACGTTCGTCCAGCCGACCCGCACACCCACCCGGGGGCCGAAGCCCAGCGAGGCGTCACGACCGAGCACCACGGCCGCCCCCCAGTAGATGTAGCGGTTCCACTGGGTGTAGTGCAGGGCCTCCTCGCCGGTGACCACGTCGGGTAGGCCGATGTCGTCCTCGTCATCGGGCGTGCCGCCGTCGTCTACACGGTTCTCTTCACGCTCCTCTTCTTCAACGACGACGAGGTCGCCGCTGTAGGGGCCCTTGTGGAGAGGGGTGTGGTAATAATCGACGTAGTAGCTGTTCTCTTCGCCGAGGTTGTACCCAAACTCCATGCCGTAGTCGATCATCAGGCGGTTGTAGTGGCCGCGCAGGGCGACGGTCACCGGCAAGGTGGAGGCGTTGAGCTCCAGGCTGGAGCGGTCGGTGATCTCGGAGTTGATCGTCGTGTCGAGCACGGTGTTGATGTCGGACTGGCTGATCGTCGGGTCTACGGAGAGCGCGCCGCCGTTGTACAGGATGCCCACGCTGGCCAAGGCCGCGAAACGTACGGGGAAGCCGTCGTTGCCGCCGCCGACGAGCTGCAGGGTGGCCGTGGCGCGGTCCCAGCGCCAGATCCAGAGCTTGTTGGGGTTTCCGTAGCGCGGGACGGTGATGTAGATCTCAGAGACGGGGTGCAGCTTCGCGTAGATGGCGAGGTAGGTGAGGATGTCGCCGTCGAGCTCAGGCGTACACTCGTTGGGGTGCAAGAAGAGCTGATCGATGAACTCGATGCCCATCTTCTTGCGGGCCACGTCGCGCACGAAGTAGGCCTTGTCTTCGAACTTGTCGACCTCGAGGATCTCCGAGAGGCCGTGGCCGGTGTCTTTGCGGCGCATGTAGATGTCGGAGCGACCGAGCGGCACGAAGTACCGGGCCTCATCGTCGATCTCGACGGGCAGGCCGTTGATCACGACCTCGTACTCCTTGTTGAAGGAGTCTAGGGTGAACTGGTTCTCCAGCTCAAAGTCGAGGGGGAACTTGGTGTAGACGCCCTGCTGGAGCTGCTGGAGGTAGAAGTTGACCTGACCGTTGAGCTCGGTGTCGGTGATCTTCGACATCAGCGAGGGGTCTTGGTAGGCCAAGGTCGCGGCGAGGTAGTGGTAATAGTTGACGAACTGCCCGCCGATGGCCTCGTAGAAGGGCGGCGCGGGGTTGTTCTGGTTCTCGGCGCAGTAGCCGATCTGCACGTAGAGCAAGAACAGGGGCTCACGCTGCTCGGGCTTCTCGATGAACCAGAGGCTGTCGACCAAGGCCAGGAGCTTCTGGCCCTCAAGACCCCACTGGGCGGGGGCCATGGCGTTCCAGGGGATCTGCGAGACGCGGGAGGCCTCGGCCCGCACCACGTCCATGTTCATGTCGGGCACCATCGCCGGCTGCTGCGCGGGCAAGAGCGTGCGGTCGGGGGCGCGGCGGCCGTTCTGGTAAAGATCGACGGAGGGGAAGAACAGGCCGTCGGGGCGGTCGATGCGGCTGCGCACGTTGCGGCGCAGGATCTCGTCCTCGTGGTCGGCCTCAGTGTCGGGCCACTTGAGCACGAGCACACGGGCGGCCTTGTCTTTGCGCTTCTGCGCGGCCTCCTTCTCGGCGTCGGTCATGGCCTGGGCCTCTTCAGCCTTGTCCTTCTTCTCGGCGGGCTCCAGCGCGTCCAGCGCCGTGGGGCCTTGGGGCGTCCCCGCGTGAGCCGGCCAGGTCGTGACCACCATCACGAGCAGCATTCCGAGCACATGTCGCAGCATCAGAGTCTCCGAAGGAGGGACGCCGCCCGGTCCTGGGCGACGGAGTCAGCTAATTGCAGACGGCCGTGGTGGCCTGGATGGAGCACTTGACGGACTGTCCGCCGCGAACGGGGCCAAACTGGGCGGGCGCGCCGCCCTTAAAGTAGAGCATGCAGGAGTCGGAAGGAACGCCGGAGAACGACGCTTTGCCGCCGCTGATCGACGCGCGCTGACGATAGCCCGAGGGGCAGGTGACCTCAACCGAGGTGGCGCCGCCGCCCGGCAAGCTCACGGTGAGGCTGCCTGAAGGCACGCTCGGGGCCTTGGGCGCGGCCGGGGTGCCGGGGTTCTTGGGCGCCTTGGCCTTGGGGGCCTCGGGCACCGGCGGCGGCGGCGCGGCGGTGTCGGCCTTCCGCTTGTCCTTCCGCGTGGGCTCCTCGACGACGGGCTTGACCTCCGCGACCTGGGGGGCGGGATCAGGCTGAGGCCGGAACCAGATCGCGGCGAAGATCGCCAGGCCGACGAGGGCGAACATCGCCAAGAC
>Ga0066604_10000507_pt1 | contig 24684 bp, 20 predicted proteins | sample Higcelwee11metaG_FD_59501 | JGI IMG/M metagenome (GOLD analysis project Ga0066604, IMG submission 59501) | Freshwater pond sediment microbial communities from the University of Edinburgh, under environmental carbon perturbations - High... | ecosystem: Environmental > Aquatic > Freshwater > Pond... | reverse complement strand
GGCGTAGCGCCCGGTGAGCGTCCACTCCACGAAGGGGTTCGGCCCGGGCTGGGCGGCGAGCTGTAGCAGGCGCCCGGGGAGCCCCGGCGCCCCCAGCCCAGCGAGGGGCAAGGCGCCCAGCACGAGGCGCAGGCGGGGGCCGTCGAGCTGCCGCGCCCGGGCCGATCGACCGTCTGCAGAAGGATCATCGGCCAAGGCGATGAGCTGGGCCTCCCCCCGAAGGCGCCCAAGCGCCCGTCGAGCGAGCCCTAGCCGCGTCTCCGCGACGCCGCCGTGGAGCAGCCCAGCGCGGATCAAGGCCTCTTGGGCGTCCCACACCGCCCGGGCCTCGATGGGCAGGTGCTCCCGCAGGCGGTGGTACAGAAACACCCGGCGCCCCCCGGTGAGCAGGCCGAGCACCTGGAGCCGCTCCTCCCAGGCCAGGGGCCCCGCGGTGAGCTTGAGCTGGAGGAGCGCGGCGTCGGCCGGCGCGGCGGCGGGCACAAGCACGGCCTCGGCGCGGCCGCTCAGGGCCAGCCCGATGGCGCGGTCGCCAGAGGGGTCGGTCACCCACAGCGTCCCCGTCGCCGCGCCGAGGGCTCGCGCGGTCACGGCCTCATCAAGCCAGCTCTGGGCGGCGGTCGGCGGGCTCATAGGCGCGGGCTCATGGCGACGGCGGCAGGGCCACCCAGCGCGCGGGGCTGCCGCTCACGACGACGCCGAGACCCGCCGCACCCCGGGCGAAGACGGCGTTGCCCGACTCGCTGACCGCGCCCAAGGCCGTCGGCGCCCAGCCGAGGGAGTCGTGGCGATACGCCGAGACCGTGCGCGCGCCGGTGACGAGCAACCAGCCGTCTCTCACCTCTAGACTGTCGACGGCGTAGTCCCCGGCGGGCAGGGCGAGGGTGCGGGCGCCGTCGTAGTCGGGCCCCGCGTAGAGCGCGACGTGGGCCTGGGCGCGCTCGCCGTAGTTGTAGTGCCAGCCGTCGCCGACGATGAGCTCGTCGTGGCCGTCGCCGTTGAGGTCCGCCGTGGTCATGGCCCGCACCCCGCGCAGAGAGGCCAGGCGACGGGAGCCGCTGGGCCCAACGAGCACGAGGTCGCCGTCGCTGCGGGGCTCATCGCCGTACAGCCGCCCCACGGCCACCCCGTCGCCAAGCGGGCGCATGGCCGTGGCCAAGGCGCCCTCTCTCACGACGGTGAGCCCGCCCCCTTCCACCCAGCCGCCGCTCACGGTGCGCTCGTCACTGAACGTGTTCAGCCAAATCCGCCCGCCGAGCACGGCGACGCTCGTGGGCTGGCTGCGGGGGCCTCGCTGCTCCCAGATCAGCTCCGCGGCGTCGGCGCGCACTCGCCACAGCCGGGCCAGGGCGTCGCGCTGCTCCCGGGACGTGCCCGTGGCGATGAGCGCCTCCTCCGTCCCGTCGCCGTCGGTGTCGCCCCGGCTGACCGCGTGCACCGCGCCGCCGAGGTCATGGGTCTTGCCCGACCAGCGGAGCGTCCCGTCTTGAATCAGCAAAATCTCGTCGATTCCGTCGCCGTTCAGGTCGGCGGCGGCGACAGAATCGGCGGCGTCGAGGGCCTGGAGCACGGCGTCCTTGGGGGAAGACGACGGCGCGCAGGCGAGGAAGATGAGGCTCCACATGCGGGCGCCCTATCGTGTTGACCGCATCAAGGCTATGTTCAGGGTCCGACAGGGCACACCATGAACGCCGCGCTCCCGATCTCTCTCCGCCGCGCCCCCGATCTGTGCTTCGGCGTCTACGCTGAGGGGCCCGAGGCCCTCTCGTTGTACCTGCACGAGATCGACGACGACGACGTGCTGCGCGGCGCGCTGGATCTCCCCGTGGCCGGGCAGATCGCGGTGTTGACCCCGTCGCCTACCCCTGCGGGCGCGCGGGCGCTCCCGGGGGGCGGCTGGCTCGGCGCCTGGCCCGGGGCCCTCGACGGCCACGACACCGACGCTCTTGTGAGCCTGCTCTTGGGCCACGGCCCGGGGATCGTGCGCCTACGAACCGCCGGCCTTCGTGTGCCCCTGGAGCTCCTGTGGGTCGGCGCGGACGTGCAGCCTGAAGACTTCATCGACACCTTGCCTGCGTCGTTGTTGTTGAGCCCTGAAGAGGCTCTGGCGTCCGCGGTCACCCCGCGCCTCGGCCTCGTGCTCTCCGGCGACGGTGAGGCGGTGGTCTTCGCCCGCGATCCCGCGCTGTTGGGCCTGTTCATCCGCGAGCCCCTCGCCCAGAACCTCCGCGCCGCCTTCGGCGCGGGCGCGCCCCTGCCAGAGCTCCCCGTGGCCGCCGTCGAGGCGCTGATGGCGCCGATGGACGAGGGCGCCTTACGCGAGCTGTCTTTAGAGGACCGCGCTCGGTACCGCGCCTTACGCATCGAGGAGCGTGAGGCCGACGGCGAGACGGTTCACCAGCGCGCGCTGTGGGTGGCCCCCCGCGACGGCGGCGCGTGGCGCGCGGGCTGGAGCTGGTGAGCGCCCCTGTGACTCAGCCGCTCATCCATCTGATCACCGACCTGCCGTCGCTGCAGCGTGGCCTGGCCTCGATGAGCGGCCGGGTGGCCATCGACACCGAGTTCCACTCCGAGCACGTCTATTACCCCCGCCTGCACCTCGTGCAGCTTCGGGGCGAAGACGGCCCGGCGCTCCTGATCGATCCCCACGCCATCACCGACCTCCGCTCCATCGGCAAGCTCCTCGACGGGCGCACGCTGCTGATCCACTCGGCCTCCCACGATCTCAGCATCTTGCGCCGCGCCGTGGGCCTCAACCCCAAGCCTGAAGAGGTGGTGGACCCCCAGATCCTCGCGGGCTTCGTGGGCCTGGGCTTCCCGAGATCCTTGACCGATCTCAGCCGCGAGCTGCTCGGCGAGGAGCTCCCGCCGTCAAGCTCCATGAGCGACTGGTCCAAGCGCCCGCTCACCGACGAGCAGCGGCGCTACGCCGCCATGGACGTGCTGCACCTGCACGCCCTCACAGACGCCTTGGAGCGCCGCCTGGCCGGGCGCCCGCACCACCGCTGGGCGCGGGCCTGCGCCGCCGAGATCAACAGCGCGGCCTTACACGGTGAAGATCCCGAGCTCCTCTGGCGGCGCATCCCCGGCGCGGCGATCCTCGACGGCCGGGGCCGGGCGGCGCTGCGCGCGCTGGTCATCTGGCGTGAGGCCACGGCGATCCGCAACAACCAGCCGCGCTTTCAGATCGCCTCCGACGGCTCGCTCTTGGACGTCGCCCGGCGCGCCCCGACGAGCCTGACCGAGCTGAGCCAGAACCGCCGCCTGCCGCGCCGCCTCGCCAAAGACCAGGCCGATGAGGTCATGGCGGCGCTGCACGTCGCCGCGGCGCTGCCAGAGGAGGCCTTGCCGCCGCCGGTGATCACCCGAGGCGCCGCCGCCCGCGCTGATGCGATCCTCGCGGCCTGGGCGCTCATCGTCGAGGAGCGGGAGGGCATCGCCGCCGAGCTGCTCCTGCCCCCGGATCTGCGCCGCGAGATCGCGGTGCGCTGGACGCGCCGCGAGGCGATCGTGATCCCCGGGTGGAGATCTGAGGCGATCGGTGACGAGCTGCGCGGCGTGCTCGCTGGCCAGATCGGCCTGTTTTTGAGGGCTTAAGGGGCTTCTTCACCGAGTTGTCTCGGGATCCCGAAAATTTTGTCTCGATTTGTCTCGAAAGTTGTTGCGATGTCCGGGGTGGTTGTGTACTCTATGAATGTGGGCGGCTCCTGGCGCCCCCAAGAGAAGACGAAGCGAATCACCCGCCAAGTTTTTCTCCCCAGTCCCCAGGTCTCACAACTGCCTCTGAACGGAGTCCACCATGATCAAGTCCTTCATCAGCGATGAGTCCGGCGCCACCGCGATCGAGTACGGCCTGATCGCCGGCCTCGTGGCCGTCGCCATCATCGCCGCCCTCACCGCGCTCGGCACCTCCCTGGACGGCCTGTTCACGGGCGTCTCTGACACCGTCTCCGCCGCCGCTTCTTCCTGATCTCGGAAGACCTGGCGCGAGCACGCTCCTGATGAACTCGGGTTCGCTCGCGTTAGGGCTGGTGCTCATCGTGTCAGCGGGTTGGGATCTGGCCAAGCGCCGGATCCCCAACCCGCTGATTCTTTTTGGGCTCTTGCTCGGCCTCGCCTTTGGTGGGGTGACCGGCGGGCTCAACGGCCTCGGCTTCGCCTTCTTGGGCGCGGTCGTCGCCTTCGCGCTGACCTTCCCCCAGTGGGCGATGCGCTGGATGGGCGGGGGAGACGCCAAGCTGATGATGGTCGTCGGCACCTTCTTGGGGCCCATCGGCGTCGTGTCCGCCCTGGTGTACGCCACCTGCGTGCATGGACTCGTGGCGCTGGGGATGCTGTTGCTCCGCGGGATCGGTCAGCGCATCGGGCGTGACCTCCTCCAAGATCCCCGCGCGCCGATGGCGGTCGCCATCACCATCGGCGCATCGCTGGCGATTCGATTCCCGCTCATCGGCTGAGCGAGGGCCACCCATGAGGCCACTCTGCGGCGTCCTTCCCGCTTGAAGCGGGTTTTTTCGCGTCGCAGCATCTTGGCCGGGGGCCCGGTTGTCTTTTGAGAAAAACTTCTGCGGGAGCGCGAAAAAGTCAGCGAGCACGAGCGGCTACCGCTCTGCGGTGACCTGACATATACTTGCGCTCCAAGAGTCCGGAGTGGCAAGCCATGCAGCAACGTCAGCAGACCGGAGGGCGAGGCAAGGCCTACCTCTTCCTCGCTTTCTCCCTGATCACGGCCGTCTTGGCCGCCGTCCTTGTCGTGCAGCTCCTCAAGCGGTCCCAAGCTCAGCTCCAAGAGGCGATGAAGCCCAAGGAGACCGTGGACGTCGTCGTCGCCAAGCGCAACCTCTACATGGGCATCCCCATCACTGAAGAGGACGTCGCCGTGCGCGCGCTCTCGCCGGAGATGGTGCCCGCCGACGTCGTGTTCACGTCGATCGAGGCGGTGCTCCAGCGCACCCCCAAAGAGCGGGTGCTGGTGAACGAGATCGTGCGCAGCGAGCGCCTCGCGCGCCGCGAGGCCGGCATCGGCCTCAACGCGATCATCACCCCCGGCAAACGCGCCGTCTCCGTGGCCATCGCCGCTGAAGAGGCCGTCGCGGGCTTCATCCAGCCCCTCAACTATGTCGACGTCATCGTCGTCATTCGCCCCGACGACTCCAAGGAGTACGGCGCCAACGCCGTGGCCAAGACCCTCCTGCAGTCGATCAAGGTGCTCGCCGTGGGCTCCTCCTTGGGCGGCCCCGATGAGGCCGAGACCGCTGAGGCGGGCAAAGCCAAGAAGCGTGACACCTCGGGCGTCGTCAAGGGCAAACGCACCGTCACCCTCGAGGTCACCCCCGAGGAGGCGGAGTCCATCGCCTTGGCTTCAGTGAAGGGTGAGATCGTGCTCGCGCTCCGCGCCGACATCGACATCCTCCAGGTGCAGACCAACGGCATGACCGCCAACGCCCTCATCGGCTTTGATCCCCTCGCCGATGAGCCCGCCGCGCCGTCCACCACCATGGCGAGCACCAAGCCCCGGGCCAAGGCGGCGACGCCCGCGGTCGAGGACGGCCCCAAGGTGCAGGTCATCGAGGGCAGCACGACGACGGACGTGACGATCAACGCAGACGGCACGACGAAGGAGACTCAGCAGAAGGGCGCGAAGAAGCGCTGACGCTGCCCCAGCCGAAGATGGCGACCCCCAACCCCCCGCTACGCCGCCGCTGATTCCGCCTCTCCAGCCAGGAGCCCGCCCCGATGTCTCTCCGTACTCTCGTGTTGGCCGCGATGCTCTCCTTCACCGTGAGCAACACCGCGCTCGCCCAGGACAACTTCGCCACGAACAAGCAGTGGATGGACGTTGAGGTGGGGCAGTCGGCGATTCAGTCCGCGACGCGGCCGATCCTTCGGGTGTTGATCTCCCAGCCCGAGGTCGCCAGCATCAAGTCGCTGTCCGAGACGCAGTTTCAGATCCTCGGCCTCTCCGTGGGCACCACCGACCTCTGGATCTGGTACAAGGACGACCCCGAGCACCCCGAGGCCTACGAGCTCTCGGTGCACCGTGACCTCTCGGACATGGTGCGGCGCATCGGCGCCGTCGTCGGCGAGAGCGCGCCGCCCCAGGTCTACCCGATGGGGGAGCGTCTGGTCGTCGAGGGCATCGTCTCCGACATCGAGACCTTGGAGCGCATCTCCGCCGTCGCCGCGATCTACGACCCCGAGTTCGTCAACCTGATGACCGTCGCCGGGGACAGCCAGGTGCAGCTTGAGGTGGTGTTCGCCGAGGTGAGCCGCACGGGTGTTCGTGAGCTGGGCATTGACACGATCTTCGGCTTCGGCGACGTGAGCGCGCCGATGATCAACCTCGGCTTACGCGGCGCCAACTACACGACCTCAAGCGTCACCAACAGCGACTTCTTGGGCGCGATGCCCAATCAGCAGGGGGGGTGGCCCGTCGGCACCGGCGTCGGCGGCTACAGCTCCATCTCCAGCAACACCTTCGGCTTGTTGGGCAGCGTCAGCGCGGCGTCGATCGGTCTGCAGATGATCAACATGATGGAGGTGATGGAGCAGCACGGCCTCACCAAGGTGCTCGCCGAGCCCCGCATCACCGTGCTCTCCGGTCAGCAGGCCGAGTTCTTGAGCGGCGGCGAGGTGCCGATCCCCATCGCCCAGAACAACAACCGCATCACCTTGGAGTTCAAAGAGTACGGTATCAAGCTGGTCTTTGTGCCGACGGTGCTCGGCGGCGAGGTCATCGACATGCGGGTGTATGTCGAGTACTCGGAGATCGACCCCACCGCGGGCACGAGCATCTCGGGCATCGATGTGCCCGGCTTTAAGGTGCGTAAGTCCGACACCCACCTGCGTGTAGACAACGGCATGACCTTCGCGATGGCGGGCCTGCTCTCTGAGGAGTCGGTCTATACTCGCGCTCAGGTGCCCCTGCTGGGCGACATTCCGGTCATCGGCGTGCTGTTCTCGCACACCACCCACACCCGCGAAGAGTCGGAGCTGATGATCTTCGTCACCCCGAAGCTCGTCCGTCCTTTGGCCCCGGATGAGGTGCCCCCGCCTCCCGGCGCGTTTGAGGACAACAACCCGAACGACTTTGAGCTCTACTGGCTCGGTCTCGACCACCGCGCCGGCTCCCGCACTTGGCAGCCCTCCGGCGCTGTTGGCGCCGAGCGCTGAGCCTTCGCTCTCCCTGCATTCCAGGACCCTCTCGACATGCGCAACATCGCCAGCCCACGTCGCTCTGCCAACGTCGCCATTGTCGGTGTCGACAAGAAGGGGATGGGTCTCCTGCGCGAGTGCCTCCGCGCTGAGGCGGTGCTCCCTCCGTCCTCGTTGGCCTTTGACGAGGCCCACGAGGCCGTGCGTCGCCAGCGGCCCAACGTCGTGATCATCAGCTTCAACGGGGACGTTGGCCAGGCCGTGCGTTTAGGCGCCGAGCTTCAGACCGACAACCCCTCGATGACGCTCGTGGCCTACGCCGACGCCTCGGACAACGAGCGCATCAAGGCGGCGATGCGCGGCGGCTTCCGCGAGTTTGTCGTGCTGCCCGACGACTCCGAGCTTTTGCGCCGGGCGGTGCACGACGCGGCCTACGCCCCGGTGGCCGCCGATGAAGATCGTGGCACGGTGATCACCATCTGCGGCACCCGCGGCGGCTCGGGCTGCACGGGCCTCGCGGTGAACCTCGCCGCCGAGCTGTGCCCGGTGCACCGCGTCTGCGTCATCGACCTCGACTTCTCCATGGGCGACGTCGCCACGCTCCTCGACCTCCAGCCCAAACGCCACATCGGCGACGTGTTGCGTGAGCTTGACCGCCTCGACGAGCGGGTGTTGGCGGGCTCCATGGCCGTTCACACCTCCAAGATGCACGTCTTGGCCCAGCCCCACGAGATCAGCGAGCGCCCCAGCGCCGTGAAGGGCGAAGACATCCTGCGCCTGCTCCAGACCTGCGCCGATAGTTACCAGTTCATCCTCATCGACGGCGGCTGCCACCTCGACGAGGCCACGCTGACCTCCCTCTCGGTCTCGGATCTGGTGTTTTTGGTGTGTACCCCGGATGTGCCCTCGGTGAAGAACGCCTTCCGCCGCCTGCAGCTCTTCGAGCGCCTGGGCGTTGAGCAAGACAGCATTCGGCTGATCATCAACAAGTACGACAAAAAGACGGCGCACCTGAGCATCAAAGACATCGAAGAGAAGCTCAACCTCAAGGTCGCCGCCGTCGTTGATCTCGACGAGAAGACCTTGAACCAGGCCGTCAACGAGGGCCGCCTGGTGCGGGACGTCAACAAGCGCAGCCCAGCGGTGGCGGCGTACTCCAACATGGTCACGCTCATCACCGAGCGGGAGCCCTTCGTGGAGCAGAAAGAGCAGAAGAAGTCGAGCGCCCTGTCCTGGCTGTTCAACTGAATCAGACCTGTTCGATCCTGAGGTCAAAACGTGGGTTCTTCTCGCCTGATCGATCGTGTACGCGGCGCGCAGCAGCGCTACAAGGCCCCCTCTGGCTTGGGCGGCTTCTCCGACAACGAGGAGTTTGAGCGCATCAAGCGGCAGCTTCACGCGGAGCTGATCGACGCCTTAGACTTTGATCAGGTCGGGCAGACCCCACGCGAGGAGCTCGCCGCCCGCCTTCGCGCCACCTTGACCGAGCAGGTCGAGCTGCGCTCCTTGCCGCTCAACCGCCTGGAGCGTGAGCGCCTCGTCGAGGAGATCCTCGACGACATCTTGGGCTTGGGCCCCTTGGAGCCCCTGCTCCGCGACCCGGAGATCTCTGAGATCCTCATCAACGGGCCGGAGAACGTCTACGTCGAGAAGAAGGGTCTGCTCCAGAAGATCCCGCTGCGGTTCAACGACAACCGCCACCTCATGCAGATCATCGACCGCATCGTCTCCGCCGTGGGCCGTCGTGTTGATGAGACCACGCCGATGGTGGACGCGCGCCTCACCGACGGCTCTCGTTTCAACGCCATCATCCCGCCCTTGGCCCTCGACGGCCCCTGTGTCTCGATCCGCCGCTTCGGCACCGTGCCGATCATGGCTGAAGACCTGGTGGCCTTGGGCTCCTGCCCTCGCCCGGTGATGGAGGTGCTGCGCGCGGCGATCCGCTCAAAGCTCAACGTCATCATCTCTGGCGGCACGGGCTCGGGCAAAACCACCCTGCTCAACGTGCTCTCGTCGTTCATCCCCGACGGCGAGCGTATCATCACGATCGAGGACTCCGCCGAGCTCCAGCTCCAGCAGTCCCACATCGTGCGCCTGGAGACTCGCCCCGCCAACTTGGAAGGCAAGGGTGAGATCAACCAGCGCGACCTTCTCAAGAACTGCCTTCGTATGCGCCCTGACCGCATCATCCTCGGTGAGATCCGCGGCGCTGAAGCCATGGACATGCTCCAAGCCATGAACACCGGCCACGACGGATCCTTGGGCACGGTCCACTCGAACAGCACCCGCGACGCCATCGCCCGCTTCGAGACGATGATCGCCATGGGTCAGTCCAACTTGGCCGACAAGACCATCCGCGAGATGATCGCCCGCACCCTGCACATCATCCTGCAGCAAGACCGTCTGCCCGACGGCGCGCGCCGCATCACGGCCGTCACCGAGGTGACGGGCATGGAAGGCAACGTCGTCACCACGCAGGACATCTTCAAGTTTGAGCAGCGCACCATCGACGAGGAGGGCCGCGTGCGCGGCGCCTTCGTGGCGACGGGGGTTCGGCCAAAGTTCGCCGACAAGCTGCGCAAGAACGGCATCGACCTGCCCCCCGAGCTGTTCCGCTTCAGGATGGAGGTCTGACGATTTATGCAGCGCTTCGCCATCATCTTCGTGACCGTCATCGTCTTCGTGGCCGTCATGATGGCCCTGCAGGGCTTCTATTGGTACCGCATCACCCAGCGGGAGAAGGAGTCCAAGGAGCTCGCGCGGCGCTTAGGCACGATCTCGGAGCAAGATCAGGACAACCTGTTCCGCATCGAGGTCAAGAAGCGGGGTGAAGAGGGCATCCCCGACCTCGCTGGGCGCGTCGTCGCCTACATCGAGGAGCTCCTCGTGCAGGCCGGCGGCGGCTGGACCTTCCAGCAGCTCGTCACCTACATGGTCGCCGCCTCGTTGGGCGGGATGGTCGCCTTGATCATCGTGACCAAGAGCATCGCCGGGCTCGGTGGCTTGTTCTTCGGCTATGTGCCGCTGATGGTGCTCAAGTCGCGGGTGGCCGAGCGCAGCCAGCGCATCACGGAGCAGCTCCCCGACGCCTTGGACCTCATGGCGCGCTCGCTGCAGTCCGGCCACGGCATCTCGGACTCGATGCGCGTCTGCGCAGAGGAGATGAGCCCTCCGATCGCCACAGAGTTTGGCCGCGTCTACGAGGAGAACAACCTCGGCCGCGACTACCGCGACTCGATGCAGGGCCTCGTCACCCGCTGCAAAGGCAACTTCGACCTCAAGATCTTCGTCTCGTCGGTCATCCTTCAGCGGGAGACCGGCGGTAACCTCGTCGAGATCTTGGAGAACATCTCCGGCACCATCCGGCAGCGTTTTGTCTTCAAGGGCAAGGTGAGCGCCTTGACCGCGGAGGCGCGCTTCTCGTCCTATGTGCTCGGCGGCCTGCCCTTCGCCGTCGGCGGCCTCATCGCGTTTATGCGCCCTGAGTACCTCACGCCGCTGATCGATGATCCGCTCGGCCGGTTTATGCTCGGGTTCATCGTGATCTGGTTCACCATGGGCGTGTTCGTGATGGGTGAGATCACCAAGGTGGAGATGTAGGATGCTTGGACTGCCGATCGAGGTCGTGGTCGCGGTGCTCGCGGCGGTCGCTGTGCTCGGGATGGGCGTAGGCATCTTTGTCTTCGTCAACCCATCTCGTTCGGCCAAAGATCGCCTGGAGGAGCTCACCGGCGGCGGCGCCTCTGAGCTGGCCGGTCCGGCGCCGATCTCGGCGAACACGCCGAGCCAGATGAACGCCATCTCCCAGGCGCTCAACAAGGTCGCCGCGCCGACGGACGAAGAAGAGGCCGACGCCTTACGCCGCACCTTGGTGCAGGCGGGGTATCGCCAGCGCAACAACGTGCAGATGTTCTCGGCGATCCGCGCCTCGTTGGCCGTGCTTCTGCCGACCATCTTCGCCCTCGTGCCGTCCGAGGCCTCGACGCTCAACGCCGTGCTCGTGGCGCTGTTGTTGGCGGCGGCGGGCTACTACCTGCCGGGCATCTTGGTGACCAACGCGCTCACCAAGCGGCAAGAGGCGCTCTTAAAGTCTTTCCCCGACGTCATGGACATGCTCGTGGCCTCGGTGGAGGCGGGCCTTGGCCTCGACGCCGCCTTACGCCGTGTCTCCGATGAGATGGGCGACTCGGCGCCGGAGCTCTCCACGGAGCTCAAGCTCGTCAACAACGAGATCGCCGCCGGTGTGCCCCGCACCGAGGCCCTGGGCCGTCTTGGGTATCGCACGGGCTTAGAGGAGATCACCTCGCTCGTGAACGTGCTCGTGCAGGCCGAGCGGTTCGGTACGCCCATCGCCCGGTCGATGCGCCTTCACTCGGAGCTCGTGCGCACCAAACGGATGCAGCGCGCTGAAGAGAACGCCGCGAAGATCTCGCCCAAGCTCACCGTGGCGATGATCTTGTTCATGTTGCCCTGCCTCATCGTCATCCTCATCGGGCCGGCCATCGTGCGTGTCGTGCGCCAGCTCATGCCCGCGATGGGGGGCTGAGCGTGGTCTCGGCGGCGGCGATCGGCGGCCTCGCGCTCCTCACGCTCCTCGGCGCCCGGGTTGACCGCGCGGCCGCGGTGCCTGAGGAGGAGACCTGGCGCGGCGCCGATCGGGTCGATGTTCAGCTCGATCTCATCGAGGCGATGATTCAGCAGGGCGCGATCGCCTCCGCGCTTCAAGGCATCACGGCGCTTCGTGCTGAAGGCATGGAGAACGAGCGCCTCGACATGCTGCAGGCCCAGGCGCTCTTGGCCGCCGGGCAACCTTCAGACGCCTTGTCGATCCTGGAGCTGTCCCGGGCGAAGAGCGTAGAGCGTTACCGGCTCCTCGGGCTCACGCATCTGGACATGGGCGCGCCGGAGCTCGCCGTGGAGGCCTTTCAGCGGGCGATCCGCGCGGCAAAACGCGACACGGACAGCCGCGAGCTGGCCTCGCTGCACAACAACCTCGGCTTCGCGCTCTCAGCCGTCGGCGACTACGACGCCGCGATGTTGGTGTACCGCGAGGCCCTGCGCCTCGACCCGGCCTCGGCGCGGGCGCGGAACAACCTGGGCTTCGCTCTGGCCGCCAAAGGCGAAGACGACGAGGCCCTCGCCGCGTTTCGCCTCGGCCAGCCCGCGGGCCTCTCTGAAGACGACCGCGAGGCGAACGCCCTGTACAACCTCGGCCTCGCCCAGCAGGGGCGGGGTGAGGTTCACGCCGCGGTCTTGTCGTACTCAAAGGCCGTTCAGACCCAGCCCGGGCACCGTGACGCCCAGACCGCGCTCAACTCCTTGGTCGGCTCGGCGCCCTCGCCCCTGGCCCCTGAGCTGCCCTCTTCCTTCTCCCCCGAACCTCCCCCGGAGGCCCCGTGAAGCTGACCCTGGCCGTTGTCGCCCTCGCCGCGCTCTGCGCGTGCAGCTCGCCCAAACACCTCACCTACGATCACGGGCGCTCGTACTACGAGGCCTTTGACACCCAGACCGACCTCACGCGGCCCTCGGTGAAGGACGCGATCTACCCCTTGAGCGGCGCTGAGGCGCTGCTGATCCGCCAGGCCGTTGAAAAGAGCAGCACCGACGAGGAGTCGGGCGAGGCCGAGGCCACCGACACCCTCGACTGATGTGCGTGGCCCGGGCCAGCGCGTGAACCGTCGCTTCTCAGCGCGGGCGAGGCTCGCGGGCTTCGCCGCGCTCTTGTGTGTGGTCGCCGTCCTCGGCGTGGCGCTTCCGCTCAGCGTCGAGCTGAACAGCCAACAAGCGCAGAGCCAACGTCAGGCGGTGGTGGTCTTGGCGCAGACCATCGCCCAGCTCCAGGTGGGGGACACGCCGCCGGAGCTGGCGGTGGACGGCCTCATCGGCCTCGGGGTCCTCGGAGAGCGCCGAGAGCTGATTCAACAGCGCGGCTTGACCGACGCCCTGGTGGAGACCTACGCCCGCCGCTGCCCGCCGCGCCTCGTGCCGGGCCGGGCGGTGGTCGTCTCCACATCGGGGGAGAGCGGCCCCGTGGCGGCCTGCGCGCCTTTGACCGGGGGCAAGGCGCTCTTGGTGGTGGCCGAGCGTGAGGGCTCCTCGGCACAGGTTCGGCGGCGGCGCCTGTTGGTGATGGTGATCGCCTTTGGCTGCATGGCGGCGGGGCTCTCCGCGGACGTGGTGCGCCGGGCGCTCTCACCGCTGCAGGAGGTCACCGACGCCGCCCGGCAGCTCACCCAGGGCGAGCTGGGGGTGCGCCTCGCCCCGCCGGGGGACGCCGAGTTTTTGCCTTTGGCCGACGCCATCAACCAGCTCGCCGCGACCTTGGCCACACGCCAAGACGAGATCAGCGCCCGGCTGGAGCTCACCCGGCAGCTCGCGGCCATCGTCGCCCATGAGGTGCGAAACCCGCTCCAGAGCCTCACCATGCTCACCGACGTCATCGCCCATGAGCCTGAGCTCGCCGAGCGGCTCAAGCTCTTGGACATGAGCCTGCGGGAGGTGGCGCTCATCGAGGTCGTCGTGCAGCGCCTCGTGGGCTCGGGCGGGGAGCTGCGGCTGGTGCGGGGGCAAGCCTCCCTCACCGAGCTTCTGGAGCGCTGCGTGGCGATGCTCGGGCCTCGGGCGCGTGAGGGCAAGGTGACGCTCAAAGCGGAGCTTCCCCCGGAGCGCCTCGTGGCGAGCGTCGACGCTGCCCTGCTGCGGCGGGCGGTGGAGAACCTCCTGCTCAACGCGCTTCAGATCCTCTCCGAGGCCGGAGGAGGGGTGGTTCAGGTCGCGCTGAGCCGCGCCGAGGCCCCGGCCCGAGCGATCTTTGTCGTCGATGACAGCGGCCCCGGCGTGCCCTTGGTGGATCGTGCCCGCATCTTTCAGCTCGGCGTGACCAACCGTCGCGGCGGCACGGGCCTGGGCTTGGCGCTCACGAAGCAGGTGATCGACGCCCACGGTGGTACGCTTGACGTGGAGGACTCGCCTCTGCGCGGCGCACGCTTCATCCTGTCGATCCCTCTGGAGGTTGATTGAACGACCAAACAACGGTGCTGGTCGTCGATGACAACCGCTCGGCGGCGGACGCCCTGGGCATCGTGTTGCGTCGCAACAATTATGTCGCGGAGGTCGCCTACGACGGCGTGAGCGCGCTTGGCCGCCTGCGCGCCGGGGGCGTGGATGTGGTGCTCACCGACCTGCGGATGGAGCCCATGGACGGCATCGAGCTGCTGCGCCAAGCCCGAGCTTTGCCCACGCCGCCCGAGGTCATCGTCTTCACGGGCTTTGGCACCGTAGACGCCGCGGTGGAGGCCATGCGCCTGGGCGCCCGCGACTTCTTGACCAAGCCGGTGAGCCCGTCGAAGGTGCTGGAGCACCTCGGCCGCCTTCGGGGTGACGCCGCGCCCACCCACGGCCTGCGCGTGGACGAGGGCAAGAGCGCCAAAGCCAAAGAGGTGGCGGCCCAGGTGGAGGCCGTGCGCAAGAGCCGCGCCCCGGTGCTGATCTTGGGTGAGCCTGGCAGCGGCCGCTCGGAGCTGGCCCGAGCCCTGCACCCCAGCGCCGCCGAGCGGCCGGTGCGCGCGCTCAACCACCCCTCCCGCGCCGCGGAGGTCGATCTCCGCGCCCCCGGCGCCCTGCTCTTGCCCAACGTCGATCTCCTCACGCCCCAAGATCAGGTCGCCTTGGTGCAGGTGCTCAACGGCCTCGACCCGGTCTCTGGGCCCCGGGTGATCGCCTGGGCGCAGCCGGGCTTCATCGAGCACGCGCCCAAAGATCCCGCCGGGCACGAGCTGATCTTACGCCTCGCCGTGCTCGTCGTGACCTTGCCGCCTCTGCGCGAGCGGGTGGAGGACATCCCCGCCTTGCTCACGGCCTTGTTGGCCGGTCGCGCCCCGGCGGAGCTTCAGCCCACCGACGCCCAGCTCCAGGCGCTCATGGCCCACCGCTGGCCAGGCAACCTGCGTGAGCTGGCGGCCTTGGCCGAGCGCGCCGTCGTCTTCGGGGCCTCGGCGCTGAGCCTGCCGCCGAGCGCGCCGCCCCAGGCCGCCGTCACCAGCGCCGTCTCGGGCAGCGGCGCCTCGCCCACCTTGGAGGAGGGCTTCTCGTTACAAGAGCACCTGGAGTCCGTCGAGCGGGAGATCCTCATCCGCGCCCAGGAGCAGACGAAGGACGACCGGGCGGCGATGTCCCGGGTGCTGGGCGTAGAGCGGAACACCCTACGCTACAAGCTCAACAAGTACCACCTGAACCCCAAAGGTGGCGGCTGAACCCTCCGCCTGAATCGGCGGTGTGGCCATGATGGCCCCCGCTCCAGCCCCCATCACGCCCGCGGGCACGGGCCGAGCGTTGGGCACGGCGCTGGTGGGGGTCGTGGCCTTGGCGCTCTTGAGCCTGGTCTTGGCCCAGGCGACGGGCGTAGACACCCTCGGCGCGCTGCGGGAGAGCGCCGATCTGCCGATGTTGGTGCTCTCTCAGCTTGTCATGGCCGCGGGTATGACGTGTATGGCGCGGCGCTGGCGGGCGCTCATCCCCGGCGGCGAGGCCCTGCCGGTCTTGCCCGTGACCGGCATCCTCTGCGCCGGGCTCTTGCTCAACACCTCGTTGCCTGGCCCGGTGGGTGAGCTCGCCGCCTCTGGGCTCATCCAGCGGAGGTATGGCCTGCCCGCCACGGCGGCCTTCGCGGCGAACATCCACAGCCGCCTCATCGGCCTGAGCTGCGCCGCGGTGCTCGCCCTGGGCGCTTGGGCCGGGGGCTCGATGCCCACGCCGCCGGGCTACGAGTCTGTGGTGGGCCTCGCTGCGGGCGTCATCACCTTGGGCGCGATGGCCTTGGGCGTGGCGTCGTGGCGGCCCGACTGGCTCGAGTCGGCCGCGAACCTCACCTTAGGCACCTTGGCCGCCCGCCTGCCTGGCGCGTCTGGGCGTGTGGCTCAGAGCGGCCTCGTGCTGACCTTGGAGGTGAGCCGCGCGCTTCACGACGTGGCGCGACACCCGCCGCTCACCTGGGCGCGGGCGATCTTCTGGGCCTTCGCCGGGCACGCCACGGCGACGACGGGCATCCTCTTGGGCGCCTGGGCCGTGGGCCTCGACCCCAACCTCGCCGGGGTCTTGTTCACCTACTGCGCGGCGACGGCGGGGGTGCTCGTGCTCTTCGCCGTGCCCGGCGCCCAGGTGGGCTGGGACGCCTTGTTCATCGGCTTCTTCGTGGCCACCACCGGGGTGGGTGTGGCTGAAGCCGTGCTGGTGATGGCGATGGTGCGCCTGCAGCAGCTCTTGTTGATGGGCCTCGGCGCCGTGGCGCTCACGACCTTGGGCGGCGGGGAGGCCGCGCCGCTCAGGTCGTGATGCCTCAGGTCGTGATGATCGTGTCGAGGTTGGCCCAGCGGCGCCAGAGCGTCTTGGTCAGCTCGCCGTTCTTGGCCATCTTGGTGACGGTGGTGCCCATCTTCACGAAGTTGGCGGCGTGGGCGGCCTGAATCAGCGGCCAGGGGTGCTTCTTGAGGAACTCGGACTTGGACAAGGCGCGCAGGGCCGGGCGCGGGATGAAGTCCTTCGACAACATCTGGATCAGGCTGATCCAGAACGTGTCCTCGACCGGGCGGGGGTACTTGAGGTTCACCCGGTGCTGGTAGAACACCTTCGTGTTGAGGCCCTCGATGTCGTACTCGGAGATGAGGCCCGACTGGAGCAGCTTGTGGTTCAGCTCACTGCCGGGGAAGACCGTCATCGAGAACAGGTAGAGGTCGAAGGGCCGGGGGAACTTCGAGACCATCTCGAACAGCGCGCGCTTGTCTTCTTCGGTAGAGACGGGGTCGTCGAAGATGAGCTGGAAGTGCGGCTTGACGCCTAAGCGGTGGTAGAGCTCGGCGATGTCGTTGATGTTGCTGTTCTTGACGCGGCGGTCGTACAGGTGGCCGGTGACGCGCTCGCTGGACTGGATGCCCATGTAGACCGAGACCAGCCCAGCGTCGCGCAGCATCGACATGCGCTCTTCGTTCACCAGCTTGGGCTCGATGAAGATCTCAAAGGGCAGGCCGATGGCCTTGGGGTAGAGGTCGCAGAACTCGACGAGCCAGTCTTTCTGGAAGTTGAAGACCTCGTCGTCGAAGCGGATACGCTTGAAGTCCCAGTGTGAGCGCGCGGCCTTGATCTCCTCGACCATGCTGGCGGGAGAGCGCACCCGGAACCACTTCTGGCCGGGGTAGACGTCTTTTTTGTAGGTGGAGTTGTAGCAGTAGCTGCACTTGTAGATGCAGCCGCGGCTCCCCATCATCTGAAAGACCGGGTCGCCGTGCATCGGGTCGCCGCCGACGCGGGTGTCGCCGTAGAGGTGGACCTTGTGCTCGTGCGTCGAGTAGTCGCGGAAGGCCAAGGAGTCGAGATCACTCACCAAAGGCCGCAGGGCGTTCTGGCGGATGCTGCCGTCGGCCTGGCGCAGCCAGAGGTTCGGCGTGTCGGAGATGTCGCGGCCCGTGGCGAGGCGCTCGGCGAGATCGAGGAGCGCCAGCTCACCTTCGCCCTTGAGCACGAGCTCAGCGGACTCCATGGACTGATCGGGCATCAGCGTGGGGTGCATCCCGCCCCACAGCACGGCGACGTCGAGCTCCTCGTGGATGTGTTTGGTGAGGATTCGCGCCGCGTTGAAGTAGGCCGAGGCCCGGATCGACACGCAGACGAGGTTGAGGCGCGCCTCGCGGATCGCGGCGATCAGGCCCTCAAGCTCTTCATCCGTGGCGGGGAAGATGTGGTTGGAGATCCAGTCCTTGAAGTAGATCTCGGTGACGTGAACCCCGGCTTGGCGTAATGTCGCCGCGAGGATGCGCACCGCGTTGTTCTCCACGTCATACATGGAGATGATGCCGATGCGTGGGCCGTCTTGGCCTGCGGCGCGAACGAGCTGCTCCAGCCTGGGATTCATCTTGAAGCTCCGACCTCGCAGGGGGTTTGTAGAGGGGTCTTCCGCAGGATAGCACCCACGTCCCCGGATCGGTAGCGTAGAATGGCGAGCAGCAGATGACCCCCAAAACCAGCGTCGGCCCAAGACGGCGCGACGAGCTTCTCGGAGGATTCAAGGTGGCGACGGTGATGGATGGACCCGTGGTCATTGTCGGCGGCGGCGTCGCCGGTCTGGTCTCCGCTCAGCTTCTCCAAGAGGCGGGGGCGAAGGTGGTGGTCATCGAGCGCAACGACCAGGTCGGAGGCCTGGCGCGCTCGATGCGCTACGACGGCTTCTCGTTCGACGTCGGGCCGCACCGCTTTCATACGGAGAACCCGAACGTCAAGGCCTACCTCGACCGGGTGCTCAAAGGCGACGCGACGCTCTTCCCCAGGCTCTCTGAGGTGTACTTTCGCGGCAGCTACTACCGCTGGCCGCTGCACCCCAAGAACCTGCTCCAGCTCCCGTTGCCCCTCGCGCTCCGCTCCGGCGTAGACCTCGCGATCAACGGCTTCAAAGAGTACGACCTGGACACCTTTGAGCAGTACGTGCTCAAGCAGTACGGGCCGACGCTCTACGAGCACTTCTTCCGGGGCTACTCCGAGAAGTTTCTGGGCATCCACCCCCGGGAGACGCACCCCGACTGGGCGAAGGTCGGCATCAACCGCGCGATCATCGACGACAAGCTGCAGATGCAGAACCTGGCCCAGCTCGCCAAGTCGACGCTCACGCAGTTCAACAAGGTCGAGATCCCCTTCATGTACCCCACCGAGGGCATGCAGCAGGCGTGGCAGAAGGTCTCGGCGATCATCCGCGCCAAGGGCGGGCGTATCCTCACCGGCACCAAGGCGCGCCTAGAGGGCAAAAACGGCAAGATCGAGCACGTCTGGGCGGGCGAGGAGCGCATCACGCCGTCGATGGTCATCTGGACGGCGCCGATCACCTTGGCGATGAAGCAGCTCAACCTCGACGTCCCCGACCTGCCGTATCTGGGCCTGTTGTTGTACAACGTCTGCGTCGAGAGCGACGTCCCGCGCAAGTACCAGTGGTGCTACTATGGCGAAGACGACCTGATCTTCAACCGCATCTCCATCCCCAAGTTCTTCTCCCCGGCCACGGTGCCGAACGCCAAGGCCGCGGGCCTGTGTGTGGAGCTGACCTGTATGGAGGGCGACACCCGCTGGCAGAACGCGGAGCGCCTGACCGACTGGGTGGTGGACGATCTGGTGAAGGTGGGGCTGATCAAGAGCCGCCGCCAGGTTCACAACGTGCACGTCGAGCGTATCCCCGAGAGCTACCCGATCTACCACAAGCACTACCCGCGAGAGCTTGAGAAGGCCCGGCGGGCCTTGGGGCAGTTCGAGAACCTGCACCTCGCCGGTCGCACGGGCATGTTCTGGTACAACAACATGGACCACTCCATCGAGAACGCGATGCAGCTCTGCAAGCGCCTTCTGCGGGACGCGGGCCGCGCCGACGTCGAAGAGGCCGCCTTGGCCCAAGGCATCGCCTCCTGAAGGGTGAGCCCTCGGCGAGTTGTGTCGGCGCCCATCTCGTCCGGACATTCCCTGTCCGGAGTGAAGCGCGTTATAGGCGCAGCGTGACACGAGCGCCTCTCACCTGCATCGAGCCATTCTGCGGCGCTGGCGGCTTGGCTTTGGGCCTTCGCCAGTCAGGCTTCCAGCTTCGCGCCGCCTTCGACCTCGACGCCGAGGCCGTACACACCTATCAGCACAACCTGGGCGACGGGGCCTTTGTCGCAGACGCCCGGGAGATCCGCCCCGAGGAGCTGCTGGATCGTGCCGAGCTTCGTGGCGTGCGCCTCGACCTGCTCGCCGGGGGCCCGCCCTGCCAAGGGTTCTCCCGGCAGAAGCGCGGCGCGCACTTAGGCGACCCCCGAAACGAGCTCGTCGCCGAGCTCGGCCGCCTCGCGCGGGGCCTCAACCCCCGGGCCGTGCTCGTGGAGAACGTGGCGTCGTTCGGCGAGGCGCGTGGCCGGGCCTTCGTCGAGGCCCTCTCTGAGGCGCTCGCCGACTATGTGCTCACGCCCCAGGTGGTGAACTCCGCCGACTTCGGCCTCGCCCAGACCCGGCGGCGTTACCTGCTCGTGGCGATTCACCGCGACGAGCCCGGCGTCTTTCAGCTCAGCCCGTCCCAGGCCTCTTGGCGCACCGTCGGCGAGGTGCTGCGCGGCTTGGACGAGCCCCCCGAGCGCCCTGAAGACCCAAGCCCCTGGCCCAACCACCAGCGGGCGCGGGTGACCCCCGAGAACATCCACCGCTTCTCCTTTGTGCCCGAGGGCGGCGGCTGGAACGACATCCCTTGGGAGCACCGCCTGCCCTGCCACCAGCGCGTGACCGGCGCGACGAGCGGCGGCTGGCCCGACGTGTACGGTCGCCTGCGCTGGGACGGCCAGGCGCCGACCATCACCGCCGGGTTCGACAGCTTCTCCCGGGGTCGCTACGGCCACCCCCACGCCGACCGCCCGCTCACCCCACGAGAGGCCGCCCGGCTCCAAGGTTTCCCCGATGACTACGTCTTCTTGGGCAACCGCGCCGCCGTGCGCCGCCAGATCGGCAACGCCGTGCCGCCGCCGCTGGGCGCCGCGGTGGGGGCGGCCCTCGCGGAGGTGTTGTGGGGGGAAGACTCAACGATAAAGCAAAACTTTATAGTTCAAAGCGTTGGGGATACGCCGGTTATGCGGGAGGGCTAAGCCGGGGCGGGTCAAATCCGACCCTTCAACCTGTCCCACGCCCGCCCCCTGTGAACCACCCCCGCCGGGGGTTAGTCGGCAGGGATGGACAAGCTCCGCGCGCTCTTCGTGCTGTTTCACCTCGTGGGGATCACGCTGTTGTCTCTGCCCACGCCGGGCAAAGCCCAGGACCTCGACGCGCCCGAGGCCGCGGCGCTCCTCGATGATCTGCGGGCCTTGGGCGCGCGGCTGGGGGTAGAGCGCAGCGCCGCCGAGGTCAAGGTCATCGCTGTGGACGTGAGCGAGCGGATTCGTGAGGCGCGCGCCGCGCTCTTGGCGCCGTTCAACCCTTACGCGCGGCTCACCGGGGCCCGCCAGGGCTGGAGCATGTTCTGGGCGATCAACCACCGACCGGCGCGGCTGGTGATTGAGCTTGAGGGCCCCGAGGGCGCCTGGACCCCGCTCTATGTGGCCCGCAGCGACACCTACGACTGGCGCCGTCGGGAGCTGGATCAAGAGCGGCTGCGCGGCGTGGTCAACCAATACAGCCACCTGCGGGATCGGCGCTCGTACCGGGCCTTCGCCGCGTTCATCGCCCAGAAGGCCCTGGCCGAGCACCCCGAGGCCACCCGCGCGCGGGTGCTGATGGAGGAGCGGCCGAGCCAGCGCCCCGAGGCCCTGCGCGCCGGGAAGACCCCGCCGTCGAAGCGCCGCTGGGAGGAGCTCTACTCCCGGGAGACCCCGTGAGGCCGCGCGCCCTCGCCGAGGCCTGGGTGGCGTATTGGGCCCAGCTCGCGCCGCCGACACCCCTGGCGCTCATCCGTGTGGCCTTGGCCCTGTGCGCCTTGGGCACCCTGGCGCACATGATCTGGAGCGGCGTGCTCCTGTGGGTCTGGGGAGACCTGGAGTTTGGCGGTTACCGCCAGAACGCGCCGGGGCACTGGTGGTGGTCCTTTGTGCCCCACACCGAGGCGGGCCTCTGGGGCACCGTCACCTTGGCCATCACCGCCGGGGTGCTGGTGTTGGTGGGCCTTGGCGGCCGGGCGTCGAGCCTCGCGCTGTTGATCCTGACAATGGCGCTCACGTCGATCAACCCCGAGTCCGGCGGCGGTCACGACCGCCTGCTCACGAACGCGCTTTGGCTCCTCGTGTTGTCCCCAGCCAGCGCGACGCTCTCCTTGGACTGCCGCCTTCGCACCGGCGCCTGGAGCGACACCACCCCACGCCCGGCCTGGACCCGTGACCTGTTCTTGTTTCAGCTCGTGCTGGTGTACGTCACCACCGGGGTGCAGAAGATCGGCGGCGGCGACTGGATGCCCTGGGGCGAGTTCATGGCCCTGCACTACGCCCTGCAGCTCCCGAGCTGGCAGCGCTGGGACCTCAGCGGCGTGTTGGGATCGGTGACGCCGCTCACCCAGCTCGCCACGGTGGGCACGATGCTGTTTGAGCTCGGCGCGCCGCTCTTGTGGTTGGGGGTGTGGGCCGAGCGCCACCCTGAGGGCGGTCGTGTGGTGCGCCTCGCGCGGCGGGTTCACCTGCGAAGGGGGTTTGTGCTCGCCGCGGTGATGTTCCATGTGGGCATCGACGCCTTGATGAACATCGGGCCGTTCTCGTGGGTGAGCATGGCGTATCTCTTCGCGGCCTTTGAGCACGATGAGCTTGTGGCGGCGTGGCGTCGGCTGAGGCGGCAATCCAACTAAGGCGCATTCCCAGAGATGAACGTCCCGCCGCTGATGGTCGGGATCTCGGCGACGAGGGCGTTGATCTCGGCGCTGGTGAGGGCGATGTTGTCGAAGACGACCAGGCCGCCGCTGATGGACTCCACGCCGTAGAGGCCGTCGAGCCCCACGAGGCGCACGTTGTCTTCGATGCGCAGCTCACCGCCGACCTCGGTGAGCCCCTCTAGGCCGTCCATGTTGCGCAGGTTGGGGTTGTCCATGATGAACAAGGCGCCGTCTACGGTGGTGAGGGCCTCGAATCCCACGAAGTTGAACAGGCCTGGGAGCCCGTCGAGGCGGAGGTTGCCGCCGACGGAGATGAGGGCGCCCAGCTCGTCTAGGCTGGTGAGCTGGGGCAGCCCGCTCAGGACGAGGTCGTCGCCGACGTGGGTGAGGTTCGAGAGCAGCGGAAGATCGGTGATCAAGGCCAGGTTGTCGAGCAGCAGCCCGCCGCTGAGGTCGGTGAGCGCGGGGAGCTGGGGCAAGACCCGCAGCGCGTCTAAACCCGAGAGCTCCAGGCCGCCGGTGATCGTCTCTAAGGCGGTGAAGTCGGGGAGCTGCGCCAGAAGGGGGGAGCGTGAGATCAGGATGAACTCGGCGGTGGTGAGCGCCGGAAATTCGCCTACGGTGGTGAGGCTGATGTTCTCCAAGAGGCGGATCGTGCCCTCGGCGGTGGTGAGTGCGGGGAAGCTCGGCAGCTCAACCAGCGCGGCGTTCTTGCTGATCTCCAAGGAGTCCACAGACTCCAGCGCTGGGAAGCCGCCGAGGCTCTGTAGCGTAGGGTTGCCGGTGAAGCTCAGCGCCCCGCCGACGGCGGTGAGGCTCTGAAATGTGGGCGTGGCCGCGAGGGTGTCGTTGTTGAACACCCGCAGGTTGCCGCGCACCTCGGTGAGCGCCGGGAAGCCGCCCACGGTGGTGAGCTTGGGGTTGTCGCTGAAGGTGAGGTCGAGCCCGACTGTGCTGAGCGCGGGCATCTCGGCGATGGTGACCAGGACCTCATTGTTCTCAATGGTGAGATCAAGGGTCACCTCCACCAGCCGATCAAAGCCCTGCAAGCTCTCTAACACCGGGTTGTTGAGGATCTTCAGATCGCCATACACCGCGCGGAGCGAGGCGAAGGCGTCGAGCTCGGTGAGCGCGTCGTTCTCTTCGACGGTGAAGCTCCCGACGAGCTCGGTGACCTGGTTGAAGCCCCGAAACACGCGGAGCCCTGGGAGATCGGAGAGATCGAGGCCCTCGGGCAGCACCTTGAGACGGTTGAAGCCGTCGATGACCTCAAGGGCGCTCTGGGTGACGATCTCCATGCCCTCGCCGCTGTCTTGGAGACGGTCGAAGCCGACGATCTCCAACAACCCCACGTTTCGCTGAATGATGAGCTGACCGCCGACGCTCTCGAGGTCGGGGAAGGTGCCCAGCACGAGCAGGCCGTCGTTGTCGGAGATCTCAAGATCCCCGGCGACTGTGGTGAGTCGGTCGAGGGCGTCGAGGTTGGTGAGGGCGTCGTTGGAGCTGATGAGCACGTCACCGCCCACCTGCTCGACGGCCTCTAAACCTTTGAGGCTCGTGAGCGAGGCGTTTCGTTGAAGCCGCAGCTCGCCGGGGATGACGGAGACGCCGCTGAGGCCCGAGGGGGAGGTGAGCAGGTCGTTGTCGTAGATGAGCACGTCGCCCCCGACGCTCCGCAGCATGCTGACGCCCGCGAGGCTCGTGAGGGTGTCGTTGGAGGTGACGCTGAGGCCGCCGCCGACGGCTGTGAGGGCGTCGAGGCCGTAGAGGTCGGTCAACAGAGGGTTGCGCTCAAGGCGGAGGTCGCCGCCGACCTCCTCCAGATCTCGTAGGCCGCGGAGCGTGGTGAGGCCGAGGTTGTCGGCGACACGCAGCGCGCCGCCCACCCGGGTGAGGGCGTCGAGGCCGCTCAGAGAGGTGAGCGTGTTGTTGTCGGAGAGGGTGAGATCCCCGCCGACGACGCTCACCAGGGCCAAGCCGCTGAGATCGGCGAGGGCGGGGTTGTCGGCGAGGGTGAGCTCGCCCACCACCTCGACCAAGGCGTCGAGGCCGTCGAGGCTGGTGAGCGACTCATGAAGCTCGACCTGCAGCCCGCCCACGGAGGAGAGGCCCTCTAGGCCGCTCAGGCTCACGAGCGCGTCGTTCTCGGCGATCCGCAGGGTGCCGGGGATCACCCGCAGCGCCGCGAGGCC
>Ga0066604_10000499_pt1 | contig 24956 bp, 24 predicted proteins | sample Higcelwee11metaG_FD_59501 | JGI IMG/M metagenome (GOLD analysis project Ga0066604, IMG submission 59501) | Freshwater pond sediment microbial communities from the University of Edinburgh, under environmental carbon perturbations - High... | ecosystem: Environmental > Aquatic > Freshwater > Pond... | reverse complement strand
CATCCTCGGCATGTTCCAGCGCCGCTTCAAATCCTTCACCTCGGCGCACGAGGCCGTCATTCTCAACGCCGACATGGATCAACTTGAGCACCTGAAGGACAGCCTCTTCACGATTGAGCACCCCGACGAGCTCCTCACCCATCAGAACAAGCGCGAGTCGTGAGCATGGGCTACGCCGATCAACGTTTTGAGGAGGGCTTCGCCATCGGGTTCGAGCGCGGCTTTGAGCGCGGCTTCGAGCGCGGCTTCAAGCGCGGCTTGGCCAACGGGCGCCGCGATGTCACCCTTGAGGTTTACCGGCGCCGCTTCAAATCCTTCACCCCCGCACACGAGGCCGTCATCCTCAACGCAGACCTCGATCAGCTCGATCGTCTGATGGACGACGTCTTCACCATGACCCACCCCGACGAGCTCCTCACCGGCCAAGCTGACCTCCGCGCAGGCTGACAGCGCCCCACAACAGGATAAGCCGCCCGGGTGACCGGCTGGTCACGCCGAGGTGAGCATGACGACGCCCCCGCACCGCGCCGGTCTGACTGAAGGGCCTGTCGCGCGGCAGCTTCTTGGGCTCGCCGCCCCGATGGTCGCTGGGGTGCTCTCGGTCATCCTGCTCGCGGCCATCGACACCTACTTTGTCGGCAAGCTCGGCGCCGACGCCTTGGCGGCGATCAGCTTCACCTTCCCCGTCGTCGCGCTCATCGCCAACCTCACCATCGGCCTGAGCATCGGCGCCACGGCCGCCATCGCCCGGGCCATCGGCACCGGCCGCGAGCACGAGGTCAAGCGCCTCACCACCGACGCGCTCCTGCTCGCCGGGGCCATCGTCATGTTCGCCTCGGTGATCGGCTACCTCACCATCGACCCGGTCTTCACGGCCATGGGCGCCGACGCGACGACGCTGCCGATGATCCGGCAGTACATGGGCCCCTGGTACCTGAGCATCGTGCTGCTCGTGGTGCCGATGATGGGCAACGCCGCGCTGCGGGCCTCGGGCGACTCCATGACCCAGGCCCGCACGATGATCATCTCGGCGATCCTCAACGGCATTCTGGATCCCATCCTCATCTTCGGCTGGGGGCCCATCGAGGGCATGGGCGTGACCGGCGCCGCCGTGGCGAGCATCATCGCCCGCGGGGTCGCCGCCGCGCTCACGCTGTGGGTGCTCATCCGCGGCGCCGATCTGGTGAGCTTTGAGCGGGTGCCCTTCGCCGAGGTGAAGGCGTCGTGGCGGCAGATCCTCAAGGTGGGCGCCCCCGCCGCCGCCACCAACATCGTGCCGTCGGTCGCCAGCGCCATGCTCACCCGGCTGGTGAGCGGCTTCGGCCACGTCGCCGTCGCGGCCTTCGGCGCGGGCTCACGCATCGAGCAGATGGCGCTGATCTTGCCCTTGGCGCTCACCTCAGCGCTCGGCCCCTTCGTCGGTCAGAACTGGGGCGCGGGCCACAACCAGCGCGCTCGGGACGCCATCGTGCTCAGCGAGCGCCTGAGCTTCGGCTGGGGCCTCGTCGTGTGGAGCCTGCTGGCGCTGACGGCGGCCCCCATCGCCCAACGTTTCGCCGGAGAACCTGACGTCGTCGCGCCGCTCCAGAGCTACCTCGTGTTGGCCACCTTCGGCCTCGCCTTTCAGGGCATCACCTTCTCCACCAGCGCCTCGTTCAACTCCATCGCCCAGCCCCTCAAGAGCACGTCCTTGGCGCTCTTACGCACCACGGTGTTGGCCTTGCCGCTCGCCTGGATCGGCGCCCAATGGAACGGGCTTGAGGGTCTGTTTGTCGGCGTCGCGGCGGCGAACATCATCACCGGCCTCGCCGCGTTCTGGATGGCCCGGCCCCTTCGCGCGGGCATCTTGCCCGACCCCGGCGCGCGCTGAGCCAACGCCACGCTTGCGGCCACAACACACCTCGCGTACCGTAAGCGCCTAAGATTCCAGCACCCTCTGAGTCAGCGAGGCCAAGATGCGCCCCCGGCTCCTGTTTGTTTTGGCGCCGCTCGGCGCCTGCGTCGAGTACGATCTCACCTTCAACACCAAAGGCTCCGGCGGCCTGGAGGACACCGGCCCCAGCGGCGGCGGGGACGGGCCCTCAGTCACCGACACCGAGCTTGGCGCGGAGCCGATCATCGGCGACTGCGCCTGCCCGGACGGCTTCAGCGCCACCCCCGACGGCGACTCCTGCACCCGCCGGGTGAGCGTGCCCGCCACATGGAACGGCGCAGCGCTAGAGGTCTGCCGAGGCGCCGTCGACGCCGTCTATGGCAAGTTCGGCGCGCTCTACCCCGACGGCGCCAACGTGCAGGACAACTACTGGGGCGATCTGGACGAGGAGGCCGACGGGCGGCTGAACGAGGTCGGCGTGTGGAGCTGCGGCGGGGCCTCGGTGAACTACGAGCCCAACGACGAGTGGATCGGCTTCGCCACCTGCGTTGAGCTGCCCGCCGCGGGCGACTACCTCCTGGGAATCGCCGGAGACAACAACGTCCGGATGCGGGTGGACGGCGTAGAGCTCTACAGCGACACCCGCGGCGACACCCTGCCGTTCAACTACTGGAATCTGCGCGCGGTGAGCCTCAGCTCGGGCCGCCACCACGTCGAGCTAGAGGGGCTCAACCAAGGCTCCATCGCCAGCTTCGGCGCCGAGCTCGCCGGGCCCTTTAAGGCCGGCAGCCTCACCGATGACGCCACGATGATCGCCGCCGACTACGACGGCCGCCGCGTGTTCAGCTCCCTTGACCGCGAAGGCGGCACCTTTGAGCTCGGCGCCACCACCGGCTGGTCTTGCCCCGATGGCGCCGCGCTCAACGTCTGCGACGAGGAGCCCGAGTGTACGACGACGGAGCGTGTGGAGTGCCAGTGAGCCCCGCGTCAGCGTTTTAGGCGCGGCGTCAGGGTTTGAGTCGTGGCGTCAGGGATCAGCCCCAAGGCAACACCGGCGCCCGACCGGCGAACTTGGCCTCATGGTCGAGCAGCCACCGCTTTCGCGCCACCCCGCCGGCGTAGCCCGTGAGCGCCCCGCGCTGGCCGATGACCCGGTGGCAAGGAATGATCAGCCCGATGGGGTTTCGGCCGTTCGCCAAGCCGACGGCGCGGGTGGCCAGCGGATCGCCGAGCAGCCGAGAGAGCGCGCCGTAGGTGATCGTCTCGGCGTAAGGGATCTCCAACAGGGCCGCCCACACCCGGCGCTGAAACTCCGTGCCTTGGGGCGCCAAGGGCAGCTCAAAGACCTGCCGTGCCCCGGCGAAGTACTCATCGAGCTGGGTGACGGCGGCGGCCAGCGCGGGGTGCTCAGCGCGCTCTTCAGCGTCCGCGGGCGGCGCGGCGGGCGGATCCATGATCAAGGCGGCGAGGGCGTCGCCCCGGGCGATGAGGCGCAGGGGCCCCAGAGGGCTGGGGGTGGTCGTCCAGGTGAGCTGGGTTTGGGGCACGTTCACGGCGGGGCGGTCTCCGAGCGGCCGGAGAGGTTAACGCAACTCCTAGGCCCTCGTGGAATCATTGAGGGGCCGACCAGGATGCCCGATGCTCGTCCAGCAGCTCATGTTCTTCACCGTCGCGATGAGCCTCTGGGCGGGGATGCACGTCTATGTGTACCGCCGTTTGGCCGCCGGGTTTGAGCCCGCCTCCCCCTGGCGCCGCCGCGTGAAGGCGCTGTTGGGGCTCTCCTGGGCGGTGGCGCCCTTGACCTTCTCCCAGCTCCGCAGCTCCGGCGCGCCGCTCCCCGATCTCATCCAGGCCATCGGTTACCCGTTGTTGGGCATCTTCTCCTTGGTCATCGGGCTGATGCTGTTTAAGGACGTCGCCTGGCTGGTGTTGGTCGGCGTCGACAAGCTCGTCGCCCGGGCGAGCGGCGCCGATGTGCTGCCCAAAGACCCGGATCGCCGCCGACTCTTTGAGCGCGCGCTCAACGGCGCCGTGCTCACCGCCGCCGGGGCCTTGGGCGCCGTCGGGCTCAGCCAGGCCCGCCAGGCCGCAGAGGTGATCCGCGTGACCCTGGCGATCCCTGAGCTGCCCCAGGCCCTGATCGGCCTACGCATCGCCCAGGTGAGCGACATCCACGTCGGCCCGACGATCCGCAAAGAGCGCACGGCCGAGATCGCCCAGGCCGTCAACGCCCTCTCCCCCGACCTCATCGCCGTGACCGGCGACCTCGTGGACGGCGTCGTCACCGGCATCGGCGAGCACGTCGCGCCCTTGGGCGAGATGAAGGCGCCGATGGGCGTGTTCTTCGTCACCGGCAACCACGAGTACTACTCCGGCGTCGATGAGTGGCTTGAGTTTGTGCGCAGCTTGGGCTGGCGCACGCTCACGAACGAGCACGTCACGCTCACCAAAGACGGCGCGACGCTCGTGGTCGCGGGCACCCCCGACCGCTCCTCGTCCCGGCTCAAGCCCGAGCACGTCGAGGATCTAGACGCCGCCCTGGCCGGTGCGCCGGAGGCCGCGGTGCGCATCCTGCTCGCCCACCAGCCGCGCACCGCCTACAAAGCCGTCGAGCGCGGCTTCGACCTCATGCTCAGCGGCCACACCCACGGCGGGCAGTACTTCCCCTACACCCTCTTGATCCACCTCGCCCAGCCGTTCAGCGCCGGGGCCCACCTCGTCGAGGGCATGTGGCTCTACGTGAATCGGGGCACGACGTACTGGGGCCCGCCGATTCGCCTGGGCTCTCCACAAGAGATCACGCTCATCGAGCTGGCCCGGGCCTGACCCACCACACGCCTCGCCTGGGTTAAGGTGGCGCGTGTCTCGCCGCGTCCACGTCTCCTTCGCCGTCGTCCTGCTCGCCCTGATCGGCGCGGGCGCGGGGTTGTGGATCGCCCAGCCCGAGGCCCGCGAGCTCTTGATGGCCCGGCGACCCGGCGCGGCGGACGCCTTGGCCACGACCCTCGCCACCTCGCCCTGTGACGCGGCGCTGTTGCCCGACGCCGAGGCCCTGCTCGCCGCCTTGATTCAAGACGAGGATGACCTGGGCTGCGCTGGGGAGGCCCGCTTCGGCCGCCTCATCGCCGAGCACCCCGACCCCCGCTGGACCGGCTGGCTCACCCGCCTGCTGACCCAACGCCAAGGCCCCGCCCGCCTGCGACTGCGGGCCTGCCTCGCGCTCATCTTACGAGAGGGCACCTTGCCCGAGGTGGTGCGCGAAGAGCTGCGCGCCGGGGCCTTCGGGCCGGTGCAGATCGGCGCCTTGGTGGACGCCCTGGCCGAGGAGGTCGGCCCGGCCATCGCTGAAGAGCTGCTGAACGAGGGCGGCGCCCCCCGCTTCGACGCCGGAGACGGCGCGGCGCTACGACGTTTTGCCGGGGGCGACTGGAGCGCGCGCTACGCCGTCGCCCGGGCCCTGCGCCGTGAGCTCGCCCACCCCACCCTGCGCCCCGAGCCCGACCTCCCCGGCCTCTCCAGCCGCCGGGCGACGATCACCGCGGGCGTGCTGGAGGGCCTCGGCGTGAGCCACACCCTCCTTGAGGCCGCGCTGGGCCGCTTAGACGCCGGGCTGAACGACAGCACCATCCCCGACGACCTCATGCGCCGGGTGCGCCGCCACCGCGAGACCTGCGCGGACGCCCGCTCAGACGGCTGCGCGGCCCTGCTCCTGAGCGTGCTCGAGGCCCCGCCGATGCGTGTGGATGAGCGTGAGCAGCTCACGCCGATGCCCGAGCTCATCGCGCCGCCCCTGCCGAGCCCCTGGCAGAGCCTCGTGGACTCCCTCTCCGTCGATCCCGCCCTGGTCGCTGAAGCCGCCGATTGGTTACGCGCCGGAGAGTCCCGTCCTGGGCGCATCTTGGGCGCGGTCGCCAACCCGCGGCACGGCTACGGCCACGGTCCCTGGGCGGCGGGCCAGCGGGGAGATCCGGCCGTGGCCCTGCGTTATGGCGGCGGCACCCCCGGCGCCGTCGGCGTGGCGGCCTTCGCGCTGGCCGCCGCGGCGGACGCACCCCTGACCGCGACCCGCTGGCGTGAGGTGCTCGTGCTCCGCTCGGGGGATCAGCGCGCCTTGATCGGCCCCTGCGGCCCCGGCGACGCCCCGCCCGCCGAGGAGCTCCTGCCCACTGAAGAGACGCCGCTCTCCGCCGCCGACCTCGTCGACCTCGCGCGAATGGAGCAGCTCGGCTGGGCGATGGAGCGCGGCGCCATCGACGAGGCCCTGGCCCTGGACGCCACCCTCCAAGCACCCGAACATTGGCCCCGCTACGCCACCCTGCGCGCCAGCCTGCTCGCCTGCCAAGGTGTGGCCGTGCGCGGCCTGCCCGTCGAGGACCTCGCCTTCGTCACCGCCTGGGCCGTCACCTGCGACGAGCGCCCCACCGCCGAGGCCCTCGCCGCCAACCACTCAAGCCCCATCACCGTCGAGACCCTCGTGGCGCTGACCGCCCCGCGAGACACCCTGCGGCCCCGCTGCGCGGATCCTTGGCGGGTGCGGCCGCCGGGGTGAGGGTCAGCGGGGCGCGCTCTGCACCAACTCGCGGACGTGACGAAGTGAGACAAAGTGGGTCTGCAGCCCAGTCTCATCCAGCGCCTCAATCGGGACAAACCCGCAACGACGATAGAAGCCCACCGAGCCCGGCTTCGCGTCGGCGGTGATCCCGACACATCCATCCAGCTCAACCTTCTGAAGCGCCAACCCGAAGGCCTCACGCAGCAGCCGCGCCCCGAGCCCACGCCCGGCGTCCTCCTGGTGAACCCCCATTCGGGCGATGAGCAGAGTCGGCAACGGGTACTTGGGCAAGCCCCGTCGGAGCGGCTCGGGGAGCGTCAGCGATCGCCCGGAGACCGTCAGGAATGCGCAGATTCGAGGGCCCTCGACGAGCACCCAGGTCACGCCGAGCTGATGCTTAAACTGGTTCTGCTTCGCGTAACGCCGCAGAAACTCGTCCAGCGCGGGCTCACCGCAGCGGAACAGGCTCGTGTCATCGTCACGGCTGAGCCGACGAAACTCCAAACGCTCAGCCCCGGAGCAGGTCTTTGAGGCCGTCCGGGGCCGGGGAGTCGCCCGAGATCAGCTCGGCGAGCGCGGAGGCGTAGGGCTCCTCCACCTCAAGCGAATCGTAGAGCACGAGTTGGCTGCGCGCCTCCTCTTCGGCCTGGAGCTGCGCGAGCTCGAGGCGGCCCTCTAGGGGCAAGAGCTCCTCCGGCACATCGACGTTCAACGCGAGCAGGCGAAGCTGGGCGAAGGCGCCTTTTTGGACGTGCTCCAAGAGCGCGAGGCGCTGCCAGGGCAGGAGGGGCCAACGCTCGGGCTCGACCCACGCCACGACGCGGGCGAGTATAGCGACGAGCCCCATGTAGGTCTCGCTCACGGCGTCACGAAGGGCCTCGGGCGTACAGAAATCCTCCAGATACTCGTTGAGGTCGGGCAAGTCTGGGGCTGAGGTCGTCGCGACACCCAGCGCTTCAGAGTTCGCCAAGAGGATCGCGTGAGAACCCGCCCAGAGCCGCCCACACTCTCGCGCGAGCGGGCTCGCGCCGAAGATCTCTACGAAGACATCGGAAAGGAGCTCATGAGACTCGGTCGGGGCATGAGGGACAATGTTGAGGATCTGGCTGACCAACCCGGAACGGGTCAACCGCCCAAGCTCCTGATCAAGCTCCGCGCGATCCGCCGCGGCCATCAGCGGCACCAGCACATGGCGCCCTAGCTCCAACACCCGCTCGGCCTGCGCGCTCATCGGCGCAGGAGCGTCCAGGGCGCGTTTGACCCGCTCGACCTGGGCCAACACGACGTCCCAGAGCGTCAAGCTCTGAGGCGCGAACGGCTCGTCGAGGGTGGTCGTGCTCATCTCGGCTCCTCCGCCCAGTCTAACACCGCCTCAAACCAACGACATCCCGCCGTCCGCCACGATGACCTGGCCGGTGATCCACGCGGCCTGGGGCATCAGCAGCAGCTCCACCACCGCCGCGAGGTCGTCCGCCGTGCCCAGACGCCCAAAGGGCGTGATCGCCTGGGCCGTCTCAATGATGCGGGCCTTGTCGGGGAAGTAGTTGAGCGCGTCGGTGTCTACCAAGCCGCCGCAGACGGTGTTCACGCGGATCTTTCTGGGAGCCAGCTCCACGGCGAGCTGCCGCGTGAGCGCCTCCATCGCCGCCTTCGCCGCGCCCATGGCCGCGTAGCCGGGCACGAAGCCGCGGCTGCCCAAGGACGAGAGCCCGATCACCGAGGCGCCCGGCGTGAGGCGCTCAGCGCAGAGCTTCGTGAGCAGCCAGAACGGCCGCACGGAGGACTCCATCGTGAGATCCCACTGGTTGGTTCGGATCTTGTCGTAGGGCTTGAGCACGCCGATGGCGGCGTTGTGGATGAGGGCGTCGAGGCTGGGCAAGGCCGCGGCGAGGCGCTCTAAGTCTTTGGGATCCCGAACGTCGCCCTGAATGACCAGGGCCTCGGCACCCTTGGCCTCGACCTCGCGGGCCACCTCTTGGGCGGCCTCCTCGCTGCGCACATAGTTCACGATGACCCGGCCGCCGGGCCGCGCGAGGCGGCTGGCGATGGCGCGGCCGACGCCCCGCGAGGCCCCGGTGATGAGCACGTTCATGGTTTCCTCCGAAGGAAAGGGAGACGACCGCCGAGGCGACGGGCCAAGGCGTCTTGTACGCGGCGAACGACCTCGACGGCCTCGTTTACACCAAACACCCAGGCCAAGCCCAGGCACAGGATCATCGCCGCGCCGCCGCCCAGCGCCCCGCGCAGGAGCGCCCGGGCCGTCGGTCCGCCCAGCCCCTCGGGGCCGATCCACAGGCCGACCCCTTGATCGAGGGCCTCGCCGCCGAGGATGCCCAGCGCCGTGATCAACAGCATCTTGAGCACGAAGCCCACCAAGGTCGGCGCGTTCGGACCGGCGAGGGTCTGCCGCAGGCGCAGGCTCATCACCACGGTGTAGACGGTGATGGCGATGGAGCTGGCGATGGCGAGGCCCACGGCGCCCAGGCGCTCGCCGAGGAGGCCGTAGATCGGCCAGGCGAGGAGCACGACGGCGCTGCCCCACAGGCTCGGGAACCAGGTGTTCTGCTGGGCATAAAAACCGCGGGAGATGAGCGACTGCGCCGCCCAGGCGCCCAAGGCCCCACAGAACACGGCGTTGAGCAGGCCGATCTGGTGCAGCTCCTCCGCGGTGAACCGCGTCGTGCCCCAGATCACCGCCGCGAGGTGCTCCCCGGCCACGGTGAACGCCGCCTGGCTGGCGAAGGCGAGCACCAGCATCACCCGGCAGGCCCGGATCAGCGTCTCATAGGCCTCGCCGCCTTTGCCTTCAGCGACGAGCCGGGCCAAGGTCGGGAACGCCGCCGCCCCCGCCGCCATGCCGAAGATGCCCCAGGGCACCTTCATCAAGGTCTTCGCGTACTGCAGCCGCGAGACCACCCCCTCGCCGACGAGGCTGCCGAACCGCTTGAGCAGCCAGTCATCGACGACGACGATGGAGAACGCGAGCATGATCGGGAACGACAACCAGACGTAGCGCCGAAAGTCGGGGTGCCCCAGGCGCATCAAGGGCCGCCAGCCCAGACCGTCCCGAAGGCAGCCGTAGAGCGGCATGCCGAACGGCCCCAAGATCGAGCCCACGAGCACACCCCAAGCGAAGCCTTCAGCGCCTAAGCTCGGGCCCAACACCAGGCCAAACCCGACGATGGACAGGCTGTAGCCGAGGTTCGCGAAGGCCGGCAGCGCGTGTTTGTCCCGGGCTTGGAGCACTGCCGAGAGCAGCCCGCCCAGCACATGAAAGATCTGCGCGGGCAAGGTGATGCGGGTGAGCTTGACCAACAGCTCATGCTGCCAAGGCTCAAAGCCCGGGGCCACCAGAGGCGCGAGCGCCGGGGTGAGCGCCCACAGCACCACGGTGACCCCAATGAGGGCCACAGAGACGAAGTTGAAGATCGTCGAGAAGACCCGCCAGCCCTCCGCCTCGTCTCCCCGGGCGACGTGCCCGGCGAAGATCGGGATGAACACCACCGAGAGCGCGCCGCCGGCGAGCAGGTAGTTCAGGTAGTCCGGCAGAACGAAAGACGTCCAGTAGACGTCCGCCTCGGCGCCGCCGCCGAGCACACGCCCGATGACGGCCTCTCGCACCACGCCGATGACGCGGGAGAGCAAGATGCTGAGCCCCCACAAGAGGGCGGCGACGCCGACACGACCGGACATGCGGCCTCATGTAGCCCGTTGACGTCGCCCCCGGGCGCCATTGACCCCAGCCTGACGGTGCGCAGGATTCCTGAACATTCGGAGCTGACCTTCATGGCTGGACCCGCCTTCGCGCTCTTCACCTTCGCCAGCTCCCTGGGCCTCGTGCTGAACGCCGCCAGCAAGGGTGGGCGTTTCCCGGCGGTGTTCCTCTCCGTCGTGCTCGGCCTCCACGGCGCCAGCGCGGCCTTGCTCTACCCCGCCTTGGGCGCGCTCGGCCTCGCGATGTTCCCCCTCCAAGCCGCGGTGATCCTGCACTTCTGGCGCCTGGCCAACCCCAGCGACCCCTCCCGGGCCTGGCGCTGGCTCGTCTCTCTGCCCGCCTCGGCCTTCTGGGCGGCGACGTTTCTGGGCCTGCCCTGGGCCTTCGCTTCAGCCTTGGGCTTCACCCCCGCCGGGGTGTGGATCCCCTTCGTCGGCGCGGCGTTTGGCCTCGCGGGCACTCTGCGCCTCAAACCTGAAGAGCGGGATCTCCCCCTCGACGGCGCGGTGATCGACGGCCTGCACCGGGTGAAGCCGCCGCCGACCCCCGCCGGGGGCCGCCCCTTACGGCTCGTGCAGATCACCGATCCCCACCTGGGCACGTTCATGCCCGTGGAGCGCCTCAAGGCCGTCTGCGAGCGCGCCGTCGCCCAAGATCCCGACCTCATCCTGCTCACCGGCGACTTCTTGACCTTCGAGACCAACGGCACCCGCGGGGCCTTGGCCGAGGCGCTCTCGCCGCTCCAGGCGATGCCGGGCCGGGTCTTCGCCTGCCGGGGCAACCATGATCTGGAGGCCCCTGAAGAGGTCGCTCGATCCTTGGCCGCTGTCGGCGCGCGGCTGCTCATCGACGAGGCCGTCGTCGTAAACACCCCCGCGGGCAAGGTGCAGCTCGTCGGCGCCGACTTCCGCTTCCGCGACCGCGCCCAGCATCTCGGCGCCTTGGCCAGCAAATACCCCCGCGTTCCCGAAACCTTACGCCTGTGGCTGCTCCACGACCCGATGGCGTTCACGTCTGTGCCCGAAGGCGAGGCCGACCTCACCCTCTCCGGTCACACCCACGGCGGCCAGGTGGGCCTCGTCGCCTTTGGCCTCGACTGGACCGTGGTGAGCGGCCTCTTCGGCCTGCCCGACCACGGCCTCTGGGCCCGGGGCCGCGACCGCATGATGATCCACCGCGGCACCGGCCACTACGGCTTCCCCCTACGTCTGGGCGTGCCCGCTGAGGAGAGCCTGCTGCGGGTGTGGTGGACCGCCGAGCCGAAGCCCGCCTGACGCTGGCGCTGGCCTGCCCAAATCGCTTGTGCTCCTGAGCGCTTAGAGCTTGTCCATGTCGCGCTCATCCAACATCGCGAGCACGATGAGCAGCGCCCGACGCGCCTCCTCGACGCCCTGCGCGTGAAGTCGGTCAACTAATGACCGGAGTTCGGGATCGAAGTAGTCGGCCTCGTCCTGGACGTCGAGGAGGTCTTGCAGCGGGGCGTCTAGGCCTTGGGCGAAGCGGCTGAGCGTGACGAGGGAGGCCACGCGGCGGCCGTTCTCGACCTTGCTGACCTCGGGGGCGCCGATGCCGACGCGCGCCCCAAGCTCGGCTTGGGAGAGGCCACAGAGGAGTCGAAGCTGACGAATCCGAGCGCCGATAAGCACTTGCAGTCGCATAGGGTCACCCGATGGGCTGAGCGGTTCATTCCGTGTTGGTGTATATCCAACCCGGAGAGCTTCAGCACAAAAACGCCGAGGCGTTCTGTGAGTTTCTACGCTCAGCCGCTGGATTCTACGGCGGATCCGTCAACAACGCGAGCACCAGGCGACGCGCGATGGCGATCACCTTGTTCGGCTGGTTGCGGAGCGCGGAGACGATGACGTCGAGATCGGACGACGGCTCGCGCTGGTTGAGCGTCATCACCTCGGCGATGCTGAGGCCAAAACCTTCGGCAAGGCGCTCAAGGCTCTCGATGCTGGGAGAGCGCTCGCCGGTCTCGTACCGGCTGATGTCACCCTCCCGCATGCCAACACGGGCGGCCAAGGCGGTTTGGCTGAGACCCCGCTCCAGCCGGAGCTGGCGCAGGCGGGTCGCTACTTGTTCACGAATCGGTGCATTCTGGCTCATGCGCGTAGATTATCCTCCCTTCGGCCACCGATCAAGGATCTTCTTCAGGATGATTGGGGGTGTCCCGTCGGGACACATCCGCCTGTCCCGTGACGTGTCACAGGGTGACACTAGGTGACACTCGCGCAGAGAGAACCCCCCGCGCAAAGGGCTGAATTTCAAAGATCTTACTTTTTACCAGGCATGGCACGACCTTTGCATTTGGTGAGAGCGTCACCCGATGGTGAGACACGAGGTGGTCACAAGCCGAATCGTGAGGATCTTTCGGGGTCTGAGGGCGCTCACGTGGCGCGCTTGGACGACAGCTCAAAACGACGGGTAGTGCATGGGGGTGCGACGTCGTTGGGCTTGGGGGGGACCCGCTGAGCTGCGCCGGGTTCGGAGATTCGCTCTCCGAGCCCGGTTCTCTTTTTTTCGGCGCCCGGGTGAGATACTCCACGACGAATGGGGCCCTTCACCTGGATGATCGCCGCCACCGCGCTCGCGGCCACGCGCCCTTGCCCCACCGAGGGCTTGGGCTGGATGAGCCCAGGCCTCGCCGCGGTCTCGGCCTCGGACACCGCCCGTTACGCCGGGGATCGGCCCCTCGCCCGGGACTGCCTCGAGCTCGCGCTCAGCCTCGGGGAGCCCGTCGCTGAGGGCATGGCCCGCCTGCGCTTGCTCACGATGAGCGGCAACATCGGGCCGATTCAGCACGGCGCGAAGATCACCGACGCCTTGAACCAGGGCCTCGGGCCCTGGGGCTGGATCGCCTGGGCCGACTACTACCTGTTCGCGCCGCAGTACGCCGGGGCCGACAAAGAGCTCGCCCGGGTCGCCGCCGAGCAGGCCGCGCTGTGGCTGCCCGGCCCCGCCGCCGCGCGGCTCTACCTGGCCACCGGAGAGCGCCGACACCTCGATCTTCTGCGGGTGAGCGCCCAGCGCGACGGCCTCGGCGACGCCTTGATCGCCGCCGACGGCGTGTTGCCTAGCCAGCCGAGCACCTGGTTCTTGGGCTTGGGGCTGGCCGGGGCGCCCGGCGTCGGCTTCGGCGGCGGCCTCGTGTTCACCCACCCCGACCTGCTCCTGCGCGGCGGCTCGGCCCAGCTCACCCTCACCGCCACCACCCGCGGGGCCTACGCCACGAGCGCCCGGCTGCGCAGCCCCGGGCCGGTCTTCGCCACCTTGGGCGCCGCCGCGGGGCGAGGGGTGGTGGACGTCTACACCGGAGACACCCCCGCCCGCATCACCCAAGATCTCGTGGCGCTCAGCGTCGGCGGCGGGGCCCGGCGCGACGGCCTCTCGGCGCAGCTCACCTGGGTGACCCGCTGGGACGACTGGGGCGAGGGCTGGCTCGCGGGGCACGGCCCCAGCCTCACCCTCGGCTTCGACCGCAGCCAAGGCTTCGGCGAGACCCGCGAGGGGTTTGTGGTCGGGCTGAGCAGCGACGCCGCGGTCTTCGGTTACCCCCACTGGGGCCTCACCGCCGACCTTCGCGCGTACCGGCCGGGACTCGGCGGGGTCACCGCGGCGCGGCTCTGGGCGAGCGGGGAGCTGATGAAGGCCGCGCCGCTTCTCCGCCTGCCGACGGTGGGCGGGGCCGAGCTTCACCGCGGCGCCTGGGCCGGGCGATACCGCGCGCCCTTCATCAGCACCCTCGACTTGGAGCAGCGCTGGGCGCTCATCGGGCCCTTGGAGGGCGTGGTGTTCGGCAACCTCGCCTATGTGGTCAACGACGGTCTTCACCCCGCCGGGGGCCTCGGCCTGCGGCTGATCTTGCCCCCGGAGCGGCTCAACGTCGTGCGCCTGGACGTGGCCGTGAGCGACAGCGCCTGGGCGATCACGACGGGCTGGGGGGAGGCGTTCTGATGGAGAGAGCCGCTGAGGCCGCGCTGCGCCGCCGTTTGGACGCATTGGCCGCGCTAGGGGCAGAGGCCCGGGCGCTGCAGCTTGAGCTCGTGGAGGCCCTCGCCGCCGCCACCGAGGCCGGGGCCCCGCCACCGAGCCCCAAGGCGCCGTCCCTCTGGGCGCGAGTCTTCGGCGGTCCAGCGCCTGAGACGACGGGCCCGACGCTCAGCCCTCGGGCGCGGCTGCGTGAGGCCTGGGCGGCGGTGATGACGCGCCTGCGCCGCCTCAGCCAGCACGCCGAGCTTCTGGAGGCCGAGGTCGGGCTCATCGCCCAAGAGGCCCACGACGACGACGGCGCTGACGGCGTGAACGCCCTCCTCCGCCGGGCGCTAGCGGACCAAGCCGCGCTCCAGCGAGAGGCCCGGGACACCGCCGACCGCCTCGCCGCCGCCTACCGCCAGCACCAAGACGACGACGCGCACGAGACGCTGCCCGCCGCCCTCCTCCTGCAGCTCAACCGGGTGCAGGGGCTCAACCAGGCGGGGCTCAGCCACCTCGACGAGCGCCTGAGCCCTCTGGAGCGGCGGGTGCGCCAGCTCGATCTCGACCAGACCCGCCGCCGAGAGGCGATGGCCGAGGTCGAGGCCTTGGACCCGCGGGCCCGGCGCCGCTGACGGGCTCTACAGGCCGGGGAGCGGGCCGATGGCGCGGACGTCGCCGTGGGCGGCGCCAAGCTGGGCTGCGCCGAGCACGCTGGCCGCGGCGACGACGAGCTCTCGGCCCGTGGTGAGGGTCACGAGCCAGTACGCGGCCGCCCGGTTGAGGGTGGCGGCGTCACGCGCGGCGCCGTTGACCGGCGCGCTCTTGACCGAGACGCCGTTGACCGCGGGGACGACCGGCGGCGCGACGACCTCGACGACGGGCGCCGCCTCGATGATGGGAGCCTCGACGGGCTCTTCAGCCACACGCGCCGCGGGCCGGGGCGCCTCGACCAGCGGCTCTAAGGTGGTGCGACGGGGGCGCTCCACCAGCAGCTCGTCGAGCTTGATGTGCTCGGGCAGCGCGTCACCGCGGGCCTTCTCAAAGACCGTACGCACGGGCGCGGCGAGCTTCTTCTCCCGGGGTTTGCGGCGCAGCATCGGCTTGGGCGCCTCCTCCTCGGGAGGGGGCTCGGGCGCCGGGGCGCGGTCGGAGGAGACGATGCGGCGACGGCCCCCAACGGGCTCGGCGGCGGCGGCGGCGGCGGACTCGACCTTGGCGCCCGCCGGGGCCGTGGAGCGCATGCGGCTCACCGGTCGGTCGTCGAGGTCGTAGTCGTCCTCATAGCGGTCGTAGCCACCTTGCTCGGGGTCGTCCCGGTCATCGAGTGGAGACGGACGCCGACGAGGGCTGACCTCGCTGGCGGTGCGGCGGGTGACCTCGACCTCACCCACACGGCGCACCACACGGCGGCGACCATCGGCGGCGGCGGCGGAGGGCGGCGGCGGGGCGACGGGCGGCGGCGGGTCGAAGGGCGCGGGGGCCGGGCCCGGAGGCGGCGGCGGGCGCACGGCGAGGCTGCGGCTGAGGCTCACGCCCATGGGCAGGTCACCGCGGCGCTCGACGACGGGGGCGCGGCGCACGACGACCTGCACTTGGGTGGGATCAGCGCGCACCCGCTTGGGCTTGTCGGCGGGCGGAGGAGCGGGGCGTTGGGTGGTCACCTTTTGAGTCCGACGGGGCGCGCGAGGATGAAAAGGAGCGACGCCGCGCCGGAGCCGCGCACCCTGGATGTGTTCGACGGTCACGTCGAGATCGTCGGCGAGAGAGGCGTCGGGCAATGTGCCCAAACGCTGCTCGGACTCACGGACCTTCTCAGGCTCTTCATCAAGGGCTGAGCGCTGCACCGCGCGCCGGAGGCGCCGGGAGTTCGTGCCAAAGCGCCGCGCCAGCTCACGAAGGGGGACTGTCTTGTAGAGGCTCACGAACTCGGCCCACCAGGGCTCAGTCTCGGCGCGAACCTGAGTCTTCTCTGCCATCCGTACTCCCCTGAGAGCCTCGTAGGGCGTCAGGTGCGCGGGGGTGCAATGCTTTGGGGCGCTGGGGGCCGCCCCGAACCACAACCTGCTAACACGTTCTGGGGGTGTGAAGTCAAGAACCGCGCTTCACCAGCGCACAGCTTAACCCCGAACCCGCTCAAACTCCCGCATAAACGCCACGAGGGCGTCTACGCTCTGCTCGGGGCAGGCGTTATAAATGCTCGCGCGCAGCCCGCCGACCGAACGATGGCCCTTGAGCCCGTCGAGTCCGGCCTCGGTGGCCTCCTTCACAAACACCGGCTCTAGGGCCTCATCCTGGAGACGCCAGGTGATGTTCATGTCGCTGCGGCTGTCGGCGGCGGCGTGGGGGCGCCAGAACGCCGAGCTGTCGAGCACGTCGTAGATCTTCTGGGCTTTGCGGCGGTTGGTCTCGCCCACGGTGTGAAGGCCTTGGGTCTCGATCCAGTTGAGCACGCGGTCCAGGGCCAGCACGCCGAAGGTGTTGGGCGTGTTGTAGAGCTGGTCGGCGTCGTCGGCGTGGACCTTGTAGTTGAGCATGGTCGGGGCGTCGGAGAGCGCCGCGCGGGCCATCGCCCGGGGCGAGAGCGTCACGACGGTGAGGCCCGAAGGGCCGAGGTTCTTCTGGGCGCCGGCGTAGATCACGTCGATCTTGGAGGTGTCGACCTCACGGGAGAGGATGTCCGAGCTCATGTCGGCGACGAGCAGGCCCTCACTCTCGGGCAGCCCATGAAGCTGGGTGCCGTAGATCGTGTTGTTCGTGGTGATGTGGGTGTAGACCGCGCCCGGCGTGCGCGCCCAAGACTGGGGAACCTGCCGGTAGTTCTCGGCTTTGCCCGAGAACGGCACCACCACGGTGCCGTACCGTTTGGCCTCTTTGATGGCCTTGTTCGCCCAGACCCCGGTGTCGATGTAGTCCGCCGTGCCGCCTTGGAGCAGGTTCATCGCCACCATCAAGAACTGCAGCGAGGCGCCGCCCTGCAAGAACAGGACGGTGTGCTCGTCACTGAGGTTCAGCAGGCGACGGATGCGGCCCTGGGCGCCTTTCATCAGCTTGAGGAAGGGCTTGGAGCGGTGGGACAGCTCCATGACGCCTACACCCATGCCCGCGAAGTTGGGGAGCTGCTCACGGAGCTCCTCGACCACCGAGAGCGGAAGGACCGCCGGGCCAGCGGAGAAGTTGTGGATGCGGCCATAGGGGAAGGGGGCGTCGCTCACTGGACCTCCAAGGGGACGAGCTTCACGTCGAAGACGGGATCTTGGGCGCGTAGGTGATCGAGCAGGGCGTCGGGCGGCGCGCTCTCAAGCTGGATTCGTGCGCTCGCGGCCCGGGCGCCAGAGAAGATGATGTTCTCCATCTGCTGCACGTTGATGTTGTGCTGGCGGATGATGTCGAGCACCGTGGCCAACACGCCGACGCGGTCCTCATGGCGCACGATGAGCAGGTGCGTGGCTTTTGTCTTCACGGCGAGGTTCACGCAGTTCGGCGCGTCGCCTGTGGCCGCCCAGACGAGCACGATGCGGATGGCCTCGTCAGCGACGGCCTCCTGGGCCTGATCCGTCGAGGCGCCGATGTGGTGGGTGCCGTACACGCCGGGCAAAGCCGCCAGGGTGGGCGTCCAGGCGGCGGCGTCCCCGGCGGGCTCACCGTGGAACACGTCCAGGCCCGCGCGCACGCCCTTCGTGCGGACGGCCTCGGCGAGGGCCTCCTCGTCCACAAGCTCACCGCGGGAGGTGTTGATGAAGGTGGCGCCGGGCCGCAGGGCCTCAAAGATCGCCGGGCCGCAGAAGCCGCGGGTGGCGGGGCTCAGCTCCAAGTGAACCGTGAGCACGTCGGCCTGGCGGGCGACCTCCACCGCTGAGGCGCAGAGGGTGACGCCGAGCTCCGCCGCCCGAGCCGGGGTCAACGAGCGGCTCCAGGCGACCACACGCATCTCGAAGGCCAAGGCCCGGGCGATGACCGCCTGGCCGATGTTGCCCGCGCCGATGACGCCTAAGGTGCGGCCCTTGAGGCCCCGGGCCTTGGAGTACTGCTTCTTCTCCCAGCGACCCGCGCGTAGATCAGCCACGCCGTCGGCGACGCGGCGGTCGGCGTTGAGGATGTGGGCGAAGGCCAGCTCAGCGACGGCCACGGCGTTCATGCCCGGGCAGTTCGAGACGTAGACGCCTCGGGCGGACGCGGCGGCGGTGTCGATGGTGTTTGTGCCGGCGCCGGCGCGCACGATGAGCTGCAGCGAGCGCCCGGCCTGGATGTGCGCGGCGTTAACCTTCGTGCTGCGCACGATGAGCGCGTCGGGCTGGTGCTCGGCGAGGGCGGCGGTGAGGGTGTCGCCCTGAAGCCCAGGGTCGACGATCACCTCACAGCCGGCCTCCTGGAGCCGGGTGCGGGCAGAGTCAGGGAGGCGGTCGGCGATGAGCACGCGGAGCATGGGGATCTCCCGAAGTTCCACCGCGACTATCCCAACGATGGCCCCCTGTCACCCCACGCCACGACCGGCCCCGCGGCCCTAGGCGGCCTGCTCGCGGATCTCATAACGACCGAGCGCGGCGAGGTGGGCGTCGCGCAGGCGGTTGACGAGCTCTTCAGGGCCCTCGACGCTCACCGCGCCGGAGTAGCTCAACAGCCACTGCACGAGCTCTTGAGAGACGCCGACCCGCAGGCTGATGCGCACGCGGCCATCGGGGAGATCCTGCACGGTCTGGGACTTGTGCCAGGTGCGCTCCCGCACAAACCGGGCGACGGAGGCGTCAAACACCGCCGAGACCTGGGCGGGCTCGCCGCGGGTGATGCCGAAGGAGTCGCTCAGCACGTCTTCAGGTTTGTAGTCGGGCGGCACCACAAACTTCTCGACGCGCAGGCGCTCGAGCTTGCCGAACCGCTCGACGGCGAAGGTCTTGAGCTTGCCGTCGGCGCGGTCGCGGGCGAAGACGTAGAGGCCCTGGCGGTAGGTGGCCAGGGTGTAGGGCTCGAGCTCGTATTTTTTGGGCTGGCCGTCGGGCTTGTGGTACTCGGCGCGCACGGGGTTCTCGTACAGAAGCGCGGTGATGAGCTCGTCGAGGAGATCGCCGTGGTCGCGGTAGTCTTTGGCGTGCTCGGGCACGGCCATAAACTTGCGGTCGAGGGTGCGCGTGAGATCGGCGTGGGCCCGGGGGATGGCGGGCTCCAGGCGCTCGATGGCGTCGTCCATGTCGGCGGCGAACTGGGTGCCGTCGAGGAAGGTGAAGAGGCGGCGGCCGAAGTGTAACGAGAGCACTTCAGGGAGCGTGAGCTGCACGCCGGTGCGGCGGTAGCTGGGATCCAGGGCGATGGTGCGATCGGCGCCAAAGCCGCGATCTTCGATGGGCAGGTCGAGCTCACGCATGTCGGCGAGGTACCGGCGGAGCGTGCGCTGATCGAGGTCGAAGGTCTCCATGAACTCCTGGGCACGAATGCCCCCACGGCGGTTCATCAGCTCGATCATCTTGATGAGTTTCTGGGCCTTGTTCAGCGTGGACATCGGCGTAGACATCGTGGGTACTCTCCAGATTGCACAAACATCTTAGCCCGGTCATTCGGGATCGGTCGGACAGAAAATGTCCGAGAATCCATATTTTGACCGATCATAAAAAACATGTTTGTACGCCGAGAATCACGCGGTTCGGTCAGGCGCCGTCCTGACGAAACCTGACCGACAACCCGACGCAGGCGTCAGGGCGCCGTGAGGGTGACGTCCACCTTCATGTGCTCCTCCGCGCAGGTCCAGGTGACGGGCAGGGCGGGCATCGTGTCGCCGGGCACACGGACCTCGGCGGTGAGCAAGCGGCCCTCGACGGAGCAGGTCAGGCCCTCTTGTTCACTCACGAAGGGGGCCTTCACCCGGCTGGTGCCTATGCGGTAGGTGGTCGTCGAGGCTGTGTAAGTGGCGTTGGGGCTGGGGCTGGCCGTGGGCAGCTCGACGTCGACCTTGACGTGGCGCTGGCCGCAGCCGGTCAGCGAGAAGAGCAGGATGAACGTAGCAAACGTTCGCATGAGCACCTCGGAGTTGATCTGGCCGTGTAAGTCAGATGTCAGGGATGTGTGTTGGAGAGTAGGCATCCCGTGCTTATCCTGTCCTGACGACGCGGCCTCTGCCGCGCATCTGAGGTGATGATGATGATTCGACCCCTGCTGACGACCCTCGCCGCGCTGCTGCTCCCTTCGATTGCCCTCGCTGAGGTCCCGGGTAACTTCGGGATCGGCATTGGCGGTGGGCTCGGCGTCTCTGGGCTCTCGATGAAGGCGCCGATCGGCCCCGGCGCGATCCAGGGCGTGATCGGCACCTACGGCTGGAACGGCCGTTACGACGATGATCGCCTCGGCGTCAGCATCGACGCGCTTTGGGAGCAGCCCACCTTCGCCAGCGGCGGCCCGGTGAACATCGCCTGGAACATCGGCTTCGGCGGCGCGGTGGGCGTAGGCCAGAACGATCCCCTCGTCGGGATCTCCGGGGTGGCCGGGCTTGAGTTCATCGTGCAGCCCGCGCCCATCGACATCGTGCTGGAGTACCGCCCGGGGATCATCCTCTCGCCCGGGGTGTACTCGGACCTGGTGAACTTCTCGGGGCACATCCGCTACTACTTCTAGGCGCGGAGGGGTTACGCTCGCCCCATGAGCAACCGCGACGCCGCCGAGGCCGTGCGCCTCCGCGCTGAGGACCACCTCGACCGGGGTGAGCTGCCCCTGGCCTTGGCCTTGTGTGAGCACGCCCAGCGCCTCGACCCGACCTACGCCGAGCCCCACGTCACCCGCGCGCGGGGCTTGGGCGCGAAGGGTGACCTTCAAGGCGTGATTCGGGCCCTCGACGCCGCGGACGCCTTGGCGACGCCGAGCCTGGGGAGCTTGGGCCTGCGGGTCTTGGCGCTGCGAGGCTTGGGCCGCGCCGCTGAGGCCCTGGCCGTGGCTGAAGAGGCGCTCACCTACGCGCCGGAGCACCCCCAGCTTCGGCTGGTGCGGGGGCAGCTTCGCGCCGAGCTTGGGGATCGGGCTGGCGCGGCGTCTGATCTCGCCCCGCTCCAGGCGCCGGAGGACAGGCAGCTCGACGCGCTGGAGGCCCAGGCCGTCGAGGCGCTGCTCCACGGCGAGGCCGCCATGGCGGAGAACCTCCTCGACATCGCCTTGGGAGAGGCGCCAGATCGCCCGAGCCTCTTGTTGTTGCGCGCCTTCGCCCGCTGGTTTGTCCATGACCTTGACGCCGCGCGCGCCGATCTTCACGAGGCCGCGCTGCTGAGCGGTGAGATCCAGACGTTAGCGCCCCTCGTCACCCAGCTCTCGGGGCTGATGGACGAGGGCGCTGAGGAGGACCAGGTGCGGGGCCTGATCCTCGGCGCGCTGCGGCTGTTCAGCGCCTCCGGCGCGGGGGCGGCGCGCCGACAGGGTTGACGAGGCGCTCGGGGTGCTCGGCGAGCAGGTAGGCCGCCATCGTGATCACGCCGAGGTTGTAGCGGAGATCGTCGAGCTTGATCTTCTCGAAGGTGTCGGCCTCGGTGTGGTGGATCGGCCAGTAGTCCGTGGTGTCGTGGTCGACGCCGAGGCCGGGCACCCCCGCCTCGGTGAGCGGCCAGATGTCGGCGCCAGCGCCGCCTTGGGTGAAGAGCCCGGCGCCATAGGGCAGAAGCGCGTTGGAGAGCTCCCATAGGAGGCCTTGGGCGCGCTGCCGCGCCGCGGTCTCTAAGCTCGCCTGAAGATCGACGTTCATGCCCAGCACCCGGCCGTTGCCGGTGTCGGACTCGATGGCGACGACGTGGTTCTCAAGCTCGGCGGCGTGGTCGGCGGCGTAGGCCCGGCCCCCGGCGAGGCCGTTCTCCTCGTTGGTGTAGAGGACCACCCGCACCGTGCGCCGCGGCGTGAGGCCCTGGGCCTTGAGCAGGCTGGCTGCGTGCCACACGAGCACGCAGCCCGCGCCGTCGTCTTGTGCGCCTTGGCCGACGTCCCAGGAGTCGAGGTGACAGCCCAAGAGCACGATCTCCTGGGGGCGCTCGCGGCCCTTGAGGTCGGCGACGACGTTGTAGGAGGTGGCGTCGGGCAGGCGCTCGCTCGCGAGGCTGAGGCGCACCCGGGGCCGCTGACCGGCGTCATAGAGGCGATGCAGGAGCGCGGCGTGCTCTGGCGAGAGCGCCGCGGCGGGGATCGCCTTCACGTCGTCCACATAGCGGATCGCCCCGGTGTGGGGCGTGTTCAGGCTCTCGGAGGTGACCGAGCGGATCAAGGCGGCCACGGCGCCGCGTCGAGCCCCCTCGATCGCCGTCTGGGAGCGGATCGGCACCGTCTCGCCGTAGTCGGTGAATGGCTGGTTGACGAGGATGATCTTGCCCGTGAGCGCGCCCTCGGGCAAGGCGCGCAGGGCGTCGAGGGAGCCCACGGCGACCACCTCGGCCTCAACACCCCCCGGCGGCGTCGGCGCGCTCATGCCCAAGCCCAGAACGGCGAGGGGCTGGGCCCGGGGGTGGGTGAGCGCCGCCGACTCCGCGCCGCGCACCCACTTGGCGACGGTGACGGGCTCTTTTCGGGCGTCGAGTCCGTCCTCGGCCAGCTCGCCGACGGCCCAGTCGATCGCCGACTCCAAGGCCGCGCTGCCGCTCAGCCGATGCCCGAAGCGGTCACACAGCTCGCGGAGGCGCTCGTAGGCGTCGTTGTCGGCCTCGGCGGCGGCCTCGATGCGCTCCAAGGCCTCGCGGTGGGTGTCGCCCAAGAGCGCAGGCGGATCTGCGGCCAAGGTGACCGACGCGCCGAGTCCCAAGACGAGGAGCGGCGCGAGCCGCCGGACACACAAGAGACGCATGGTAGACTCCAGAGTTGGCGTACTCTATCGCGTCGCCGACCACTCGCAGGGCGTTATACTCTTGAGCCTTATGCAGCCCACCCCCTCCCGACGGTACCGGATCCTCAGCGTTCTGGGCGCTGGTGGCTTCGGCACGGTGTACCGCGCTGAGCTGATCACCAGCGGCGGGCTGCGTCGTGAGGTGGCGCTCAAGGTGCTCAACGAGCGCGCCGCGGCGAACGATCAGGCCGCCGCGCGCCTGCGCGACGAGGCGAGGATCCTCTCAAGCCTTCATCACGGGGGCATCGTCCGCGTAGACGACCTCGTGCAGCTCGACGGTCGGTGGACGATGGTGATGGAGCTGGTGCGGGGCATCGACCTCGATCGGCTCTTGGAGACCTCAGGGCCCTTGCCGGTCTCCGTCGCGTTGGAGCTCGTGGAGTCGGTGAGCCGCACTCTGCACGCCGCCACCACGGCCCGGGGGCCCGACGGCGAGGAGCTGAGCCTCGTTCACCGCGACGTGAAGCCCGCGAACGTGCTCGTCACCACCGCTGGGGTCACGAAGCTGCTCGACTTCGGCGTGGCCCGGGCGAAGCTCTCCGACCGCGAGGCCGCCACGCAGGAGGCCGTGGTGATGGGCTCTCTGCCGTACCTCGCCCCCGAGCGCTTCGGCTTTGAGGACCTCCCCGCCGGGGACGTCTACGCCTTGGGCGCCACGTTCTACGAGGTGCTCACCGGGCGGCGTTTTGGGCGCACCCGCCCCAGCCAGAACGGCCACCAAGAGCACCTGCGCGACGCGCTCCATCAGGCTTGGGAGGTCATCGCCCCCGAGGCCCGTGAGCCCGTGGTGCAGCTCCTCGTGCGCTGCCTCGCCTTTGACCACAAGGAGCGCCCCACGGCGAAGGCCCTCGCCGGTCAGTGTGGGGAGCTGCGCCGCCGGGTCTCCGGGCCGAGCCTGGCCGACTGGGCTGAGCAGCGGGTTCAGGCCGTGCTCGACCAGCCCCAACCCCAGAGCACCGATGACCTCTGCGGCTCGGAGCTCTCGGAGACGCCCTCCGCCGGGCTCTCGGGCCAGACGCTCAACGCCGCCGCCGCCGACCGCGAGCCCTCGGGCCGGATGCGACGCCCGGAGCTGCTCTTGGGTGTGCCGATCACCGCGGCGAACCCGGTCGCGTCGCCCACCCTGCCGCCGCGTGCGGCGCCTCCCAAGCCCGTCACCCCCGCCGGCGGCGTGGCGCCCGCCGTTCAGTCCGCGGACGACCCGAACACCGCCGACCTCGCCGCCCCCGCGCCGCTGCACAGCCGCCCCGCCCCGCCGCCCCACGCCGCCCATGGCAGCTCCGGCTGGCAGGTCGTGGCGCTGGCGGGCTCTCTCGGCCTGCTCATCGGCGTGAGCGTGTGGCTCATCGCCTCGTCGCTTCGTGAGCCCACCGTCGCTCCCGCCGAGCCCCAGCCGCCGAACGCCGGGCTCACCTTGACCGAGCTGGCCGAGGTCGAGCCGAGCCCCCAAGATCCCCCGCCCGAGGCTCCGCCGGTGGAGGAGGCCGCGCCTGAAGAGGCCGCGCCTGCCCCCGACGTCGCCACGAAGGCCCCCAAACCCAAAGCCAAGCCGCGCACGGCGATCCTGGTCAAAGGGGACGCCGAGTTTGTGCAGCTCGTCGGCGCGGCGGGCAACGCCCGGCCCGGCACCGTCGCCCCAGGCACCTACACCTTGTTCCCGTCGTTCTCCGGCGGCTACCGCGTGAAGGGCCCCACGGTCACCGTCGCTGAAGGCCAGACCTTGTCCTTCGAGTGTAAGAGCGCCACCCGCGTCTGCAACGCCTTATGAGCGGCCCCGCCGAGGTGACGCTGCACACCCTGCAGAACGGCGTGCAGGTGTGGATCTCGGAGAACCACGAGGAGCCCCGGGTGGCCGCGCGGATCGCGGTTCGTGCCGGGGCCGCCTTTGACCCGCCGGAGTTTGGCGGCGTCGCCCACGCCTTAGAGCACATGCTCGCCAACAAAGGCAGCCGCCGCTTAGGGGTGCTCGACGCCCAGGCCGAGGCCCCGCACCTCGCCCGCGCCCGCG
>Ga0066604_10000486_pt1 | contig 25324 bp, 23 predicted proteins | sample Higcelwee11metaG_FD_59501 | JGI IMG/M metagenome (GOLD analysis project Ga0066604, IMG submission 59501) | Freshwater pond sediment microbial communities from the University of Edinburgh, under environmental carbon perturbations - High... | ecosystem: Environmental > Aquatic > Freshwater > Pond... | reverse complement strand
AAGTTGAGCCCATCTCGCTTGCTGGGCACCCCCTGGTCGGCCCCGTCTCACCTCAGCATGAGCCCCCATGCGTCGGCTCGACGAGCCCAACCAGAGGGCGCCCTTCGGCGCGATACAAACTCAACTTGGACGGCCACCGCTGTTGCGCCCTCCCAACGAGGGCGCGTTAGGACAACCGCTATGAAGAAGTGGAGCTTCCCAGTCAGTGAGCTTGTGGAGCGCGCGCCTCAGCTCGGGCGCGTCGAGGGCGTCGCCCTGCGCCCAAAACGCCGTGAGCCCCTGGTGCCCGTCCAGTCTTGGGATCTCGCCGCCCGGCGGATCGACCATGGCCGCCCCGGCAAACGAGAGGTCACGCTGATCCAGGCCGAGCACGTCGTGGTGGTCGGGCAGCTCCTCGGGCGCCCGGTGGACTACCTGATCCTGCGCCGCAACGTGCTCGTCTCGGGGGTGAACCTCCTGAGCCTGCTCGGCCGGCGCTTCGCCGTCGGCGGCGTGGTCCTGGAGGCCACGGGTGTGTGTGACCCCTGCGAGCGAATGGAGGAGGTCTTGGGCGAAGGGGGCCACGCGGCGATGATCGGCCACGGCGGGATCTGCGCCCAGGTGATCGAGCCCGGCCTGCTCGCCGTCGGTGACACCCTGCGCCCCGCCTGGCGCTGAGCCATGCGCCTCGTCGTCACCGGGGCGTCGAGCTTCGTCGGCGCGTGGTTCTGCCTCGCGGCCCAGCGCCGCCATGAGGTCATCGGCCTCGCCTACGAGACGCGCCTCAACCTGCCCGGCGTGCGCACCGTCCGCCTGAATCTCGGCGACCCCGGCGCCGCGGGTGAGCTCGCCGCCCTGCGCCCCGACACCGTCGTGCACCTCGCCTGTAAGGTGATGGGCAGCGGCCCGGCCGGGGGCCCCGAGACCGAGGCGACGCGGCTCAACCGGCGCATGATGGACCACGTCTTGGCCGTGGGCGCGCCGATCCTCTACGGGTCGAGCACCTGCGTGCATTGGCCCAAAGACACCGCCTACGCCCAGAGCCGCCGCGAAGACGAGGCCCGCCTCGCCGCCGCGGGCCTGCCGTGGGCCGCCTTACGACCCTCAGCGCCCTACGGCCCGGCCCTGCCCGGCCACCAGCCCCGACACCCCGAGAGCTTTCACACCCTGGCCCGCTGGGTGCGCCGCGGGGTTGTGCCCGTGCCCGGCGACGGCCGCGCGCTGCGCCAGCCGATCCATGTCGAGGACCTCAGCCTGGCGGCCCTGGCGCTCATCGAGGCGGGCCTGCCCAACGAGGCCCTCGACGCGGGCGGCCCCGAGGCCCTGCCGTTCAACGTCATCATCGACCTGCTCGCCGAGGTGATGGGCCGGAGGGCCAGAAAGGTCCACCTGCCCCTGGGCCTGCTCGTGCGGGTCGCGCGGCGCCTGCCGGGCTTTGAGCCGGCGCTCCTCGCGGCGGCGGGCTGCGACGATCCCGCAGACCCAACCCGGCTCATCCAGCGTTGCGGCCTGACGCCGCGGCGCTTTGAGGAAGGCGCGCGAACATTGGTTGGTTGACCAACCAAGACCAAGACGCGGCGATCAGAGCGGCGCACACCACAACGGCCCGATCGGCGCGAGCGTGGCGCGGATCGGCGGGAGGGGCGCGCGGTGGGGCGACTACTTCTTCTTACGACCGCCCTTGGGGGCCTTCGTGGTGAGGTCTACGGTGCTGGGCGCGGGGGCAGGGGTGGGCTCGTCGCCCTTGGGCCGGCTCACGATCTCGGTCGGGGCGTCCTCTTCTGGCTCGAACCGGATGACCTTCTCAGACATCTTGTCGCTCCCTCGTGTTGTGGGGTTGAGCGTCCTCTATCTCACAGATCGGCCGGAGGCTCAAGCCCGCGCGCGCCGAGCCCCGGAAGATGCCGGGCTCTCCTTGGCGCATGATCCGCCGCCGGAGCGGATTCGGCCCACCTGGGGTATGCTTGGGCGCTCTCCCCCTCGGAGGATCCATGCTCCTGATCGTCTTGGCGCTTCTGGCCTGTAAAAAAGAGCTCCCGGACTCAAGCCCGGCGGACACCACGCCCCCGCCGATCTGCCACGACGGCACCCGCTGGTCCGAGGGTCAGGTTCAATTCGCTGAGGCCACCGACGCCTGGGGCCTCACGGCGATCCAGGCGACGGGGGTGCGGCTCACCGCCGTGGACTTCGACAACGACGGCTACACCGACCTCGCCGTACGAAAGGGCGCAGGCGAAGACAACTTCACCACGCCCACCCGCGACACCTGGCTGTTGCGGAACACCGGCCTGGGCACCTTTGAGGACGTCACCGAGGCCAGCGGGATCGTCACCGGCCGCGACGGCGACGCCACCCGAGGCCGCCCCGGCGTCACCTGGGCCTGGGCTGATGTGGACAACGACGGCGACCTCGACGTCTACACCGGGCTCAACGACGCCGAGAACACCCTCGATGAACAAAGCGAGCTCCGCCTGAACAACGGCGACGGCACCTTCAGCTTGGCCCCAGAGACGGCGATCTCGCTTGGCAAAGATGAGCCCTACGGCGCGGCGTTCACCGACGTCAACCGCGACGGCAACGTCGATCTTTGGATCACCCAATACAGCGCCAAACAGGACCACCTGTACTTGGGCGACGGGGCCGGCGGGTTTGAGGACGTCACCGGCACCGCTGGGCTCACGACGAAGGCCTGGAGCAGCGTGGCCGCCATCAACAACGCCCAGGCCCACACCTACGCCTGGGCGGCCTTGGCCTGTGACCTCAACAACGATCTGTACCCCGAGCTGCTCAGCCCATCCTACGGTCGCGCCCCGAACCACCTCTGGCGCAACAACGGCGACGGCACCTTTGAGAACCGCTCCGTGGCGTCCAACTACGCCTACGATCACCGCACGGACTGGACCGACAACGAGTCCGCGCGCTGCTGGTGTACGCTTCACCCCGACGACGACGACTGCGCTGGGGTGCCCGCGCCGCGCATCGCCTGCGAAGAGGACGCCGACGCCTTCCGCTGGGATCACACCTATGACCGCGAGGCGTTTCGTCTGGGCGGCAACAGCGGCGAGACGATGTGTGGTGATCTCAACAACGACGGCTGGATGGACCTCGTCACCACCGAGATCGTACACTGGGACGTGGGCAGCTCCTCCGACCCCAGCGAGGCCCTGTTCAACACCCAAGACCCAGAGATCGTGTTTAATCGCCCCGGCAACGACGTGACCGGCCTCGTGCGGGAGCACAGCGAGACGGCCTGGAACGACGGCGACATCACCGGGAGCCTCCTCGACATCGACAATGATGGCTGGCTCGACATCTACATCGGCGACTCCGACTACCCCGGCTCCCGCGGGCGCCTCTGGCACCAGAGCGCCCCCGAGCAGTTCGTCTCCGTGCCGATCGACGAGGGCATCGACCACTGGCGCAGCCACGGCAGCGCCGCCGTAGACTTCGACCGCGACGGCGACCTAGACCTCGTCGTGGGCCACTCCGCCTCCCGCTGCGACGAGGAGTGTTACGACACCTTCACCATCCGTCTGTTTGAGAACCTCACCGACTCCGAACAAACAAACTTCCTCCAGCTCCAGCTCATCGGCGCCGACGGCACCAACCGCGCCGCCGTTGGAGCCCGCGTCGATGTGAAGACCGCCGAGACCACCCAGACCCGCACCGTCGACGGCGGCCACGGCCAGTGGGGCAACCAAGAGGACCTCATCCAGCACGTCGGCCTGGGCCCCTCGTGTGAGGCCGAGGTCACCGTCACCTGGCCCGACGCAGAAGGCACCGTCGAGCAGTTCACCCTGGGCGGTGGCTACCGGTATCGTGTGGTCCAGGGGGAGGGGTGGACGGTGGTGGAGTAGGGGGCTCTACCGCCCCATCTTCGCCAGCTCGGCCTCGATCGCCGTGGTGAGCGCCTCGTGCTCAAGCTCGTTGTTGAAGAACACGATGGTGCCGTCTACGCCGATCAGCCACTGCTGCGGATAGGCGGCCGTGGGGAAGGCGTTCACCATCTCGTACTGTCTGCGGGTGGCGCCGCCGGGGTCCAGCAGGATCGGCACGGTGAGGCCCAAGGCGTCTCGAAAGGCCTCTAGGGTGGACTGGGGCTCGTCGGAGATCGCCCAGACCTGCAGGCCTTGGGGGCCGTAGGTGGGGTAGATGCCGCTGTTGATGTCCGAGACCTCGGACGGACAGACGGGTCACCAGGTGGCGAAGTACGCCAGCAGGACGGGGGCGCCGAGCTGCTCCGAGAGACGGTGGGTATCGCCGTTGAGATCAGTCAGGGCGAAGTCGGGGGCGGCTTGGCCTAGGTAGTCGCCGACCACGCCCGCGGTGAGCTTGAGGGTGAGGGTGGGCTCGTCTGGGTCGTTTGAGGAGAGGCAGAGGGAGGTGTCTAAGGTCTCACCGCCAGACCAGGTGAGGCGCAGGACCGCCTCTTCGCCGGGTTGAATCGTCGTCGCGCTGACCTCGACGGTGACGCGCTCATCCCCTACGGTCGCGCCGCTGAGGGTTAAGGTGTCGTCGCCGCGGTTGGTCAGGCGCACAGACGTCTCGCCGCCCTCGGCGGGCAGGCGGGGGCTTTCGGTGCTGGGATCGAGGGAGGGTGCGGCGCCGTCGCGGTCAAGGGCCCAGCCGGAGAGGATGTTCCAGTCGCCCACCCACGCCCGGTCACCCGGGGCGGCGCGTACGGCCAAGGCGAACTGTTCGGTCTGTTCACGCGCCAGAGGCCGCGGGTTCGCGGGGTCGCTGAGATCGTAGACGACGATGCCCTCGTGGTCGGCCACCCACAGGAGGCCGTCGGCGGCGCTCACCTGGGCCGCGCTGCCGCCCGTGGGCACTATCCGCACAATCGACGGGGCGGCGGGGTTCGTGAGGCTGAGCACGGCCACCCCCGCGCCGCCGATGGCCGCGTACAGATGCCCATCGGCCACGGTGACGTGTTGAGTGGCGCCGGGCAGGGCCACGGCGGGGTGAATCACCGGCGCGTCGGGGTTGTTGAGGTCGATGGGCACCACGCCCAGAGCGTTGTCGGAGACGTAGGACCAACTGTTGAGGATCGGGCTCAGCTCCCAGGGCGCGCTCAGGCCCGGCGTGGCGGCGCCTTCTACGGGGCGCGTGGGGTCGCTGACGTCGATGGGCACGAGGCCCCGGGCGCGGTCGGTCAGCCACAGACGGTCACCGTCCCAGGCCAGGCCTTCGATTCCTGCGCGGGAGATCACGCTCAGGGTCTTCATGGCGGTGGGGTCGCTGACGTCTACGAGCTCCAGGCCCCGGTCGCGGTGGGTGACGGCGACGAGGCCGTCCTGGATGACCTCAACGCGGTGGTATCGCCCGTTCCCGGCGCTGGGGTTGACGCCCAGAAGCGCCGGCGCCGTGGGGTCGGCCACGTCGTAGACCATGAGCCCGCCCTGGCCCACGCCGTACACCCGCTCGCCGTGAAGCTCCAGGTCGATCAGCTCCACGAAGAAGCCTTGGCCGGGCTTGTCTTGGCCTCGTTTGTCTTGGCCGGTCTGGACGAGGGTGTCCGAGGGCAGGCTCGTGGGAACCTCACAGGTGGCGGGCAGGGTGGTCCAGACGATGGGGGGCGCGCCGGTGTCGGCGGTGTCGTCGTTGGGGGGCTGGGTGTCGTCGTCGCCGATGACGCCGCGTGGCACACACAGACCGTCGGCGCGGAGCAGCTCATCCTCCGCGCAAGGGAAGGGCGCACCACAGGCAGCGATTAGGAGCAGGGGTAGGGCAGAGCGGGGGCGCATACGCTCAGGATACCGGGGATCTTGGCGGGTTTCATGGCGAGGGGGATCATCCTGGGCGACCTCGTGTAGAATGACGCCTATGTCTTCTCCGCCTGACCAGCCGACCCCTACGCAGACCTCCCTCCTTCGAGCGCTGCTCAAGCCCGCGCTGCTGATCTTCGCCGTGCCGGCCTTCGCCTGGTGGTTCGGCGGGCACGTCGCCGCGGACTACGATCAGCAGCTACAGGAGAACGCCCTCGCGGGCCTTGAGCGAGAGGTTGGCCTCGCCGACGCCGAGCGTGAGGCGCTGCGGGTGTTCTACACCACCCTTCGACCGAGCGTGATCTGCGCTGGGGACGACCCCGCCGAGGCCGCCTTGCGCGAGAACCTCGCCTCGGTCTGTCCCGAGTACACCCAGCACCGATGGATTCAGCGCGCCGGGCTCATCTCCCTCGGCCTCGGCCTGCTCACGGCGCTCATCGGCGGCGTGGCCGTGGCCGTGGCGATGCGCTCGCGGGCGGCGCAGCTTCCGGCGTTTCGTGTGGCTTGGGGCAGCCTACGCCTCATCAGCGCCGCCCAGGTGGTCATTCAGGGCGCGCTCTGTGTGGCCTTGTCGTTCTGGGTGACGGCGTATTTTTTCGAAGTGTATGTGGTGAAGCTCATCATCATGGTGGCGATCTTTGCGCTGTGGGCCATCGGCGGCGTGCTGATGGGGATCTTCGCCAAGGTGGACATCACCCAGACCGTAGAGGGCGCCCTGGTCACCGAGGCCGACGCCCCGGAGTTCTGGGCGCGGCTGCGGGCGCTCTCCGCGAAGATCGGCACAGAGCCCCCGGTGCGGGTGATCGGCGGCATCGACGACAACTTCTTCGTGACCGAGAACCCGGTCGTGCTCAACGGCGAGCGTCTGGAGGGTCGCACCCTGTTCATGAGCCTCTCGCTGTTGAGGAGGCTTGACGCCGCCGAGGCCGAGGCCGTGATGAGCCACGAGCTCGCCCACTTCAGCGGCGGCGACACCACACACTCCCGCAGCCTCACGCCGATGCGCGCCAAATATGCGCAGTATTTAAACATTCTTGAGGGTAACCCCCTCTGTATGCCCGTGTTCTTCACGATGTTGGCGTTCTGGCGGGGCTTTGAGCTGGCCTTGGCCCAGACCAGCCGAGCGCGTGAGCTTCGCGCCGACCGCATCGCCGCCGAGAACACCCGCCCCGACGCCATCGCCCGGGCCTTGCTCAAGGTCGCCGCGTGGTCCAGCTACCGTGTGGAGGTCGAAGAGGCGCTGTTCTCTCAGTCCCAGGTGCTCTCTTCAGTGAACATCGCCGACCGTGTGCGTGGGGGCTTCGCCGAGTTTGTGGGGTCCGAGCGCCTCTTGAGCCTGCCGATCCGCAGGACACCGCACCCCATGGACAGCCACCCGCCGAACGCTGAACGTTTCGCCGCCTTGGGCGTAGAGCTGCCGGAGTCGGTCTGGCCCGAGGTGCTGCTCGCGCCGACAGACGACAGTTGGCATGGGCGAATCCCCGTCGCTGAGGCCATCGAGGCGGTGCTCTGGGCCGCCTACGAGGCCCGCTTCGCCGCCGGTCAGCGCCTCAAAGTGGCGATTGAGCTCACCCCACGCAGCCCTGAAGAGATCGCGCTGGTCGAGGAGTATTTCCCGCGGCTGGTCTTTGTGGACAAAGACGGGGCGGACGCTGTGGTGCTCACCTGGGATCGTGTGGAGCACGACGGCTGGTTCATGCGGCACGAAGACATCACCAACGCCATGCTAGACGACGGGGTGCTCGGCAAACAGCTCGTGCTCACCGAGGCTGAGGGCAAACAGAAGATCAACCTGCGGACGCTGCCCGAGCAGGAGCAGCTCGTGCAGCTCCTTGGGCGGTATCTGGGCCGCGCCCGCCGCGCCAAAGAGGTGCGAGCGCTATCGAGCTGAGGCGCGCCCGCTCACCGCCCCAGCCCTCGCTCCAGAAAGCCCATCAGCTCATCGAGGTGGGCGTTGAGGTCTTCAGGGGAGGACAGGTCGAGGAGCTGCGGCAGGCCGTTGAGCACGAGCAGCACCGCCCGGGTGACAAACTCAAGGCTGAGGCCCTCGGCAAACGCGCCCCGAGCGTGGTACGCGGCGACGAGCTGGGCGACGGCGCTGTCCCCGCCGAGGCCGTAGGTCTCCATCACGACGGTGAAGATCGGCGCCCCGCGCTCGCGTAAGAAGGCCTGGCTGAAGCGGTAGAGGTCGGGCTGGGCCAAGGCGAAGCGCTGCCCGGCGTCGAGCTGGGCGCGCAGGGTGTTGAAGAAGCCCTTCTGCTCGCCCACGGGGTTGGCGGCGAAGTGCTCCTTTTTGCGCTGGATGAGCAGCTCGACGAGGCCGAGGTAGAGCGCCTGCTTGCTGTCAAAGTAGTGGTAGAACTTGCCTTTGCTCACGCCGGACGCGGCGAGGATGTCGTTGAGGCTGGCTTGTTCATAGCCCTGGCGCACAAACTCGTTGAGCGCGGCCTCGATGAGCGGCTCACGGCGCGGGAAGTCTCGCGTAAACGACATGGCTCAGGGCTCTCGTTGGGGGTGGGGTCGCTCGCTGCTTAGCCAGCTGATCAGCACCTCGCACGCGAGCGATAGGTTTCCCATCTGACAGTGGGCGGCGGCGTGCTCGGCGGCGGTGAAGCGGCGTGTGGTCACGCTGCAGGCGTGGGTGAGCGCGGCGGCCTGGCGCTCGGCGAGCACGGGGGGCTGGAAGTCGTCTTGTTCACCGACCATCAGCAGCACGTCTTGGGTGACCCGCTCGCTGCCGAGGTGCTCCTTGTTCATGCCCATCAGCCAGTCCACGGCGAGCATCGGGTCGTCGCCGTCGACGAGGTACATCGTGTGGGTCACGGCGTGGCCGAGCACAGGGATGAGCTTGGCCCGCAGGCGCACGCTCCAGCGCATGAAGCCCCGAAAGCTCACCATCCACCGCACAAATCGCTGAGCGAAGTCCGGCAATTTTGCCAGCCAGTCGTACACCGGGGGCCAGGCGACGGCACGGGTGACGCGGGGCTCTCGACCGGCGGCGCGTAGGGCCCAGTAGCCGCCCATGGACAGGCCGATGATCGTGACGTCGTCCCAGCCGAGCTGGTCGAGGATCGCCGCCACGGGGCGCTCGTAGTCGTGATCGAAGGTGAGGCCGGCGATGCGCGCGCCGCCTTGGCCGGGGCCCTCCATCGCCGCCACGTCAAACCCGGCCTCGGACAGCCGAATCCACACGCCGACAAACTCCTCGATCACCGAGTCGAAGCCGCCCATCAGCAGCACGCGGCCCCGGGAGAGCCCTTGGGCGGGTAGCACGGTGACGGGCATCGAGGCGCCGCCGTAGGCCACCTCAACGCGGGTGTAGCCGAGGCTGCCGAAGGCCCGGTCGAAGAGGGCGCGCATCCGCGTCCAGGCCGCGACGCGGGCCGGGGTGCCGGGCGGGGTGAAGAACTCCGCGCCGCGCTGGGCGCCGAAGGCGAGGCGAAGATCACCCCGGGCCTCGGCCTCGGCGGAGAGCGCGCCCAAGGCCGCGGGCAGCTCCACGATCGAGGGGTTTGAGGCGCAGAGCGTCTTGAGGGACGCCGCGTCCACCAGACCGCAGGCGTAGAGGCGGTTCATCTGGTAGTTCACGAAGGCGGCGCTTGAGAATCGCTGAAACCCGAGGGGGAAGGTGAAGGCGACCATTCCGGCTCCGATCTTGGGGCGCGGCCTGGAGTAGACCGGCTGGTCTGCCCTTAACGACGGCAGACCAAGTGGTCCAGACCAGGTGGTCTACTTTTTGGCGATCCCCGGCCGGTCAGTCCCCGGCCTCGGCCTCAGCCTTGGGCCGCCGCAGAGCCGGCGCTGGCGGACGCATCCCCGGCGTGAGGCTCGGCGTCGGCGGCGTGGTGGGCTCGGCGCCCTCGTCTTTGGCGCCCTCTTCTTTGGCCTCGTCGTCCGTCGTGGCCTCCTCGCCGTCTTCGCCCACCGCCCCTGGCTTGGTGGCCTTGGGCGCAGGCGTCACCGGGGGCGTGTCTTCGCCGGTGTCGAGGCGATGGAGGTAGACGAGCACCCGCCGGGCGTCGTGTTTGTCCATCTCCTCGGCATAAGCGGGCATCTTGCCTTTGCCCTCTAGGATGACCGGGATGAGGGCGTCGAAGCGGTCCTCGCTCATCTTGCCGCGCAGGTCGGGCACGCCGCCGACGAGGGCTTCAGCGGCGGGGCCTTGGCCGTCGTTGGACGCGCCGTGGCATTGCCAGCAGCTCTGCATGAACACCGTGCGCCCGCGGACGTGGTCCTCGGGGCGTTTGGTGGGCATCCCGGCGAGCACGGCGCCCGCGAGGGTGAGCACGAGGGCGGCGGGGATCAGCACACGCCGCGAGAGGATCGAGTTGGCCGGGATCATGGCGCCCTCTAACCGCCCGCCGCCGCGCCCGCCGCCGCCGGGGCGGCGTCCTGTAGGTCAAAATCGACGCTTAGGCCCACGCCGAACATCGTCACCCGGCTCTTGAACAGGCCGTTGCCGACGATGCGGCCCTCGTCGACCTCACCCGAGGTGGCGTCGATCTGGACCTGGCGGACCTGGGAGTTGGTGATCTCCCGGGGCGTGATGAGCTGCTGGGCGAAGCCGGCGTCGAGGGCGTAGCGGCGGCCCACACGGTAGGTCGCCCCGGCGCTGTAGCCCCACTTGGGGCCGTCCACCAGGCCGACACCCTGGGTGGCGGCGGGGATGGCTGAAGACTCATACATCCCGCCCGCGCGCAGGGCGAGCTGGTCGTTCACGTCATACTCGGCGCCCAGGCGCACGGAGAAGGCGTCCTCGTAGCCCGCGGGCAGCTCGATGGGCCCCTCGATCACGATGTCCCCGGCTTGGGTGTGCAGGTTCATCTCGACGTCGTCCACCACGATGGTCTCGACGATGCGCCAGTCTTGCCACACCCCGGCCAGCTCGACCTCCAGACCGTCGATGGGCCGCACGAGCACCCCCGCCCGCAGGATGAGCGGCATGGTGATCGCCAGCGAGATCGCGTCGTCCTGCACGATGGGGTCGGTGACGAAGCCCCCGGTGTAGAGGCCATGCGTGGTGAAGTCGCCGGTCATCGCGCCCTCAGCCAAAAACTTCACCGGCGGGGTGACGGAGGCGCCGATGGCGAAGCGGCCCGACTCGGGCTCGATGAGGATCCCGGCGTTGCCGGTGAAGCGGGCGCGGTCGGTGGCGGCGAGGCTGAAGCGGATGTCCCCGGCGGGATCGTCGTTGCCCGAGGTGGTGAGCACGAGCTCTTGTTCGGCGTACATCAAGGCCCAGCTCACCCCGGCGCCGACGGAGAGCCAGGGCGCCCACTCCACGAAGCGGTGCCCCACGGACGGCCCGAGGTTGGTCTGAATGACCGAGGTGTCCACGAGGGTGTAGCGCTGGGGGCCGTTCGGGTCGTAGGAGACGTCGGGCGCGTAGGGCGGGTAGAAGCCAAACGCGAAGGTGGTGCCTTCGCGGCCCGCGTCCCACGACACGCCGAAGTTGGGGATGACGAAGGGTTTGGCCACGTTGAGCACGGGGTCAAACACCTCGGTGGTGTCGCCGTTCACCTCGTCTGCGCGGTCAAAGTAGACGTACTGATCGACGGCGGCGACGTTTAAGGTGAAGCGCCCGCCCTTGATGCGGCTCAGCGCCGCCGGGTTGTAATACTGGGCGTTGATGTCGTCAGCCCCGGCGATGAACGCGCCGCCGCGACCGAAGGCGCGCACGCCGACGTCCGCGAAGTAGTAGGCCGAGGCGTCAGCCTCAGCGAGGGTCAACCAGGCGAACAGCAGCATGAGGGGGGCGGCCTCCGACGCCGTTGGGGGTTCGGCGCGAACGCCCAGTTTGCCACAAAGCGCGGCAGATCGCCGCACGCCCGAACGTCCACGAGATAGACCGAGCTTGGCACGACCCTTGCTCAAGGGCCGGGGGCCCCTCACCCCCTGGTGCCCGATGACCCTCTCGCCAAAGCGCCTGCGTGTGCCGATCCTCGCCGTGATCACCCTCTGGCTCACCCTCGCCGTGGCCCTCGACCGCTACGGCCACCGCGCCCCGCCCGTGGGCCCCTACGACGTGATCATCGTCGCCGGGTGCCGCGTTCACCCCTCGGGGCAGCCTTCAGACGCCTTGGCGCGCCGGGCCGAGCGCGCGGTGGCCTTGTGGCGGGAGGGCCTCGCCCCGGAGGTGATCTTCACCGGCGGCGTCGGCGCGGGCGGGGTGAGCGAGGCCGCGGCGGCGGCGCGTCACGCCGAGTCTTTGGGATTGCCGGCCTCGGCCATCCGCCTCGAGGACCAGTCAAGCTCTACTGAAGAGAACGCGCGCTACGCATCGTTGCTCGCCCAGGGCGCCCGGGTGATCGTCGTCTCCGACGCCTACCACGTCTGGCGCGCCGAGCGGGTGTTCGGGCGGTACTTCCCCGAGGTCCGCGGTGTGGGCAGCGTGGGCCCCTGGAGCGCCCGGATACGCGGCGCCGCCCGGGAGGTGGTCGCCGTGGCGGCTTATGGGCTGCGTGGCAGGCTCTGACGCACGGCCCAGGCGGTCAACGCGCCCCCGGCGCCAAAGCTCACCAGCTCCCAGAGCGGCGGCGTCCAGTGGGCCAGGGTGAACACCGTGTCCACCGCCATGATCGGCGTGAGCGCCAGGGCCCCAAAACGCCCGCAGGCCCCCCAAGACAGGCCCTCGGCCCCGCCGCGCCGAGAGTATAGGTAGGCGAACAAGCCGAACCCCGCCCAGAACCCGGCGCGGTAGCTGATCGACAGGGTGAAGGCCATGGGGAAGAACGCCCAGCGCACAAAGCCGCTCATCTCGTCGAGCAGCTCCTCCAACAGCGCGCGGTTCAAGAAGAAGGCGTCCACCACGGTGAGGGGGATCACCTGGGTGGGCAGCGGGTCGAGGTGGGTGACGATGAGCTCGGTCTTCGTGAGCAGCGCCGACTCGGTGCGGCCCTTGAGGCTGGTGATCTCCCCCGTGGTGTCGACCACCAAAAAAGGCAGGTCCGTCTGCGGATCCACCATCACCCAAGGCTCCTCGACGCCGCGCACCCGCGCCCGGCCGCCGTGGATGATGATCTCCGGGAAGTCGGCCAACACCTTGGGCGCGTACTCGTGCTCGACGCGGTCGAGGAGACGCAGCCCTTGCACGGTCAGGGGCACCCACACGATCAGCAGCATGACGTGCAGGTAGATGATCCCAAACCCGCTCCCCCAGCGCGCCACCCCACGCCAGTACCCGCCGTTGAACAGCGGGAACAACAACAGCGCGGCGTAGAGCGACGGCGCCTTCATCGGCGGGGTGTCGTGGGCCATCATTCGTCCTTTATGCCGTGACGAAGCCCCAGGCGGCGGGATCCGGCGGCGGTCCTTCCCCAAAGAGGGGCTCGATCGCCTGCCGCGAGAGGGTACACCAGAACAGGTCGGGGCCCTCTCCGGCGTGCATCGCCGCGGCGAGGGCCTTGCCGGTGTAGGTGCCCTCTAAGCGCAGGTCGGCGGCGGCTTTTGCCAAGGCCACGGCCTCTTTGGCCGACGCCGTGGGCAGGCCGTAGCCCGCGCCGAGCTGGGCGTCTTGAACGGTGATCGGCGCCTCCGCATAGCCGGTGAGCTCAGAGACGGCCCTCACCAGGGCCTTGAGGGCGTCGAGATCGAGCCAAGACGTGGGCACCACCCGCACGGCGACCACCTCCGAGGAGAGCCCGGCGGCCTTGAGCCCCACGGCGAGGCCCGCGGCGGTGCCCCCGGTGCCCAAGGCGACGAAGACCCGGCGCGGCGCGGGCAAGACGCCCTCTCGCACCTGCTCGGCCAGCTCCATCGCCGCGCTGACGTACCCCAAGGCGCCCACAGGGTTGGAGCCCCCGGCGGGCAGCACCGTGGCGCCCTCACCCAGCTCGGCGAGCAGCTTGCGACCCTCGATCAAGTTCGGCGCGCGGTGAAGCGTGGCCCGGGGCAAGGTGGCGCGCAGCATGTCCAGCATGTGCGGGTCGAAGGGCCGCGGGATGACGACGGCCTCGACCTTGTGCCCAGCGTCGTTTCCGTGAACCGCGGTGGCGAGCACATGGTGGGAGCCGACGGCGCCCAGCGTGATCACCCGCTCCTTGGCCCCATAGAGCAGATGCTCCAGCTTTCGCACCTTGTTCCCGGCGTAGGCGGGGTGGCAGAGACCGTCATCTTTCATCCACAGGTCTCGCCTCAAGGCGCGCAGGGAGCGGATCGGGCTCGGCCAGGCGCCTAGGGTGAGTCGTCTCTCGCTCCAGCTCATTGTGCTCTCCGACATGCCGACCCCTGGATCCTAGGCTAGATTGAGCCCATGGACAAGATTCAGCACGGCTATGACTTCGGCGGCGCGGCGTTTAACCTCAACGACCCCCAAGACCGGGAGCTGGTGCGCTTCATCCTCTCCCAAGCCCTGTTCGGCGAGGCGACGGGGGTGTACTGCGGCAAGTCGCTCTACGCGGCGCGCTCGTTAGAGGCCGCGCGGTTCTACGTTCGCCAGGCCCGCCAAGAGCTCAACCACCTCGAGCTCTTCGCTGAGGTGTTCCGCTCGTTGAACATGACCCCGGCCCCGGCGCATTGGGTGGTGAAGCTGCTCTCGGCGCACAACAACTACTACCCGCTCAAGGTGCTGATGGAGCACGCCATCGGCGAGGGCATGGTGCTCGACATCTTCAAGGACGTCCTGCTCCAGACCTTGCCCGACGACCACCCGGCGGTGCCCGAGATCAAGAAGAAGCTGCGTGTGGTGGTGCGTGAAGAAGAGGAGCACGTCGCCTGGGGCGAGAAAGAGACCCGCGCGATGTTGGCCGAGCGCCCCTGGCTGCGCTGGCCCTACTACGGCCTCCTGGAGCTGCAGATCGTGCTCGCCCGCCTCATGGTGCGGCCCTTCGCCCGCCGCGCAGAGGGCCACCCCGTCCTCAGCCACTTAGGCCCCTTCGTGGACTTTGTCAGCGCGCGCATCCGCCAACAAGGCCGCGACCTCGGCATCACCCCCGAGGCCCCCGTGGGCGCGGTGAAGCGGCTCGGCGCGATGGCCTGGGGCGTGGCGCTGTTCTTGCGCAGCCAGGTGAGCACGTCGCGGTCGACGCTGGAGAAGACGTACCTCACGGAGCTGGGGTTTGTGGGGTAGGCAGAGTACCCGGTGGAGTATGCGAGTTTCCTCTCGCCGCTTAGTTTTCTATATTGGAAAATTGCGGTGAATAGGAAACTCGTAGAGGTCTCCGATGGTGGATCCCGTACCAGAATTCATGAGAGAAGTCTGGTTGAAAGGGCATTCAGGGGAAGTAGCGCTGAACGGAGTCGCTCCTCTGGCTTCATCTAAGGATGGCCCTTGAGCCTTGTTGACGATTTGCGGGTTTCCTCCACTGGGTTACTTTCCAATATAGGAAAGCAGGTGTAAATAGGAAACATGTCCGACTTCGAGGCCATCGCATCCACCCGAGTGACACAGCTCTTGTCGGAGCTGCTGGGTGAGCCCGTGGAGCCGGTGGCGGCCCCGCGCGCCACGCGGAGGGGTGAGCCCGGACCGGATCTTTACCTCCGCGGCGGCGGCTGGGACTGGTTTGTCGAGGTCATAGGCAGCGACGCCCGCAGCACAATCGAGGCTGCGCATCAGTGGCTACATGTGCAGACCGCTGACGCTCCCAGTGGCGTCATCCCCCTGCTCGTCGTGCCCAAGATGGGCCCAGCGGCTCAGCGGTTGGCCAAGGCGCTTCAGCTCTCTTGGCTCGATCTCACCGGGGCCGCCGACGTGCGGGCGCCGGGCCTTCGCTTGCGTGTAGACGGCGGCGCGGCGTCGATCTCATTGGGTCGCGCAGGCCCCAGCTTCTCCCCATCCGCGAGCAGGATCAGCCGCGTGCTGTTGATGTCGCCTGGGGTGTGGTGGCGCCAGACGGAGCTTGTGGCGCGCACGGGGCTCAGCGCTGGGTATGTGAGCAAGGTCATGCGGCAGCTCACGGTCAGCGACCTGGCTCGTCGCCGGGCGTCCGATGGCGCGTTCTGTGTGACCGATCGTGCCACGCTCCTCGACGCTTGGGCCGCGGAGTACGACCTCTCCAGGCACCACGTTGAGCGGTTCCACACCATCGGCCGCAGCGGGATCTCCGTGCTGATGAGCCTCGCGGAGCGGCTAGACCAGGGCTCGGTGCGATGGGCGGCGACGGGGCTCGCCGCAGCCTGGATGTACACCGAGCACGCCGATTTTCGCCTGGTCAGCCTCTACGCGGAGCGCCCGCTGATGAACCCGGCGGCGGTTGGCCTGCGCCCCGTGGAGCGCGGCGAGAACGTCTGGGTGCTGACCCCCAACGATCCCGGCGTCTTTGACGGCGTTGAGCATAAAGGGGGAGTGCCCTGTGTTCACCCCGTTCAGGCGTGGCTCGACCTCGCCGGGCACCCTGAGCGCTCCGCCGAGGCCGCCGAGGCGCTTCGGGCGCAGATTCTCGACGTGAAGACCTGCTGAGCGGGAGGGGAAGATGTCAAAGGGCGCCGCCGAGAGCGGCTACAGCGTTGAGCTCGCCGACCGGGCCAAGAGCGTCTGTCTGCTGTTGGCGACGGTCCTTGGCGACCTGATGGGCGAGCTGGTCATCGTCGGTGGGCTGGTGCCCTACCTGATCATTGACCAGGAGCGGGTCCCGGTGCGGCACGTCGGCACCCGGGACCTCGACATCGGCCTGAAGCTCACGCTGTTGGATGAGGAGCGGTACAAGGCCGTCAGCGACCGCCTTCGGGGCGCGGGTTTTGTGCAAGGCGTCAACCGGCAGGGTCGGCCCAGCCGCCAGACCTGGACCCATGACGGGCAGAGCGTTGACTTCCTCATCCCCCAGCCCGCGTGGGGTGGCGTTCCAGGCCGGGTGCAAAACTTAGAGGCTGACTGGGCCGCGTTCATCATCCCCGCCGTCGCCTTGGCCTTTGAGGACCACGTCGCGGTCACCATCGACGGGCGGACCCCTGACGGCGCACGCGCCAAACGCACCATCAACGTCTGTGGCCCTGCCGCGTTTGTGGTGTCTAAAGCGCTGGCTTATCGGGGCCGGGGCAGCGAAAAAGACGCCTACGACCTCGTCTACATGCTGAAGCATTACGGCGAGTCCCCCCTCGCAGAGATCGTCACGCGTCTCCGGGGGTTCGCCGAGGACAAGGTCGCTCAGGAGGCCCTCGCGGCGCTGGCCGAGGACTTCTCAACAGACGAGCACCTCGGCCCCAAAGCCGCCGCGCGATTTATGACCGGCGAAGAAGACCCTGAGCTACTTCAAGACGCCGTCACCTACGTTCAGGCCCTCTTGGCGGCCCTCAGCCCTCCCCCCGGATGAGCTAGGCCGGGAACTCTGAACAGAGCCTTCACGCCTGTCCTCATCGCCGTGATCGACGATCTGTGTCGCGGAGGGCGTCGTTCAGGTCTTCAAGAACTGGACGTCCAGCGTGTACTCGATGTCGTCAACGCCGTTGACCTTGTCTGAGAAGGTCAACGAGGTCGTGCCGGGCTGGATCTTCTGGGTCGGCATCGTGTGATCGCCCACCTGGAGGATCAGGTAGAGCTCGGTGTTGAACTTGACGATCTGCCCGACCCCCCACTGGTAGAACCGAGCGTCGTTGCCTTGCTCTGCCATCTGGATACCGTCCCAGACGGGGTACCGATACTGTGTGCTGCTGCTGTCTTGGGTGTAGTTTAGGTACACCGTGTCGTAGTTGTCCTTGGAGTTGCTGCACGTCAGCGTCCCGAGCTGGACGAGGTACGTCGCGTCGCCGCTCTGGTAGATCGGCGCGTGACCGAAGCCCATGGCGACGAAGTAGAAGTTGACCTCCTCCATGCCGTCGTCGATGCCGAGGTCGAGGCCGACGAAGACGAGGGCGAGGTCGTCGCTCTCAAAGCTCACGAACGCCGCCTCGGTCACCCCGGTCGTGTCGTCGATATCGACCTCCTCACCGACGTAGACGCCGTTGATGTCGTCCACGGCGTTGGCCCAGAACCCCAGGCACACGTCGCCTTCGATGCCCGCGTCGATGCCGCAGTCTATGGCGCCGCCGAGGTAGATCCCGGTCTTTGGGTTGGACCGGTCGAGGTTGATGACGTAGCCCACGCTGCCGCTTAGCCCCACCAACACCACGGCCTGGGCCATCAGGCCGATCGACAGCGCCTTGGGCACCAGGTCGTCCGGCGACTCCTCGAAGGTGGCCGGGGCGCGCAGCCGGGCCAACAGCGGCGCGAAGTGGGGGCCGTTGAGCGTCTCATCCAGCCTTGACTGCAGCGCGCGCAGGTCGAGGGTCGGTATGTCGGCGATGAGCGCGCGGAACTGAGGCGAGGCGCGGAAGGCCGCGAGCGCCTCAGCGGCGGCCTCCTGGAGACGTGGCGGCAGCCGCTTTTTTGCCCGAGGGGCGGGCGGCGTCCGGCTGCGCCCAAGCTCGGGAACGACGATCCCACGCTTCTCGACGAGAGCAGCGAGCTCCTTTTGTGCCGCCGTGCTGATCATGATGTTGGACTCGTTTGGGAGGAGAGTGTTGGAGAGAGACGACCGTGGCAAGTCCCGGGCGGGTGTGGGTCAGGAGGAGGAGATCTCGTAGGTGACGACGTACTCCGAGGTGCCCTCGCCCTGGTTCTTGCAGAAGGTCAATGTCTGCGTCGCGCTCTGCGAGGTCGTGTTGACCGAGAGATTGAACAAGAAGTCGGGCGAGTCCAGGTTCAACAGCAGGAGCGAGTCCAGGTCGTACCCGGTCACGACGACGCCGTAGTCGAAGTTGACCGCGTAGCCGCCGTCCGGCAGGGTCATCTCGCTGCCCACCTTCATGTCGACGGACCCGGTCAGCGGGTACCGCGCGGGCGGGCCTGCGTCGGCTTGAATCAACAGGAAGAGGTTGTCTGTAGACTCAACGGTCGAGACCGTGGCCTTGCAGGTGATGCCGGTGATCGTCATCTTCATGGGCTCTCCTTCCCGCGCACAACCGAAGTTGAGCGGAGAGTACCGAAGAGCCCGTGGGGAGGTCAAGCAAAAAACTGGCGCGCGGTGCTGAACTTAGATCGCCGCGCGCGGCGCTCAGCTCTCCACCTGAATGAGCTGCCCCATGCCGGGGAACTCCTCGCGGAACAGGGCCTCGACGCCCATCTTCATCGTCATGATCGACGAGGGGCAGGTCGAGCAGGAGCCGACGAGCTTGACGTAGATGTCGGGGCCCTCGACCTTGATGAAGAAGATGTCGCCGCCGTCGGCCTGAAGCGCCGGGCGGACCATCTCGTCGAGGAGCTCTTGAACGGCGGCGGGGTCGATCGCTGGGCCGGAGACGGTGTCGTCGCTGGCGGCCATCGCCGGGGCGGCCTCGACGACGGGCTCGGCCACCTTGACCGGCTCAGGCTCGACGACCTTGACCGGCTCGGGCTTGGGGGCCTCGACCTTGACCGGCTCGGGCTTGGGGGCCTCGACCTTGACCGGTGCGGGCTTGGGGGCCTCGGCCTTCACCGGCTCAGGCTTGGCCGCTTGGGGCTCGTACTTGAAGGGGTAAGCCTTGGGCGCCTGGGCCTCTTCGCGGCCGAGCACCTTCTTGAGACCTTTGCTGAGGACCGAGCGGATCATGGGCAGAACTCCGGCGTGTGGGGCGGGCGCGCGGCCAGCGCTCGTTTTGAGTATACACGGTCCTCGCCGAGGCACGCCGTCTGTGGGGGCATGAACAAAGAATGTACGCTTCGCCCCGGGCTCACTCGGGCTTGAGCGTCAGCGTGTTCGCCGTGTGTTTGAGCACATCCTCATCCTTCGTCCAGAGCTGGAGCCGATCCCCCCGAGCCCAGGCCCGCGCCTGGTCTTGGTAGTTGTCGCTCGACGGCTGGCCGGAGTTGCCCGGGGGCAAGATGAACTCGGCCTTCGACGGATCGGACATCGGCACGATCAGCCGCATCGCCGCGATGTGTTGGGTCTCCCAGCCGTCTTGCCAGCTCACGCCGCCCACAGAGACGGTGGTGTTGGTGCCCGGCCACGGGAACTCACCGGCGTTGAGCAGGCCGAGCTTGCCCGTGGCGTCGGCGAAGGGGTGGGTGAAACGCATGACGTGGGCGTTACCCCAGTCCCAGGCGCCGGAGTCGGGGCCGTGGCTGAGGATCAGCGTGTCCCAGGCGTTTAACAGCGCCTGGCGAAGGGTGGCGCTGCGGTCGGGCACGAGCTTTGCGAGGCCACCGGCCACGTCGATGAGGCTGTCGCCGGGATCCGTCGCCGAGAGCAACATCTGGGTGCCTTGATCGCCCAGGCGCTCGCCCACGGCCAGCTTCACGAGCTGGCGCTGAAACTCCATCCACACCAGCGGCGCCTCGCTGTTCACCGTGGCGTTGAAGTCCCAGGCCGAGAGCAGCTCCATCGCCCGCTTCGCGCCATCGGTGGTGGGGTTGAGGCCGCTCAAAAGCTCGGGCAGCCGGGCCTTGGCGTGCAGATCGAGGGTGTCCATCTGCATCACACCCACGGAGGTGAGGTTGTGCAGAGGTGTGGCCTCGATGAGCTCGGCGACGCGCTGGGCCCGCCACGGCAGCGGGAACAGGCCGTTCATCTGGGCGGCGAGGGGGTGGCGTTTGCCGTCTACGCTGGGGGCGTTGTTCGTGATCACGACGTAGCCCCGCTTGGGGGCGCGCTCGCCGGGAAGGCCGGTCAACACGCCGTCCCAGCCGTGCTCGGGCTCAGACGCGGGGTACGGCAGGCGGCCGGAGTGGGCCTTTCGTTTGGGGATCGAGCCGAGCACCTGGGTGAGGTAGTCGCCTTGGGTGTCGGCGGCGGTGAGCGTGAACGACGGCGCCATGGGGATCGTGGCGAGGGTCTGGGCCTCGGCGGCGGTCTTCATCGCGTTGATCGCGCGCAGGGCATCAGCGCTGCGATCGGCGATCTCAAGGGCCGTCCAGCGCATCACCAGGAGATCTTTGGAGTCTCCGAGCTCACTCACGACGGGGCCGATCTCGGTGTGGAAGGTGACCACGTCCCGGGCGGCCTCGTCCTTCACCTTCACCGAGACGGAGCGCTCTTCAAGAGTTTTGCTGACGCCGTTGAGGATGTAGCCGCGCTCGCCGTCGCGCTTGACCACGGCGAGATCGACGTAGTCCGCTGAGGTGTTCGTGAGGCCCCACGACAACGCGCCGTTGTGCCCGATGGCCACAAAGGGCAGGCCGGGCACGGTGAAGCCCGCGGCCTGGCGACCGCCTCCGGCCACGTCCACGACGTAGAACGGCGAGGGCAGGCTGCGGTGCAGGTGGGTGTCGTTGGCGAGGATGGGCTTGCCGTCCACGGAGCGCGCGCCGCCGATGACCCAGGCGTTGGAGGCCTGGGGGGCGTTCACGTCGCCTAAGGTGTCTAAGAACGCCCGAAACCGCGGGGTGAGCGGGCCGGTCTTCGCCGTGCGCAGCTTGCCCCAGTAGGCGTCCGAGGCCACCCCCTCGGGCTCCGTGCGGAAGATGGCGTCGATGACGTCGCGGTCGAGGCGATCGCGGTGCTCCCAAGCGACGAGCTCTTGGCCCCAGGAGTCGGACATCGTCCACGAGAAGAGCTGCAGCGCGCCGAGGCTGTCCGCGGGCGTCCAGTCCTCACGCCACTTGTCCATGCCCAGAAGGCGCAGCTCCAACGGCAGGCCGTTCAAGGAGCGCGCCCCAGCGTTCACCCCCGCCGCGTAGGCCGCCAGGGCCACCTTGGTGTCGATGTCCAGCGCCAGAAGGCTGGCCTCGGCTTCAGCCTTGAGGTTCAGCGACGCCATGAAGGCGTCCATCTCGGCGACCTCGGGCCCGACGATCTCCGCGAGGCGCCCGGCCATGATGCGCCGACCGGCCTCAAGCTGGAAGAGGCGATCTTGGGCGTGGGCGTAGCCGACGGCGTAGGCGGCGTCGGCCTCGGTGACGGCGCGGATGTGGGGGATGCCGCGCTCGTCGCGGTGAATCACCGTCGTGGCGCTGAGCCCCGGGGCGCCGACCTCACCCTCCAAGGTGGGCAGGCTCTTGCCCATGGTCATCAGCGTGGTGACGGCGCAGCCGCTCAGGAGGAAGGACAGGACGAGGATGGTGCTTCGCATCGGCGGAGCTTAACGCGCCGCGAGGCCGGTTGGATCAGCGCCGCGCCAGCACGCCGAGCTCCTCGGCCAGCACGAGCAGCTCTCGCGCCCAGATGCGCACCTCAGGCCGCGGCTTGTCCGCTGGCGGCGAGGTGAAACGTTTAACACCCCGGATCGCCGCGTCCTCGATGGCGTCGTCTCCGTGCAGGAACAGATCGTGCTCGGCGGAGCGAAGGTGCAGAAACACGCCCCAGGCGCCGGTCACCACGGGGTTCGCCGCCGTCGGGGCGCGCTGGCTGTACCAACCGACCCTCGCCTTGAGCCCCGCGCGCGGCAGGCGCAGCGGCGGGCCCTCGGGCTGTGGGATGAGCACGGCGTCAGGCTCGATCAACACCCGGGGGTTGTTGGCGTCGAGCTGGAAGTCTAGGCGCCCCGCGAGGGCCACGGAGGGCACCCAGGTGATCAGGAACAGCACAAACAAGGCGCCGATGCCCGCGCCGAGGCTGCCCGTGGCCGCGAAGATCACGACGCCTATGACGACGATCGCCGCCATGATCGGCAACACCACGCCCACATGACGGGCCACGCTCCGGATGCGTGGGCTGCGGAGCCGCGCGGTCACTTGAGCCCACGCCACGGCTTCGGGAACCACGCCCAGTGGTCGTCGAGCCAGACGAGGCCGTCGTAGCGGACCCCTTCGGTCTTGCCGGGGGCGTGGTACACCCAAGACACCCAGGTGCGATTGGGGGTGAGGTGTCGCTGGGCCAGGGCCTCGTACGCGCCGGGGAAGGGGCTGGCGAGGGGATGACGTGCGGCCAGCGCCTCGACGGTGGCGGGGTGAACGCTCACGGCGGTGCGCCCGGCGCCGGCCTGAACCCGCGGGGGATCGTCGCTCGCCAGCCAGCGCTCCATCGCCGCCTGCACCCGCGGCGCGGCGTCGGGGAGGAAGGCCCGCGCGGCGTCGCCGGGGCGGGGCAACAACGAGCGAAGGGCCTCGGCGTCGCCCGCGCCCGCGGCGAGCAAGACCGGCGTGAGCGCCTGGGTGATGGCCTGGATCGCCGCCATGGCGTCGGCGACCCCGGCCTGGGCGTCGGTGGCGGCCTGGAGCAGCCCTTGCTGGGCGCGGGCGGGCACCCCGACGAGCAGGGCGCGCCCGAGCACACGACCGGCGCCGTCGAGCACCACCGAGAGCAGGGCGTGGCCGTCGCCGTCTAGGGCGCTGAGCTGGTGCTGGCGCTCATCGGCGAGGCCGAGGGTGAGGAGCGGGGTCACCTTGACGCCCAACGTGTCTTGGAGCTCGGCGAGGGCCTCGGCCACGCCGCGACCGGGGCGCACGGCGACGCCAACGGCGCGGAGCTGAGCGGGGCTCAGCGGGGCCTCGCCGGGGGGCTTAGCGTGGGGCGTCGGCGGGACGGCACGAAGGGCGCGGAGATCGGTGAGGATGGCCTGCTCAAGCGCGTCGTGCTCGGCGCGGGCGCCGCCGCTCGCCTTGGCCGCGTGCAGGCAGGCCAGCGCCTCGTCTAGCTCACCGGCGGCGTGCTCAGCGAGGGCGTCGCCGAGGAGCGGGTGCGGGCTCGGCGCCCCGCGGAGGATGGAGCGGCAGAGGCCCAAGAGCGCGGCGGCGTCTAGGGGCGCCGGGGCGCTCGCGTCGATCACCACGGTGATCCGCCGATCGCCGCCCTCAGCCCGCGGGACTCGCCACTCATCGCCTCGCTGGAGGATCAGCTCGGGGCTGACCCCTTGGGCGCGCAGGGCCCAGCGGGCCTCGCGGAGGTTCCTGGCGCGCAGGACCTCGGGGGCCGCCGCCGGGGAGAGCCCGTCGGCGAGCTGGTTTAGGCGGCGGGCGAGGGCGTCCAGCGCGTCAGGGCGAAGGCGCTCAGGCTGGCGTTGAAGCAGGTGACGGGAGACCGCCGAGCGGAGGGTGTCGGCGGCGGGGGCCGCGGCGCCGGGCTCGACAAAACGCCCGGCCTGGATGGCGGCGGCGGCGGCGAGGCGCAGGCGCGCGGCGTCTCCGCGCTCGGGGTGGGCGAGCTGCTCCTCCAAGGTCGTGCTCGCGAACAACATCAGCTCGACGGGATCGAGGCAGCGTGAGCGGCCAAAGCCTAGATCCGTCGGGCCGAGGTCGAGGGGCTGGGCGGTGGTGAAGGTGAACAGACGGCGGCCCTCGGGGGTGCTGGCGAGCACCTGCAAGGTTGGGCCGACCCGCCGCTGATCCAGGATCACGCCGCGCTGGATCTGCACGAACAGCGCCGCCTCGGCGGGGGTGCGGGCGGGGAGGTCTTGTTGGGGGAACGGCGGCGCCGCCCAGGGCGCCTCGGCCTCGTGGGCCTCGATGGCGTCCATCGCCTCGGCCCCGACGAGCCAAACGACGGACACGATCTTGTCCTGGGTGTCCGTCGAGATCAGGAGCACGCCCTCCTTCCCGACACGAAGCTGCCGCGCGCCCCCACGGCCGCGAACGCTCAGCTCGCTCACGCCCAGGCGCCGAGGGAACGCCGCGTTGACCGCGGCCTCAAAGGGCTCGCCGCGGCGCAGGAGGCGGCTCACCCGCGCGCTCGTCTCCGCGGACGGGCGAAGGCTGTACTGGGCCAAGAGCTTGCGGGCCTCGGCCCCCTCGATGACCTGGGTCTCCGTGATCTTGTCGCCCACGCGGGTCAGGCGAACGACGGCCCCCGACGCGCTGTGCAGGAGCACCTGATCCGGCCGCTCGTGCAGCGGCCGCCAGTACCGCAGCAGCTCCGAGTCGGCCTGAACGGCGCGCCAAGACAGAGGAGGGGTGAGGTCGCGCTCAAGGCGCTCTCGGTCGCTCAGCTCAAGCGAGTAGGTCATGGTCTCCTGTTAACCGCTGCTCAGTTGGGCCGGTGGACAGAGGCGGCGTTCGCCTGGCCTTGGGCGGCCAACATCTGGAAGCGTGGGCGCAGGTGCTCGGGGCAGTCGGACGAGACCTCCCAGTGGCGGAGGCCGTCGTGGTCTTGGCGCAGCGTGGCGAGCAGCACGTCCTGCCCGTTGGCGTTCTTCATGAAGATCTGGCTGCCCGCAGGCACGTTGACCGGCCCGACGTTGAGCTCTTGGTTGAGCGTGAGCGGGCTGTTCGGGGCGAGGCGCGGGCCCGGCGCGGTCATGCCGAGGCCGGTGAAGGGATCGAGGGTGTCGCCCCAGGCGCCGGGGTTCTGGTCTTTGGAGCGGCTGAGCACATGCTGCACCACGGGGTTGTTCTCGGCGAGGGCCTGCATCCGGCTGCGGATGTCGGAGTGCAGCGGCACCATCGCGCTCTCCACCATCTGCTGGGTGACCGGCGCCTGCAAGAACAGGAGGTTGTCGGTGGGCGTGTGGATCCCGTTGGCGTCCGCGGGGTTGAGGTACGGCGAGCGCTGGTAGTCGAGGCCCAGAATCGAGATGATCTCCTGGGGGGTGAGGCCACCCTCTGTGTTGCGTGAGTCGGCGACGCTGCCGCCCGTCTGGTTGCGGTTGGACGCGCTGCCGTCGCGGGCGAGCATCGCGAGGTTGCTCTCGACCTGGGCCATGGGGATCACCTTCCGCAGCGTGGACTCCCCGGCGCGGAACTCGTTGAGCATCGCGTGGTGGGCGTGGCAGAGGCTGATGATCTCGGCGTCAGAGAGTGAGGTCGGGTCACGGCCGGC
>Ga0066604_10000483_pt1 | contig 25332 bp, 30 predicted proteins | sample Higcelwee11metaG_FD_59501 | JGI IMG/M metagenome (GOLD analysis project Ga0066604, IMG submission 59501) | Freshwater pond sediment microbial communities from the University of Edinburgh, under environmental carbon perturbations - High... | ecosystem: Environmental > Aquatic > Freshwater > Pond... | reverse complement strand
TTGGGGCGTTTGTATTGTCAAAATAAAATCCAAATAATGGTTGACGATTTCAAGTGATTTCATTCATAAAAAAAACTTCCAGACGCTGTTATTTGTGACGATTGATATCAATGTAAAGATGAAATGGTAAGGATGGATGGAAAAATGAAATACGAACCGGTTATCGGCCTTGAGATCCACGCCCAGCTTAATACCCGTACCAAAATTTTCTGCGGTTGCGCCAACGCATTCGGCGGGGAACCAAATACCCATGTTTGCCCGGTCTGTCTCGGCATGCCCGGCGTGCTGCCGGTACTCAATAAAACCGTGGTGGAATACGCCATGCGCATGGCCCTGGCCACGGGCTGCGCCATCAACCGCGAAAGCCGGTTTGCCCGGAAAAATTATTTTTATCCGGATCTTCCCAAAAATTACCAGATATCCCAGTATGAACTGCCCATTGCCGAACACGGGCAGGTGATCATCATGCTGGACGACGGCGTAACAAAGCGCATCGGCATCACCCGCATCCACATGGAAGAAGACGCAGGCAAACTGATTCACGATGCGGGGCGGCCTGTCAGCCGGGTGGATTATAACCGCACCGGCACGCCGCTCATTGAAATCGTGTCCGAGCCGGATATGCGCTCCCCGGAAGAAGCCGGGGCCTATCTGCGGCAGGTTCGCTCTATTCTTCGCTATTTAGGCATCAGCGACGGAAACATGGAGGAAGGCAGTTTCCGGTGCGACGCCAATGTGTCTCTGCGGCCCTGGGGCAGTGAAACCCTGGGCACCCGGACGGAGCTTAAAAACCTCAATTCTTTCAAATATGTGGAATCCGCCCTGGCCTATGAAATCCGGCGGCAGGAGAGTTTGCTGGAGGAAGGGCAAGCGGTGATTCAGGAAACACGGTTGTGGGACAGCGCCAAAAACCGGTCATTTTCCATGCGAGGCAAGGAAGAAGCCCATGATTACCGGTATTTCCCGGACCCGGACCTGACGCCCCTTATTATTGATGAGGCCTGGATTGAAACTATCCGCACGACATTGCCGGAACTGCCGGATGCCCGGAAAGAACGGTTCATCACCGATTATAGTTTGCCGGACTATGATGCCGGGGTGTTGACATCGGCCCGGGAACTGGCGGATTATTTTGAGGATTGCGTTCGCCTGGTCAAGAATCCCAAACTGGTGAGCAACTGGGTCATGGGTTCCTTGCTGGGGCTTTTAAACGCCGAGGGCAAAACCATCGAAGAATCTCCGGTGTCATTTTCACAACTGGCTGAACTCCTGACCCTCATGGAAGCAAACGTCATCAGCGGCAAAATCGCCAAAACCGTGTTTGACGAGATGGTGGCCTCCGGCAAATCCCCCAAGGTCATTGTGGAAGAAAAGGGACTGGTCCAGGTCACGGACACCTCCGAGATCGCTGCGGTGGTGGACCGGGTGATTGCCGCAAGCCCCGGCGAGGTGGAAAAATACAAGGCCGGCAACACCAAACTCATGGGATTTTTCGTGGGACAGGTGATGAAGGAGACCAAGGGCAAGGCCAATCCGGGGGTGGTGAATCAGTTGCTCAAGGAAAAGCTGGGGTAAAGACGCTTTCGGGGGGAGGCAGGGGGACGCCCTTTATATTTTTACATTCGATTATTGCATTTAATATTTCATGATGATCAGGATTGTGATGCTTGCGTTGCGGTGAGAAAAGGTGAACGCATTGCAGCTGGTGGAGCATTGAAGCCGCCAGTTTGTGAAATATAAAATATAAAGGGCGTCCCCTATATAATGAAATTATGGTTGATTTTTGATATACATAGATGCTATGGAATCACTGTTATTTTTAAAAATCATCATTCATTCGATCATTCATACCGCATCACGAACAATCATCTAAAGGGGAGAACACAATGATTAATCAGAAAAAACGCCTCCTGAACACACAGAGCCGCAAGCTGCTGTCCGGGCTTTTTATTTGTTGCCTGGTCGCAGCCGCCGGCGTCATCGGGTGCAGCGATAGCGGCGGAGGTGGTGGTTCGTCAAAAACCGGCGCATATCATTTGACCGGCTATGACGGCGTTGCCAGCGAGACATCCGGCGCTCAGCAGTCCATCGCTTCCGCCATCGGCAATGAAAATCTCGAATTTTACGCGGAATTCCCCTGGTTTGTGAACCTTACGTATCAGGTGGATGATGCGAACCGTCAGGGTGTGGCCGGTTTGACGGTCAATAATTTTTCCGTTCTGGAAGACGGCGTGGAAGTGGACAAGGTGAAGTCTGAAATGAATGTCCGCAAACGCGACATTCTCCCTTCTGGTTATACATACGGCATTAAAACCGTTTTGTTTCTCGACAACACCCCTAGTGTCACCCAGGTGGTGACCCTCGAAAAGATGCTGGAAGCCGGACAGGTCATTGTGGATAACCTGGATGAGAAAGGCCAGCAGCAGGTTGCCATCATGGCCTATGATGAAACCGGCGAGGCCGAGGTGGTTCAGGATTTCACCTCTTCCCTGACAGACCTGAACAAAATGCTCAGCCAGACCGACGGCATCCAGCCATCCTATGGCACCACCAATTTTTACGGCGGGGTGATTAAGGCCCTGGCGCTTTGGGAAGACAACCATTCACCGTCGAACCCGGCTTTCCAGCAGGGATTTCTGGTGGTGGTGACCGATGGCGACAATACGTCCGGTTTGTCCAATGCGGCGGCGGCCATTGCGGCCCGGGGTGATAAACAGGTGATCGTGGTGGCGGCTGGCAAGAATATCCCGGAATCCACACTAAATGACCTGAGGAATTTGGGCAATGCCGGTTTTTATCTTGTAACCGACCCGAATCTTCCTGCGGATGAGAAAGACGATAAAAAAGAAAACCTGTGCGAAAACATCCTGCAGGTTCAGAAAAAGATGATGGCATATTGCGACGGTTTTTACTGGCTGCGATACAAAAGCCCCGTTACCACCAACGGAAACACCAACGCCGCCCATCCGGTGGTCTTGTCGGTGGTGAATAACCGTAACAATGACGCGGACAGCAAGGTTTCCGGAACCTATAACAGCGATGCGTTTTTCTCCGGAGAGCCGAAGATCTATTTTAATACGTCCGCGGACGATCCGGACGGCATCACTGAAAAAACCATCATGATTGAAAGAGGCCAGGGAGCGGGCGAAGTTTCGGAAACCATACGAGCGCTGACATATATGCAGTCCGGCTATGGTCCGTCTCAATATGAATGGACTTCCGGCAATCCCAAAGTGGTTACGGTGATGGGCGACGCGGTCTCTAAAGAAAAAGCGATCGTGACAGTGACGGGACCGGGCGATACCCTTCTCACCGTTGTGGACACCGTGAACAATGTCACCCAGACCTTTGCGATTAAAGTCAAGGTCCGGGAAGAGTCTTTTGAGATGATGAAGCATATCGTCACGTCAAAAGGCCCCTGGTTTGCGGATGCCACCTTCCAGGTCCGCAAGAGCGATAGTGTCAACAATCAGTGGGAATGGACCACGGACCTTGTCCGGGAAGACATGACGGTCATGGAAAACGGGGCCAAGATTGATATGGAAGCATCTGAAACCCATCTCCGCAAACGCGACAATATCCCGTCGGACTATTCCTATACCTTAAAAACCGTTTTGATGATCGATAATTCCCCCAGCGCCAGAAATATCGACAACCTGCCGCAGATCAAGAAGGCTGCCAAGGCATTCGCCAAGCGCGCCCTTGTCAATGACGCTGCCGATAATTCCGATCTGGGTCCGCTTCTGGATTTTCAGGGCGGTTTTCAACAGGAAATCGCCGTGGTTTCTTATGATGAAAACGGCGAAACGATCATCATTCAGGATTTTACCACCGATTTGCTCACCATTAACGCCGCCATCGACGGCATTGAAAGAGGCTTCGGCCCCATTGATTTTTACGGAGGTATGATCGAATCCCTGAATCTCTGGGACAATGACCATTCACCCTATGACACCAGCAATACCGCCTTTATTCAGGGTGTGGTGGTGGTGATGTCCGACGGCTGGCAGTCCAATCCGGGTTTCTATGACCGGGCCGCCGTGCTTTCGGAAACCGGCGACAAACAGGTGGTCTGCGTGAGTGTGGGAAATGACCTGGTGTCCAGCAATGGCGAGGATCTGGTGGATTTTGGCAATGATGGTTTTTATTCCGTGCCGAATCCCGGACAGACGGTCAATGTGAAAGTCACATCGGACGATGGAAAGACATCCAAGGATGTCGCCTATACAGCATTGGAACAAACCCTCATGGGCATCCAGAACAAGGTATATGCCTACGCCAACAGCTTTTACTGGCTGGATTACAAGAGCAAACTGCCGCCGGTGCTTCCATGCAGCGGTTCGGAATCCATGGTTGTCACTATCAATAACAACAGCAAAGCCGGGACCGGCAAGAACGTTTCCGGCAATTTCGCCAGTTGCCGGTTCTTTGAAGGCGTGGATGGCGCTCTGTATATCAATTCCTCGGTCACGAACCCGGATGGCATCCTGCCGGGAGAGACCATCGAGTTGCAGTATGTGATGCTGGGCAATATCCCCTTGAGCGATCCCACCTATAAGTTGGAAGCCTTCACCTATGATAATGACGGCGTAAAAAACACCCCGGCCTATGAATGGCTTATCTCCAATCAGAATATCGTGCGCGTGACCCCGGATCCCCGGAGCTATGCCAATTCCCGTGCCACCCTGAGCCTGCCCGTGAATAAACAGACGGGCACCACCAGCCTGCGAATTGACGACACGGGCAACAGCGTGTTCCGAACAATCCCCGTCAAGGTCTCCGGGCTTCAGTTGCCCGCGCCCATAGCTTATTATCCGTTTAATGGGAATGCGGAGGATGAAATGGGACATGGATATGATGGAGAGGTGTTTGGGGCGGACTTGACGGCGGATCGCAAGGGGAAACTTAACAGTGCGTATTCGTTTAATGGAACAAGCGATTATATCGCCCTGGATATGCATTATGGAAGTGACTCCTCTGCCATTTCAAGAAATGTGACAGAGATTAGTGTATGCGCATGGTTCAAAACCTCGTTTGCCGACAAGTGGGGAAAAAGGATCATCTGCCTTGGTGCCGAAGATTATTGGTCATTGATGAATGTTAACGGAAGTGTCAACTGGCTTTCATCCACATCTGGACAATGGTACGCCAATATTCTCGCATCCGAAGCGGATTACAGTGATGAACAGTGGCATTTTGCCTGCGGAACTTACAGTTATGGCGTGCAGCAGAAAGCCTCCCTTTATATTGATGGCGTCCTTGTCGATGAAAAAATATCTCCTGAAGGGCCTGTCGGAACAAATGCCACCCGTTATGGATTTATAGGCACTTCTGCTTATGAAGCAGAAGAATATAATTCGTTACCTACTGATCAACATGGTTATTTTAATGGGATGATTGACGATGTGATAATATTTGGTCAAGCATTAACAAGTGAACAGGTCCGTATGCTGTGGCAGGCTACTAAATAAAAGCAGCCGCCTCTGGCATCTATAGAGACGGGTGTTTTTAGCTTTCAAATCCTTGATCCAATTATGGTCTCTGAGATATGGGGGCCATAATTGGATTTCTTTTTCACCAAAGAATGATCAATTCTGAATCCATTAATAATCAAGTTGGATAAAAGGCGCGCCATGCAAACAGTTATCCTTTGCGGTGGCTTGGGCACCCGTCTCCGGGAAGAAACCGAATACCGGCCCAAGCCCATGGTGAATATCGGCAGCCGTCCGATTCTCTGGCATGTCATGAAAATTTACGCCCATTATGGCCTTCGTGATTTCATTCTTGCTTTGGGCTATAAGGGCGAAATGATTAAAGATTATTTCTATCATTATGAAATAATGAACAATGATGTTACATTGGAGCTGGGGCGGCATGGCGCATTTCAAATGCATGATTGCCATAACGAAGCCGGATGGAAAGTGACCTTGGCGAATACCGGCGCACAGACCCTGAAAGGCGGGCGCATCAAAAGAATCGAAAAATACATTACCGAAGATACCTTCATGCTCACTTATGGAGATGGTGTTGCGGACATTAATATTGACCGCCTGCTGAGTTTTCATTTTTCCCACGGCAAGGCGGCAACTCTGACCGGCATCAGCCCGGCCGCCCAGTTCGGCGAAATCAAAACCAACGGCGATCAGGTAAAATCCTTTCAGGAAAAACCGCAAAAAACGGAAACCGGCAGTATAGTCAGCGGGGGATTTTTTGTACTCAATCGCAAAATTTTTGATTATCTTACAGACGATGAAACCTGTGACTTTGAATATGGCGCGTTGGAGCGCCTGGCTGAGGAAGGCGAGTTGATGGTTTATCGGCATGATGGTTTTTGGGCGTGCATGGATACATTGCGGGATATGGAACGTTTAAACCGCATTTGGAACGAGGGCAATCCCGCATGGAAAGTCTGGTAATTTTTTTCGGGGATAAATGACCATGGAATCGCTTTTTTCCGGCATTTACCATAACCGGAAAGTTCTGATTACAGGCCATACGGGGTTTAAAGGTTCCTGGCTGGCCTTTTGGCTTCGGCTTATGGGCGCTGATGTCTGCGGCTATTCCCTGTCGCCTGAAACCGATCCCAGCCATTTTTTATTGCTGGATATCAATAAGAATTCCGTTATTGGGGATATTCGTGATTTTCAAACACTGAAAAAATGCGCTCAAGGATTTCAACCGGAGATTGTTTTCCATTTGGCTGCCCAATCCCTGGTTCGCCGTTCTTACCGGGAGCCGCTTGCGACCCTTGAAACCAACGTCATGGGCACCGCCAATCTGCTGGAAATTTGCAGGGAGATCCCTTCCTTGAAAGCGGTAGTGATCGTAACCAGTGACAAATGTTATCAAAACAATGAATGGGAATGGGGTTACCGGGAAAGCGACCCCATGGGCGGCCATGATCCCTACAGCACTTCCAAAGGATGCGCGGAACTGGTGACGGCCGCTTATCGGAATTCTTTTTTCGCCAAAAACACAGGATCCAACAATCAGCCGCTTGTTGCAACAGTCCGTGCCGGCAATGTGATTGGCGGCGGGGACTGGGCTGAAGACAGGCTGATACCAGATGCGATCCGGGCCGCGACCCGAAACAAAAAGTTGAAAATAAGAAACCCGTACGCCATTCGGCCCTGGCAGCATGTTCTGGAGCCGCTATCCGGGTATTTGATGCTTGGAAAACGGCTGTTAGAGGGTGACAGGGCATTTGCCGATGCCTGGAATTTTGGTCCTGGCGATGGCGACGCAGTGAAGGTTTGCGATATCCTGGATCGGGTGAAAACCCTTTCATCAGGCATGGACTTTATTGTTGAACCAGCAGAAACTCAGCCTCATGAAGCCGGAATGCTCAAACTGGACTCCTCCAGAGCCAGGCAAATCCTCGGATGGCGGCAGGTATGGAATTGCGATGAAGCTTTGAAAAAAACGGTGAAATGGTACCAGGCATATTATACTGATGGCACGATATTAACCCGGTCGGATTTGGAAAACTATCTTGTTGATGCCAGATCAAAAAGATTGGGGTGGGCAAATTGAGTCAACGATTTACAATTCAAAAATTATTTCTTCCGGGATTGTTCTTAATAGAACGAAAACGAATAGGGGACGCCAGGGGATACCTGGATCGCCTGTTTTGCGCCCAGGAGCTGGCGGAAGCCGGATGGACAAAGCCCATTGCTCAAATCAATCATACCCGGACTGCCAGGCAGGGAACGATTCGTGGCATGCATTTTCAATATCCGCCCCATGCCGAGAAAAAGCTGGTGATGTGCATGAAAGGCAGGGTCTATGACGTAGCCGTTGATATCAGAAAAGGTTCTCCGACGTTTTTACAATGGCATGGAGAAATTTTATCGCCTGACAGTGCCAACGCCCTGATGATTCCGGAGGGATTCGCGCATGGTTTTCAAACACTTACACCGGATGTGGAAATGCTTTATTTCCATTCCGACTTTTATGCGCCGGAAAGCGAAGCGGGAATTCGTTATAATGATCCTTTGATTAGCATTAAATGGCCTCTTGATGTAATAGATATTTCAGAACGGGATAAAACCCATCCGATTTTGGAAAATAATTTTTCAGGGATTGCATTATCAGATGAAATTGGCCTGCGGCGGAAGGAGATAAAAGATAACAATGTCATTTCACATAAGGATTTTTGGCGGGACTTATAAATAGTAGCCTCGCCGACTTGAACGCTAAAGAGGAGAATTTTGCCATGCCTATCGCACGTGTTGTTACGTCAGGAGACAGCCAAACTATACGCTTGCCAAAAGAATTTCACTTGACGACCGTTGAGTTTGAAATTTTTCGGCGTGGAGATGAGATTGTGTTGAGGGAGTGCAACCCAAACGCTTTAGAGATTTTTGATATTTTAGCGAGTTTTCCAGAAGATTTTATGGCTGGGGAACGCATCGACGCACAGCCGCAGGAAAGGGAACCCCTATGACCGGATCCCGTTACTTGTTGGACACAAATATTTTGTGCTTTGTGGTGATAGTTTTAGCTCATAGCTCGTAGCTCGTAGATCTTAGAGTGTGAGGGTGGAAGAATTTGAGCGATATGGATGATAAAGAATTTGGGTATGAGAGACTGCTTGTCTGGCAACGGTCCCTTGAATGGGCGGATCGGATTTTGACCATTGCCGAAAGCATAGGATCAAAAAGAAACCATTTTCGGTTGATTGAGCAAATAGAAGCATCTTGTACATCCGTTCCTATGAATATCGCGGAAGGCAAAGGACGTTTTTCAAAAAAAGAGTTCGTCCATTTTTTATATATTGCGAGGGGCTCGCTTTACGAAACCATGACGCTTCTGGAAATATTTTTCAAAAGACAATGGGTGCCACAGGAAGATTTTTTTGTTCTTAAAAATGAAACAAAAGAAATTGCAAAAATGCTCAATGCATTCATCAACTCAATCAAAGAATAAGCTACCAGCTACGACCTATGACCTACCAGCTGTCAACCACCAACCACGAGCTAACCTTATGATATGTCGTCACTGTGGCGCAGAATTATCCATTCCGCTGATCGATTTGGGGGTCTCTCCTCCATCCAATGCATATTTAAAATTCGAGTACTTGCATGCTCCGGAAACCTGGTACCCCCTTCGCGTGATGGTATGCACGGAATGTTGGCTGGTTCAGACGGAAGATTACGCCTGCGCCGATGAGCTTTTCCGGCCGGATTACGCTTATTTTTCATCCACATCCACCACCTGGTTGGCGCATGCGGCTGATTATTGCCGGATGATCACGGAACGGATCGGACTTGATAATCGCAGCTTTGTCATTGAGGTTGCCGCCAATGATGGCTATTTGCTGAAAAATTTTGTCGCTGCCGGAATCCCTTGTTTGGGCATTGAACCCACGGACGGCACGGCGGAAGCCGCCGAAGGGCTTGGCATTCCCGTGCTGCGGAAGTTTTTTGGAAAATCCCTTGCAGCGCAATTGGTATCGGAAGGGAAACAGGCGGACTTGATCATCGGCAACAATGTCTATGCCCATGTGCCGGATATCAATGATTTAACCGCCGGGCTCAAAGCGGCCTTGAAACCCGGCGGAACCATCACCCTGGAATTCCCCCACCTGCTGAACCTGATTGAACTTTGCCAGTTTGATACCATTTATCATGAGCATTTTTCATATCTTTCGCTGCATACGGTGTGCCGGATATTTGAAAAATTCGGACTGCGGGTGTTTGATGTGGATAAACTCCCAACCCACGGGGGCAGCCTGCGGGTTTATGGATGCCATGCGGAAGACATCCGCCCGGCCAATAAGCCGGTTTTAAAACTTCTGGCGGAAGAAGGACAAAAAGGGCTGCAAAATGCAAGCGTCTATCAATCTTTTCAGAAGCGGGCCGACAAAATCAAGGATGACCTCCTGATCTTTCTGATTGAGCAGAAGCGGCTTGGAAAGACGGTAGCCGGTTATGGAGCGGCGGCAAAGGGAAACACCCTGCTAAATTATGCAGGCGTCAAGCCGGACCTTCTTCCTTTTGTCTGCGATGCGGCTCCCTCCAAGCAGGGCAAGTTTCTTCCCGGCAGCCGTATTCCCATCCTTGCACCGGATGCACTGACCGAACGAAAACCGGATTATGTTATGATTTTGCCTTGGAATATCGCAGAAGAAGTGATGCGGCAGCAGAGCAGAATTCAGGAATGGGGTGGCAGATTTTTTGTGGTGGTGCCAAAATTAGCGGTGGTGGAATGAAAATCCTTGTTACCGGTGCGACCGGTTTTGTCGGCAGACATCTTGTGCCGCGATTATTGGCCTGTGGTCATGAAATTACCGTCATGGGCAGGGATTCCTCCGCCATTGCATCCCTGCCCTGGGGGAACCAGGTAAAATTTATTTTTTTTGACCTGTTGAAATCGTCAAATAATCTGGATAACGCCATCGATATGCCGGACATGTTAATCCATCTCGCTTGGCCCGGTCTGCCCAATTATAGGGATTTATTTCATTTTGAAGAAAACCTGCCCGCCTCATATGGGTTTATTAAAAAATGGGTGAAGGCGGGTGTAAGTCGTGTAATGGTCACCGGCACATGCTTTGAATATGGCATGCAGGAGGGATGCTTGTCCGAAGATTTACAAACCATGCCCTCAAATCCTTATGGGCTTGCCAAGGATACGCTCCGGAAATTTCTTCAAATGCTTCAAACGCAGTATCCTTTTGATTTACAATGGGCTCGGCTTTTTTATATGCATGGCCCGGGCCAGAACCCCAAAAGCCTTATTGCCCAGTTGGATACGGCGATTGAACAAAAACTTCCGGTTTTCAATATGTCCGGCGGTGAACAGTTGCGCGATTATCTTCATGTGGAAGCAGCTGCAAATAAACTCGCATTACTGGTTAATCATCCGGAATGTTCGGGCATTATAAATTGTTGCAGTGGAAAGCCCATTTCTGTCCGGCGGCTGGTTGAGCAGCGAATCGCGGAACGGGGTGCAGACATATCACTGAATTTGGGATATTATCCATATCCGGATTATGAACCGATGGCATTCTGGGGGAAGTCCGAAAAGCTCGATTTGCTAAAAGAATACCCATGATAAAAAGAATAATTCTTGAAATCAAAGAGCTTCCTGTATTGCAGAATCGGGTATATTCTTCTCGTGAAGAGGCAGTAAATTGCCTACGAGGAGATGTCTGCTTGATGCAACATCCAGCAACTGGAATCGTATTCAATGCTGCTTTTCGGCCCGAAAATATTGTCTATGATGAAAATTATCAAAATGAACAGGGCTGTTCAGCATTCTTCGGCGCTCATTTGCGGGAAGTTGCGGACATTGTCCAAAAGTACGCTCATGGCAAAAATATTTTTGAAATCGGATGCGGAAAAGGCAGATTTACGGAATTGCTGCGTACAAGGGACATGAATGCAATCGGTATTGATCCGGCCTATGAAGGTCACTCATCATACATTATTCGGAAGCCGTTTTCAGCCTCGCTTGGATTAAGCGGGGATATAATTGTATTGCGTCATGTATTGGAGCATATTCCGAACCCTTTTGAATTTTTAAAAGAGATTTCAACGTCAAACGGCGGCAGCGGGCTGATTTATATAGAAGTGCCCTGTTTGGATTGGATTATCGGAAATAATGCCTGGTATGATATTTTTTATGAGCACGTCAATTATTTCAGGCTTTCCGATTTTACTCGGTTTTTTGGAACGATTCTGGAATGTGGAAGGCTTTTTGGCGGGCAGTATTTGTTTGTCGTTGCCGATCTCGGATCTCTTGGGACCAATTCCCATGCGAACAAGGAAAGATTTCTCATGCCGCCTGGATTTTTTTCAGGTATTGATAATGCAACCAAGGTTATCAAACAGACCATTGATAAATGTCATATTATTTGGGGCGCAGCTTCAAAGGGTGTTCTTTTTTCTCTGCATCTCCAACGAGCTGGTTATGATATTGATTTTGCAATTGATATCAATCCTGCCAAACAAAATAAATATTTACCGGTGACCGGTCTTCAGGTTTTGAGTCCTGAAACCGCTTTAGAGAGGCTAAGTCCCACGGATGTTATTTTTGTGACAAATCCGAACTATCTTGATGAAATTAAGCGTCAAGGGGGATCGGCTTATGACTATCGCTTGGCGTGAAAACGAAAGATGTTTGATAACATTTTTAATAAAAACCTTTATTGCGTCACAGGCTGATTAAAGATGATTGAAGATATAATAAATCAATTAATAAAGGAGCGTAAAGATCGCGTTGCTTCTTACGAGGGGGGCGATCTTCAAAAATCAGGCCATGAATTCATGCAGGCCAGTGTATTATCTGGATATTCCTACAATTTTGATTGGTTGAGTCGGCCGATCATCCAATATCCTCAAGACATCGTCGCCATGCAGGAAATTATCTGGGCAGTCAAGCCGGATCTGATCATTGAAACCGGCATTGCCCACGGCGGGTCACTCATTTTTTCCGCTTCCATGCTGGCTCTGCTGGAATATTGTGATGCCGCGCAAATGGGCGAAACCCTGAATCCCGCCAAGCCAAAACGACGAGTTTTGGGAATTGATATTGATATCCGAGCGCACAATCGGCAAGCAATTAAAGAACATCCCATGTCCGGGCGCATTGACATGTTGGAAGGATCTTCCATCTCCCCGGGAATTATTGACCAGGTGCACTCAATCGCCAAAAATTATCAGCGCATTCTGGTCTGTCTGGATTCTATGCATACCCACGATCATGTGCTGGCGGAACTGGCGGCTTATGCGCCCCTGGTCAGTCTGGGGAGTTACTGCGTAGTGTTTGACACCATCATTGAAGACATGCCGGAAGGATTTTTTGCTGATCGCCCCTGGGATAAAGGAAATAATCCCAAAACCGCTGTCCGGGAATTTTTAAAACAGCACGATGAGTTCGAAATCGATAAACAAATCGAAAACAAACTGCTCATCACCGTCGCGCCGGATGGGTTTTTGAGGCGGGTCCGATCATAGGGATGACACGGGTCAAGGCGAATATCCTCGCCAATTACCTGGGGCAGGGCTGGGCCTCCCTCATGTCTCTGGCCTTTGTTCCGCTATGGATTGGTTATATCGGAATGGAGGCCTATGGGTTGATCGGTTTTTTTGCGGTCATGCAGGCATGGCTGACCCTTATTGACATGGGTATGACGCCGACGCTCAACCGTGAGATGGCAAGGTTTACCGCAGGCGCTCATTCTCCCCAGTCTATCCGGGATCTGTTGCGCAGCCTGGAAATCATTTGTTTCGGCTTGGCCGCCATCATCGCCTTGATTGCATGGAGCGCCTCCGGGTATCTGGCCAGGTCCTGGATCCGGAACCAGCAGTTGCCGGATACGGTTGTGGCTCAGGCGCTTTCTATCTTTGCCATTGTGCTTGCGCTCCGGTTTTGCGAGGGGATTTATCGGGGCTCGCTCGCCGGCCTTCAGCGGCAGGTATGGTTGAATTTAATGAATTCAGGCCTGTCAACATTCCGGAGCGTCGGGGTCGTGGGTCTGCTGGCATGGGTTTCACCCACCATCACCGCGTTTTGTATCTGGCAAGGGGCCATGTCTCTGCTGACAGTGGCCCTGCTCGCATATAAATTATATCAGATTCTTCCTGCGGGAACCCGCCCCGCCAGAATATCCCGCAAGGCGCTTTCGGATGTCTGGCGGTTTGCCGGCGGCATGATGGGAATTACCCTGTTGGCGCTGCTATTAACGCAGGTGGATAAAATACTGCTGACACGCCTGTTGCCCCTGGAGACATTCGGATATTACGCTTTGGCCGCTGCCCTTGCCGGGGTTATTACGATGATCATCGGCCCTGTGACCCAGTCTGTCTATCCCCGCATGGTTGAGCTTTTAACCGTAAAGGAGCAGGACGGTTTTATTGCCTTGTATCATCAAAGCGCTCAGCTCATCACTGTCCTGACGGCCCCGGCCGTCATGCTGCTCAGTTTTTTTGCCAAGGGAATTGTTTTCATGTGGTCGGGTGATATGGCCCTTGCTGAAAACGCCGCCCCCATCCTGTCGGTCCTTGTGGCCGGCACCTTTTTAAACGGCTTGATGCATATTCCCTACCTGATGCAGATCGCCCATGGATGGACCCGTCTGACCATTCAGGTCAACACCGTCGCCGTTCTGATTCTGGTTCCCGCTATTTTTTGGCTCGTTCCCATTTATGGCCCCGTGGGCGCGGCCTGGATCTGGGTGGCGCTGAATACCGGCTATGTGATCATCGCCATCCAGTTGATGCATCGCAGACTGATCCCTTCGGAAAAATGGCGATGGTATTTCGCGGATGTTTTGTTACCCTTTGGCGCATGCCTTAGCGTTATGCTCGTGGCGAGCCTGATACAACCAAAAGGATATGAAAACAGGGTGCTTTGGTTTGGTTTTCTACTTGTGACCGGTGGAGTTGCATTGCCATTTTCGGCGTTTTTTGCAAGCCATTTAAGAACAAAAATTTGGCAACAATACATCAATTGATTGGTTGTCAATTGTTGCGGTATAAATCGATCTGGTTCAGTTAATGGAACCGATAATGAAATGGAATGAGTTTTTATTTTTGAATAAGCCTCTTAATGGATTTCGAAATGATTGAAAACATAAAATTTAATGTAATAATTCCAACGAGAGAAAGAGCGGACACACTATTCCATTGTTTACGCACAATCGTCGCCCAGGATTATGAGAATTTAAATATTATCGTAAGCGACAATTTTAGTCGGGATAATACCAAGGAGGTTGTAGATTCTTTTGCTGATCTCCGTATCAAGTACATCAACACCGGTAGGCGCATCAGCATGTCGCACAACTGGGAATTTGGGCTATGCCATGTTACAGATGGCTGGGTGACAATTGTAGGGGATGATGATGGTCTATTGCCGGGGGCGCTAACTACGGTTGCTAATGTGATCCAAAAAACTGGATGTCAGGCGATCACATCCAAGTGGTGCTATTACAATTGGCCCAATAGCACCGTTGAAGATAACCGCTTAATCGTCCCCTTAACTTTAGGTGTTGAATTAAGAAAAGGACGTGAATGGTTAGGAAAACTGATGCGAGGTGATGCGGTTTATTCCGATCTGCCGTGTTTATATACAGGGGGATTTATAGATGTCTTGGCTATCAATCGGGCACGCGGAACAAACGGTACTTTTTTCTTATCAATGACCCCCGATGTTTATTCAGCCATTGCTTTGGCATCGGTGCTGGATAACTATGTGATGTTGAATGAGCCTATAGCGGTTGCTGGGACATCTTCTCGCAGTAACGGAGCTTCGGCCCTTGGTATTGGTACAAATTTAGTGCCTGCTCAGATTTTTTTTTCGGAAGACAATATTCCATTTCACACTACGTTGAAAGGGGGTGAGGCGGTTAAATCAATCCCAATATTGGTTTATGAAAGCTACCTGCAATCGATCCATTTGCACAATGATTTTTTGAAGATAAAACTGGAAGATCAATTAGGATTAGCTTTATCGAGGGCGGTGCCGCAAAACTATGCTGGCCTGAGGGAATATTGCAGCCAGGTTGCCTATGGTAATGGGATAGATATAGATGTTATTGAACAGAAAATAAGAAAAGAGGAGAAACGGCTATTCATTCAGCGATTGAAAGGAATAGTAAATCACAATTTTAGGCATTTGACCATTTCTGGAAAAGAATTTGGGATTCAAGACGTCTATGGGGCTGCATTTTTGGCTAAAGCGATTTTTTTTCTTGAAACACGCTATGCACATTGGAAATTGGACAAGTTCCTCTGTTTGTTGAAAAAAAAAACAAAATTTATTATTAAAAAATTTTATCGGGTATAGTGTGATTGAGTATGAAAATATTATTCGATCATCAAATTTTTAGAGTTCAGCAATATGGTGGCGTTTCACGATATTTTTATGAGCTCGCTAAGCATATATCTGCGAAAGAGGGTAACGAGGTTGAAATTTTTTCGCCACTTTATGTGAATGAATATTTGAGATATGTATCCAATATCCGAATTTGTGGAAAAAGGTTCCCACGACTGCCATATACCGGTTCTATTCAAAAAGGTATCAATAACACGCTTACCCGCCTTCTGGTCAAACCCCGAAGAGACATTGATATTTTTCATGAAACATTTTTTAGCCGGGCCCATAATGCGCCGAAATCCTCCCAACGGTTGCTGACCGTTTACGACATGATTCATGAAAAATTTCCGGAGCTTCTGCCACAATCTGCGAAGTTTCAAAAAGAGAAAGCCTGTGCTGTCCGCCGGGCTGACCATGTGATTTGTATTTCTGAAAATACACGCCAGGATCTGGTCGAAATTTTGAACGTGCCGGAGCAAAAAACTTCTGTTGTTTATCTGGGGCATTCTCTTGCCTTCCCGATTGACGACGTTGTCCCGGTAAATACTGAAAAGCCTTTTCTCCTGTATGTCGGCAACCGTGACGGATATAAAAATTTTGCTTTATTGCTTCGGGCGTTTGCGTCTTCATCATCATTGCGAAAAGAACTGAGCATCATTTGTTTCGGCGGAGGAAAGACAACCGCCCTGGAATTGTCTCTTGCCGATTCTCTTGGCCTGTCCGCAAGTGACATCATCTGCAAGAATGGGGATGATTCGGTTCTGGCGGGTTTGTATGCATCCGCCAAAGCCTTTGTTTATCCGTCGCTTTATGAGGGATTTGGGATTCCGCCCTTGGAGGCGATGGCCTTCGGCTGCCCGGTGATTTGCGCCAATACCAGTTCCATTCCCGAGGTGGTGGGAGATGCGGCGGCAATGTTTGATCCGGCAAGCGAATCGGAATTGCGCACGGCTATGGAAAAGGTGGTGTTTTCCCCTGGACATGCCGAGCATTTGGTCGATCGTGGACATGAGCGCATCAAGCGCTTTTCATGGGAAAAATGCGCCGCAGATACCCTGTCGGTGTATAAAAACGTATTGGGGAAGTAATGGTGAAACGAGCTTTAATTTGTGGTGTAGGCGGTCAGGACGGGTCATATCTGGCAAATCTGCTGATTGCAAAAGGATACCGGGTATACGGGACATCCCGCGATGCGCAGACCGCCAATTTTTCCAATCTGATCCGGCTGGGAATCCGGAATACCGTGGAGACCCATTCCATGGCATTGAACGATTTCAGAAGCGTGCTGAGTGTTTTGAACAAGGTGGAACCGCACGAGGTGTATAATCTTTCAGGCCAGAGCTCGGTTGGGTTGTCCTTTGAGCAGCCGGTGGAAACCATGGAAAGTATCAGCCTCGGCACCTTGAACATGATGGAGGCCATTCGTTTTCTGTCCAAAGACATTCGGTTTTATAACGCGGGTTCCAGCGAATGTTTTGGTGAAACAACGGCGGGTGCGCCCGGGGATGAAAAAACCCCGTTCCGTCCCCGGAGTCCTTACGCCGTCGCAAAAAGCGCGGCCCATTGGGAGGTGGCGAATTACCGGGAGGCCTATGGATTGTTCGCCTGCACGGGCATTTTGTTTAACCATGAATCCTGTTTGCGGCCGGAGAGGTTTGTTACACGGAAAATTATCGAGGCGGCGCGTCGTATCGCAGGCGGATCGAAGGAAAAACTGGTTTTGGGAAATGTGAAGGTTATCCGGGATTGGGGATGGGCGCCGGAATATGTGGAAGCCATGTGGCGCATATTGCAGATGGAGGAGCCCGAGGATTTTGTCATTGCCACCGGGAAAAGCACCAGTTTGGAACGATTTGTGGAACTGGCGTTTAAAGAATTCGGGCTCGAATGGCGGCATTATGTGGATATCCGCGCCGATTTGTTCCGCCCGTCGGATTTGATGCAAAGCCATGCGAATCCAGCTAAGGCAAAGGAAAAACTTGGCTGGCAGCCAAGTTACAGTGTGGAGGATGTGGTGCGATTCATGGTTGCAAGTAAATTATAATCACAAAAATCGGATTTTATCATCTCAATTTATTCTAAGCCAAATACTTTTTAAGAGGTAAAATTTTATTGCAAGGAGGTTAGTTATATGAAATTAAAATTTTTTTTATTGGCAAAATTAAAGAAGAAAAAATTTTATTGTAATGCTCTTGCAGGTAATTCAGTATATAACATATGTGTAAACAGTGATATGAGTGTAAGTTGCAATTGTCAAGACTACGATGGAGCTGGAAGAATAGGCAATTTGGATAAAGAAAGTCTCCGTGAAATTTTTTCTGGAGCTAAAGCGTCTGCAATGAGGCTCAGTCTTGCAAAAGGGAAAATACCGATACCAACGTGTTTGAGATGCATCGAATTGAACGTAATAGACGAAGGTTTGGTTCAAGAAGCTCTAACGAATTTTTCTGTTCCGCGTAAAGGAATAATGGTAGAAAATACAGTTTGTTGTAATTTAAGTTGCTTATGTTGTAAAAGAAAATTAGTTGAAAGTATTCGCACTAAAAATAAACTTTCTCTTTTAGATTTGAAAAAAATTTCCGGCGAAATAAAAATTAATAAAATCAGGCAGGTTTGCTACTTCAATCTGGGAGAACCTTTTTTATCCCACAATATCTATGAAGAATTAAGAATTTTAAAAGAAGAAAATCCGGACTTATTGATTACGATTTCAACAAATGGATTATTGTTGGATAATGATGAAAAAAGAGAAGCGTGTATCAAATATGTTAGCGAAATTATTTTTTCCATAGATGGTGTAGACAATAAAACTCTGCAAAAATACCAAAGAAAAGGGGATTTTGAAAAAGCTTATCATAATATGAAAAAGCTTGTCGAATACAGGGAAAGTAGAAATTTAAGTAACCCTGCCATTGTATGGAAATACGTTTTATTCCGATGGAACGACCCAAAAAAATATATTGATAAAGCAATCGAATTGGCCAAAGAAGCAAAGGTGGATATAATTCTTTTTGGTCCTGGAGGAGGAAGCAGGAGGATTATATCCTGGAGATATTTAACAGGTGCTTTCGATAAAATCGGAGAAAAAAGCTTGAGAGGAAGAGAAATAGTTTTGAACCCGTCAGTTTCAGCCGGCTCTTCAAGCGTCCGGATATTGTCCTGACCCGGCAGGAGATGGGAGAGATGGTCCGTGTGGCGGCCCAGATGCGTTTTTTAAAATTAATTTATGTAGATATCAGCCGCCTCTGTTATACGAACCAGAGATATTTGACCCAGCTTCCCCATTCTGAGGCCAAACTGGATCTGATACTGGAATGCCTGAACGAACCGATGCCGACCCACATCCTTTATAAGCGGGTTCAGGAAATCAAAAAAGGATCACTTTCACTGCCCGAAGAACCCCCGCAGGAAAAAATTATCAGCGATTACTCGGGAGTCATGACCCGGTTGATTGAAAAGGCTGCGGTGCCGGATCTCTTTTCCGACAGGGACCGGCTGTATGGCCTTGAATCAAATACCCGAACCCAGCTCAGGCAGACCGCAACCCAGTGGATAGCTGGCCTGGAAGCAAAACGCGAAAAATATCAATCCCTGATCGACCATCTGGATTATATTGCCACGCATCCGAATTATTAAATTTCACCTGCTTGATATCAAGCAGGTGAAAAATCGACTGCCGGAAGTGGCAAAATTTGACCTCAGTTGTCCGGTTGACTTTTTGTTACGCTGATATTAGACTAGTCTCAAACCAGTTTAAGGAGAAAAAGAATGGAAACCATTGGCGCATATGAGGCCAAAACGCATCTTCCTAAATTGCTTGAGCGTGTCAGCAAAGGGGAACGAATCATTATCACGAGGCACGGATTGCCGGTAGCGGTGTTGGTGCCCCCGGACTGTCAACAAAAAGCAGACCCCGTAAAAATCATTGGGGAGTTGCGGAATTTAAGAGAACAGAATCGCCTTAACGGATTAAGTTTGCGGGAGATGATCGAAGAAGGAAGACGCTGAATTGGATAAACGATTTGTCATTGACAACTCCGTGGTGATGGCCTGGTGCTTTGGAGATGAGAGCAGCCCCTATGCGGACTTCATTTTAGACAGTCTGGAAAATACGGTGGCGATTGTCCCCGCTATTTGGCCACTCGAGGTGAGCAATGTCCTGCTGGTTGCTGAGCGGAAAAAACGCTTGACCGAGGCGGCCAGCAACAGATTTATCGCCCTTCTTTCCGAGTTGCCGATAATCGTGGATCATGAACCTCCGGAAAGAATGCTTCGGGAGATTTTGTCACTGGCACGAAAAAATAAGCTTTCAACTTATGATGCTTCATATCTTGACCTCGCAATGAAACGGGGACTCCCCATCGCCACCCTTGATGACCGGTTAATTGCAGCAGCCAAGCAGAATGATGTGAGGGTAATGGCTGCAAACCTTGATTTGTGATTAAAGGATTTTATTTCTGGATGAGGAGATGAAATGTTTACAACAACGCGGCGGCGAATGCCATCCGGCCGTTTGTGGTGGGACGGAAAAACTGGCTTTTTTCAGGACACCCAGACGGCGCCAAAGCCAGTTCCTGTTTCTATAGCCTGATTGAAACCGCCAAAGCCTGCGGACTCAAACCCTATCATTACCTGCGATACCTGTTTGACCGCATCCCGTTCGCCAAAACCGAAGCGGATTATGAAGCCCTCCTGCCGCAAAACCTGACCCCGACGGAAATTGAAAATTTTATTGGCTGGTGTGCTTGATTAAGCGCTTACAAAAAGAAACAGGTGCCATTTGCCGTAATGAAAGTTTTTATATAAACTAAGTATAACGGACTAACTTTTAAATGGGGAATGATTATGGAAATGATCAATATCCATCAGGCAAAGACCCATCTTTCAAAATTATTGATTAGGGTTCATTCCGGAGAGGAAATCATTATCTCAAAAGCAGGCAAGCCTTTTGCAAAGCTGATCCCTTTGCAGCCGCCGACAAAAAGAACGCCGGGTATCGCAAAGGGTAGGGTGACGGATGCTTTTTTCGACGTGCTTCCTGAAGAGGAATTGAGCCAACGGGAATAACGCCGCTGTTGCTCGACACCCATATCTTTCTCTGGTGGCTTTTCAATGATCCCCTTTTACCGATTGAAATCAAAAGAGCTATTTTCAATTGATCTCCCTTCCAAATAGTCTGTGGGGGTCAAACCTTGATTTGTGATTAAAAATAAATGGGTTGCTATACTCATAAATCAGCTTTATAATAATTTATATTTCTGCCAAATTTTTTATGAAAAGAGAAAAAAAGGAAAAAGCCAGATTCCACAAGATTGTATCGGAGCAGTTTCCGATCAATTCCAGGAAAGGTGGCGGCATTTTAAAGATTGAAGCGTGGGAAAACGATAAAGGCGAAATTGTTAAATACAGCTTCGCATATATCAACCCGCTTATTTTTTCCGACGATAACGGGCGTGTCTTCGGATACGACAACACCCATGATTTTCATCATCGCCATTATTTTGGACAAATATCAGAAGTGAATGATTTTATAAGTTATCAGGATTTAATTGGCCGTTTTGAAAAGGAATTTAAGGAGTTTATAAAATGAGTGTTGAATTAAAAGCGGGAACAATATCCGATTTTTTTGCATCAGCCAAAGAGACGGCCAAAGAAATTGATGAGGGGCGGAAAGTAACGCACAAAAATATTATATGGGCTGATCCTGTTGATTTAATGGCTATCCTGAAGCCGGAAAGGACGGAACTGGTTCAATATTTGAGGGAGAAAAAAAGAGTCGTTTTTTCCGACTTAATGGCTGATATGCATCGCACTCCTGTAAGTCTGAATAACGACCTGAGAATTTTGTCGAAATATCAGTTGGTAAGAATCTTTAAAGAATCAAATTCAGGGCATGGCGTACATAAAATAATTGAACCCACCTTCGGAAATGAAAAAATCGAATTCAAGGCTGAAATTTAAGAGGGTTCGTGAGATTGGACTCACCTTGATTTGTAATTTTGTGCGGAAAGACGCAAAGCCGGAAACTATCCGGGAATTGACCCTTTGTATTATACGTATAAAAAATTTCCATAAAGGAGAAAGGTTTTGCAGAAAAGATTGACCATCACTGTTGATGAAGAGGTTTATGAAGGACTCCACACGACCATCGGCTCCCGGAAAATCAGCAGATTTATCCAGGAATTGGTCCACCCCCATGTTGTTCGTCCCAATATCGAGGAGGCCTATGCTGAAATGGCGAAAGATCTGAACCGGGAAAAGGAAGCAGCGGAATGGGCTGAAATTACCTTTAAGGACATGGCCCATGAAACGTCGTGAAGCCTGGTGGGTCAATTTTGATCCCTCCATCGGCGGAGAAATCAAGAAGAAGCGCCCCGCCGTCATTGTCAGCAATGACGCTGCCAACAAGTTTCTTAATCGTGTTCAGGTTGTTCCCCTGACCAGTAAGACGGACCGTATTTATCCAAGCGAGGCGATAGTGATTTTTGATGGTAATGAAAGCAAGGCGATGGCCGACCAATTGGCAACCGTCAGCAAATCAAGACTTTTCCAGCGCGCCGGCATTCTTTCATTGAAAGATATGGGGGAGATCGAAAAGGCGATAAAGATACAACTGGGATTATAATCGTCAGTAGCCAAAGAGACGGCCAAAGAAAAGGAGCAAAAATATGCAGCCCGAACAAATTGTTTCTGAAATTAAAAAAATGAGCGTGTCTCAAAAATTGCTTATTGCTCAGGACATATGGGATTCCATTGCGATAGAAGGTGGAAACATCCCTATGCCTGCGTGGCAAAAAGATGAGTTGAAAAAAAGATATACTGAATATAAAAATGGTAAGGTCACGCTTCACGATTGGCAGGAAGTTCATGCCAGGCTTCGGGAAATTTAGACATGGAGCTGCGTTACACCGACAGAGCCCTTGCTGATCTTGAGATCGCTTTTCAATGGTATGAAACACAGCGCCGGAGGTTAGGCTTTGAATTTCTGGATTGCGTAGAAGCATCAATCGAGACAATTCAACAGATGCCTGAGTTATTTGCCAAGCATCATGAATATTTCAGGCGTGCCTTAGTGCGTCGATTCCTTTTTCTGTTTTTTATACCATCGAAGACAAAGAAATAGTCGTGCATGCTATTTTTGACAACAGACAAGATCCGGAAAAATTACCATAAATCAAGGTGGGGCCTGAATCTCTTTTCCGGCTGTTGATTTATTAAATCTGCCGCTCTCGTAAAAAGTCTCAATTTCGTCACCCCGGTGAAAACCGGGATCCAGAACCTATTAAAAAAATTGGATTCCGGCGGATGGTTCTGCAGAAAAAAATCAGGATCCTGTCGCGAATTTTCAATATCAACAACCGGATCAAAAACAACGGATTCAACCATCGCGCCAAAAAGGTTTTCCACCAGGGTTGACTTGCCGACCTGCCTGGCCCCGAGAACGGCTATAACCGGATAATAACGAAACAACTCAATGAGTTTTTTTTCAATCAGGCGGGGTCTATACATGATTATATTCCAGGCGAAGCATCGGATGGCGTATAAAAATATAAAAGTTTTCTTTATTTTCGGGATTTATAATCCTTTTTATACAGAAAACAGATAAAGCACCAGTCTTTTTTAATGTAGGGTGGTCACCTCCCGGATCTGCGCGATTTTGACGATCATTCGCTGCCGCAAGTTGCCGCCATCATCGGTATAGGTCATGGTGACCACCGCAATCCGGTCTTCGGCAAAAAGTTGAATGCATTCCGGAAATAGTTGATACTCCAGGGCCAGGCCTTTTTGGCGGATGGTGTCCAGGGTATCGGTTTCGGTGATGGTAAAGCATTTCTGGCCGATGATGGGGCCGGAATCCTCGCCGTAGTCGATGAAATGCACGGTACAGCCCCCCACCTTGCAGCCGTAGCGGAAGGTTTCTCCGTAACCGTCGGTTCCTGGAAACGAGGGCAACAGGGCCGGGTGGATGTTCATGATGCGCGGGCGGCCGGGGGTTATATTGACCCGGTCAATGAAATACGGGGTCAGGTTGCGCATGAATCCCGCCAAAACCAGGAGGTCAAAGGAAGAGGCTTTCATATTGTCAAGGAGCCGGGCCTCGGCGATGGCCCGGGTTTCAATGAATCGGATGACCTCGTCCGCGTTCGCCATTTGGCTGACAAGGGATTGCTTGACCCGGATGTCTTCCAGGTGAAAATCATCCGGAAACAGGAAACTTTTCGGCGATTGCCGAAAAGTTCGAATAATTCCGGCATAATCCACCACAAAGGTGGGTATGCCCTTTGCTTTTGCTTTTTCAAGCCCTCCCGCCGCCGGGTTGTCCGAACCCACGAATGTTACCTCGCCGCTGATCCTGCCTTCTTCACAGGCTTTGATGATGGCGTCCATATTGGTGCCTGACCCGCTGATGAGAATGCCGATTTTTATTTTTTTCAAGATGTGGCTCCTTTCTTAAAACCTATCGACCGCCCGGATAAACATCCATATCATCCGGATAAATGATGGTGAATCCGTAATCCGTCGTGACCTTGGTTTTTGAGGCCACGTCAAACGACCATTTCAGCAGATTGTCTTCTTTTTTCGGGGTGACGCCGGTAAAATTTTCCGTCAGCTTGATGCGTTCGTCGCGGACCTGCGGGTAGGCGTCTTCCATGAGCACCTTGACGGGATGGGGTTTTAAATTATTCACCGTCACTTTCCATCCCCATTGCCAGCTTTTTTTATCGGACAACAATCCTTTTTCGCCGGATTTCTTTTCTATCAGGTCCAGCTTGACATCCACCTGAGGATCCGGGCCAAAGAACAGTTTTTGCGTTTTGTCCGTCATGGAAAAGCCCCTTACACCCACAAAGGCCGAATCAATTAAATAGGTGGCCTCACCTTGGGGCAGTTGCAGGAATTCATCGTCCTTGACCGTAAGCGCGGCAAAGAGAAACGCCTGAGGCGTCTCCTGGGGCCGCACCATATAATTGAAATCCGCTTTCAGCGCCATCTCACGGATGGTAATGTGCCGGGTTTCACCCGCCGCAATGGTGCGCTTGCCCAAGTTATAGGTATCGAAAATATAGCCGGCTTCCCGTTCCGGAGCAGGCGGCGCGCCGGCCATGAGGGCCACGTCCGCCTCCTGGGGCGCTGCGGCGGGCATGGCCTTCATCATGCGGCTTTCCCGGAGCGCCACCGGCGCGACAGGCTGGATAATCCATTCGCGAAGGCCGGGCGGTTCCGGCTGGGTGGCGGTCTGGGCCGTGGCGATTTTTAGATCAACGGCCTGCCAGTCCATGCCGGTGTCCTGAGTGATATTGGCGACCCATTTGAGATCCATCAGAGATTTTTCCGGGTGCGCGTTGAGGGTGTAGGACGGCTGCCATCCGCAGTTTTGGATATGATAGGAAATGGTAAGGTTGACCGGTTTGCCGGAAGGCCGGGCCGTTTTTCCGGTCAGATACACTGTGGCGGCCCATCGTTTTTGCGCGGAACCGGTCAGTTTGTTCAGCTCGTCCTGAACCTTGA
>Ga0066604_10000460_pt1 | contig 25968 bp, 22 predicted proteins | sample Higcelwee11metaG_FD_59501 | JGI IMG/M metagenome (GOLD analysis project Ga0066604, IMG submission 59501) | Freshwater pond sediment microbial communities from the University of Edinburgh, under environmental carbon perturbations - High... | ecosystem: Environmental > Aquatic > Freshwater > Pond... | reverse complement strand
CTCCAAGGTCATAGACCATGATGCGTTGGGATTGTCTCTCTCTGTTTTCATAGACAAGGGCCGCAGCTGTAGGTTCATTTAGAATTCTGAGTACGGTAAGCCCTGCAATTTCACCAGCTTCTCTGGTTGCCTCTCTCTGAGCATCGGTAAAATAGGCAGGTGTTGTGATGACTGCTTTTGATATTTTCTGGCCAGTGACCCTTTCTGCCCGCTCTTTAAGTTCACGCAGAATAAATGCAGATATCTCCTGAGGTGAATAGAATTGTCCGTTAAGAGCAATCTGCTCATTAGTGCCCATCAATCTTTTAACAGAGAGCACTGTTTTCTGAGGATAGAGAACCGCCTGATTTTTTGCTGTTCTGCCAACAATAATATTGTTGGAGGCATCAAGACTGACGCATGAAGGCACTATTCCATTGTCGTTCTCCCTGATGATCTCAGGCTTGCCATTAATAATAAATGCCACTTCAGAGTTGGTAGTTCCAAGATCAATACCAATTATAGGTTCCATTTACTATATTCCTTTAATATGAATATTTTTTACAATGGGTGTGTTGCTTTGTAAAAACTTGATTTTATAATAGACGTCTGTCCAACGTGTGTCATCTGTCAATATATTTCACTATGTATAAAAAACAACTTTCAATTTGACGCTGATACAGATGTTCACGAGGCGTTTGGAGCCTGAGCAACAATAACATTTGCAAAACGTAAAACTTCACGCCCCCTCATAAAACCACCGGATACAGTTTCAAGTACCATAGCATTTTCTATGCCCGACACCTCCCTTCTCTCGACAACCTTCATGGTTTCAGGATTAAACGGGGTGCTATCAGTCTGAATCGGCTCAATATCCATCATGGAGAGAGCCTTGTCAAAACGGCTGATGGCCATCTCATACCCCTCACAGATGGTATGAATGTCTTTGGGTGGACGACGGAAAAAACCTTTTCTGCCCGCCATCTCCACACTTGCCCTGTATCCGCGCACCAGAGAATCTCGAACATCAAAAAAACAGGTAGCAGATTTTTTTTCACTGTTCAGGCGGATATTCTGTTCAAGCTGGGCAATCTGGGTAGTTTTCTCCTTGAAAAGGGTGTAAATCTCTCCATACTCATCTGTAACGCCCTTGACGCTGTTGAGTGCATTGACAGTTCGGTGCTGCTCCCTGTTCTGCATCCTGATCTCCTGTCGTAGTGCTGTAAACTCAGAGAGCATGGTATAAAGATCACATGTGTCAGGAGTTGCAGTCATGACTGGTGGTTGTTCTGAAGGTATCTGGGATAGCCACAGCCTGAAATCTTCCAGCGCCGTGATTTTCCATTGTGCTTCTGTGACCGGTTCAGGCTCAGGGTCGGGTCCCTTTTCAGGAGTCTCTGGAGATCTGAAGATTAGCTTCTTTACTGCAATTATTGTTCTCTTTAAACTCCTGAGCAATAAGATAAAACTGTTTTTCAGGAATCGGGCTGATGTGAAAAGAGCGTTTTTGACTGGCCTGACCATTTTTTCATTGAATAGAAACATGAGCCTTTTCATGAACAGAAAAACTTTGCCCATAAGGTCACTTGATTCAAAATTCATATCTCTTCATCCTTTTAATTCATTGTTTTTTGTATACAATTATTTTTCTGCTGCATTGAGCAGCTCCTTTAAACCTGTATCTCTTTTTTCAAACTTGACAGAATCTGCAAGTTCTTTAAGGGTGGTCTCAAACTCTACATCATGAAATGCAGCAAACAATCTTGATTTTACCCGGCTTCGCCGATCCTTCACAGACTCATAAGCATTTGTTACTTTCTGAAACTGTGCTGGAGATTTTTCAGGTGTGAATTTCTTGACAAGCTCCAGATATTTTTTTCTGATATCCTGATCTGACGCATCCAAAGGTAGATCAAGAATGATGAACGATCTTAACATATCCTCTTTTATCCTCCTGATACGGGCGCATTCCCATTTTCCAGGTTATGCTGCTAACAATGATACTACTCTATAAACAAAATCCTTGCTTCTCTTGAGAATCTGGCAATTGCCTCTTTTTTATAGCATCCATTGATCAATGCAACAGTTATTTTACACTCCTGATCGTTATTGATAATCTCTTTTTTGATTTTTTTCAGTTCCTGATCAGATTTTCCCCTTAATGCAAGTGTATCTATTATATCTTCCATTCTATCTATTCTTAGGTTCAACTCTTTTTTTAATTGATCTCCGTCAGGGGTTTTCAGCATCATTTTCAGAACGTTTGAGAAGATTTTGATAAACGCTGGGGTAATTGAATCTATATCTATTCTTTCAGGAAACTTACCTCCTGCAAAGGGGTTAAAGCCACCTTTACTGAAAGGGTTGGAAAACGGGAGGTTAGAGTCAAAATCATCATCAAAACCGTCGTCATCACCAAAATCATCAAGAAGATCATCAATAAAATCAGACGTAGAGAGATTGCCATATAAGAGAAATTGAAAATCAAAACATTCAAGGGCATCCCGCAGATTACCGACAGCTTTCTGGGAAAGTTTTTTTGAGGCCTGTTTTAATATTATTTCAGTTTCAGGGTCAAGGTTTTTGACTAAATCGAGATATTCGTTATAGGAGTAACGTGAAGTACTGATGTTCTTTAATGTAACCTTATAGAATTTAAGTATATTGTAATCTCTCTTGTTCTCTTTTTTACTGTTCTGTCCAGGTTCATCTGCTCTTGATTCAGGCCTGTCTGGTCTATCTTCTGGCTTAGCTGTTATTTTTTCAGGTTTAGCTGTTTTTTTGCCAGACAGCCTGACGCGTTTCTGTTTTTGATACAGCTCTTTTTCAAGCTTACGTAGTCTTTGTTCAAGTTCAGCCAGAAAGACAGGATATACTTTAACGTTGTCAACTCTTTGAATAAGCTCAAGCAGGTCTTTATCGTCAAGTATGGAAAATATATCTGTAGAGCAATCCGGGTAGAACAGATCGGATTTGCAATTTTCGGCAAAGCTCAGAATCAGGTCATTGCTCTGAAACAGGTGTTTCCACTCTTCTGGAAATGGGGTGAGCAGATTGAAGAGATCCCAGGATGTCAACTCTTCTGATCTGCTTAATGCCTTTTTGAAAAGGATCTGAACCGTCTGCAGTGGATTGATTTTTTCAACTCCTGATTTTGTACTTCCAGTCTTTGCAAAGATGGCCTTTTTACGTGAAGGCTTTGGAGAGCTTGATATTTTATACCCCAGTTTCTCATCAAGATCGAGCATGAGCATGGCGTAGAACTTCAGTTGGTCAGGTAGGGGCAGAACGTTAAGTGCGGTTTCAATTTCCGTTTCATCTGCCTGATCAGTCTCAGCCACTTTATAGAAAATGGATTTTTCAATGATCAGAATTGCACAGTGTCTTGAGTCAAACTTCTTTGCCTTTTCAATATCCTGCCGGATCAGATGAAATTTCTTTTTAGCGGCACTCCTGTCCGCTGAAATCAGCAGAGATATAACATGCTGATCAAGTACCCGGTTGTCATGAGGTGCAAGTTCCAATGCTTTTTGCAGGGTATTCTCAGCCTTTCTATAGGCATTCTTGTCATGATACAGCGATGCAAGTTTGAGCAATGGTTCAGGGTCATCAGGAAACACGGCACATTTGGTGAGCAGAATACTCTCTTTGATATTTTTTGCATCCCTGCCAAAAAGAGGGATCTCCATTGCCAGGTCATAGAGTTCTCGATTTTCAGGGTCAATACCAAGAGCAAAGTTAATCATCTCAAGCAATGCCGTTGTGCTCTCTGTTGATGTAATACCAAAAAGCTGCAAGGTTCTCTTTTTTTCATTAGCAAAAAAACTGTGCGCATGGCTCTTGAAAATTATCCTGGCAATATGGTGAATGATCATGGCTTTTGCCATCTGCTGCTCTTCTTTAGCTGCAAATTCCTTATCAAGATGTTTGAAATATTCTAATGCAGATCCCAGAGGGTCGTCCATACAAATGGTATTTTTCTTGATTATCAGGATTTGAGCCTTTTTTTTGATGAGCTGTTCAGCCATCCTGAACAACTGTCGCTCCTTACTGGAATCAGGTCTCTGATTAATTGACCAGATGGTTTCAAGTATAAACTGCACCACGGATTCAATCTGTTTGGGCATGAGCAGTCTTGCAAACTCAAGAATATTCTTAGAGAGATAGTCATTATAATTCTCTTTTTTTACAAGGGTGATTATTGTGTCTAACTTTTCATGAATTTCAAAGGGTCCACTCCAGAGGCACTGGATAACTGCACGGTTTTTATTCAATAGAGAGAGACTCTTCTCTTCTGAAGCTTTATCTCTCTCATCATGTAAATCCTTATTATCACTGCCTTTAAATTTTGTATGAGCGCTATCTGTTGACCGGTTCTGCCTGGCAATGTATTGTAATGCATCTGTAACACTGACAAGTGTGGAATCATCTGGAATCATGGAGATAGCTTTGAGCATTTCACTCTCATTATCTTTGTAAAATGCGCTCATGGCTTTGCAGAAAAGTTTGATATGGGCAAACGGAGAGGAGCGTTGCAGCGACTGCATCTGCTCCAGTGCGGCATCCCACTCTCCTTGATCCATAAGCAATACAGCAGGTTTTACTAAAGGTGTATCTTTTTTAAGTGCCACTTCATCGTTAAGTGTAAGAACACTCTGCCAGCAGTCTCTCTTTACAAGCATCTCTGCAAGTATTCTCTCCAGATAAGATGATGCTCCGTTTTTACTGTAAAAAGTATTATAAGATTCAAATGCCTGTTCAGGGGAGCATAATTTTAACTTTAACAAAAAGGCAATGTCAGCACTGTTCATGCAGAAGGGGTCAGGTAGTGATGCCAGCGCCTGCTTTTCAACACTCTCTGCCTCAGAGACCATGTTTTTATCTCTGAGTTCCTTTGCACGGGCGGCGTAGGCAGTAAACAGCTTTGCTTTGATTGGGTCTTTTGATTCAGAGACCTTAATCTGTTTGAGTGCCATCTGGTAAATTTTAATGGAGTCCCTTATCTCTCCATCATCAAAGAGACGATCAGCTTCATTTACAAGCTCTGTTTCATTCATACTTAGAAGAAGATGTTGTCTCTCTTTTTCCCTCCGTTTTTTGCTGTTGCTGGCGTCTCTCTTTTTCTTAGCCATAGAAACCCTGTAATTGTAGTATTGAAATGGTATGAGAAGAATATATCTGATTATTGAAACAGAATATTCTGCTATTGCAATGAGATACCTTATGATTAAAACAATATTTTTCACTATTCAAAAGGCTGTTGTATCTGTTGTTGTATTAAAGTTTATGATTTTCAATCATAAATATGAGTAGCAACTATCCTTTTTTTTAGTAAATATTTCAAGTTTTTTAATAAATATTGCGGTAAATACTTCTGTTTTTTAATAAAGCATGCTTCACATTCTCTCAGAATTAGTTTAAAGTTACCCCTTTATATTTTATGATGGCAGGCAGTGATGAGCGAAACGTCAAGTCTCACACTGCAAGCGACAGATCCTGTTATATTCGTAATGCCAAACCATAGTTTCTGACTGAAACAAACCTGAGGTTCCTCAAATTGAGACATTATAAGTTGTTAAAACCCTATCTTGTTGAGTGCCGATTTCACATTATGGCTGGATTTTTCTCTCTTCTCATCGTGGATATGCTTCAGCTTTTCATTCCAAGGATCATCAAATGGGCAATTGACGGAATTACCCTCACCTCAAGCTCTGATGCAGAACTCTTTAGATATGCCTTTTATATTGTGGGATCAGCGGTTCTGATAAGTATCTTCCGTTTCTGCTGGAGATATCTCATCATGGGACCTGCAAGAAGGGTGGAAGAGGGGTTAAGAGAGCTCTTCTTCAACCATATCCAGACACTTCCCACCTCTTTTTTTGATGAGCATACTGCCGGGGATATCATGGCACACGCCACCAATGACATGACCAATATCCGTATGGCTCTGGGCATGGGGATTGTGGGTTTGACAGATACTGTTGTCCTTGGTACTACTGCTATCTTTTTCATGGCATATATAAATCTGGAACTTACCCTCTTTGCACTGGTTCCAATGCCTTTTATGGTACTGTTCACCAAAATATTCAGCAAAAAGCTCTTTGATGCTTACATGGATGTTCAGGCAGGGTTTGCTGATATCATGGAGTTGACAAGGGAGCACTTTGCAGGGATCCGCATTATCAAGGCCTTTAACCGGGAATCATTTGAAGCTCAAGTGATGAGAAGAGAGTCAGAACTGTTTGTTAAAAAAAACATGTATCTTGTCAGACTCAGAGGCCTCATCTTCCCATTGGTCATCTTCCTGACCAACATAAGTCTTGCCATTATCCTTGGAGTTGGTGGCAGAAAGGTGATCTTAAACCATATCTCTCCAGGTGATTTTGTGGCGTTTATAAGCTATCTGGGACTGCTTACATGGCCGGTGATGGCTGTGGGGTGGGTAACCAACATGATTCAGCGGGGAGCTGCATCACTTGATCGTATCAACTCAATACTTCAGATTCCAGGGGAGCTGGAGATTGAGAGCCTATCTAAGATGGGTAGTGGTGGTGTAATTGAGTTTAACAGCATCTCATTTTCATACCCTGTAAATAAACAGGCAGATCTTAATATTAAAGATGGCAATGTAAACGTTCTGAACAGTGTAAGTTTCAGATTAAAACAGGGAAAGATATTTGGTATTGCAGGGCCACCTGGAGGTGGAAAAACCACTCTTCTCAATTTGATTCCAGGAATTTACGGGCCTGACAAGGGTGCAATAAAAATTGGTGGTACAGATATCAGAAATATCCCGATTCAGAACCTCAGGCACTCCATCTCCTTTATGCCGCAGGAGCCTTTCCTCTTCTCCGGCACTATAAAGCAGAATCTCCTATTTGGTAATCAGGATGCCGATTCAGATCAGATAGCCAAGGTGGTTGAGATGGCCCAGCTTACAGAGACTATTGCATCTTTTCCCAAAGGTATTGAAACAGTGATTGGAGAGAAGGGGGTAACTCTATCAGGTGGCCAGAAACAGCGTATTGCCCTTGCCAGGGCATTTTTAAAATCAGCCCCGATTCTGATTCTGGATGACCCTGTAAGTCAGGTGGACATGGAGACAGCCTCTAATATAATAAAAGTTATTGAATCTTTTGCAGGTGAGAAGACCATTGTGGTTGTTTCACACAGGTTCTCTATCTTCAAGAAGGCAGACCATATTATTGTGCTTGATAAGGGTGATATAATTGAACAGGGTAACCATATGGAGTTGATTGAACAAGAGGGATATTATAAACGGGCATGGCAGATGCAGGAGAGTGAGGATGACTTTACAGAGGATCTTGATCAAGAGCGTGTGAGAAAGGGGAATATATGAAAGGCGGTCTTGGAGGATATCAGGAGGAGGCATTTGAGAAACAGAAGGATGCCAGGCTGTTAAAACGTTTTATTCCTCTGCTTCAGAAGAACCAGAAGGTGCTTGCCATCTCAATTGTGCTCATGGTAATGCTTTCACTTGCAGAGATTGTTGTCCCTTTGATTACCAGAACTGCTGTTGATAACTATATTCTGCCTGGGATGGCAGAGGGGATCAGTAAGGCAGAGCGGGGTGATTACCTCTTTAATGCTGCCATATACGGATTCTACCTCTTTTTGCTTGCAATTATCCTTTTTGTGCTCAATTTTTTTCAGACCATAGCAATGGAGTATTCAGGACAGCTGATGATGCACGATCTGCGGATGCAGATATTTTCCCGTATCCAGAAGCTGCCTGTATCATACTTCTCAAAAAATACCGTTGGCAGACTCTCCACAAGGGTCACAAATGATGTCCAGAATATGCAGGAGATGTTCACATCTATTGCCACCTTTGTGATCAAGGATGCTGTCATGCTTGTCTCAATTCTGGTTATGCTTGTGGTGATGGACTTAAGACTATCTCTGATCCTATTTCTGATAATCCCGTTTGTGGTGCTCTCCACATGGCTCTTTTCCGAAAAATCCCGTGAGATATACAGACGGCTTCGCTCCAACATTGCTGAGATCAACTCCATGTTCTCAGAGTGTATTGGTGGAATCAAAGTGATACAGCTCTTTACGCAACAGAAAAAAATGGTGGCAGATTTCAAAGAGTTGAACCATGAAAATTATGTTGCTGGTATGGATCAGGTGAAGGTGTTTGGAATTTTCATGCCCATCATTGATCTCTTCAGTTCAACTGCCCTGGCTGCTGTGATCTTTTATGGGGGTGGACGTGTGGTATCTGAGAGTTTGACTCTTGGAACCCTTGTTGCATTTATCTCCTACACCAAGATGTTCTTCCGCCCTGTCAGAGATCTGTCAGAAAAGCACAACATTCTACAGAATGCTCTGGCATCAGGGGAGAGAATTGCGCAGATTCTCGATAGTGAGGAGGAGAAACCCGGGGGGGATGCAACTCTTGAGATAATTGAGAGCCTTGAGTTCAAAGAGGTCTCTTTTCAGTATGAGATGGGTCAGAGCAATAAGGTTATCAAGGATGTCTCATTCAAGGTGAACCGGGGAGAAGCTCTTGCAATACTTGGTCCAACAGGTTCAGGCAAGACCTCGCTTATGAACCTGATTGTCCGTTTCTATCAGCATGGATCTGGCCAGATTCTCATTAATGGCAATAGTATTGACCACTACTCCACACAGGCCATTCGCTCAAGGGTGGCCATTGTGACCCAGGATCCATATCTCTTCTCCGGTACCATCAGGGAGAACATAACTCCACATGATGGTCTGGTCACAGCAGAACAGCTTGATGAGATCCTTGAACTCTCCTATCTTAAATCTGTTATTGACCACATGCCAAGAGGGATTGACACCTCAATATCTGAGGGGGGAAGCTCTCTTTCAAGTGGTGAGCGGCAGTTGATATCGATTGCCAGGGCATTCGCGCATAAGCCCGATCTCATAATTTTTGATGAAGCCACATCCTATGTGGATACAGAATCTGAGGAGAAGATAAGGGTTGCAACTGCAAAGCTGCGGGAGAACCGCACCTCAATCACCATTGCCCATCGCTTAAGATCTGCAATGGCTGCCGACAGGATAATTGTCCTTAAAGATGGCAGAATAATTGAATCTGGCAACCATGAGACCCTGATGCGTCTTAAGGGGTTCTACTTCAGACTCCACTCTGTTGAATAGCATACAGATTGAACTTTTTTACGTTAGTTTCATTAAGTTGCTCTTGACGTAAAGAAGCCAGTATCAAGACAAAGCTGCCAGCAGTTTGTCAATCCGCACAATATCTTCTGGAATATCCACCTCAGGGGAGTCATGCACGGTAATGGCCACCCTGATGCGATACCCATTTTCAAGTACCCTCAACTGCTCAAGCTTTTCAACCTTTTCAAGATAGCCCTCGTCAAGAGCTGCAACAATATCAAGAAATGATCTCTTATAGGCATAAAATCCCAGATGCTTATAGTAATCAACTGAACTCTGCCCATCCCTTGGGAATGGCACCTGTGCCCTTGAAAAATAGAGGGCATAACCTCCTCTGTCCATAACCACCTTCACATCTTTCGGGTCTGTGATCTCATTTGCACTGGTGATTTTGCAGGCAAGGGTTGACATCAGAAGGTCTGGATCTGTGGCAAACGGGGCGACCATCTCATCAATACAGACAGGGTTGAAAATGGGCTGGTCTCCCTGGATATTGACAATAATATCATCTGGAGCAAGCTCAAGAAGGTTGGCAGCCTTTGCAACTCTGTCTGTGCCTGATCTGAGTGCCGGGTCTGTCATGACTGCTCTCCCGCCAAACTGCTCAACAGCTCTGAATATCCTTTCATCATCAGTTGCAACAATCACAGTGTCAATATTTTCAGCAGCCACAGCCTGCTCATAAACTCTCTGTATCATAGGCTTTCCAGCCACAGATGCCAGAGGTTTTCCTTTAAATCTGCTGGAGCCATATCTTGATGGTATTATTGCTGTCATCTTAAACGGTTTAGTCTTTGTCTCCATACTCTTCCTGCTGAAAATAGTATCACCTTTAACTCAGGATTCATGGTTGTTGAGATGAGTACCGGAACAGAATTAATCCGGTAGTTTTTCTTAGACGGTTTTCTATGACTGTTTCTGCTCAGGTACTTAAACTCAAATCAGAATGAGACCTACAGTTTCAAGTTGATTCAAGTATAGTACCATCTGAAAGTCAATAGTTGCTTCCTGCTACTACATCATCTTGAAAAGAGACTTCATCTTCTTTTTGGTCATGATCTTTTTCCACCCCTTACCAAGGCAGTTCTCCCACAGTGGTTCAAGCCCCAATGCAACCAGGATCATCTTATCCATATTCTCCTTGCTCATCCCTTTGGTTACATCTCTTGGGAGTTCGATCTTATGTATTCTCATCATCTCTCTGAACTCTTTTACCCCCTCTGGATAGAACTCTTCAAGGGCATCAAATGCAATGCAGCATCCAATGCCATGGTGAGTGCCAAGGATATAGGATAGGCCATAGGAGAGGGCGTGACAGGCACCTACCTGGGAGTAGGCAATACTCATCCCGCCAAAGAATGAAGCCATCATCAGCTTGTCATCTTCATTCGAGAATATCCTATCAGTATCGGCAACTCTACCATCTCTCTCTGAAAGGTCACCAGTCTCACCTGAAGAGTCTCCATCTGCCGCAATATTTTTGCACTCCTGTTTTGCCCCATGATTCAGAAATACCTCACGGCACAGAGTTAAGGCTTTCTCCCCATAGGATCTGCTGAACTCATTGATATATGTCCCCTGAAGAGATTCAATACAGTGAATATAACAGTCCATTCCAGTGTAGAAACGCTGAATTGGCGGTACATCCCGGATAAGTTCAGGGTCAAGAACCACCTGATCAAAGACAGTATGGTCAGAATTTATTCCAAGTTTTTTTTCAGGGCCTGTAAGTACAGTTGTTCTTGATACTTCAGCTCCGGTTCCTGAGAGTGTAGGAACTGCAATATGATAAACAGAAGGGTTCTTGATCAGATCCCACCCCTGGTAATCGTGTGAAAATCCAGGATTGGTAAGCATCAGTGAGAGTGCCTTGGCAAGATCCATAGTGCTGCCTCCGCCAATGCCAACAATAGCTGAGGGAAGCGTTCTTGCAAAATGGTGCACCTTAAGTGTCAGTTCATCTACATAAGATGTCTTGGGCTCATCTTTCACATTTACCCAGAGCAGCATATCTTTTGCGTGGAACGGAAGGCGTCTTTCAAGTATTTTACCCTGAAATACATCGTCCACAACAAAGACAACCCATGATTTGCTATGGTGCCTCTGTTTTTTGAGGATATCATCAAGCTGTGTAAAGCACCCTCTTCCAAAAATCACATTGGATACCATTTTGAAATTTCTAAACATCGTGTTGTCCTGTTTCCTTGGTTATTTAAATTTCTATTGTGTGTGATATTTCCGGTTTTGTATTTTTAGTTTAAAATAGGTTTTCATGGATGACTAAATCAGGCCGTAATACAAAAACGCAGATTGTAGCAGCTTAAAGTATAAATCAGACAAATGAGTTTTCAATTTTTTTGATTCTCTCCTCTATCTCCTCTTCAGTCCATGAGAGTTTGATCTGCATGGAGATAGTCCGTTTCATTATTGCATCAGACTGTGGAAGAGATATGGCACTGTAGTCATAAGCTGATGCCCCACCATGCTCCTCTTCAAATTTGTGAGAGAGCAGCTCCAGCGGGAGTCTTGCTGCTGTTTTCATCTCTTTTAAGTGGTGCCAGTGGCGAATGTAGTGCCAGTTGTTGTCATACCAGTAGGTGCAGCCGTCAACACCGTTATCTGCCAGAGCCTTTTTTACCTGCCGTGCCCGGCTCTCACCAGGCAGAAAAAATGAGAGAAAGGTTGCAGAATCTCCTTCCGGGTCAGGGATGCATCTGAGTGATATCTCTGGGTTTGAGCTGTCACTTAATGCCACCAGTGCCTCTTTAAGTCTCTTTTTATTCTTCCTCTGAATTGCAAGAATATCATTGAGTTTATTGAGCTGGGCAACACCAACGGCAGCATTGAGTTCGCTGATTCTGTAATTGGCACCGATAACAGGGTGGTCATCTGCACCCCTGTCAGCACCGCCAAGATGGTCATGTCCGTGGTCTGCATACTGATCTGCCCGTTCATACAGATGGGCAGAGTCTGTTATAATCCCACCCCCTTCACCGCAGGTTATAGTTTTAACTGCATCAAATGAGAAACAGCCCATATCTCCAAAGGTTCCAAGAGATCTGCCTCTGAATGTTGCCCCCATTGACTGACATGTGTCTTCAATCAGGAGCAGGCTGTGTCTGTCACAGAAGCTCTTTATCTCATCAATTTGTGCCATGGCACCGCACATGTGAACAGGAACCACTGCTTTGGTTCTTTTGGTTAGCACCTCTTTGAGCTTCAGAGGGTCAAGGCAGAGGGTCTCATCAATTTCACCAAATACAGGTATTGCACCTGCATGGAGAATGGCTTCAAAGGTTGCAACAAAGGTAAACGGTGGTAGAATAACCTCATCACCTGCACCAATACCGCAGGCAGCAAGAGCAATGGAGAGGGAGGCAGTGCCACTGGAGCAGAGATGTGCATGAGCCGCTCCTGTATGCTCACAAAGTTTCTGCTCAAAAGTTCTGGCTTTCCAGTGCCCTTTACGTGCCTGCTCAAAACCGTATCGGAAAAGGACACCTGTTTCAAGAACATCCATCACCTCTCTTCTCTCTTCGTCTCCAAATATCTCAAAGCCTGGCATTAAAGCCTCCTGAAAGTTACTTTTTTTGTTTTTTATGATCTCTGGCAGATATTGATCTGTAACCGTATTGTTTACCGTATTGGCTATATCTTGCTATCTTTATTACATTTTTTTGTGCTTTCCATATACACTGGTCAAATCAGCCAGTGCATATATAACATAAAGTTTATCATATTCAAGTTTTTTCGTTCTTTAAGTTGACTTTGCACCATGCATTATGTATAGGTTGGCACATGAAATATCTGATAGTAGCAAATGGTACCATAAAGGAGAGCAGCTGCCTGTTAAAATATATAAGGCAGTCTGACGTTGTGGTGTGTGCTGATGGAGGGGTAAGACATCTGAAGCAGATCAATGCGCTGCCTGATGTTGTTATAGGAGATCTGGATTCGATTGGGGATGATGCAGCTGAATATCTGGGGGACGCAGCTCAAAATCGTGTGCTTCTGGTACAGCATCCCCAAAAAAAAGATGCCAGCGACACTGAGCTGGCTGTTTTGTGGGCAATTGACAGAGGAGCAACAGATATAACCCTGGCTGGTGTCACCGGAACCAGAATGGATCACACCCTGAGCAATATTTTTATGTTGCGTACTATCACCCAGAGAGGGGTCAGGTGCAGAGTTGTTGATGACCATAATGAAATATATATGCTCTCAAATCAGACTCCCACAACCTCTTCCTCTGTTAAAGCCTTAGAATCAACGTTTCCCCTCTCATCAGATACTATCGAACCCTCTTCCATATCTGTTCAAGGTGTACAAGGAGATCTCATATCAATTATCCCTGTGACAGAGAAGGCTTCAGGAGTGACTATTCATGGGGTTGAATATCCCCTGAATAGTGCGACGTTATGGCTTGGATCATCTCATGGGGTCAGCAATGTATTTACTGGAGAGATTGCTCATATATCACTTGAATCTGGGATTATACTGGTTATGAAATCTTCCGATTAGCCACCTGTTTTTTATATGAAAGTCTTCTCAAAGGCTTGTAATTATGAGGCTTTCATATTTAGTTGTAGCAGGAGGCTCTGCCATGTACGTTTATGTTAAAGCCTTTTAAACCTGCTGTAATCACTGAGTAGATGTATATATGAATGAAGAATATATACCCATAAAAAAATCCCAGGTGAATTTCTTTAGAAAAGTGCCACTCTATTATTTTTCAAAGGACGGAGAGCCTATCTGTTATAAAAAAAAGGGGGTAGAACTAGACAAGTCAAGAATCCAATTGTATAAGCACCCTGAATTTTACATCCACAGAACAGACAAAGAGGCTGCTTCAAAAGAACTCCATAGAAACTTGAATATCTCCCTTGCCAGAGCGGTCTCTTCAAAAGGATTTGCACTAATCAAATCCCTTTTATGCGAAATTGTCGATGAGGCTCTGAATGACCCTATGGGATATCCTTTTGACATGTTGCCAGAGACACTGGAAATTATCTTTAGAGGCTACAGTGAAAACAGGGTTTTGCTTTCCTCCCTGGCCCTTATTTCAAACAGTTCTTCTTTACTGATAGAACATATTGTAAATGTCTTATCACTCACCATGCATTACTGTTTTTTTCATAGTTTTTCAGACTCAGAGATCAAACAGCTTGGAGTCAGCGCAATTTTGCACGACATAGGTATGACTGGTCTTGAACGGGAGATTGTAGATACCGATGATAGGTTGACAAACCAGCAGTTTGAGCAGTATAAAACCCACACCTTAAAAGGCTATAAGATCATAAATACCAGGTCAAACTTTGAAAAAGAGATTGCTCTGGTTGCCCTGGAACACCATGAAAAGCTGGACGGCAGCGGATACCCCAAGGGCGAGATCAAAATTTCCAGATCAGCGCAGCTGATCGGTCTGATTGACAGCTATGAGTCCCTGGCTTACCGGGATAAAAAATTCAGGAAGGCACAGAAAACCTTCGGCGCACTTCAGATTCTGAAAAAAGATGTTATTGAGGGAAAATATAACAAAGAAATGTTTGTTAATCTGTGCTCCTGTTTATCTCATTAACAAAAAAAATGTATTAATGAGCTAAGGTTGCTCATTTTTTGAATATTTTCTACGTCTATAGGTTCATAGCCATTTTTAGGGTTTGATTATAACTTAGGCCAGTTTTCATGAACAGTATTAAAGTTGAAAACATTCCATATTAATTAGAATGGTTAAGGCACAAACAAGGCAAGGCCGAAGCTGAGTGGCAGTTCTTATGATCAAACCCTGAATGTCGAATGTCAGGCGGAGGCAGCTTTCGCCTTAGCCGCAGCAGTGGCTGCCACCTTTTCACCCTCTTTAAATTTTTCGTTATAGTACTCTTTTACCTTCTCTGAATTAAAAGTTAACAGAGTTCCGCCAGATTCAAAATGGTTTAAAAATACTTTGCCAATGGCATACGTGCTTGCAGCTCCTGTTGCACTCAAGGTTACGGCACTGGTGGTATATCCGACAATGGGAACCAGTTTGACAAGGGATGCAATCATTGGAGTTGCTGCTACAGGAAGCACTCCGCCGACAAGTGCGGAGATAGCTGTTTTTGCAATCTCTTTTTTGAACGGGACTTCATAAAGTCTTGAAAGCCTGGCAACCATCTCGACCTGTATTCCACTTAACGCCATAATATCAAAAATCGGGATGGGTACAAATCCTGCACCTATTGATGCATACACTCTTTTGCGGATAATTTCGTCTGCGATCGGCTTTCTGTCAACACAAACCTCTTCAGGGGCCTTTTTTTCTTCCTCTTTTGTCATTTTGACTTCTCCTTTTTATATACCTTACATAGCAGATTGACATGCTACAACAAAGAATGAAAGTCCCATAATCACAAACAGTTGAGAAGACTTTCATATAAAATTTATATAAAAGCTATAAACCTAATTAAAAAAACTTCAGGAATCGCAGATTGCGTACTGTATATAATATGTCAATCTAAGAAAGATCAGGCTTAAAGTCAATTAAAATTTTTTTCAGTTATATCAAGGCAGTTTCTGTATGGTAACCATCCAATAAACTTAACCTTGTAATGCCCTGCCGCTTACGAGATATCTGTTAAGCGTGGAAAAACCACTCTCACTCCCTGATTTGAGTTAATTGTAAAATAAGACCCTTAAACCCAATATGGGCCCTATCTCCATACTCAGCATGATCCCAACTCCATTCAATTTCCAATATGTAAAGAAATCTGACACCAGGCTCTCTTCAGACGCTATTCTTACCAGGTTCTCCAGCGCTCCATAACCCCTCTGTATGTCAACATATCCCACCTGCATATGCTCTCTTTGCAAGCTTTGGTACACTCATTGCTAACTTCTCTTTTAAATGTTGGTTCAGATATCTGATCTACCATTTTTCTGAATTCTGTCTCTACTTTGATCTAACTGAAGATACCAGAATAACCTAATCTTGCATTCCGGCAAAACAGGAGGGGAGCATACATGGCAAAAGTGATTTTCGGGGCATGGGATAATGTTGTCATAGATAATCGCAGAAAAAAGGTGTTTGAGATAGAAGAGCATCCCAATTTCAGCGATTTTGATGAATTCAATCCTGGAAACCCTATCAAGGCATTTTTTGGTGGACATGGCTTTTTTATCTTTGAAAAGGGTGTCAACCTTCTGGACGCAGCTCTTCAATACATGGAGCGGGTGGCAAAAGAGTCCTGTGGCAAGTGTACCCCGTGCAGGGTCGGTACCCAGATTATAAAATCCAAGCTGGAGATGCTGACCAGTGGCCAGGGAACGGCTGAGATGTTAAATGAGATCCAGTCCATAGCTGAACATATCCATACCACATCTCTGTGCGGCCTGGGTCAGACAGCTACAGTGTCGATTCTGGAGATGCTCCGGTTTTTCAGAGAGGAGCTTGAAGCCCAGATTGCAACGGGGGTAGCTGTTGATCGGCAGCACTGCACAACCTATCTCTCTGCCCCATGCATTGAAGCCTGCCCCTCAAAGGTGGATGTCCCACGCTACATTGACTACATAAAGGATGGCAAGTTCACCCATTCACTTGGAGTGATTCTGCAAAAGTATCCAATGGCCGCAACATGCGGGAGAGTCTGTGTAAGGTTCTGTGAGATGGCATGCCGCCGCACCCAGGTTGATGAGGCTGTCGGCATAAAGGTACTCAAACGGTTTGTTGCTGACCACGAGCAGGATGTGACCAACGAGTGGTTCTCATCATACACTGTCCCTGACAGGAAAAACCGGGATCTCAAGGTTGCTGTGATAGGAACCGGACCTTCCGGGATTGCAGCTGCATACCATCTGCTGCTCAGAGGCTATCCTGTGGATATGTACGAGGCAAAGGCGGTTCCCGGTGGCATGGCAGCTACAGGTATTCCTGAGTACCGTCTTCCCAACGCTGTCCTTAACAAGGAGATCAGCATCATTGAGACCATGGGTGGACAGATATTCTACAACCGGAAGATGGGCAGAGATTTCACTCTCAAGAGCCTCTACAGCAACGGGTACAAGGCTGTATTTCTTGCCATTGGCACACACAAGGGGAAGATGATAGTGGCAGCAGGTGAAGATCCCCATCTGAAGGGGTATGACTTTGGAGTTGATTTTCTTCTGCGCATCAACCACGACTACATAGACAGGGGTATCCCGATGAAGCTTGGCCAGAGGATGGTGGTTGTGGGTGGGGGCAATGTGGCCATGGACTGTGTACGCTCGGCTCTTCGCATGGGAGTTAAGGATGTCCATCTTGTCTATCGCAGGAGCAGAAAAGAGATGCCAGCTGACCATGAGGAGGTTGAGGCAGCTGAGAAAGAGGGGGTGATCTTCCATTTTCTTACCCACCCAACAAAGATTCTCTCTGAGGATGGAGCCATAAAGGGTGTTGAGCTTATTGAAATGGCGCTTGGTGAACCTGATGAGAGTGGCCGCCAGAGCGTTATCCCGATTGATGGCTCTGAATTTGTACTGGAGACCGACCATGTGATTCCTGCCATCGGCCAGCAGGTTGAGATGGGGTTTGTAACTCCTGATGAGGATGGGGTGACCTTCAACAGCTGGGGAACCATCAAGGTGAAGAAAGAGTCTCTTATGACAACCCGTAAAGGTGTTTTTGCAGGGGGCGACTGTGTAACAGGGCCTGCAACTCTGGTTCAGGCAATGGCTCAGGGTGAGCAGGGTGCTCGCTGCATTGATGACTATCTGACATATGGCAGGGTACGCTTTTTTCCGAACAACCGGATGAGCCAGCTGGTAGCTGATGTTCAGCCGATGATCGCCTCTGGAGTCAACATTCCGGTAAAGCACGAGTACCGGGTAAAGGTGAGGGAACTTGACCCTGATGTCCGTAAACAGATCTTTGAAGAGGTGGAAAAACCCATCTCTGTAGAGGAAGCTTACCATGAAGCCAACCGGTGTATGCGCTGCTATCGGGTTTACTCCGTAATTACTGAACAATAAGGAGTATTTGAATATGATCGGATATATTAATGGCAAAGAGGTTGAGTTCCAGGAGAATGAGACCGTTTTAAGCGTGGCAAAGCAGAATGGCCACTTTATCCCAACTCTCTGTGAAATGGCCGATATAAACCATGCACCAGGCACCTGCCGTGTCTGTCTTGTTGATATCAAGCGCAGAAATGACCCGGAACACCATATTGTCACCTCATGCACAACCCCGATGGAGGAGAGTATGGCTGTCATGACCAGGACACCCAGAGTCAGAGAGATGCAGAGGTTGCAGGTGGAGTTGCTGCTTGCTGACCACAACCAGGATTGTGCAAGCTGCATCCGCCACGGCAACTGTGAACTCCAGGATGTTGCCCAGTTTGTAGGTCTGCAGCAGAGCCGTTACCACTATCCCCATTTCTATCTGCAAAGATCCATGGACAGATCCTCTCAGGCAATTGTGCGGGATATGAGCAAGTGCATCCGCTGCTTAAGGTGCGTTAATGTCTGTCGTGAGATTCAGGGGGTGGATGCTCTGGTGATAACTGAAAAGGGGCTGGCTACAGAGATCAGTGTCAGAGACCATCTTCCACTTGGAGAGTCTGACTGCATAAGTTGTGGGCAGTGCATTCTGGTCTGCCCTGTCGGAGCACTGGCTGAGAAGAACGATATTGAAGAGGTGATGGACTATCTTTACGACTCTGATATTGTGACAGTATTTCAGTTTGCCCCTGCTATCAGGACAGCCCTGGGAGAGGAGTTTAACATCCCTGCTGGTACAAATATGGAGGGGCAGATCATAACCGCTTTGAAAAAACTTGGGGCAGATGTGGTGCTGGACACCAACTTTACAGCTGACCTGGTTATCATGGAGGAGGGGAGTGAGCTTCTCAAACGGGTGAAGAACCATGAGACTCTGCCCATGTTCACCTCATGCTGCCCTGGATGGATAAACTATCTGGAGAAGAACTATCCTGAGATGAGAGATCATATCTCCACCACCAAGTCTCCACAGCAGTGCTTCGGGGCCATTGCCAAAACCTATCTGGCTGAAAAGATGGGGATCGATTCCCGCAGCATGCGTGTTGTCTCAATCATGCCCTGCACAGCCAAGAAGGGGGAGGCAAAGAGAGCTGAGTTCATGCGGGACGGCAGGCAGGAGGTGGATGTGGTGCTAACCACCAGGGAGTTTACCCGTCTTATGAAACGGGAGGGGATCAACCTGGCAGAGCTTGCCCCATCTGATTTTGATAATGAGTGGATGGGCAACTACTCTGGTGCAGCAGTGATCTTCGGAACCACTGGTGGTGTCATGGAGGCTGCTATCCGTACTGTTCACAAAATTGTCACTGGCGAGGAGCTCTCTGATGTAGAGTTCAAAGCCCTGCGTGGAGTGGAAAATATCCGTGAGGCTCAGGTTGATCTTGGCAAAGGGGTTGGCACTGTAAAGGTTGCTGTGGTGCACACTCTCAAAGCGGCTCGCAAGCTGGTGGAGTCCATTAAATCCGGTGAGGCATCCTACCACTTTGTAGAGGTGATGGCATGTCCTGGTGGCTGCATGGGAGGTGGAGGTCAACCCAGAAGCAAACACGCCTATCAGGCATCCTCTCTCAAGCGTAAGGAGGGGCTCTACTCAATAGACAGGGGCGCTTCTGTCCGTCAATCACACAACAACCCCCTGATCCGGAAGATCTATGATGAGTATCTGGAAAAGCCCCTTGGCCACAAGTCTCACCATCTGCTGCACACCAGTTACACTGACCGCAAACGGATGGTCAAACATACAATGAAGGAGATCTGGAAGGAGATCGAAGAGAGAAGCTGATGATCAATATCTTTTGGGTCAATATCTCTTTTCTGAACAGACTCTTCATAAGAATCTCTTTTCTGAAGAGACCCTTCATAGGAGCCAGCACGTTTTTTATCAAAAGGCTTTTCAACCAGCTTTTCAAAAAAAGCGTGCTGACTCTATCTATTCTACTCTACCTTTCACCATCAGCAGTGGCTGGAGATGGAGATGGAGAGCAGACTCTTCTCTATGCTCCAGCCACACCCTCCTCAATTCTGCTGATTATCGCAGCAGAGAGCCTGCCAGATATTGAGGTGAAGATTTTTACAAACCACTCCCAGGGATATGCTCTGTTCCTTAACAGGAAGGTACAGATACTCTCCACAGGTCTCTCTGTGGGTGTCAGGCTATTCAGGCAGGGGGTTCCGATCAGGATCGTCAACTCCTATGTCTCAGGTATGACCTACCTTGTGACTGCCTGCAATATCAGCCAAAACAGTGACAGAAGAGAAGCGAGAGTTGATGGCAATATGGGAATGGAGATAAGAGATCTGAGTGACCTGAAGGGAAAAACGCTCTACATGCCATTTACAGGCTCTCCCATTGAGGAGGTTACGCAGTTTTTTGCAGCATCAGAGGGGCTGTTGTGGAAGAGAGATATCACTATTGCCTATGCCATGTTCCCGGAGGCTGTCAGCATGCTCAGGATGGGAAAAATCAGCTGTGCAGTTCTGCCAGAGCCATTTGTCTCAATGGTTGAGATGGATAGAGAGCCAGAGCCTTATGGGGGGAAAGTGAGAGATATCGACAGTATATCCAGTGGGGTTGGTAACTGCAAAAAGATTGATGTTGCCTTGAGCTACAAGAAGCTATGGGAGAGATATACAGGAGAGTCTGACGGATACCCTCAGGTTGCAACCTTTGTGAATCGCAAGTGGGCACGATCCCACGGCCCAGTGATAGATAAGTTGAATGGTGCTCTGGCAGAGGCGATCATCTATGTTGCAGACAATCCTGAGCAGGCTGTAAAAAAGGCTGCCTCCTGTATGGGCTTTTCAGAAGATATTTTAAAGAGATCGCTTGGGAGAACAGATTTCAATCTGTTGCAAGGTGGTGGCCTGAAAGAGGCAATCAGAAATTACTATCAGACAATAGGCGCACCTCTTGATGAAACATTTGAGAATTTTTTTTGACAGACACCTCTGCCTGGAGTGCTATGGATGGTCAATATCTCATCTTTACCTGGAGTGATATGATGATGAATGTTTGTAACCTGATAAAGACAATGAGTGGTAGAAACATTATAGATAACTTGAGTTTTACCATCAGTAAGGGGGAGAGAGTCTCTCTTTTTGCCCCCTCAGGAGCTGGCAAATCGACCCTTATCAATATCCTCTCCGGCCTTGATAGAAAGTTTGCAGGCAGCGTATCTGTCAGAGCTGAACAGAAGGTGACTCTCTTTCAGGAGCCTGGACTCTTATGGTACAAGAGTGTGCAGGAGAATATCCTCTATCCTCTGAAGCTCAACAGTATTGCCGTTAACAGAGAGATTCTGAAGAGATATGACGAGTGGATGGAGATCACAAAACTCAAGGAGTCTGGCTCCTCTTTTCCCTATGAGATCTCTGGTGGCATGAAGCATAAGGCAGCTATAGTCCGGGCTTTTCTGCTCAATCCTGATCTGATTCTAATGGATGAGCCATTCAACTCCATAGACATAGCTGCCAAAAAAGAGATAATTGCCTATATCCAGGCCACCTACCCTGATATTACTCTTCTTCTGGTGACTCATCACCCTGATGAGATTCCGCTTCTCACCAACAGGGTGATGCTCTTCAGAGAGCAACAGCTTTCAGATCTCTTTGCAACAGTTACACTATCTGCTGATAGTGGCCTGCATGATCTGACAGAGCATCTCTTCAAGAGCATCTGATGCTGTTGAACAAAACCACCATTTTCATCTGAATTCTCTGGTACTGAAAAGTTGGGCTTGATCATATATTCGGCCAGCGCAGCATTTATGATATGTGATTACTGATGATCACTGCAAGTATGGCCCATCTTATGATCAAGCCCGAAAAGTTGCTTGAGTATCTTGGGCGATACACACACAGATTTGCCATCTCAAATTACTGTATCCAGTCCGTGAAGTTCAGATGAGAATCAAATAATTGCACCACTCTTTCATAAAAGGTGATTAAACTCTGCCCCATATATGAGCAACAAGTTCATCTTTTTCTCAATTTCTTACAATATATACAAAAAATATCCTTGCATTTTTCTGAAGAGCCCGTTAAACCCATAGTAAAAAAGAGCTATGTCTCAAACTCGCCACGGCACTGTTCAACAGCATCTTATCAATAATCCCGCTTGCGGAAGCAGCATTTTTCGTTTCCCGAAATGGTGGGTTGAATGGATTTTGGGGGTTTCTTGGGGGCGGGACTATTACAAAGAAGGCTAACAAAACATTCCAGCGGGTGCGCATACCGTACCCGCTGATTTCAACCAAGAAGATGCGGGGCTTCTTGTGCTGATATCCCGCTACGGAATGCAACGTAAGAATTTACTGGAGAAATTGTGTAGTGGCGTTTCATGTTCTGCAAGGCGGGATTATTTGAAGTAGTTTTGGATATATATGAGGGTTTAAAATGAACACATATACAGCAATAGTAAAACAGACCAATGGCTGGTGGATCGGCTGGATACAGGAAGTACCTGGTGTTAATTGTCAGGAAAGAAGTCGTGAGGATCTGCTCAGGTCATTGAAAGAAGTACTTACTGAAGCAATTGACTTCAACCGGCAGGATGCTATAACAGCCGCAGGAGATGGATACTGGGAAGAGTGCATAGCGGTATGAAGCGCAAGGAATTTCTTCAATATCTCAGAAGCCTGTGTTGTCAACTCCTACTGGAGGGAGGTAACCATTCATGGTGGCATCATCCTGATTCCAGACGCCGCTCTTCTATTCCGAGGCACTCTGAAATTGATGACCTGTTAACCAAAAAAATTTGTAAAGATCTGGGGATCAATTGGATACGTTAGTTCTTATGTAAATGCAGAGTATCTACCGGTACTTTAGCGTTATAAAAGCAACGGAGACTACGAGTTGAACGATTGTGTAAAGAATGTTGAACAGGAGGTCACTCGGCTTCTGCCTGACACACAAGTCCGAAAGCTGTGTCTGTCTGTAATGCTGGAGTCGTTGAATGAAGCTAATCTCTATGGTGCTCAAAAATGGGGAGTGTACTTCCGAAATGATATTGGTCACTGCGACTACTTGGAATATCATCGAAATCATATTTGGAACAGAAATAGTGGCGTTTCATGTTCTGCAAGACTGGATTGTTTGAAACATTTTTGGATATATGACCTTGCATTTTTCTGAAGAGCCCGATATTAAACCCATAGGGAAAAAGAGGTATGTCTTAAACTCGCCGCAGCATTGATCAAAAGCATTTTATCAATAATCCCGCTTGCGGAATCTGCATTTTGCATTTTCCGAAGTGGTGTACTGAATGGATTCGTGAGGGTTCTTGAGGTTGGGACTATTGATAAAACGCTATTCTTTACGCTAGATGAATCGGCTTGTAATAAAATAAATCCTGCCGGTTTGAGAGGAACTATTATGAAAACATGGATTATTATTTCAACAACGCTCCTGTCATTCTTATCCGCTGCGACAGTACAGGCCCAGTCTATTCAGGCTAAGGTCTCCTACAACAGTCTTTTTAAGGAAGTTACCGGGATCGTAGAAGAAAATTTCTATAACGCGGAACAGGTATCCCGTGATTTTCTTGGAATCAAGGCAAGGTATTTCAGGCAGTTGGAACAGATAAAAACCGGAACAGTCTTTTCCAGCCTGATGAACGCAATGCTGAAGGAACTGCATGCCTCGCATACATATTACCTTACACCTGATGATACCGAGTACTACCAGCTTTCGGCCTTGTTCTCTGAAATACCGGAAATCGGCGCCTTGTTTGAAAACAGCGAAGTAAAATACCCATCAGTTGGCATTATCACGCAGAATATCGAAGAGAAGAGATATATAGCGTCCGTCTTGCCGGGCGGAGCTGCAGAAAAGGCCGGGCTCATGCAGGGCGATGAGATAATGTCAGTCGATGGGAAGCCGTACGCGCAGGTCGCATCCATGCACCCGGTTTCCGGAAGCAATGTGACAGTCACAATCAGGCGACAGGCAAACGTAGCGCCATTAAGCATTGCAATTAAGCCTGTGACTGTCAATCCAAAGCAGGAAATGATGGATGCACAGAAATCTAGCGTGCGCCTGATCGAACATTCAGGTAAAAAGATCGGCTACATGCATGTCTATTCCTATGCCGGGGAAGAATATCACCAAAAACTAATAAATACTCTGGTTTGGGGAGATCTGAAGGAGGCGGATGCGCTCATCATTGACTTGCGTTATGGCCTCGGCGGAGCATGGCCATATTATCTCAATATATTCAACAGTAATATCCCTGTACTAGTCATGAAAGGCAGAAATGGAGAGGAAAACAGAGTGGATTCGCAATGGCGCAAGCCAGCTGTTTACCTTGTGAACAACTTCACTCGTAGCGGAAAAGAGCTGCTGGCATTCGGAGCAAAGAAATACCGCCTTGCAACAGTTATAGGGGAGAAGACAGCAGGGCACACACTCGGGGGTCGCCTTTTCCCTCTGTCAAACGGCGACCTTGTTTTTCTGGCAGTGCAGAGCTGCACAATTGACGGCGTGAATCTTGAAGGCGTCGGTGTAACACCTGACATAACCGTGCCGTTTGATATCAGGTACTGCGGGGGGGATGATGTACAGCTCGACAAAGCGGTTGAGTTCCTGGCTGGTAAGCAGACAGACACAAAAACAGTAAGCGCTCAATAAACTCTATCTTTTAAGTAGCCTCAATCCATGTAATAAGTGAGCCAACCTAATCAACCTCAAGGATTTCAAAGAGATCTTACCCTTCAAGAGTATCCCCTAAGAGAGATAAGACTTATATTAGTCAGGTAGTATACGCTGTATCAGTTATGTAAAGGTGTATTAACCATTGGTGTGAACCCCTTCTGTCTTGCAACCATATTGAGCGGCACTGCTCCGACAGCTGCTGCTTCAGGATGGTCTGGCTCTATATCCTCTCTCTGATCAATGGATACAATATATCTTTTGCAGCTATTGCAAGTGTATATCCTCTCCTTATTGCTCTTTTCAACAGAGAAGTACTGCAGATCCCCCTTATCTTCACTGCCGCAATAGCCACATGAACTTCTTTTGATCCGCCACTCATGGCTGCATTGAGAACAGTGGAGCCAGAGCTGCCCACCATGGGCTTTGAGAAATTCTGATTTAACCTTTTCGCTGCTGTCTGCTCTTAAAAAGGAGATCTCTGGAAAAGAGCCACAAAAGGGGCAGTAACCTTTTGTCCATGTCATGCTCTCCATTGAGTTTTTAAGTTTTGCGCGGATGATCTCAAAGATTATTTTAATGGGCTCAAAGAGGATGAACTGCAGAATCTCAGGTGGGATATCTGCTGATTTCCCCAACTGCTCAAGTTTTTCAGGAGAGCCAGCAACTATTGCGTCAACACACGCCTCAACAGTTATCTCCTTGTTGTCAATTTTTGAGTTCAACTGCTCAATCTTTCCTGCAATGGGCTTGAAAGCTCTGGATAGGGCAGGGGAGAGCGCCTTGAGTGCGATTAAAAATTCTCTCTCTATACCGGTAAGTTCAAAATTATTAAAAAGAGGAGCCCCCTGAATAAAAGCATCTCTATCCATGGAGAATTCTGGTGGATTGACAAGATCTCCAAGCTCTGCACGAATCTGTGCCCTTTCTAACGCCATCCCCTCAAATGTGGTCACAATTTCCATAAGTGCTGGATTCTGTTTTCCTGTTCTCTGAAAGGATCTTTGAATATATGCAATCTCATCTGACAAATCTCTTTTACCCATGCCTGATCTCTCCTGATCTCAATCTCTTTTGTGGCGTTAACTGTTTTTTATATGAAACTGTAGGGGCAGGCCCCCGTGCCTGCCCTTTGCGAGGGCACCCACA
>Ga0066604_10000455_pt1 | contig 26150 bp, 24 predicted proteins | sample Higcelwee11metaG_FD_59501 | JGI IMG/M metagenome (GOLD analysis project Ga0066604, IMG submission 59501) | Freshwater pond sediment microbial communities from the University of Edinburgh, under environmental carbon perturbations - High... | ecosystem: Environmental > Aquatic > Freshwater > Pond... | reverse complement strand
CCCCACAGACTGCCGGGTGACGCGCAGGCGGCCTTGAAGCCCGGGGAGGAGCTTCGCCGTCCAGGGCCCGGCGGTGACCACCACACGCCCCGCCTCAAACACGCCGCTGGAGGTGGTGACGCGGGTGTGCCCCGGGCGGGGCTCCAGATCGAGCACCCGCACGCCCTCGGCGATGACCCCGCCCAGGGCCTTCACCCGCCCGGCGAGGGCCCGAAGCGTCTGTGCGGCGTGGATGACGGCGGCGCTCTCGTCTCGTAGGATGAGGTCATCCTCCTCAAACCGAAACGCCGGGAAAACGCCGCGGGCCTCGTTCACCGAGAGCCGCCGCACCGGGGCGCCCACCCGCGTCACCGCGTCGAGCCAGCGCGCCATCGGCCCCGACTCCGGGCCCCAAAAACACCCCGCCCGATGGGTGCGGAGGGGTGTTTGGGCCTCGGCCTCCAACGCCGGCCACTCCTCTCCGTGGGCCAACAACATCAGCTCCACCCACATCGGGTCGCCGTAGCTCGAGCGTGTGATGCGGGTGTGGCCGTGGCTGCTGCCGCGGCTATGAAACAGCGGGTTCTGCTCGACGACGACGACCCGCTCAACGCCTCGGCGAAGGAGTTGCCAGGCCGTCGCGAGGCCGTTGATCCCGGCGCCAAGGACGAGGGCGTCGCAGGGGTGAGTCATAAGAGCCTCGGACGTGGGGCAAACTGTACGCCACGGTACACCTCGTCAACGGCGACCGCCCCATGAAGGAGCGGAACCCGCTCTGATGGCCCGAAGGTGGTGACGACCCAGCCCCCCGCGGTGTGCTCGTACCGCTCGACGCTCACCGCGTCGCTGCGCAAAAAAACGATCAGCCGCACGCTGGGCATCTCCCGATACACCGCGAACTTCTCTGTGCGGTCAAACCGCTCTGTCGTCGGGGAGAGCACCTCAAACACGGCGCTGGGGTTGGTGAGGGCGTTTGAGTCGTCGGGGTCGAGGAGGGGTGGCTCACAGAACACCGAGGCGTCGGCGTAAAAGAATCGGTCCATGTGCAGCGGGCGCAGGCGGGCGTTGCCGGTGAACACCTCGCAGGGCGCACCCACGAGCGCGGCGGCGAGGGCCACGGTGAGCTGCTGCTCGATGCGGTAGTGCGCCAATGAGGCTCCTGCCATCGCGTAGAGCACCCCATCCCAGAGGACGTGGCGCTCATCGAAGGCGTCCTCGATGGCCTTCGCGTCAGCGTAGGTCAGGGGCTCAGACTTGCTCGTGGGCTCAGCCATCGGCAGCTCTCCGCGGGGTTCTCGCCCGTTCTAACACGCGGCGGCCGACGTCACCGCCGGGTGGCCACCACGCCGAGCATCAGCGGCATCGCGGGCACCCCCTTGGGCATGCCAAAGCGGTTCCCGGGCAGGGGCTCCATGCCCTCAAACAGCTTGCAGCCGTTGGAGTAGGGCAGCTCCCACAGGCGCTTGACGAACAGATTCGCGTCGGCGAGGGCCTGGACGATGGCGCCGACGGTCTGCTGAAAGGCGAAGGCGGGCTCGGGGTTCTCAAAGTCCACGACGCCGGGGGCGTGGCCGCTGGGCGAGAGCGCGCCGTCGCTGCGGGCGACATAATCGTTCACGCCGCCGCGCTCGGGGATCGGCCCCTCGATAAAGTAGGGCTCCACCACCTTGCCCTCGGCGTTGAAGCTCCAGCAGAGCGGGTGAAACTCCATGAGCACCAGCTCACCGCCCTCGGCGAGCACCCCGGCCACGCCGCGCGCCCAGCGGGGCAGATCCGCGAGCCACGGAATCGTGCCATAGGACGAGAACACCCGGTCAAACCGCCGCCCCTCGGCCACGGCGGCGTCGAGCCAGTCCAGCACGTCGGCGCGCTCAAACCGCGCGGGCAGGCCCGAGGTCTGGGCGAGCTCTTGGGCGGTCTGAATCGCGGCGTCGGAGATGTCGACGCCGAGCACGTCCGCGCCCAAGCTGGCGAGGCTCAAGGAGTCTTGGCCGCAGTTGCACTGGAGATGAAGCAGGCGTCTGCCCGCCACCTCGCCGAGCAGGGCCAGCTCTTCAGGGTAGAGCGTGCTGCCGCCACGGCGCAGAAAGCCCGCTTGGTCGAGCTTGTGGCTGTTGTGCGCGGCGGTGACCGCGTTCCAGGAGCGGCGATTTTGTTCGTGGAGCGCGCGGCGCTCTTCATCAGTAGACATGCCGGTGGTTGTAGCACGGCGGGGGCGCGGGGTGGGAGGGCTGGCGCGGCGGGAATCGGCTGGTTGAGGCTCATGGACGCGATTTTTTACGGAGAATCGGCTGGTTGAGGCTCATGGACGCGATTTTTTGCGGAAAATCGGCTGGTTGAGGCTCAAGATCAGGACTTCTCTCCACAAAGCCACCTACTTGAGGCTCATGTTCCCGATTTGCAGGGAACGCCCCCCTCTTACGGGGCCACTTTTGCCCGTTTTTTTCCACTTGGGTCTTGAGGGGCCTGGAGAGTCCCGCGGCGACGTGGCCAAGGCCGGGCGGGGCGCGGGGGTTGGTGGGGCGATCGCGCGGGCCGCGGGTGACCTCAACTCTCGTGCTGAGCGACCGCTTGGTGAGCCTGGGGGTGAGCTGCTGCTGCGAAGGGTCGGTGTTTTGGGCGGGCGGCCGTCTGCGGTGATGCCCCAGCGCAGGGCCCCGCGTGACCTCACGCCCTCACCGCCCCGCTTGTGCCCACCTCCCCCTTGGGTTACGGCCCCAGCCAGAGGTGATGTGTGACCCCAGACTGGAGCCTGCTCGCGCCGCACCGGCCCGTCGATTCCGGTGGTGATCAGTATGTGCCGCCCCCCTCCAACATCGGCGAGGCCGTGGCGCGCTGGGTGCTCGCCTCGGGCGCGCCGGTCCTCCTCGGTGGCCCCACAGGCGTCGGGAAGAGCACGGAGCTGGCCCAGGCCGCCGCGCAGCTTCAGGGGGAGCGCGCCGTCTGCCTGATTCAGCTCGACCGGTTTGAGAACATGCGGCGGCTGGAGGTAGAGGGGGTGCTCAGCCGGGTGGCCAAGATCATCGAGCAGACTACAGTAGCCAAGTATACTCTTAAGGATATCGCTGATGTAAAAGTTGAGAACTGGATTATCAGCGGTCCTAGTAAACATCCAACCGACATCGCCCTCTCCTCCGTCCGAGCGCTGGCCCGCCTTGCCGAACGCCGCGTGGCCCTGCTCATCGACGGCTTAGAGAAGGTGCCCGACGCCGCCCAAGCGCGCGCGCTGTTTGACGCGCTGAGCCCCCTCGCCGAGGAGGCCGATCTGGTCGCCGTCGCCCCCTGGAACCTCGCCTTCGGACCCCAGGCGAACGAGCCCTTGGTGCGGCAAGGCGAACGCTTTTTCTTTGTGCGGGCGCCCGAGGTGGAGCCCTTTGAGACCGCGCCGGGCGTGCCCTTCCTCCTCCGGCTCATGCAGCGGCGCCTCAAGATCGCTGACATGAAAGAGACCCCCCCGGACTTCTATAAGGTCTCGCGAGACGCGGCCTTCTTGAGCGGCGGCCTCCCCCGCGTGTTTTTGCAGCTCCTCGCCGACGCCGCGACCTACGCCCTGATGAACAACGGCGGCGAGTGGCCCGAAAAATCCAATCTCGACGACGCCATCACCGATCATCAAGAGGGGATGCGGCGTGGCCTCCTGCCTGGAGACCTTCAGCTCATCCGCGCGGCAGAAGGCACACAAGGCTTAGAGCTGCCCGTCGACGCCAAGGTGCGGCTGTTGGCCCATGGCCTCTTGCTCGAACGCCAGACGCTTCGCGGTGTGCTGCTCCAGCCTCACCCGCTGCTGCGCCCTCTGTTGAGCGAGGGCTGAGTCATGCGGGACAGCGTGAACAACATCTGGAGCGCGCTCCAACAACCCCCGCTCATCATCATGCTCTACGATGACTATGGGCTCTTGGAGAGCGCGCAGGAGGAGGTGGCGTCGATCGCCAACCCGAGCTGGCCCGTGCAGAGGGTCTCCACCGTTGATGAGGCCCTGAGCACCCCCGCCGACACCCTGGCGCTCTTGGCCCCGGCTGATGAGGTGGCCACGGTGGAGGAGCTCGACGGCGGGCGTGATCGTTTTGTGGACCGGGTTGTGCCTGTGGTCGTGTTTTTGCTGCGTGGGGGCTCGGGAGAGCGCGCGTTGGCCAAGGCGCCGAGCCTGCTGAGCTGGGTTCGCAGCAACCTGATCGACCCCAGCGAACAGGACCAATTCGACGCCGACGCCGCCCGCGAAGAGTTCATCCGCTACGCAGGCAAAACCCCTGAGGAGTGGCTGGCGATGCGGAGCCGAGGCGAGCTCGACGGATCTCCGGAGCATCTGGGCCTCACCTACCGCGCCTTGTTGTTGGAAGGGCCTGATGATCTGGCGTGAGCTGGCCGCGCAGCACGAGGCGCTGCGGGAGCGTGGTTATCCTGAGGTCGCGAAGGAGCTGCGCAGACGAGTTGGGCAGCTCGCGGTGCAGGGTCATTGTTCTCCAGTCTTCCAAGGCAAGCTCAGCGACAAGACTGACGACAAACGCTCAAAAAAGGTGGAGGTGATGATCAAAGGCGCCGAATCCCCCATCGGCGACCCGATCCCGCTCCTCAACCTGCCCAGCCTCACACACCCGAAGCTGTGGATCTACGCGCTGCTTGACGACCGCAACAAACGCCTGCTCAAGTACACCGTGCGTCTTGACGCCAAGTGGGCCTCCGACGAGCTGCCGTTCACGATCTCCGTTGAGCTCGACGACCGACTCATGGGCAGCGGGGCCTGCGGTCACCCGCTCCTGCACTGTCACATGGGCGTTGATCACGAGCGGCGCCCGCAGTTTCGCTTGCCCTTGCCCGCGCTCACGCCTTGGGAGGCGCTTGATTGGCTGATCACCCAGCTTCACGAGGCCCATGAGCCCGCCGCGTGGACACGACTCGCGCCGCCAAGCCCGTCGTCCTAACCACCCACCCCGGACCCCCCATGCCCCCCAGCCTGATCACCCGCCTCGGCGCCGCCTTCATGGCGCTCGGTGTCGCCGCTGCAGCCTATGGCGCCCACGGGCTCGAGAAGGTCGTGGCCGACCCGCACCTCGTCGAGGTCTGGGGCACCGGCGCGCGGCTGCACCTCTTCCACGGCCTCGGGCTCCTCGTCTTGGGCCGCATGGCCGCGCCGCCCAAGGCCTGCGCGCCGCTTCTGGTCTTGGGGATCTTGCTGTTCTCGGGCTCGCTCTACACCATGGCGCTCACGAACATCCGCTGGCTCGGGGCCATCACGCCGCTCGGAGGAGGGTCGTTCATCGTCGCCTGGGCCCTGCTCGCCCGGCATGGTCCGGGGGACGCCCCCAGCGGGGCCTCTTGATTCATCGGCTTGATTGGGGGAGAATCGAGACTCCACACTCGGAGGATCCTTGCTGACGCTCTACCTCGCCTGCTTCGCGTTCGGGGCCGTGTTTGTCGGGGCCTCCGCGTTCATGGGCAACAAAGAGCTAGAGGCGGGCGGCGGTGACGCCGACGTCGGCGGCCACGACGCCGACGCCAACGCCGACGCGGGCGCCACCTTCGACCACGACCACGACCACGACCTCGCCGGCCACGACGGCGCCGGGGACCACCCCGTCGGCCTCGGCAAAGAGCTCACTCTGAGCGGCAAAGACTTAGGCGCCGCCCATCAAGGCGACGCCCTGCACGACGCCGCGCTCACCGTGCAGCAGGCCGCGCCGCTGGCACCACGCTTCAGGCCGCTGTTGAGCCTGCGTTTCTGGACCTACGCCATGACGGCGTTTGGGCTGGCCGGGGCGCTGTGTCGGCTTCTCAGCGTGCCGTTCTTCTTGGAGCTGCCCGCGGCGATCCTCCTGGGCCTCGGCGTCGGCTTCGGCGCGGCCTTCGCGATTCATTCGCTCAAGGTGAGCACGGTCACCACCGATCAGAACCTCAAGAGCCTCGTCGGCGGCGAGGCCACGGTGCTCTTGCCGGTCTCGGCCGGCCAGCTCGGCAAGGTGCGTATGCGCCTGGGCGACCAAGACGTCGAGCTCACCGCGACCACCCGCGAAGAGGCGCCTATCCCCCGCGGCACCACCGCCTTCGTCATCGCCATGAACGGCGACCGCGTCGAGGTCGCCTCGCTGCGCTCGTTGGACCCAATCGCCGCCAAACATCGGGCGCGCTCGGCGCCTCCGCAGGCGCGCTGACCCTCTCACCCCACACCTGGAGGTCCCCGAATGGGAACCATCGTCGGCACACTGTGTGCCCTCCTCGCCGGGCTCTTCGTCGTCGGCATGATCGGCGCGGTCGCGCAGGCCTTCGTCTACATCTGTGAGCCCAACGAGGTGCTCGTCATCTCGGGGCGGCAACGCCAGCTCACTGATGGCTCAAGCGCCGGTTACCGGGTGATCACCTCCGGGCGCGCCTTCCGTTTCCCGATCATCGAGCGGGCCGAGCGTATGGACATGCGCGCGCTGCCCATCGACATCAAGATCTCCAACGCCTACTCCAAAGGCGGCATCCCGCTCACGGTTCACGCCGTCGCCAACGTGAAGATCTCGCGTGACCCGGCCTTCATCGGCAACGCCATCGAGCGCTTCTTGGGCCAAGACATCGGCGAGATCCGCCGCGTCGCCAAAGAGACCCTGGAGGGCCACCTGCGCGGCGTGCTCGCCACGCTCACGCCTGAGGAGGTCAACGAGGACCGCCTCAAGTTCGCCCAGCAGCTCGTGGACGAGTCCGACGACGACTTCCGCCGCCTCGGGCTGCAGCTCGACACGCTCAAGATTCAGGCCGTGTCCGACGACGTGCATTACCTCGCGAGCATCGGCCGCCAGCGCATCGCCGTCGTGCTCCGTGACGCCGAGATGGCCGAGTCTACGGCGAAGTCCGAGGCCGAGCGCAAAGAGGCCGAGGCCAACCAGCTCGGTCAGGTGGCGAACGAGAAGGCCAGCGGCGCGATCGCCGCCGCCGAGAACGACGTCGCCCGCGTTCGCGCCGAGATCACCGCGATCAGCCAGATCGAGATCGAGAAGACCCAACAAGGCGCTCTGCAAGCCCGCGCTGAGGCCGAGCAAGAGCTGCAAGAGATCCGCAAACGCCTGGAGGAGCTGCGCCTTCAGGCCGACGTGGTCCTGCCCGCCCAGGCCGAACAACAAGCCCAGGCCTTACGCGCCCGAGGCGAGGCCGCGAGCATCGAAGAGAACGGCCGGGCCATGGCTCTGGTCCTTCAGATGATGACTGAGGCCTGGCTGCGCGCGGGCAAAGACGCGAAGGACATCTTCCTCATCCAGAACCTCGAGACGGTGCTGCGCACGGTCACCGAGAAGGTCAACGCCGTGTCCATCGACGAGATCAACCTCATCGACGGCGGCGACGGCACCGCCCTGCCCAACTACGTCGCGTCCTACCCGGCCATGGTCAGCCGCGTGCTGCGTGAGCTGAACGACTCCACCGGCGTAGACGTGCTCGGCATCCTCTCCAGCGGCGGCCAGCAGACGAAAGCCGCTCAACCGGCCTTGATCGCCGACGAGGTGAAGTGATGGACATCGAGAGCCTGTTGAGCCTCTTCCTCGTCGCCATGGTCGTGGTCGGCGGCGGCGGCATCGCCGTCATGTTCACGATCCGCAACCTGCTGTTCATCAGCGGCCCCAACGAGGTGCTCGTCTTCTCCGGCGCGTCGGACACCGACGGCCGCGGCTACGTCACCGTGAAGGGCGGCCGCCGCGTGCGGGTGCCGATCATCGAGCGCGTCAGCCGCATCGACCTCACCAACATGACCGTCGATGTCTCGGTGACCAACGCCTACTCCAAGGGCGGCATCCCGCTCACTGTGCAGGGCGTGGCCAACCTCAAGATCGCCGGTCACCAGCCCACCTTGGGCAACGCCTTGGAGCGGTTTCTCGACCGCCCCCGCGAAGACATCATCAAGATCGCCAAAGACACCCTCGAGGGCGCCCTGCGCGGCGTGCTCAGCCAGCTCACCCCTGAAGAGGTGAACGAGGACAAGCTCGCCTTCGCCCAGAAGCTCTTGGAGGAGGCCGAGCACGACCTCACCCGCCTGGGCTTGGCGCTGGACACCCTCAAGATCCAGAACGTGAGCGACGAGGTCGGCTACCTCAACTCCATCGGGCGTAAGTCGTCCGCCGAGCTGAACCGCAAGGCGAAGATCGCCGAGGCCGACGCCAAGGCCGCGTCGATGTTCCGCGACGCCGACAACCGCCAGAAGGCCCGCCTCGCCGAGTGCGGCGCCGCCGTGCAGATCTCCCAGGCTGAAGGCAACCGCATCGTTCAAGACGCCCAGACCCGCCGGGCGGCCTTGGTCGCCAAGGAGGTCGGCGCGGTGCAGGCGCTCATCGCCCGCGCCCAGGCCGAGGTGAAGGTGCAAGAGGCCCGCGTGGAGCAGGTGCGCCGGCGGCTTGAGGCCGACATCATCGCCCCGGCCCACGCCGAGATGGAGGCCAAGGCCGCCAACGCCAAAGGCAACGCGGCGAAGATCGTCGAGGACGGCAAAGCCACCGCCGCCGTGCTCGACCAGATGATCCTCACCTGGCAGCAGGGCGGAGATCAGGCCCGGGACATCTTCCTCATGCAGAAGCTCCAGGCGCTCATGGACTCGCTCGTGGGCACGATCTCCGACGTCGAGATCAACCGCCTCACCGTGCTGCCTTCAGACAACGGCCGCGCCGCGCAGTCTGTGCGTCTGGTGGAGGAGCTCCGCGCGGGCATCGGCGTGGACCTCCCCAAGCTGCTCACCGACTTCAGCCAGTCGCGTGGCGCGCCCGCACCCGCGCGGCGGGATAAGCCAGCGCAGTAACCGTCGTCCCCACAGGATCGGCGGCGCCTTGAATGGCGGCGCCGGTCCTCTCCTCTGGAGCCCCTCATTCCTGATCTGTACGGCAACCTAGAGGGCCTCAAGTCCTCCCAGGTGAAGTCCCTCAAGGCGCTTTACGAGCGGCGCCTCCCCCAAGACCGCTTCGTCACCCCCGAGCTGGCCCGTCGATTGACTGAGCTGGCCCGCGAGCTGCACCGGCAGCTCGGCGTGACGGTTGACCGCGTCGGGTTCATCGAGCACGTCATCGTCGGTGACGCCCATCAGGTGTTCATCCCCGATCTCGGCCGCTCCCGCGCCGGTGAGGCCCGCTTCCGCGGCCTGCGGCTGATCGTGGCCCAGCTTCGTGGTGAAGGCATCACGAAGGACAACCTCACCGACCTCGGCTTGCTGCGCCTCGACACCATCGTCACCATCGCCGCGGGCATCGACGGCCTGCCCGGCGACATTGAGTACGCCTACGCCTTGCCGCCTGAAGAGGCCCGCGCCGCCCGTGAGGCCCTGGGCGAAGGCGGCGCCAAGATCGGCGACAACAAGGGCCTCGACGACACGATGTTCCGCGTCGAGAAGCGCCCGTCGGTTCACCGCTGGGAAGAAGACTACAAGGCCTTCATCGACGATCTCGAGGCCCGCTTCACCCGCTCCGGCGCGCTCAAGCGGGTCGATGGCCGCCAGCGGGCGATCCTCGTCGCCGTGAGCCTCAACCAGAGCGCCCAGGAGGCCCGGCTGAGCCTTGAGGAGCTGGAGCGCCTCACCACGACGGCGGGCCTGGAGGTGGTCGACCGCGCTCTGCAGGTGCGCCGCGAAGCCGACAACCGCACCTTGATCGGCAAAGGCAAGCTCCAAGAGCTGCTGCTCAAGGCGATGCACCTCGGCGCCGAGGTGCTCATCTTCGACGGCGAGCTGAGCCCGAGCCAGCTCCGCAACATCGCCACCGAGACCGAGCTCGCCGTGCTCGACCGCACCCAGCTCATCCTCGACATCTTCGCCCAGCGCGCCACCACCCGCGAGGGCAAGCTCCAGGTGGAGCTGGCCCAGCTTCGGTATCGCAAGCCGCGCCTGGCGATCATGCCCACGGCCATGAGCCGCCTCACCGGCGGCATCGGCGGGCGAGGCCCCGGCGAGACGAAGCTCGAGATCAACCGCCGCCGGGCCGACGAGCGCCTGGACCGCGTCGCCGCCCAGCTCAAAGAGCTCGGCAAACAGCGCGGGCGCCGCCGCGACCGCCGCAAACGCGTGAACCTGCCGCTGGTCGCCATCTGCGGCTACACCAACGCCGGGAAGTCCACCCTGCTCAACACCATGACCAACGCCAAGGTGGACGCAGAGGACAAGCTCTTCGCCACCCTCGACCCCACCTCACGCCGCATGCGGTTCCCGGAGGAGCGTGAGGTGATCCTCACCGACACCGTCGGGTTCATCCGCCGCCTGCCCAAAGAGCTGATCGAGGCGTTCCGATCCACCTTAGAGGAGGTCGTCGAGGCCGATCTCCTGCTGCATGTCGTAGACGCCGCGTCCGACGAGAAGGACGTACACATGCGCGAGGTGGATCGTGTGCTCAAGCAGCTCGACGCCCACGAGATCCCCCGCGTCGTCGTGTTTAACAAGGCCGATCAGCTCAGCCCCGAGGCCCAGGCTGACCTTCAGCAGGAGCGCGGCGGCCTGCTCGTGAGCGCGCTCACCCGCGAGGGCCTCGACACCTTGCTGGTCGAGGTCGAGCGCCAGATCTTCCGAGATCGCGCCGCCAAAGCCAAGAGCGCGCAGCACGACGATCAGGATGATGAGGAGATCATCGACCCCGAGTCTTGGGATGATCTGCCCGCCCCCGCCGCGGATGGCCCAAGCCCGTCCGGGGGTTGATCAACGCCTCTGTCCGTGATCTTGCAGGTACTTGCGGACTGGACAGGGTGCGGCTAAAACAGAAGCTGCCGAAAGCGGCACCCAACAACGGAGACGCCCAAATGAACAAACTCTTCCTGGCTTCCCTCGCCGTCGCGAGCTTCATCGCGTGTGATGGTGGCAAGACCTGTGACTCTGGCGAGGTCTGTGACAGCCTCGGCACCGACAGCGGCTCGGACTGCACCAGCCTCCCCACGGAGCTCGGCGACGTCACCTACGACTGTGACAACCTCGGCTACTTCTACGATGTGGCCTACATCAACTGGGGCAGCGCCCCCGACCTCTACATCTACCAGTCGGGCTCGGACAACCCCTGGAACGAGGTCCACCCCTTCCCCGCCGACCCCGTCGAGTACGACGCCAGCGGCTGCTCCGAGGTCTACTACCTTGAGCTCGCCAGCGTCGCCAGCATCCCCGAGGTGGTCGAGGGCACCACGACCCTGTTCAGCTGCGACATGATCGACACGCTGACCTGGCTCGTCTTCGTTTATGACACCTCCGGCTCCGGCGTCGCTGTTGAGTGCGGCGGCTTCGGTGACGACGTGGCCGCGACCAACGAGTTCTTCGGCGCCGACTGCCCCACGATCTGATCTCGCGCTCCTTCGGGAGTCCATCGGCCCCCGCGCGCCTCGGCTCGCGGGGGCTTTTTTTGTTGGGGATCGCGACAAGTCCCCCCACGCTGAGGCACACTGGCGTCATGCTCACCGGGCCGATCCCCCTCTTCTGGCTCTACGCCTGCGCCTTGCCCAGCCCCGAGGCGCCCGCCTTCTTTGAGGGCCCGGCGCTGATCACTGATGTGACGACGGCCTGCGACGCCGATCGGGACGAGCGGCGGATCGAGGTCACCACTGAAGGCTGGACGTCCGGGGGCATGATCGCCATGAGCCTCGACGGCGCGCGCTTTGAGAGCCACAAGCTGATCTCCGCCGAGGCCGCCGAGGACGGCGCCTGGGACGTGCTCGCGCTCACCCTCGACGTGCTGCCCGACCCGGTGGAGGCCGTCGCTGACGCCTCCACCGCCTACCTCTGCGACCCCGCCACTGAAGACGCCCTCGCCTGGCGCCTCGTCGTCTACGACGCCTTCACCCGCGAGGTGAGCGACTGCCGGGTGTGGGGGCAGACCTTAGACTGGAACGCCGTCGCGGGCTACTCGACCTGCGACAAGCCCCTTTAGGAGTGAGGCCATGCTGTTCTTCGGGTTGATGGGCCTGTGCCTCCAGACCTGCGGTGTAGGCCCCGGGCCCCCGCGCCCGGACACCGGCGGGTGGGGCGGCTGGGACTCGGCCGGCTGGGACACCGACTGGTGGGACACCGGCGGCGGGGAGGGCTGTGACGCCCTCGACACCACGCTGGACCGCGTCGAGCAGTCCTTCGTCGACTCGATCTGGCGCCACGACGTCTACACCGTCGGCTGGATGTCGTCGCCCGACCTGCTCGTCACCCGCGCCGCCGACCCCGCCTGGACCGAGCTGCACCCCTTCCCCGCCGGCTCCTTCGATTATGACCCCGCGGGCTGCTGGGACCACTTCCGCCTCGATCTGAGGCAGGTCACCGACATCAGCGACGTCGTCGAGGGCCAAACGACGCTGTTCACCGAGGCCGACGGCCCAAACCTCAGCTACGCGATCCTGATCTACGACATCGATCAGCGCGCCGTCGGCTGCTGGAGCTGGGGCCTCGATCCAGAGAGCGCCGCCACGGCCATCGGCACGACCTGCGACGTGATCTAAGCCGCGCCTTAGGCGGTGAGGCTCAAGGCGAGCTGGATCGCGGCCTCCATCGACGCTGAGTCCGCGCGGTTCTGGCCGTAGAGGTCATCGGCGGTGCCATGATCCACCGAGGTGCGCACGATGGGCAGGCCCAAGGTCCAGTTCACCGAGCGCCCAAAGTCGATGAGCTTGAGCGGGGCGAGGCCCTGGTCGTGGTACATCGCGACCACCATGTCGGCGCGGCCGTCGAGCATCCAACGAAAGGCGACCTCGGCGGAGACCGGGCCCTCGACGGTGAGGCCCTCGGCCCGGGCGGCGCTGATCGCCGGGGCGATGACGTCGAGCTCCTCGCGGCCCAAGAGCCCGCCGTCTCCTGCATGGGGGTTGAGGCCACAGACGAGCAGGCGCGGCTGGGCGATGCCCAGGCGGTCGCTGAGCTCGGCGCTGGAGACGCGCAGCGTGCGCAGCACCAGCGGCTTGGTGATCGCCTGGGCCACCCGTTTGATCGGCAGGTGAACCGTCACCAATGAGACCCGCAGCGCCCCGCCAACAAAGGCCATCACCGGATCGGCGACGCCGCACAGCTCGCCCAGAAACGTCGTGTGCCCGGGGTGATGAAAGCCCCTCGCGGCGAGGCGGGCCTTATGAATCGGCCCGGTCACCAAGGCCCGCCCGCGGCCCTCTAAGCAGGCTGAGACCGCGAGGCGCAGGGCGGCGATCTCGACGGGCTCCGCGTCGCCCAAAGCCGCGTGGGGATCCAAGGCCCGAAGCCCACCCGCGCCCTCGTCGAGCTGAGAGACGACCGGCAGCTCAGGCGCGACCCGCAGCAGCTCCGGGAGATCCCCGATCAACACCGCGTCGAGGCCCAGACGCCGCGCGGCCTTCACCGCCACCTCCGCGCCGACGCCGCGCGGGTCGCCAGGGGTGATGAGGAGCGGCGTAGACATCTGTGCCTGGCGTCAGGGCATCAAAGAGGGCGGCGGGGCGAGCGGATCTAGCTCGGGCGTGGCCTGACGGTCGAGCACACCATAGCCCACCGGGGGCTCTAACTTCACCACCACGGCGGCCTGGCGCCGGGCTTGGGCCGTCCACAAGGCCATCTCTGCCTCCATCTTACGCGCCTGAAGCTCTTGGCTGAGCTGGTCACGCAAGGCCTCAAAGGGCGGCGGCGGAGCGAACTCTGAAGACGACACCCGCAGGAGCATCAGGCCGTTGGGCAGGGCGATGGGGCCCGAGACCGCGCCCACCGGGGCGCCGAAGGCCGCGGCGTCGAGCTCGGGGATGGCCTCACCCTTCTTGAAGGCGCCGAGCTGGCCTTTGCCGCCGCTGAGCAGGCTCTCCGGGTGCTCGGCGAGGAGCTCAGCCCAGGTGACCGTGCCCGCGTCGTGCCGGGCCTTGTCTTCGCTGAGCTTGAGCGCCAGAGCCGCGCGGTCTTCAACGGTGGCGTCGGCCCCCCAAGGCACCAAGATGCCCTCTAAGGTGCGGGACTCGGCGCCGACATAGCCGTCTTTGACCTCTTGGTCGTAGAGGTCGCGCAGGTCTTGTTCGGCCACGGTCACCCGCGGCGCGAGGATCGACTGACCAAACCGCATCGACCGGAGCTGCTCCATGAGCTGCTCCCGGTAGAGCGACCACGCCAAGCCGGAGCGCTCGACCTCACGGCGGAGCTGATCCCGGGTGAGGCCGTTCTGGCGGGCGATGTCGTCGATCGTGGCCTCTAAGTCGTCTTGGGTGACATCCAAGCCGAGGCGGGTCATCTCTTGGGAGACGAGCTCCGTCTGGATCAGGGTGTCGAGCACCTCAAGCTCGGCCTCCCGACGGGCCTTCTCACCCTCGGCGTCTACACGCTCGGCGATGAAGTCGCCGCCGAGCTCATACACATCCGAGAGCGTGATCACCTCTTTGTTGACCACCGCCGCGACCCGATCCACCACGACGGCGCCCGCTGGGCGCACGATCAACGCGAGCCCAAGGGCGAGGGTCAGGAGCGTGAGGCCGAGGCGGCGCGCCAACATCAGTGGGGCTCTTCGCCGGGGGCGGGGGCGACGGCGGGCTCACCCTCGTCCATCATCTCACCCTCAGCGCCCTCCATGCCCGACGGCACGGCGAGGCCGGCGTCGAGGCTGGGGGCCTTGCGGGCGGCCTTGATCTCTAAGGCGTTGACCTTGTCGGTCTTCACGTCGATCTTGGCGCCTTGTTTGAGGCCGTTGACGTACTGGTCGTAGAGATCCTTGAGGCGGTCGTTCTTGACCTTGCGGAGCACCGCGCCCTTCATCTGGTCGAAGGTGCGCTCCACACGCTCACGGCGCTGGGCGACGAGCACGATGTTGTAGCCCTCGTCGGTCTTGAAGACGTCGGAGAGCTGGTTGGCCTGCAGGGTGAAGGCCTTGTCGACGACGGCCTTGTCCAGACCGGGCTTGCCATCGGCGGCCACAAAGCCGACGTCGCCGCCGCGGCGCTTGTAGGGATCCTCAGAGAACTGGGCGGCCAGCTCCTTAAACTTCGCGGGATCCTTGGTGAGCTCGGCGAGGATACGCTCGGCCTCGGCCTTGGCCTTGTCATCGGGGCGGTCGTCCGTCACCCGGATGAGGATGCGCTTGATCTGCACCTTCTCGGGGACGATGAACTCGTCTTTGTGGGAGTCGTAGTACTTCTTGAGCTCCTCATCGGAGAAGTCCGTGTTGCGGACGTTCGTGTAGACCTGATCACGAAGGAGGGTGTTCACCATCACCTTCTTGACCTTGGGGTCTTTGTCGAGGCCGCGGCGCAGGGACTCTTGGTAGAGCAGCTCATCGGCGATGAGCTTCTGCATGATCTCGTCGCGCTCGGCGGGGCTCAACGACTCGTTGTTGGCGGGGGCCTTGCGGGAGGCCTCTTGCTGGAACGCCTCGGAGCCGATGGGGGTGCCGTTGATCGTCGCGAGGACCTCGCCGATCGACTCTTGGGGCGCGGCGCCCTCGGTGGCCGGGCCGGTCGCGCCACCGCCATCACCAGCACAGCCCACCGCGAGCGCCAGAACCATCAGGACAGGAGTGACAAGACGCATGGATTCTCCAGGAGTAGGCGTCGAGAAGCCTTCGCCTCGACGCAGGGGGCACCCCATAGCACAGCCTTGACGCACCTTCAACGGCGCTTCCGCGTGCGGCGGGCTTCCCCGCGATATGCTCGACTCATGCTCTCGTCACTCGTCCTCTGTGTCACGCTCACGGCCTATGCCGCCGAGCTTCGGGTGGAGGGGGAGATCCCCTTTCAGCTCAGCCTCAACGGCGTCACCGCGGCCAAGCTCTACGGCGCCGGAGAGCTCACGCTGCGCGGCTTGCCCGCCGCGGACGCCCGCGTGCGGGTGGACCACGGCGACGGCAAGATCGCCGAGGCGACGATCACCCTCCGCGACGATCGTGCCACGCTGTTGATCGTCTCGACCGTGGGGGTGTTCTTTACAGACGCGCCTGTGGCCGTGGCCGACGCCACGAAGACGGGGCCGGGGGAGATCGAGCTGCGGCTGGGCGGCGCGGTGAGCGCGGAGGTGAAGCTCGGCGAGACTTGGCACACGGTGAAGCCCGACGTGCCGCTGGTGATCAAGGGCCTGCCGCCGGGGAGATACCCGCTGGAGGTGCGCTCGGCGAACCGCTCGGTGATCTGGTCGCGGGCGGAGCTTGAGGTCGGCGCGCAGGATCACCTCGTCGTCGTGCTCGCCGAGGGTCGGGCGCTGCATGTGTTCGGGCGACCGGCCGCGGCCTCGGCCTTGATCCCGCCCCTGGCCCCCTCGCTCACCCCTGAGGCCACGGGGCCATGAGGGGGCTGCTCCAGCGGGCCTCCCTTCGAGCACGAATCCTCGGCGCTTACCTCCTCGCGTTCACCTTCTTTACCTTGGCCATCGGCTATGGCATCTGGCAGCTCCGGGCGCTGGGTGAAGGTTTGACGGCGTTGGATTTGGGCTATGTGCCGCTCTCGCGCACGGTCTCCCGCATGGACGGGGCGCTGGTTCGGGTAGACATCGACGCCGAGCGGCTCCTGAGCGACCCTCCGCGCCGCCTCGCCGCCCATCGCTCAAACCTCAACCTCTACACCCGGCTCATCCACGATCAGACCGTCGAGGGCCAGTCCATCGTCGCTCGGGTGCTGCCCAAGGTGGGGCTCAAACAAGAGCGGGCGAACCTCACCACCCTAGACGCCCAGCTCCAGACCCTCGCGCGCTTAAACGAGGCGTACTTGACGGTCTGCACCCAGGCCTTGGACCTCGCCGATCAACAAGACGCCGCCGCTGTTCGCACCTTGGCGCCGGAGCTCTCACGGTCTCGGCAGGCGCTGCGCTCGGAGCTTGAGAAGCTCTCCACCCGCGTCGAGACCCGCATCCGCCGGGTGTCTGAGCGCACCGCCGTGGCCCAGCGGGAGGCCCAGCTCATCGCCGGGGCCTTGGGGCTCGTCGCGCTCCTCGCCGGCCTCGTGATGTTGGCCTTGGCGGTGCTGGCCCTGCGGCCCATCGGGCGGCTCACCCAGCAGGTGCAGCGCATCGCCGGGGGCGACGTCGGCGCGCGGGTGGAGCTGCAGCGAAAAGACGAGCTCGGCGTGCTCGCTGAAGAGATCAACATCATGGCCGGGGCCATCGAGGAGCGTGAAGGCGCCCTGCAGCGCGCCCGGGCGGAGCTGCGCTCGGTGCTCGACTCCATTCGTCTGGCGCTCATCGTCGAGAGCGACGGGCGTGTGACGCTGTCAAACCCCGCCGCTGAGGCGCTCTTTGGGGTGCGTGAGGGCGATCCGTTGCCCGAGCCTCTGCGGCTTCACGGCGAAGGAGACGGCGTGGAGGCCGCGCCGCTCGCGGGTCGCCTCGTGGACCTGCGCCGGGTGCCGTTCCGCGGCGGGAGCATCCTCGTCGGCGAAGACGTCACCGAGCGGGTTCACCACCAGGCCCGCCTCGCGCGCTCGGAGCGCCTCGCCCTCGTCGGCCAGATGCTCGCCCAGATCACCCACGAGGTGCGAAACCCGCTCAACGCCTTGTCGCTGAACGCCGAGCTGCTGGGCGAAGACCTGGAGGCCTTGCCCGACGATCGCCGCGACGAGGCGCGGGCGATCTTGGGCACGATCACCGCGGAGATCCGCCACTTAGAGCGTGTGACGGAGCACTACCTCACCTTGGCCCGCCGCCCGGCGCCGAGCCTACACCCTGAAGATCCGGCGGCGCTCATCGGCTCGGTGGTGAGCCTGCTCGACGAGGAGCTGCGCCGGGCGGGGGTCACCTTGACCGTCGAGGCCGCGGCGGGACCGCCTGTGGACCTCGACGCGCACCAGCTCCGCCGGGCCCTGCTCAACGTGGCGCGAAACGCCGTGGAGGCCGGGGCGAAGCAGCTCACCGTGCGGGTAGAGCGCGAGGAGGGCACCCTCCGGTTTGTCATCGACGACGACGGCGCGGGGTTCTCCGCCGAGGAGGCCGAGCGCGCCTTCGACCCCTTCTTCTCCACCAAAGCCACGGGCACGGGCCTCGGCCTCGCCATCACCCGGCAGATCCTTGAGGATCACGGCGGCGTCGTGCGCGCCGAGCACAAGGCCCCCGGCGCCCGGATCGTCCTGGAGCTGCCCGCGGCCCGCTTGACAGGCTGACAGGTCAACGACATTCTGTCTTCATCCCTGACAGAGTGTCCAAAATGCCCAAAGTGCTCGTCGTCGATGATGAAGAGGCCAACCGCGTCACCTTAGAGCGCATCATCCAGCGCGAGGGCTGGGAGGTGATGCACGCCCCCGACGGCCGCGCGGGCATCGACCGCCTGCGCCGTGAGCCCGTAGACGTCGTGCTCACCGACCTCAAGATGCCCGGCATGTCGGGCCTGGAGCTCCTGCGCGCGGTGAAGTCTTTGGCGCCCGACGTCGAGGTCATCGTGATGACGGCCTTCGGCACCGTCGAGACGGCCGTGGAGGCCATGAAAGAGGGCGCGTACGACTACGTGACCAAACCTCTGCGCCGCCAAGAGCTCGTGGGCTCCTTACGCAAGGCGTTTGAGAAGCGGGGGCTCATTCTAGAGAACCAACGCCTACGCGACGCCTTGGCCCAAGAGCGCGGCGGCGGCCGGGGGGAAGAGCTCGTCGGCTCGTCCTTGGCGATGCGCGCGTTGATGGAGGAGCTGCAGCAGATCGCCCCCACCGACGCCAGCGTGCTGCTCACCGGGGAGTCGGGCACAGGCAAGAGCCGGGTGGCGCGGCTCCTTCACCAGCGCAGCCGCCGCGCCGCCGGGCGCCTGATCACCGTGAACTGCGCGGCCATCCCCGAGTCGCTGTTGGAGTCCGAGCTCTTTGGGCACGAGGCCGGGGCCTTCACCGGCGCCGTCGCCCGCAAAGAGGGGCGCTTTGACCTCGCGAGAGGCGGCACGCTGTTCTTGGATGAGATCACCGAGATCTCGCCGCTCATCCAGGTCAAGCTCCTGCGGGTCTTGCAGGAGGGGGAGTACGAGCGGGTGGGCGGCACGGTCACCCACCGGGCGGACGCCCGCATCATCGCCGCGACCAACCGAGACATCGACGCCGCCGTGCGCTCGGGGCGGCTGCGTGAGGACCTCTATTACCGCCTCGACGTCATCCGCCTGCGGGTGCCGCCCCTGCGTGAGCGCGCCGAGGACGTGCCCTTGCTCGCGGCGACGTTCTTGGACCGCTTCGCCACCAAGAACAACAAGGTGGTGCGCGCGTTCACCGCTGAAGCCCTCGACGCGCTCACCCAGCACTCCTGGCCGGGCAACGTGCGGGAGCTAGAGAACGCCATCGAGCGCGCCGTGGTGCTCGCCCGCGGGGAGCTGATCGGCGTAGACGACCTCCCTGGCGCGGTTCGTCCCCTCGCCGGAGGCCGCAGCGCGCTCTCGTTCGTCGTCGGCACGCCGCTCAAGGTGGTGGAGCGTCGGATGATCGAAGAGACTTTGCGCCACGCAGGTGGCGACAAGGTGCTCGCCGGGAACCTCTTGGGGATCACCGCGCGCACCCTCTACCGACGGGAGGCGGAGTGGGCCGCGGCGGATCGTGGGGAGCCCTCAAACGATGGCGACCCCGCGCAGAATGACGATTTGATCTGAGTATTTCTATAGAAGCGATTCTGTGACAACGCCCCTCAAATTTTTCGCCCCGACGACATCTAAAGTCGCTCAAAACCCCAGGTTCCCGAAGTTTTCAACGTCATTGAAGAATCGACCTAACATTACATTTCTTTATGATACTTTAAGAATGTGGAGAGAAAGAGTCAGGGCCACAATCTCAGGGACATCCGCCCATGATGGGTAAATCCCTGCCGAGCTTGAGATCACGGAGGTGTGTGATGACAAACGACAGTTCTTCTGGGCTTCGTGGTGTGGTGGGACAGCTCTTGGCTGTGGGCGCGATCATCCTCTCTTCGGTCGGCTCTGCTGAGGCGGCCTGCCCCGGCACCTACGCGACGGCGAGCTGCAAGGCGGGCGGGGCCCGCAACGTCTGCGCCCGCATCGGCACCTCGTTCAACTGCAACCTCGCGCAGAACGCGAACACCACGTCGGGCGTCGGCTACCTGGTGTGGGACACGGCCTTCTCTGAGTACAGCGCCTACGGCGTCGACGGCGACGGCGACGACTTCTGCTGCACCCTGGCCAACACCACCGACCTCTCCGAGCTGATCCTCTCGGGCACCTCCCAGAACGACGGCACCCTCTCGTTCTATGACTCCAGCACCGGCAACTCCGTCAACGCCTACGGCGCCAGCATGGTCACCGCCCGCATCTTCGGCGGCAACGGCGACGACACGCTCTACGGCCCCGACCTCAGCAACACTTGGCTCAAGATCATCCTCGCGGGCGAGTCGGACGACGACGAGATCATCGGCAGCCCCGGCAACGACATCATCCTCGGCGGCCCAGGCAATGACACCCTCTGGGGTCTCGAAGGTGCCGACGAGATGATCGGCGAGGGTGGCAGTGACATCATCCTCGGCGGCCCTGGCAATGACACCGTCAACGGCGGCCCTGGCGGGGACACCATCAACGGCGACGAAGGCACCGACAACATCGTCGGCGGCATCGGCGGCGACGTGCTCTGCGGCGGCGGCTACACCACCCTGGCCGACTCCTTCGACGGCATGGACGGCAGCGACGACATCTGCGGCACCTCCTCTGGCCTCGAGGTCGGCACGGCGGGCGCGGGCAACGACCGCTGCTACGACGTGACGAGCCAGGTCGACTCCTGCGACTCCACGCTCTCGGCGGCGTACTGCTCCGCGATCTGCCCCTAAGCCTGGGGTTTCCGAAAGGAGCGCGGGCGCTCTGCCCTCGCTCCTCCCCGATGCGCCCTGCCACACGGCAGGGCGTCTTCGTCTGAAGTCAGGGCCTCAGGCCCGGCGGCGGCGGCGAAGGGCGAAGGCGAGGAGCGGCAACGCCAAGGCCGCTTGATCCCCTTTGCTCTGTTTGTCGGAGCAGCAGCCGCCGACGGCCTCGCCGCCGTCGCCCCCCTGAACGCCGAGCACCTTAAAGCCCTCTTGAATCTGCCAACCGGGGTTGGTGGTCTCGCGGCGCTCGTAGGCCCCGGCGTCGGGAGACGCGCCGTCTCGCTCGGCGCCGTTGAAGTCTGTGGCCGGGACGTAGGCCTCGCCCGAGGCGTCCGCCGCGCCGACGAGCACCGAGGCGCTCGACGGGTAGAAGTCCCAGCCCGTCGCGTCGACAAAGTCGGCGTCACCGTGGCCAGGGATGAAGTGGCCGAGGAGCGGGTCGAGGCCGTCCACCTTGCCGGTCATCACGTTGCCGGCGATGTAGTTGCCCTCGTCGATCTGGCCAGCACCGGCATAAAACGCGTCACCAACAGGGTTTGAGACGACGTTGTTCGCCAGCACCATGCCCGTGAGCGTGGCCCAGCCCTCTACATAGAGGCCCTCGCGGGTGGTGTTGGCGATGGTGTTGTGGCTGATCACCGCATCAGCGAGGGTGCCGCGGCTGTTCTGTTTGGTGTAGACCCCGTAGCTGCCGGTGTTGAACACGAGGTTGTTCCGCACCAAGGCGCTCCCGGCGATGTACATGCCGAGGTCGGTGACGCCCCACATGGCGTTGCCCTCGATCACGTTCGGGAGGCCGTACTCCGTCGAGGCGACCAGGAGGCCACGATAGCTGAGGTTGTACATCACGTTGTCGCGCACGACGTTGTTCTGGCAGCCGTGCTCTAGGTAGACGGCATAGCCGCCATCATCGCGCAGGTCGTGGATGAGGTTCTCGGCGATGAGGCTGTCTTGTGTCCAGCACGAGGCGTCACCGCAGCCGATGTACATCCCGTAGCCATCGACGATGTCGCCGATCTCGTTGTTGGTGAAGGTGATCGCGGAGTTGTCGCCGTAGAAGTAGACCGCCGTGCGCCAGAGCTCCGTGAAGGCCATGTCGGTGACGGTGATGTTGGTGGAGCTCTCGATGCGCAGGCCGCCGGGGCTGATCGTGCCGTCCTCCCAGCCCTCGGCGCCGACCAGGGTGAGGCCCTGCACGGTGAGGTAGCTGGACTCGTAGATGCGGATCGCCTGATCGCTCACCGAGCTGACGAGGATGACCTCGGCGCCTTCAGCGGCCTTGAGCACGATCGGCTGATCCGCGGTGCCCAGGCCCGACCAATCCAGGCGCTCGGTGATCTCGTAGGTGCCCGCGCTGAACGTGATCACGTCGCCCGGGGCCAAAGAGGAGGTGAGGGTCTTGACGTCGTCCGTCGGCTTGAGGGTGACGCTCGCGGCGTTCGCGGCGTCGATGAGGCCAAGGGAGAGGAGGAGCAGGAGAGCGGGCACGAGGTCACTCCTTACTTGCTGTGAGGGCCGCCGGTGTGGCCACGGTCGTTCCGCGTCTTGTCCACGTCATTGTAGGCCGCGTCCGGCGGCCCGCTGTCTTTGGCGGGAGAGCTGCTCTTGAGGCTGAGGTCGTCGTTGGAGGGGTCACGGTCGTTCGAGAAGGTGTTGAAGAGGGGATCCTCGTTCTCATTCTCATTGGTCCCGGCGGCGAAGGGGCCCGAGAAGTTGGCGCTGTCCCCGGCGCTCGTCGCGTAAGCCGTGTTGTAGCTCACGGCGTGGGCGGCGGCGTTGTCGATGTACAGGCCGCTGAGGCCCTGAGCGCGGAAGATGAGGTTTGAGAGGATCTCTAGCTCTCCGCTGGCGCCGAGCGCGACGTAGATCCCCGCGCCTTGGCCGCTCGCCTGGTTGGCGACGAAGGTGTTGTTCACCACGTCGAAGCGGCCTTGGGTGCCCTCAACCGAGAGGCCGCCGCCGACCAAGCCGCCGTTGTTGTCTTGGATGACGGAGTTCCGCAGCGCCGAGCCCGAGGAGGCCGCGACGTTGGTGAACGAGAGCCCGCCGCCACCGTTCACCGCGGTGTTCAGGGTGAACTCGCCGCGCTCGATGAGAAATCCAGAGCTGGCGATGATGGCGACGCCGCCGCCTTTGTCGGTGGCGGTGTTCTGGGAGAAGCTGGAGTCGGAGAGCGTCACCGTCGAGGAGTCGGCGACCAAGGCCCCGCCGCGCACGCCGGTGTTGCCCAAGAACACCGAGCCGCTGTCGATGACCGTGGCCGAGAGCGCGGAGATGCCGCCGCCGTCATCCGCGGCGACGTTGTTGAGCAGCTCCGAGGCGTAGAGCGTGAGCGTCGAGGACGTGGCGGAGATCCCGCCGCCGTCCGTGGCCGAGCTGTTGCCGGTGAGGCGCACGCCGTCGAGGATCGCCTCGCTGTCGACCAGCCGGATCGAGCCGCCGTCGGTGCCCGCGCTCGCCCCGCTCAAGGTGAGGGTGGTGAGGCCCAGGAGCCCGCCGCCGGTGACCTCAAAATGGCGGCTGCCCGCCGTCGTGGTGAGCGTGACCTCGTCCACCCCCTCCCCGACGAGGTTGATCTCTTCGCCGTCTACGGTGAGGCTCACGGCGTAGCTGCCCGCGGCCAACCACACGGTGCGGCAGGTGCCGTCGAGGTTGGCGAGGCCCTCGTCTAAGGTGTTGTAGGGCTTCGTGTCCGTGCCGTCCTCTTCGCCGCTGGCGCTGGCGTTGACGACGACGGGGTAAGCGCGGCGGTCGTTGTCGTCGCAGTCTCCGGCGTCGCTGCACACGCTGTGGCCGTCGTTGTCGGCGTCGATGTTGTCTTCGCCGCCGTCGCAGTCGTTGTCGGCGCCGTCGCAGACCTCTACGCCGCCGGGCCGGGCGCGGGCGTCGCCGTCGTCGCAGTCGCCGTCGCAGATGCTCCAGCCGTCCTCATCAGCGTCGTCGCGGTCGGTCTCGACGCCGTCGCAGTCGGAGTCCTTGTCGTCGCAGATCTCTTTGGCGTCGGGGTAGACGCTCTTGTCGCCGTCGTCGCAGTCGCCCTCACACACCAGCCACGAGTCGCCGTCGGCGTCGGACTCGTCGCTGCCGGGGGCGCCGGAGCAGTCGTTGTCGCGGCCGTCGCAGACCTCGTCCGCGCCGGGGTTGACGCTGGCGTTGTTGTCGTCGCAGTCGCCGTCCACGACGCGGTAGCCGTCGGCGTCGTTGTCGGCCTCGGACGCGCTGCCTTCGCCTGTGAGGCTGACCGTCGCGCTGCCGCCGCCGTCGATGTCGTCGTAACGAACCTGGACGAGGCCCAGGTAGACCTGCTCCTTCTCTGGGGTGAAGGTCACCGTGACGATCAGCGAGAGCGCGTCGCCGAGCGCCAGGCTGCCGTCGCGGTCGAGATCGAAGATGTCGGGATCACCGTCGGTGAGCTGCACCGAGAGCACGTCGATCTGGCCGTCGCCCGCGTTCGCCAGGACGAGGTCCAGCGCCGCCTCACCGCCGACGGGCGCGGTGCCGAAGTCTAGCGCCGTGGGGGTGATCGTGAGCATCGGGGGCGACTCGACGTCCCCTTTGCAGGCGACGAGCAGCAGCGAGAGCCAAGGGATCAGGGGCTTCATGGAGGACTCCGCCGCGACGGCTTCGATCAGGGGGCGCCACCGAGGGCCGCGAAGATTTTTTTCAGGTGAGGTCAAAATACTCGGGGCGACGCCGCTGTGGTAGACTGCCACCATAACTTCAACACCGCTCACGACGAGCGGTGAGCGCCCGCAAGATGCCGCGGCACACCCTGTCCCAAAAGGGTCCGCGTGTCGAAAAATCTTCTTCTCCCCCTGCTTCTCGTCACGGTGGCCTGCACAGGCGCCGAGGACGATGGCGTGGTGCCGATCCCCGTCGAAGACAGCGAAGACTGGGAAGACACCGGAAGCTCCACCTTCCCGATCGACACCAACCCCGACTCCGGCCTCGACATCAGCCCGGAGCACACGCTCACCTTGGAGCAGTGGGGGCGCTGGGAGCTCAGCCCCTTCGGCGGCCCCTATGAGCGCCTCGTCGGTGAGCTGCACGTCTGGGAGTATCTCGACGGCGTGCGCCCCGACACGGGGATCGAGACGGGCCTAGACACCGGGCTCAGCGAAGAAGAGGCGCTTCTTTGTGACCTCACCTGGTCCCTCATCGGCGACGTGGCCGAGGTCACCTGTGACGACTGCCTGTTCGCCTTCGACGTCGAGTTCTTCTTGGTCGAAGGGGACGCCTCCACCTGCCGCGATCCCGACATGCCTGAGGAGGGTGAGGTGCGCCGCTACGGCTACGACGCCGACGGCGTGATCTGGCACGACTACGGCGGCTCCGGCGTGTGGTTGCCCTGGTTCGTCGCCGAACGAAACGGCGACACCATCACCTATAGCTGGCTGCTCACCTTAGGCGTCGGCTTAGAAGAAGAGGAGGACGAATGAGCCCCCGCCTGTGGTTCTCCGCCTCGTTGCTCTTCTTCATGGCGTTGGCCCCGGCCTGCACCGGCGAAGAGGAGGTCATCGACCCCGGCCCCACCCCCAAGCCCCTCGACCCGCCTGATGTGAGCGACGTCGACTTCCCCGCGGCCATGGCCGAGGCGATGGGCTTGGCGCTCTCGGTGAACGCCCGCTCGGCCTGGTTAGGCCACGCCGAGTCTCTGGGCCTCGCCGAGCAAGGCTGCCCCAGCTTCTACGCGGGTTTTGCCGATCCTGAGATGGCCGACGAGGGTGAGGGCCTCTCTTGGTACGACCTCTGCACCACCTCAAAAGGCGACGGCTTCGGCGGCTCGTTCTATTGGGAGAGCGCTGTCTCGGTCACTGAAGACGACGCCTCGGGCCAGACCACCGAGGCCACCCGCCGCGTCGAGGGCGACGCCGTCGTCTCCCAAGGGGACGCCGTGCTCTTTGAGCTCGACGGCGAGGGCGAAGACTCCCTGCTGCAGCTCATCGACGGCGACTACCGCCGCGTCGTGTACTCCAGCGTCATGGACGCCACGGTCACCGGCACCCTGCCCTTCCCCGACGGCCCCGCAGGCGGCTGGCGCACCGACCTCAACCTGAGCTGGACGAGCGGTGACCAAGACACCCTCGCCGCCAACGGCAACGTCTACTTCTTCGACCACCTGATCGCCGGGCGTTTTGACTCGGTGAACATGGACCTCACGCTGCAAGGCCCCACGGGCGCCTCGCCAGAGGCCTGCACCGCCGAGCCCATCGGCTTCATCAGCCTGCGTGACCCCGACGCCTTCTGGTACGACCTCGTCTTCGACCCTCTGGAGAGCGACGGCGAGTACGACAACGAACCCTACGCGGGCTGCGACGGCTGCGGCACGCTGTACATCCGGGGCGTCAAACAAGAGGCGCCGGTGTGTTTGGATCTGAGCTGGGTGTGGAGCGGCGCGCTGACCCCGCCTGCCGCGGCGGACTACGCCTTGGGCCTTCGTGGCCTAGGACTGGAGGGCTAAAATGCTCATGTTCTTGTCCTTGTGGGCCTGCGGTCTCGACCAGACCACAAACCCCATCACCCCCCT
>Ga0066604_10000451_pt1 | contig 26345 bp, 17 predicted proteins | sample Higcelwee11metaG_FD_59501 | JGI IMG/M metagenome (GOLD analysis project Ga0066604, IMG submission 59501) | Freshwater pond sediment microbial communities from the University of Edinburgh, under environmental carbon perturbations - High... | ecosystem: Environmental > Aquatic > Freshwater > Pond... | reverse complement strand
GCGTCGCCGACCTGCACCATCGCCGAGAGGCGCGCGCCGGGCATCACCTCCAACGACGTGGCGTAGACCGCGCCGATCACCCGGCCCGTGGCCTCGATGATCAGCCGCCGCCGGGCGCGCACGCTGCCGTCGATGGTGCCCGCGAGGCGCACAAACGCGGCGTCTACGTCACCCTCCACACGACCGCCCTCGCCGATCTCTAAGGTGTCGTCGGTGGTGAGCTTGCCCTTGAAGGTGCCGTCGAGGCGCACGCGGCCCTCAAAGGTCAGCTCTCCTTCGTAGGTGGCGCCGCGCCCCAAGAGCCCGCTGAGCGGGCGCTCATCGGCGGACACTACTCCGGCCCACGGATCGAGCGGATGAGGCGCTCGAGATCCTCGGTGGTGTAGTAGTCGATGACGATGCGCCCACCGGCCCCTCGGGCCTTGGGCTGGATCGCCACGGCCGTGTTGAGGTGGCGCGTGAGCAGGTCGGTGGCGTAACGCAGCGAGGGATCGGGGCCTTGGGGGCGCGGCGAGGGGCGCGCGGGGCCTTTGCCGCGGGCCTTCACCAGCGCCTCGGTGGCGCGCACGGAGAGGTCCCGGGCGAGGATCTGGGAGACGATCTCGCGGATGGCGGCCTCGTCCTCCAGCGGCAACAGCGCGCGGGCGTGACCGGCGCTCAGCCGACCCTCTTGCACCAGGCGGAGCACCCCTTCAGGCAGGCGCAGCATGCGCAGGGCGTTGGCCACGGTGGCGCGGTCTTTGCCCACCCGGCGCGCGATGTCTTCTTGGGACAGCGCGAACTCTTTGTTGAGGCGCTGGTAACCCCGGGCGGCCTCGACGGCGTTGAGGTCTTCACGCTGGAGGTTCTCGACCAGGGCCAGCTCAAGCTGATCGACGGGGGCGAGCTCGTCGCGCAGCACGACGGGCACCTCGCTGAGCCCGGCGAGCCCGGCGGCGCGCCAGCGGCGCTCCCCGGCGATGAGCGCGTAGCCACCGCCCGCCAAGGGCCGCACCACCAGCGGCATCAGCACGCCGTGGACCTTGATCGACTCGGCGAGCTCCTTGAGCGCGCCCTCGTCAAAGTGCGCGCGGGGCTGCTCGGGGTTGGGCCGGATGGTGTCCAGCGGCACCTTCTGGGGGCCGGAGACACGAGGCGCCGCGGAGGACGCCGCCGGGGCGGGCGCGTCCATCACGTCGTCGGGGATCAGCGCGGCGAAGCCGCGACCAAGGGCGCCACGGCGCGGAGTGTTCTGGCTCATACGCACCACGATAAAGGCGCCGACTTGACCGCGCAAGCGCAGGAGGCACCAAGGATCCTTGGGTGGGCCTTACGGGGTCGCGGGCGGCGGTGTGTTGGGGTCGGCCTCTTGGGCGCCCTCGGGCTCGGGGCTGCCGGCGGCGGGGGGCGCAGACACCGGCGTGCTCGTCTTCATCGGGCCGGGCTCGGTGGGCAGGCGCACCACACGGAGCTTCACCTTGGCGTCGGGGCCGCGGCCGATGAGGTTGCCGCCGTTCTGAATCTGCAAGGCCCCCGTGGCGGTGACCTCACACTCAAGGCGCTGTTCTTTGCCGGGCTCGGTCTTGCAGTCGGTGCCGGCGATGCTCATGGAGATGGGCTGATCGGCGCCCGCGGTGACGCGGTACTTGCCGGGCTCAAGCGGGATGCCGTGGGGCGCGCTGGTGGTGACGAGCAGGTCGGCGCGGGCGGCGACCTCCTCGCCGATCTCGATGGGCACTGTGGCCACAGTCTTGCCCGCGGCGAACCGAAGCTCGGCGAGGCCGGGGTGGTGCAGCTCCACGCGGCCACCTTCACCGAGCTTCACAACGCCTTCGTCTGAAGAGCTGATCGCGACGGGCACGCCCTCCATGACCTTGGAGTTGTTGTCGATGACCTCGGTCTTGACGGCGTTGAGCGAGCGGCCGCGCAGGCTGCCGTCGGGGCCGCGGGTGAGCACGGCCTTGATCTGGTTGGGCCGGGTGCGGACCTCTTTGACCAAGAAGCACTGCACCGCCAGCTCACGCTTGAGCTCACCCAAGGCGAGGGTGACCTTGGCGGTGCCGTTCTGGTCACACTGCAGGCGGCCGTCGGTGCCGACCTTCACGATCTCTGGCGCGGAGCTGGAGACCGGGAGCGCCTTGGCGCCCTCGATGGCCTTGCCCTCAGCGTCGAGGCCCGGGGCATCGACGCTGAACGGGGAGACCTCCCAGATGACCAGCTCGGCGTCGCCGCCGATGGTGGTGGGCGTTGAGCCACAGGCAGCCAGGAACCACAGCAGAAGCGACATCGTGAACCTCCTCACCCCCGCTGATTAATCTCCAGCGCCCTTCGGGGCCACCTCCGCGGGGGCATGGGGCGCCGAATGCAAGGATCGCCGCGTCGGCCTCGGCGATCCTGACGATCAAGGGGTATGATCCCGCGCTGTGCCTCCTGAGAACCAGCGGATCACCCTTGGCCCCTTCACCCTGTTCCACCCCCTCGCGGCGGGCGGCATGGGTGAGGTGTGGCGCGGCGAGCACAAGGCCACGCGGCTACCCGTCGCGGTGAAGGTGCTCACCGCCGAGTCCGCCCGCGCCCCGGCGGTGCGCCACGCCCTGCGCCAAGAGGCCCGGGCGACCGCCTCTTTGAGCCACCCACACATCGGCCTGCTCCTCGACTATGGCGACGTGGACGACGCGGCCTCGGCGCGCTCCGACGGCCGCCTGCTCGCCGGGAGCCCCTACCTCGTCCTGGAGCTGGCGACGGGGGGCACGCTGCAGAGCTGGGTGGGCCGCCCGCCGAGCTGGAGCGTGCTGCGCGCCGCGATCCTGTGTGTGCTCGACGCCTTGGCCCACGCCCACGGGCGAGGAATGCTGCACCGCGACGTAAAACCGTCGAACGTGCTGTGGTGCAGCATGAACGACCAGCGCCCCGGGCTCAAGCTGATGGACTTCGGGGTGTCGTTGCCGATCGGGGCCTTGGACGGCGTCGCGGCCTTGGCCCAGGGCACCCCTGGCTACATGGCCCCCGAGCAGCGCCTGGGCGACCCCAGCGATCAGGGCCCCTGGACCGACCTCTACGGCCTCGGGGCGATGGTCTGGGCGATCGTGCAGGGCGCCCCGCCGCCTGAAGGAGGCGCCGGGACCTGGCTGCCGCCGTTGGTGAGCGCGCCGCGGGGCCTCGGGGAGTGGCTGTGCGCGCTCTTGGAGCCCGACCCCCGCCGCCGGGTGCGTCGCGCGGCGGACGCGGCGTGGGCGCTCATGCGCCTGGGCGAGGCCAGCGGCGGCCTCGACGTCCACGACCCCCATGAGGAGCCCCGGGACGAGCCGATCACCGCCCAGATGTGGCTCGACACCAACCCTGAGGACCGCGAGACCCTCGACCTCTTGGGCGGCGACACCCACGGCGGCGACACCTTCGGCGGCGACACCTGGGGCGACACCTTCGGCGGCGGCGACACCTACAACCCCGACGCCAGCACACACAGCGGCGCGCTTCACGCCGACGCCCCCACCACACGGTTTGACGTGCCCCGCATCGTCGAGCCCGGCGGCGGCCTCGCCTTGGGCCCCCAGGCCGTGCCGCCGCCCCCCGAGCGGTGGCAGCGCCCGAGCGTGCCCGCGCTCAACCAAGGACTCACCGACGCCGGTCTGCGCCTGTTTGGCCAGCGCCGCCCGCGCCTCATCGGCCGCGACGCGCTGATGGACCCCCTCTGGGGCGCCTTACGAGAGGTCTTCGCCCGCCGCGCCACCCGGGTGATCGCCCTGCGTGGCCCCGCGGGCGCCGGGCTCAGCGCCGTGGCCAGGGCCTTCGCCGAGCGCGCCCACGAGGTCGGCGCCGCCGAGGTGATCTCCGTCACCGCCACCCCCGAGCGCTCTCCCTCCGACGGCCTGCCCTCAGCCCTGCGCCGGGCCTTACGCCTGCCCCACGTCGCCGGGGCGGCGCTCAGCGTCACGATCCGCCGCCGCCTGCCAGAGCTGCCCGAGGCCACCCGCGAGGCCATCGCCGAGGCGATCTTGCCCTCTGGCCAAGGCCCCGCCGCCTCCGCTGGCGGCCCCGCCCGCGCCGCCTTGGCCGCGCTCAGCGGCGATCGTGTGGCCTTGGTCACCGTCGAGGACGCCCCCTACGACCCCGGCCTGCTCACGCTTTTGTGTGACCTCGTCGCCCGTGAGCCCAGCGCCAGCGCGCCGCTCCTCTTTGTGCTCGTCGTGCCTGACGAGGCCCTGGAGCTTCGCCCCGAGGCGAAGGCGCCCTTAGAGACCTTACTCAACCGGCCCGACAGCCTGACCCTGCGTGTGGACCCGCTGCCCCCCGAGCTCAGCGGCGCCTTGGCGCAGTCCTTGCTCACCCTGCACCCCAGCGCCGCCCAGCTCGCCGCCCGACAGAGCCAAGGCAGCCCCCGCCTGATGACCCAGCTCATCGAGTCTTGGCTGCAGGCCGACGCGCTCGTGCCTTCGCCCCAAGGCTGGGCCTTACGCCCCGACGCCCCGAGCGCGCCGCCGGACACGCTCTGGGCCGCCCGGGCCTCACGCCTCTGGGAGAGCCTTGACCCAACCGCCCGACGCGGCGTGGCCCTGGGCGCCACGGTGGGCATGCACCTGGAGCTAGAGGACTGGCAGCGGGCCCTGCGGGTGTTGACCGGAGATCCCCGCGCCTTGGCCACGCCCCTGGCGGACGCGCTCATCGAGTCCCGTCTCGCCCGCGCGGTGCCCGGCGGGCTGGTCTTCGCCCACTTCGCCGCCCGAGACGCCCTGCTCATCCGCGCCGAGGACTCAGCGCAGGCGCGCCACGCCGCCATCGCCGAGGCCCTGGCCGAGAACCAAGAGAGCCCCCGCCGTGTGGAGTGGCTGGGGCGGCACCTCGCCGCCGCCGGGCGCCTGAACGAGGCCATCGACGCCTTGTTACGCGCCGCTGAGCAGATGAGCGCCCAGCGCGAGGCGACGGCCTGCTTCGCGCTCATGCACGAGGCCGAGGCCTGCATGCGCGCCGCGGAGCTCCCGCCCCTGGACCCCCGCTGGGGTGAGCTGGGGTTGATGCGGGTGGTTTACGAAGAACGAACCCGCGACCCCGAGGCCGGGGCCAAGCTGGCGGCTCTTGAGGCCGAGGTCAACGCCGCCATCGCCGCCGGCGGCGGTCCACGCTGGCACACCCTGCGTCTTGAGACCTGGAAGGCGCGCTGCGTGAGCCTCACCCGCAAGGGCGCCATCCACGAGGCGCTCACCCTCGCCGCCCGAATGGCCGACGAGAGCGACACCCTCGACGACCCCAAAGCCCGCTTCTTTGGTCGATTCACCTACGCCTGCGCGCTGGGCCGTTTGGGGCGCGTCGACGAGGCGCTCCCGCTGTTGGAGGAGCTGATTCAGCACAGCCAAGAGCACGGCCTGCCCTTCGAGCGAGGCCTCACCCTCTTTGAGCGCGTGAGCACCTCGTACAGACGAGGGCAGCTCGACGACGCCGAACGAGACGCCATCGACGCCGCCGAGCTGTTTGTGTCGCTTGGCGCGCGCTGGCACGTCGCGTCGATGATCAACATCCAGGGGGTCTGCGCCCTCGATCGGGGTGAGCTGTCCCGCGCCGAGACCTTGCTCCGCCAGGCCCTCGACCGCTTTGAGGCCTTGGGCGCCGCCGACGCCACCCTCGCCGCGGTGAACCTCGGCCTGCTCACCCTCAAGCAGGGCCGCCCCGAGGACGCCCTGCACATCCTCACCCCCGCGGCGCGCCGCCTGCACGCCCAAGGTGACCACCTGCATGAGCTGGAGGTGCGCCTGCACCTGCTCGACGCCTACGCCCGGCTCGGTCGCTGGACCGGCTGGGACGAGGAGCTCAACGCCCTGAGCGCGCACGCCACGGCGCTCCCCGCCTCGCGGGCAGACCTCCTCCGGCTCTTGGAGGAGGCCGCAGACGCCGCCCAAGACGCGGGCTGGACCCAAGGCGCCGCCCGAGCCCGCGCCCTCGTCCAGTCCATCGGCGCTCGGGCGAGCGCCGCAGCGGCCGCGCCACCGACTACTGGTTGATCATCTTCCGGATGTTGCCGTACTCACGCACCTTCTGCAGCGACAGCTCGCCGCGGAAGGCCATCTCGGCGGCGATGCCGGTCATACGCACCAGGTTGGCGCCCTGGGCGAACTCCAACAGCAGATCCGGGTGTTTGCGCCAGAAGTCCGACTTGTAGATCTTCCAGATGAAGTCACGGGAGATGAACTGTTTGTTCACCAACATGTACAGCGCGAGGTAAAACTTGTCCTCGTTGCTGCGCTGCCAGTCGACGCTCACGCGGAACTGCCTGAACGACTTCGTGGCGAAGCCCTCGACGTCGGACTCTGTGGCGTATCCCGCGGTCAACATCTTCTCGGTCACCGAGCTCTTGGGGTAGAGCGTGAGCGAGTACAGATAGATCTTGTACGGCGACTTCAGGTCCATCAGGAGCTGAAAGAGCGCGTCTTTGTCTGAGGTGTAGGCCAGGGGGTTGTCGATGATGACGTCGTACTTGACGTCGAGGCCCAGCTCCAGGTTCATCTCGTCAAACGCGAGGATCTGGGCGACCGTAGAGGTGCGGTCGTAGACCTCTTTTTGTTCGCGGTCAGAGCCGGCCTCGATGCCCATCTGTACGCCACGCAGCCCGGCGTCTTTGAGCAGACGAAGGTTCTCGATGCGGGCCACGTCTGGGGTCATCATACAGTCCCAGGGGAGGTCACCGAACTCGGCTTTGTATTTCTCGGCGAACTCTTGCAGCCACTTCTTGGGGAAGACGAAGGTGTCGTCGTCAAACTTGACCCAGGCCATGTTCGGCATCTTTTGCCGGGCCAGGCGAAGCTCGGCCATGACGTTATCGACGCTGCGGCGGCGGTGGTAGTTGCCTTTGCCCTCGGGGAAGATCGCGCGCAGAGAGCTGTTGTAGCAGTACGCGCACTTGTAGGGGCAGCCGCGGCTGGCGAAGATGCGGTACTCGCGGTGATGAACGAGGGGATCGCCGCGGGTGAGCATGTTGTTGTCGATCAAGAACTTGTCGTCGCCGCCGAACTCGCGGAAGGTGAGGTCGTCGAGGCTGGTGACGAGCTCCTTCACGGCGTTTCTATGGATCGTGCCGTTGGGCTCACGGATCCACATGTTGGAGATGTCGTTGATCGAGCGACCGTCCTCTAAGCGGTTCACGAGCTCCAACAGCGGGTACTCGCCTTCACCCACACAGACGATGTCGGTGTGATGAATACAGTGCTCTGGGGTGAGCGTGGGGTGCAGACCGCCCCAGATCACGAGCACCTTGTCGCCCAGACGCTCCTTGATCCGTTTGGTGACCTCAATACCAACCCGGTAATACGGCGAGCCGAAGCTCAAGCCGACGAGGTGGTAGCCCTCACGCTCGATGAGGTCAACGAGCAGACCATACTCGTCTTCAGTGGGCCACTCCACGCGGTTGTGCCGCCAGTCCTTGAAGAACATCAGGTCGGCGCGGTACCCCCCTCGTTGCTTGAGCATCGAGGTGAGGTGACGGACGCCGCTGTTCTCGATGCCGTAGAGGCCGACCATCAGGCAGCGGGTGAGCTTCATGCCGTCTCCAGTGCGTGCGCGGGGGATGCGGAGCGTGTGGGGTGCGAGGATGTGGGGATCATTGGGACCAGGATAGCGTGAGATGCCCCAGGATCAAGCCCTGGGGCTGGGTCTTTTCGCACAGCCTTCTTGGCGGGGCGAGTAGACCGGTGGTCTAGTCAGCGGCTCAGTCAGCGGTGAGCAGGCGAAGGCCCGCTGTGGCTTTGCGTAGGAGATCCCGTGGGTTACGGATCTGCGCGAGGTTTCGGGCGACGAAGGTGGGGCGCCAGTAGAAGCGGCGGTAGGCCATGTGCAGCATGTCCCGCAGCTCATCCCGGGTGAAGTGTTCATCCCAAACCTGGGCCTTGAAGTCTTCATGGGGCTGGCGCATGAAGTCGAGCCAGGGCTGGATGTCGAGCACCCCGTCGCGCATGCCCTCGTCGTAGATCGTCGTGCCCGGGAACGGCGTGAGGATGTTGTACATCACGAAGTCGGGGTTTAGGCGGATGGAGTAGTTGATGGTGTCCACCACGTCTTGGCGGCTGCGCTCGGTGGGCGTGCCGATCATGAAGTAGGCCACGGTGCGCACGCCGACCTCGCGGCAGAGCGCGAAGGCGTGCTCGATCTCGGCGGAGGACACGTCCTTCTTGAGCCGCAACAGCCCCTCTTCAGTGCCCTGCTCGACGCCGAACTGGATGCGGTGGCAGCCCGCGGCCTTCATCTTCTCCAGAAGCGGGCGATCCACCCCCTTCACCCGGAACCGCACCGTCCAGGTGAACTTGAGGCCCCGGCGCAGGATCTCGTCACACAGCTCATGCACCCGCTTGTTCGTGATGTTGAAGGTGTCATCGACGAAGTAGATCTCCTTGATCCCCTTCGCCAAGAAGCCCTCGATCTCGTCGCACACCCGGCCTGGCGTGGCCACGCGGTAGCGGTGGCGCGGCGTGTTGCAGAAGGTGCAGCGGTAGGGGCAGCCCCGGGAGGTCACCATCGTGGTGAAGATGCCGCCCTCGCCCATGACGTCGTAGTAGCGGTTGTACTCGATGAGGTCCAGGTCGAGCGGCGGGTAGTCGTCGAGGTTGTTCGAGAAGTAGACGTCCTCGGTAGGCACGGGATCGTCGGGGTGGGCGACGACGCCGGGGATGCCCCGCGGCGTGAGGCCCTTCTCCCAAGCGTCGAGGAGCAGCTCCAGAGGCTTCTGGCCCTCGCCCTTCACCACGGCGTCTACGCCCGCCAAGCCCACGGACTCCTTGGGGAAGTCGTTGATGTGGGGCCCGCCGAGCACAACATGTTTCACCGACGGGCAGCGCCGGGCCGAGGCGACGGCGCGCAGGCAGTCCACGAGCCCGACGGTGAACACCGTGATGCCCACCACCTCCGGCGCCCACTCCTTGACCTTGGCCTCCAGCGTCTCGTAGTCGAGGTTGTCGAGCTGGGCGTCGAGGATACACACCTCATGGTGCGTATGGGCCTTCAAGTACGTCGCCAACGCGAGGATCGCCAGAGGCGGGTACGACAGGTTCTCGGCCTCCACCGCCGCGGGCACCTCACTCTCGACGGTGTGTTTGGCGGGGGGACGGATGAGCATCACACGCATGAGGAGCTCCGCTTCCTTCCTGGAGTTGAGCGAGGGGGGCAGACGACCACAGGATAGCACCGCTTGCGGCGGTTTGTCAGGGAAGGGTGTGGGGGATCGCACAGGGGGTGGCGCAGCAGGTGGAGGGAGTTGCGGGGGGAAGTTGGATGGTGGACCAAGATTTGGGGGGAGTGGCTTCAGTGAGGTGAACCGCCGACCAAGAGTGGGGCTTGCTGGGGCTCAGGGAGTTGGCTATGGGTGGGAGCAACTACACCTCCCCTACCTCGTCGCTGGAGCTTCTTTCGGGAAGAGACAACGGAAGGTCTAAAGGGGGGGTTTCTCGCTTCAGGGAGTTGGACTGCCAACCAACAATCCACCTTGCCGGTATCCTATCGGGCAGCTAAGCCGCAGAGCAACAACGCCTCCCCTACCTCGTCGGTCGATTCATCCTTGCATGGTTGGCCGGAAGGTCAAATGGGGAGGTTTTTCACATCGGGGCATTGGAAGGGCGGCATAGATTTCTGCTTGACTCCGTCGGGACTGACAGATAGATAAACCAAGACAACACCTCCCCTACCTCGTCGCGTTATGTCCCTTCGGGAACATGGCGCGGAAGGTCTAAAGGGGAGGTTTCTTGTTTCTGGACTTCGCACGCAGGGCGAAAGCATGCCGAAGATAAAAATTCCATACCCAAAAACCGTTAAGACAGATATCGAGCATGTTGCGCTGCTCAGCGCGCGTGGCCTCCTGATCGACAACGAAGAGCGGGCACTGCGGTACCTGCGTCAGATTGGGTACTTTCGCCTCAGTGGTTACCTCGCGGCCTTTGAGAAAGGGACTCAGAGAAGCGGAGCTCGGGATCACACCATTCTACCCGGGACCACGTTCGATCAGGTCCTCGATCTCTACGTCTTCGACCGAAAACTCCGCCTACTCATCATGGAAGCCTTAGAACGTGTCGAGGTCGCCCTGAGGAGCGCATGGGCAAACTCGCTGGCACGGGAGAAAGACGAGCAGCAAGGCTTGCACCCAGACGCCCATGCTTGGCTAGACCCTAGACGAACGGATGGAAGCGTCGATTCGCTCAGCCTGATGACCAACGGAGCCAAAAAGCTAAACGATTCACAAGAGTCGTTCGCCGTACATTATCGTGGCACCTATGATTCTCCACGTTTTCCGCCCATCTGGGCGCTTGTAGAGACGTTGTCTTTTGGAGAGCTTTCGCGGTGGCTTGAGCACACCGCCAGCTTGGATGTGAAACGGGCTGTCTCAGAAGCCCTTGGGCTCCCAAACCAGCAGGTCGCCCATCGTGTTGTCGAGGCGCTCTCATCGATTCGAAACGTGTGCGCACATCACAATAGATGCTGGGATCGTGTTCATGCGAAGGGGCTCCCGACCCTCAATCGGCTTCACGATGACATCGTCGTGTTCACGACCCACGGCAAGAACGGCGAGCTCGTCACCGCCCCCGACAAACACCTCTACAACTACCTCGTCGTCCTCGCCTTCATCCTCAACCACCTCAACCCCAAGAGCACCTGGCGCGCGCGGCTCGTCGCGCTCGTCAGCGAGCGCACCCCCGATCAGCTCAAGCGGATGGCCTTCCCCGCCGACTGGCACCAGCGTAACGTCTGGGTCAACCCGCCTCGGGAGCCCGCCGCCGTCTCTGGCTTGGAGTCCACGCTCCGCGACGCGCTGCGGCGCCACGCGGCCGCCGAGGGGGTCACGGTCGCCGACGCCCACACGGCCATCCTCCGCGCCGCGCTCCTCCCGGTCACGACGGCGTGACGCGCGGGTGACGCCCCCCGGCCAGCCGGGTTAGCCTGGGGCATGGTCCATCCGCTCCTGCTCGTGTTCACCTTCGCCGCCGCCGCGGCGCCGCCGCCTGTCGCCATTGGCGTCGGGATCGGAGGCGGCGTGCAGGTCGATGATCGGCTCCCCGCGCCCAACGTAGACGTGCTCACCCTGGAGCTTCGGGCGCCGATGGAGTGGGGCTCGGTGGACCTGCAGCTTGACTGGACGCAGCTCTGGCTGAGCCGCGCGGCGACCACACGGCCCCGCCTCGGCGTCGGGGTGTACGCCCACCACAGCCTGCCGCTCTCACCGCGCTGGGAGCTGGCGCTGATGCCGGGTCTGGATCTGGAGCTTGGCCGCGACGCCCAGCTTGAGGGGGTGCGGGTGCGGTACGTCCCCGCCGGCTCTTTTGGTGTGGGCGGCCGCGTCGGTCTTGACCGCACACGGCGGCGAGATGGCCGGGAGCTGGGCCTCTACACCCGCGCAGCCTGGGGCTTTCGTACGGGCGCCGAGGGCGCTGAGGCCTATCGCCGCGCCACCTTAGAGCTGGTGTGGACCTGGGGGAACCCATGACAAACAGACGTTTGATCTCGCTCGGGCTCTTGAGCGCCGCGCTGCTTGTCGGCTGCAAAGAGGAGGTCTGCGGCGTCGGCGGCGACTTCACCAGCCCGCCCTTTGACCGCGGGGATGAAGACGACGAGGACGAGAACAACGACTGGCTGTTCTCTCTGGAGCGCATCAACCGCATCGAGCTCACGCTCGGCGACGAGGCCGTGCGCACCTTGTCCAAAGAGCGCACGATCCACGAGGATCGGTTTGAGGTGCCCGGTGAGCTCAGCATCGACGGCGTAGACGTGGGCACGATCGGCGTGCGCCTGCGCGGTCGCCTGGGCTCGTTCCAGCGGTTTGAAGACAAGCCCAAGTTTAACCTCGACCTCAACGAGTACAGTGACCAGCGGCCCTTCGGCCTGGAGCGCCTGGCGCTCTCCAGCGGCGGCATGGACCCGAGCAAGCTCAAGGAGGTGCTCGGCGCGCAGCTCATGGCCCTCGCCGACGTGCCCGCGAGCCGCGCGGGCTTCGCCCAGCTCTTTGTCAACGGTGAAGATTATGGCCTCTACATCACCATCGAGGCCCAAGACGACCGCTGGATGCGCCGGGTGTTCGACACAGACGAGGGCAACCTCTACGAAGGCAGCTACTCTTACGCCGTGTGGTGGCCCCGGTTTAACGACTTCGGCGAGGGCCGCGACGAGCGGTTTGAGCTGCAAGAGGGCTATGACGTGGGCCACGCGGACATCGCCGCCGTCTCAAACGCCACTCTGGACTCCTTTGAGGCCGGGCGTATGACGGAGTCCTTGGCCGAGCTGGTGGACTTCCCGGGGCTACAACGCCAGCTCGCCGCCGACCAGTGGCTCGGCAACCTCGACGGCTACGCCTTCGTCGTGAACAACTACCGTGTGTGGTTCCCCCCCGACGGCGGCCCGATGCGCCTCGGATCGTGGGATCTCGACGGCACCCTGCTCCCCGACGCCCTGAACGGCGAGACCTTGGAGGAGCCCCGGGGCAACCTCGCCGCCATCTGCCGCCTCGACCCGGACTGTGAGCGGGACTGGGCGGACACCGCGCGCAGCGTCGCCGACGCCGTAGACGCCTCGACCCTCGCCGAGACGATGGCCCAGGCCGCGCTGTTCACCGAGGAGGCGGCCTACGCCGACCCCCGGGCCTGTGACGCCGAGGCGATCACGACGGGGCGCGCCGAGGTCACCGAGTGGATTGAGACGGCGAGCGAGACGCTGCGGGAGGCTTGGAAGGGGGTGGAGTAGCGCGCAGAGTCCGCGGCGCTCCGCTCACGGGTTCGCGTCACTCGTGGGCACGTCACCCTCGACCTGACCGCGCAGGATCACGAAGCTGCGGGTGCTCAGGCCTTGGTCGTCTACGGCCTCGATGAGGAAGGAGTTTCGACCGGGGCGCAGCTCGACGAGCACCGTGCCTTGGGCGGTCTTGGTGTTCGATGGGGTGTAGCTGAGCTTGTCGCCGTCGGACCAGGTGAGCTGGTGGTGCACGGCGCGGTCGTCCTGCGCCGTCCAGCTCAGGGTGAAGGGGCCCGCGGGCGCGCTCGTGGGCACGTTCTTGGGGCTGATGCGCGGGGCCTCTAAATCGACCACACGCCCATCGCGGGGGAGGTCGAAGGACCAGCGCACGAGCTCGCCGTATCGTTCGTCCTCGACGATGATGTGCAGGGGGAGATCGACGGTGTTGTTGGGGTCGAGGTCGAGGCCCAGATGAACGAGGGCCTGGCGGCCGGGGCCTAAGGAAGGCAGGTAGGCCTCGGCCTCGGTCAGCTCGACCCCCGCCAGCTCGGGGTACTCAAAATACACCTTGAGGCCGCTCAGCTCACGATCGGACTGGTTCTTGAGCACCACCTCAGCGCGCTGGCCGTCGGGGTGCTGGCGCAGGCGTAACGAGAGGCGCAGCGCTGGGAGCGGGGCGCCTTTGGTCTTGAGCACGGCGCCGCCCGCGTCGGCCGGGGGGCGTAAGTCGGACTCCACACGGAGGCCCACGAGGGACTCTCGGGCGCTCAACGAGTGAGGCAACCGTGTGGTGATGGTGCCCAGGCTTGTTTGACCGGGGTTGACTTTGCCCACGGGCAGGTAGAGATCATCCCAGATGGACTCTGTGCTAGAGACACGCACGGCGACGCGGTGCAGGGGGGTGTCGCCGTTGTTGGTGACGTAGGCCTTGAGCACGAAGGGCTCACCGGCTTTGCCCTCGGCGGCCTCAACCCGCACAGACACCTTGGGGGCCGCGCCGCTCTTGGGGGCGGCGCTCCAGTCGACGTTGTGGATGGCGAGGGTCTGGGCGAGGCGCTGCTCTTCTTCAGCGCGCACCAGCTCACGGACCTCCCCAGCCGCCTGGAGCACGTCGTAGCGGCTCGTGCCTTCAGCCCGGGCGAGGATTCGTAAGGCGAGCTGCAGCTCGACGTCGCCGCGGTCGGCGGGCATGGTGCCTTGGGTGCGCCAGCCGGGGCGCTCGTCCACCAGCAGGAGCGGCGAGGGGCCCATGGACTCCTCGACGGGCAAGACGAGGGACACACCGTCGGCGTCGAGGCGCACGCGGCCCACGGGGAGATCGGCGGGGATGCCCACATCGGCGATGGAGAGGTCGCCGGGCAAGAGGTAACGGGCGACGGTGAGCTTGAGGCGGGTGTCGTCGTCTAAGGTGTAGAGCTTCTGCACCGTGCCTTTGCCATAGGAACGATCGCCGATGAGCACGGCGCGCTCCAGCTCACGCAGGGCCCCGGCGAGGATCTCCGCGCCTGAGGCCGTGCGCCGGTTCTGGAGGATGACGATGGGCGCGTCGGGCTCGGTGTGGTCGTCTACCGCCCACTTCGTCTCCATCAGGCCGCGCACCTTGCCGCCGTCGGGGCCGACCGTGCGCAGGATGTCTCCGGCGGTGAGGAAGGCGTCCGCGGCGGCGGCGGACTGCTCCATGGAGCCGCCGGTGTTGTCGCGCAGGTCGAGCACGATGCCCCGGCCCAAGGCGTTCAGCGAGTCGAGCTCGGTGAGGGCCTCGGAGAGCCAGTAGTCGGTCTGCTGGGAGAAGTGGTCGATGCGGATGTAGCCGAAGCCGCCGTCGAGCACCTTCCAGGTGACGTTGGGGATGCGCACCTCGTCGCGCTCAATCAACAGCGTCAGCTCGACGGTGGCGCCTTCAGGCCCGCCGGGCGGCAAGGGGCGGCGCACGCGAAGCTCGACGGAGGAGCCCAAGGGCCCGGTGATGCGTTTGGTGGCGTCCTCGACAGACATGCCCGTGGTGGAGACGCCGTCGATGCGCACGAGCGTGTCTCCGGCGCGAAGGCCCGCGGACTCGGCGGGGTTGCCCCGGAAGACCTCCTCGACAAACAGCTCACCTTGGGGGTTGAGCACAATGCGGGCGCCGACGCCGTAAAACACGCCCTTGAGGCGCTTGTCGAAGGCGTCGAGGCGATCGCCATAGAGCACGCGGCTGTGGCGATCTAAGGCGTCAGTGACGCCCATCGTGACCAAGAGGTCGAGGCGCACGTCGCCGTCGAGATCCGCCGGGGCCTGGGCGATGAGCTGCTGGACGCGGGCGAGGCCCGGGCGCAGGTCGTCCCAGGTGATGACGTTCACGTCACCCAAGGCCGCGCCGCCGCCGACGTGCAGGTGCAGGGCGCCGCCGCCGCCGGAGACCATGAGCCACTCGATCTCCTCCTCAAGCCGCCGCCCCACGGCGTCGAGCACGGCGCTGGCCTCAAGGCTTCCACGATCGAGGTAGAGCGTCTCGATACGATCCAACGCCGCGTCGACGAGATCCGTAGGGGCCTCGGCGACGGACGGGGTGGCGGCGAGCGCGCCCAAGGTGAAGAGGAGGACTGCGCGGCGAACGAGCGAGGACACGGGGCTCTCCGACGTCTCAGCGTAACGTGGAACCGCCGTGGGCGCGCGTTTCCTTGACGTGCGAGGGGACTCTTGGGGTGCTACGCTTGCGGCCATGATCCACGATCGTCTCCGAAACCTGCTCGACGCGCTCATGGCGGGGCAGGTCGATCGCGCCCAGGTGCTCAGCACCCTGCTTCACGACGAGCTGATGGTCGATGGCATGCACCAAGCCACCGTCGACACCCACCGAGAGCTGCGCACCGGCGTGCCCGAGGTGATCTTCGGCTTGGGCAAGACCGCCGAGCAGCTCCTCACGATCATGCAGCGCCTCAACGCCGCCGGTCAGCCCGCTTTGGCGACGCGGGTAGAGGCGGACAAGGCCGGCTGGGTGATGGAGCAGCTCCCCGAGGTGATGTATTACCCCGTCGCCCGGGTGCTCTATCTGCCCACGTCAGAGCCCGTGACCCAAGGCCGGGGCGAGATCCTCGTGATCTGCGCCGGCACCTCGGACCTGCCCGTGGCTGAAGAGGCCGCCGTGGTCGCCGAGCTCCTGGGCAACCGGGTGCGCCGGGTGGTCGATGTCGGCGTCGCTGGGCTGCACCGTGTGCTCGCCCACGCCCATGAGCTGCGCAGCGCCCGGGTGATCATCGTCGTCGCCGGGATGGAGGGTGCGCTGCCGTCCGTCGTCGCCGGGCTCACGGACAAGCCGGTGATCGCCGTGCCCACCTCGGTTGGCTATGGCGCGTCGTTCCAAGGTGTGGCGGCGCTGCTGGGCATGTTGAACTCTTGCGGCTCTGGGGTGAGCGTGGTGAACATTGACAACGGCTTCGGGGCCGCCTTTCAGGCCACCCGCATCAACCGGCTGCCATGACGCTCGCCTGGCTCGACGCACGGGCAGGTCTCGCCGGAGACATGCTCTGCGCGGCGCTTCTTGACGCCAGCGGCGACGCCGAGGCCCTCTCCGCCGAGCTTCACGGCGTGATGGTGAACCTCGGGCTCAGCGGCTTCACGCTGCGGCTCTCCCGAGTGCGCCGCGGGGTGATCTCCGGGCTGCATTTTGACGTGGTCCTTCACAACGACGGCCCCGCGCCGATGCCCGAGGCCGATCCGCGCCACCTGGATCACGGACATGATCACGATCACGGACATGATCATGGGCACGATCACGGGCACGGCCACGACCACGACTCCAGCCGTGACTGGGCGCAGATCCGGGGGATGATCCTCAGCTCTGCCTTGCCCCAGGCCGTGAAGGACTCCGCCGTCTCTGCCTTCGGGGCCCTGGCCGAGGCCGAGGCCCGGGTGCATGGCGTGCCGGTCGAGCGCGTGAGCTTCCACGAGGTCGGCGCCGTGGACTCGATCATCGACATGGTCGGCGCCTGTTACCTGCTGTGGCGCCTCGGCGTCGAGTCCCTCACCGTGAGCCCGCTGCCCCTGGGCGGCGGCACGGTGCAGACGGCCCATGGTGTGCTCACCGTGCCTGTCCCGGCGACGATCGAGCTCCTGCGCGGCTTCCCGGTGTTTCAAGACGGTCGCCGGGGCGAGCTGGTCACGCCCACAGGCGCGGCCTTGGCCCGGGCCTTGGGCAAGCCGGGGCCGATGCCGTCCATGCGCCCGACGGCGACGGGCTACGGCGCGGGCACCCGCAACCCAGAGGGCTGGAACAACGTCACCCGGCTGATCCTCGGTGAGCCTCTGGGCGCGGACGAGGCGGCGGACGTGCCCGCGGATGAGGTCGAGGTGATCTCGGCCCAGGTGGACGACATGCCCGGCGAGGCGCTCCCGGCGCTGATCAACGCCTTGCTCGCCGCCGGGGCCGCCGACGCCTTCGCCGCGCCGGTGGTGATGAAGAAGGGGCGCCTGGGCCAGCTCATCACGGCGATCTGCGCGCCCGAGCGCGCCGGGGCCGTGGGCGACGCCTTGCTGCGCCACTCCACGAGCTTCGGCCTGCGCCGTCACCGCGCCCAGCGTGAGGTGCTCGACCGCCGCCACGTCAGCGTCTCGACGCCCTTCGGGGCGGTGCGGGTGAAGCTCGGCGCCCGCGGTGGGGAGCTTCTCCAGGCCAAGCCCGAGCACGAGGACTGCGCCCGGCTCGCCCTGGCCGCCGGGGTGCCTCTGGCGCGGGTCGCCGAGGCCGCGCTGCGCGCTTTGCCTGCGGAGGAGCGCCCATGAGCCTCATCGCCACGCCCCACCGCGACCTAGGCGGGATGTTGGAGCAGCTCGGCTTCACCGTGCTAGAGACGAACGACCCCGCCGACGCCGCCGCCCGGGCGGATCTGGTCGTCGTGCCTTGGGTGAACCGCCCGCTCTCGGGCCTGGAGTGGTGCCGCCGGGTGCGTGAGCAGCAGCCCGAGCTGCCGATGCTCGTGGTCACCCGCAGCGACGCCGAGGCCAGCGCCGCGCTGGAGGCCGGGGCCACGGACGTGCTCCGCCTGCCGCTTCACGACGCCGTCACCCGCGCCCGCTGCCGGGCCCTGCTCACGAAGATGAACGAACGCGCCGCGCGCCCTCGCGCCGCCTTCGCCGCCCGGGTGCTCGACGCGTGTCCTGACGCGATCATCACAACTGACGCCACGGGGCTCATCCTCACCTTCAACCGCGCCGCCGAGCTGCTCACCGGTCACCTCGCTGAGGAGATCGTCGGCAACTTAGACCTCGGCGTGCTCTTCGACAGCCCGTCCGAGGCCGCCCGCCTCGATCTCAGCCTACGCGCCGCCACAGACCACGTCCTGCTCAACCAGCCCGTGCGTTTACGCACCGCCGAGGGCGAGCGGGTGCCGACCATGGTGAGCTTGGCCGCCCTGTTTGGCCCGGGTGGCGCCCGGGACGGGCTCGTCGGCGTGTACCGCGATGATCGTGACAACGACGCCTTGGGCGAGCGCCTGGCCACGGCCACCGCCCAGCTCGTGCAGGCCGAGCGCCGAGGCAGCCGCCTGATGACCGTCGGCGCGGCGGCCTGGGAGCTGAACCAGCCGCTCACCTCAGCGATGGGGCTCTTGGAGCTGCTCATGCTCCGCCCCGAGCTGAGCGCCGACTCCCACGAGCGCCTGGAGCGGGCGTACAATCAGCTAGAGCGCCTCGCCGAGGGCGTGCGCCGTGTCGCCGCCTTGACCGAGGCCCCGGCCAGCCCGGACGCGCCCCTGACCTGAACCCCTGGACTGCAGAGAGGCCCGATGTTCCCCACCCTGCTCATCCCCCTCGCCTTAGACGTCCGTGACGCGGAGCTGCTCGCCGCGGCGGTCACCCTCGTGGGCACCGCCGGGGTCAAGAACGTCCACCTCGTCTACGTTCACGCCATGGACGTCGTCGGGAACCCGCTCTTGGGCGGCATCCCTGTGGAGACCTTCACCCCCGCCGCGCCCGAGGGCCTCGCGGGCCTGGCCGATGAGCTGCGCGAGCGCCTCACCGCCGCCGGGCGCAGCGACGTGTCCGTCCACCGGCACCACATGGCGGGCCGCCCCCATGAGCGCATCACCGCCTTGGCGGGGGAGATCGACGCCGATCTCCTCGTGTTCGGCCGCCTGCGCGCGGGCGACGGTCACGAGGCCTGGGGCGCCCACGCCCAGCTCCTCACCCGCTACGCCCACCGCTCGGTGCTCGTCGTGCCCCACGGCTCGACCTTGTCCTTGGGCGACGTGCGCGTCGGCATCGACTTCTCCCCCCGGTCGCTGGAGGCGTGTAAGGCCGCCTGCCAGCTCGGCCAAGAGGTGAAGGCGATCTACTCCATGAACCCTGACGAGGGCATGACCCACTCCGGCATCACCGTCGAGGAGTTCTTGGGGCGCCTGCGGGCCAACGCCACCCAGCAGTTCCACGACGAGGTGCTCACCGAGCTGGCCCCCGGCGCGGCGACGCCGACCTTGGTGTTGTTGGAGACCGACAACATCGTCGACACCCTGCTCGGCGCGCTTCACGGCGCGGGCCTGGCCGTGGTGGCCTCTCGGGGCATGACGGCGATGGCCTCGATGCTGCTCGGCTCCACCGCGCAAGAGATCGCCGGGCGCGCGGATGCCCCAGTGCTGATCCTGCGCACCAAAGGCGAAGACATGGGACTCTTCGCGAGCTTGTTGAGCCGCTAGGGCCCAGGTGAACATCGGTCGTGCGTCTCTGCACCCAGAGCGCACACGCCGCGCCGCTTGGTGACGGCCCCGCCCAAGGTGGACCTCTGTGACCGCGCCCCGCGCCCTGCTCCTCACCCTGCTGCTGGCCCCCACCCTCGCCTTCGCCGCCCGGGTGGGCCTGACCACGGCGAGCTGCCCCTTGGACGGCGCAGAGGTCTCGGTCTACGAGCGCCTCTCGACGAACACCCACGGCGGCTGGGACTCCGACCTCGCCGCCTATGACAGCGAGAGCCAGTGGCGCAGCTTCGCGCTCTCCGCCTGCCCCAAAGACGGCCTGATCCTGCCCGGATCCAACTTCGGGCGACCGGCGAGCGCCGCCCAGCGCGCGGCCTTGGAGGCGGCGCTCAAGTCCCAGCGCGCGGCGAAGGCCCCCTCCACGACCGCCTGGGAGCGCTACGCCCGCGCCGCCGAGCTTCGCCGGGCCATGGGAGACGACGGCTTGGAGGTCGCCCAGCTCTATCTGGAGGGGAGCTGGACCGCCCGGGACGAGGCCGTCGGCGTGTACCTGGGCCTGGAGGGCCCCATCGAGGCCGAGCAGATCCTCGCGTATGGGGACGCGGAGCTGCTCAAGCCCGAGGGCCAGAAGCTCGCGCGCACCTTGCTCTACAACCTCGCCCGAGTGGCCCACCGAGGCGGGTTCCTCAAGGCCCGCGACGGCTACCTCAGCCGCTACGAGGCTCTGCCTGAGCTCACGAGCGCCGAGCGCGAGAAGTCCAAACGCCTAAAGACCTTGGCCACCGGCCCCGAGGCCGCCATGCAGCGCCTCGCGCTGGTGGAGCTGGCGCGTTTCCTCAAGGCTTCCGGCGCGCCAGCGGAGCGTGTCGCCCGGGCGCGATACCTCCAGGCCGACCTGCACCGCCGACTGGGGGACGAGGACGCGGCCATCCAGGGCTACGCGCAGGTGGCGCTCGATGAAGAGGCGCCGGAGCAGCTCCGTGAGCTGGCCGCGTTCTTGGGCACCCGCACGGGGCTCTGAGCGTGAGGGTTAGAGGCGGGGGAGCTTGCCGCGGGCGGTGTGCCAGAGGGCGAGGATCTCGACCGGAGGGGTCTACGCGGTAGTAGACGTGGTGGCGGGTCCGCTGGCTGCTCAAAACGCCCTCGGAGGGTGCTTATTTAAAGAGCGCCCACATCTGAGCGAGGGCCTCGTTCGCGTCTATGCCCTCGCCACGCTCGAGCTGCTGATTCGACTCTTCGATCATGGCCTCTAGCTCCAGTAGCCCCTCATCTTTAAGGCCGAGACGAGGAGTTCGAACCAACCGAAGGCGCGCCATCACGTCGTCGGCGGTGGACCACTCTCCACGCGCGATCTGTGAGATCGACTCTTCAATCACGGCCTCAAGTCGATTCAACTCCTCTTCATCGAGATCAATCTCCTCCTCATCCAGCTCATCCCCCTCATCATCAAGGCCGAGATGAAGCGGCGGGCGATCCGAAGGAGGAGCAGGATCCTCATCCAAGACGAGGCGGCCGTTCTGGAGATGCGCGGAGAGCTTGGTCATACATAAAGCATAGCCCAACTCTCCGCCGCGCGTCTACACGCCCCTCACATCCCGCGCTCCTTGACCTCGCCGTCTTTGCCCTCGGTGAGCTCAACGATGCGGCGCTCGGCCGCGTCGAGGCGCTCGTGGCAGGCCCGGGTCAGCTCGATGCCCTCCTCAAAGAGGCGCAGGGCGTCCTCTAAGGGTTGGTCACCGGACTCAAGCTTGCGGACGCGATCCTCCAGCTCGGTGAGGATCTGCTCAAAGGTGCGCTCGGTCTCAGGCATGGCTCAGCTCAGGGGGCGAATGCGCTCCACCTGGAGGAGCTTCCAGGTGAGGCGCTGTTGGTTTGCGACGTTGATCGCCACGAACACCTGCTCGCCTTGGGCGTTCAGCGCGAGGCGCTCGGGGGCGACGGTGAAGTTGTTGCGGGCGCCGTCTTTGCCGACGTAGAGGATCTCCAGCTTCTGCCGGAGCGCCACGGCGCGCTCGAGGATGGCCTTCGCCTCGCGGGGGGTGACCCGCGGAGGAGGGGGCGGCTCCTTGACCTTCTTCTTGGTGGACTTGCTCGCGCCGCTGCCGGGGACGGGGTGAAGGTCCTCGGGCTGGGTGTCGGCGGTCTGCGCCCGCGCCAAGGGGTCGTCCGCGCCCTCGCGGGCCTCGGCCAGCAGGCCCAGCAGGCGGTCGCGGGCGCCGCTCTGCTCGGTGTCGCCGGGATAACGGGTGATGTCTTTCGACGCCGAGAAGCCCGCCTCGCCCAAGATCGCCATGAGCTCAGGCAGCCGCGTGCGGTCCACAGCGTAGAGCCCCGGCGCGAACCGATGCAACAGCCACGGCTTGAGCTCGCGGCTGGTCTCGACGCGCTTGATCCAGCCTTTGTGGACGGTGAGCAGCATACAGTCATGCAGCTCGACGTCGCCGTGGCCGCCCATCCAGCCGCGCAGGGTCTGCTCGACGTTCTCGGGCAGGCCGATCTGGCTGTTCTCCCGCAAGAAGTCGAGCACGTCCTCCCGCCGCCAGCCGCGCTCTAAGCCCTGCTCGACGGTGACTTCGGTGATCTTGTAGGTGTTCGCGCGGTCGCAGCCGGTCAGCTCGGCGATGGAGCCGATGTTGAACAGGATCTGCGGGCTCAGACCGGCCGGCGCCATCACCTCAAAGGAGGGCGTCAGGTAGAAGCGGGAGAAGCCGTCTTGTTCGGGCGGGTCGAGGAGCGCTGTGGCCCGAGGGGTGAGGCGGTAGAACTTCTCTTGGCCCCACTCGCCGAGCTCCAGCATCCCGCAGTGGACCAGCGGCGCGAAGGACCAGCTCTCGCGCTCGTTCGTGCGGGTCGCGGCCAGCTCACCGCGCTGGAAACGACGGCGCCAGTCTTCGCCGCGGGTCCAGCGGCGATAGAGCGCCTGGAGGTGCTGCTCGGCGATCCAGGCCCCGCGGCCCGAGCGCACGGCCCACAGCACCCACTCGGCGTAGGGGAAGCGCTTCTCCAAGGAGCGCAGCACAAGATCGCGCTGGTCTTGGTCGTCGAGGTTCAGGAACTCCTCGACGACGTCTTGGTTCACCGAGAGGCGGTCCCCGCGCAGCTCGACGAGGCCATGGGCCATCAAGAAGTCGATGTGGAAGTGGAACAGCTCGCTCCCCGGCTCCCAGAGCTGGGCGAAGAAGCGGTCCATCTCTTCTTGGTGAACCTTAAATATCTCCTGCTGCTGGGTGAGCCGCGGCGGACGCTGGGCGATGTAGGTGGCCAACGTCGTGATCGAGAAGTCCAGCGGCGGGCAGAAGGGGCGGGCGTCGCGCACCTTCACGTCGTCGTGCTGGAAGGTCGAGAGCATCAGCTCGGCCTCGATGTGCTCGACGAGGTGCTCGATGAGCGGATCGGGGACGAGGTAGAAGAACTGCTCGTCGTCGGCTTCAGAGGCGCAGACGAGGCCACGCTCGGCCAAGCCCACGAGCAGCCGCGCCCAGTCGCGCTCATGGCCGCCCAGCGTGTTCATCAGCTCGCGGTGGAACTCGTCGCTATGCGCCACGCCGCCGCACTGAATCAGCAGGGCCAGGGCGTTGCGCTCACGCTCATGCATCGCCTTGACGATGCCGCCGAGGCGTTTGCCCTGGCTGATCGCCCGAACGGCGAGCTGCACCATCCGCGCTTGGTCTGCCACGCGGCCCGGCTGACCGCCGATGGCCTTGTACAGGTTGGCGAGGAGCGCCTTGGGCATCCGGTTGAAGTAGTCCTCGAGCTCCTCAAGCTCGGTGTGCGTCATCCGACGCCGACGGCTGAGGCCCGAGACCGGCGCGGCGCGACGCTTCCGCTTGCGGCGCTTCCGGAGGTTGCGGGTGCTGTTCAGCGTCGAGACGCCCGCCACGCCGGCGTCGTCGCCAGGCTCGCCACGCTCGCGGCGCTCGCCGCGGTCTCCACGCTCACCGCGCTCGCCACGATCTCCGCCACGACGGCGACCGCCACGACCGCTGCGCTCCGAGCGCTCTCCACCACCGCCGCCGCCCCCTTCAGGGCTCGCCGCCGCCGCCGGACCGCCGCCGCCGCCCTCGCGGGCGCCACGACGCGGCTCTTCAGCGCCGCCCTCGGCCTTGCTGCGACGCCGACGCCGACGGCGCCGCTTGCTCTTGCTGCTGTCATTTCCGGCGGTGTCGCTGGACATGCTGCCTACCTCGGGGGGTGTAAAGACGGGGGTGCGGCAGAGGCGACGAGGATCACGTCGCGGCCTGCTCTTGGATGAAGTAGCGGTAGCCCTGCTCGGTCAAGAAGAGCTGGCGTTTCATGGCGAACTCCTGCTCCTTCGTGTCCCGGGTGACCACGGTGTAGAAGAAGGCGCCGTCGCTCTTGGCGCTGGGCCGCAAGATTCGCCCGAGGCGCTGGGCCTCCTCTTGGCGTGAGCCGAAGGTGCCCGAGACCTGAATCGCGACGTTGGCGTCGGGCAGGTCGATGGAGAAGTTCGCGACCTTACTCACGATCAACAGCTTGATCTGGCCCTTGCGGAACTTGTCGAACAGCTCCTCCCGGCGAGCGTGGGGGGTCTTGCCGGTGATGAGCGGGGCGCGGAAGGTCGCCGCGATGTCCTCAAGCTGGTCGATGTAGGTGCCGATCACCAGGACGTTGTCGTCTTTGTGTTTGTCGATGAGCCGCCGCATCACCGTCATCTTCGCGGGGTTCACCGAGGCGATCTTAAACTTCCCGGCCTCGTCGCTGCGCTCATAGCGGTCGAGGAGCCCGTGCGCGAAGGGCACCCGGACCTCGTAACATTTGGCTTCAGCGATGAAGCCTTGCTTCTCCAAGAGCTGCCACGGCAGATCATACCGCTTGGGGCCCACCAGGGAGAACACGTCCCCTTCGCGGCCGTCCTCACGCACCAAGGTGGCCGTGAGGCCCATGCGGCGGCGGCCTTGTAAGTCGGCCGTGGCGCCGAAGACCGGCGCGGGCAGCAGGTGGACCTCGTCGTAGATGATGAGACCCCAGTCGCGGTCCGAGAACAGGTGCAGGTGCTCAAACTCGTCGCCCTTGTTCCGCCGCCAGGTGAGGATCTGGTAGGTGGCGACGGTGACCGGGCGGATCTCTTTGCGCTCGCCCATGTACGCGCCGACCTGGTCGGGCGTGAGGTGGGTCTTGTCGAGGATCTCGCGCACCCACTGGTCCACCGCCGCGGCGTTCGTGGCGAGGATGAGGGTGTGGGTGTTCACGAGGCTCATCGTCTTGAGCGCGACGATGGTCTTGCCCGCGCCGCAGGGCAGCACGACGACGCCGTGGCCGCCCGCGGGTTTTCCGTCCATGAACCAGCGCTTCGCGGCCTCGGTCTGGTAGTCGCGGACGATGAACGGCTTCTGGGCGAGCTTGGTCGTCTGCCGGAGCTTGATCTCTAGGTGTGCGCCCGGCGAGAAGCCCGCCAGGTCCTCAATGGGCCAGCCCGAGGTCAACATCCGCTGCTTAAACAGCCCACGGTGCCCCGCCTGGATGCCCCACCAGCGCCGACCATCGGCCACCATCATCTCTTTGGCCGCGGGCAGGGCCGAGACCACCTTGGCGATGTAGGCCGTGGCGAACTCTAAGCGCAGCAGGTCTTTGCGGTCGGGGTGTGGGATCAGCTTGACGAGGCCGTAACGCTCCATCGTCTCGTGGATGGAGTCCAGCACGTTCTTGGGGATGTCGAACTTGGAGAGATCCTTGAGGCCCTTCACCAGCTCGGTCTGGGAGACACCGGCGGCCGCCGCGTTCCACAGCGACAGCGGCGAGATGCGGTAGGTGTGCAGATGCTCCGGGCTCTGCTCCAGCTCCGCGAAACGTGACAAGAAGTCACGCGCCTCAGCGTGTCGTCGGTGGGAGGTCTCGACGAGGACTTTTCCGTCGCCCTGCACAATGACAGGGTTCTCGGGCCTCACGTTCATCTTGGGACGCCCATCCTCCGACGGGGGGCAAGCCTCGACGGCGAGCCGCCCCACGCCGAGCGCAGGGAGGTTGCAGCAGAATTAGCGCCAAGGGCGGAAAACATCCGCGCGGCACATCCAGCGTGAAGGGACAGACCTCCCACGCCGGGGACCGTCAACACGACGGGCCGTGACGTCTTGGGAGGGGCCGTGAAGAGGGGCCACGAAGGCGGCCTTGGGACAAAGTCCTCGGACAAGCCGAGCGCCGCCGCGACCCTTCTCTGCCGCTACTTTAGGGCTGACATGATCCCCTGTCAAGGAAGACCGCGTGGAAAGTGCATGTCCACGCGGATCTGTCTTTGGATTGCCCCCCCGAAGGCGCCGTCGCTCAGCCCTCTAAGAAGGGATAACGCCAGCTCCGGGGAGGCGCGAAGGTCTCCTTGATGGCCCGGGGGCTCACCCAGCGCTGGAGGTTGAGCACCGAGCCGGCCTTGTCGTTCGTGCCTGAGGCCCGGGCGCCGCCGAAGGGCTGCTGACCGACGACGGCGCCCGTGGGCTTGTCGTTGATGTAGAAGTTGCCCGCGGCGTTGCGCAGGCGGCCAAGCGCGAGGTTCACCGCGCCCCGGTCTTGGGAGAAGACCGCGCCGGTCAAGGCGTAGGGGCCCGTGGAGTCCACCAAGGTGAGGGTGTCCTCAAAGCGGCGCTCGTCGTAGACATAGGCCGTGAGCACGGGCCCGAAGATCTCTTCAGTCATCAGGCGGTGGCCCGGGTCGTCCACCTGGACGAGGGTGGGCTCGATGAACCAGCCCTTCGTGCCGTCGTTGCCGCCGCCGCCGATCACCTGGCCCGTGGCCTTGCCCAAGGCTTGGTACTCGCTGATCTTGGCGAAGGAGCGGCGGTCGATGACGGCGCCGAAGAAGTTGCCGAAGTCGCGCACGTCGCCCATCTTCGCCTCGGCCATCATGCCCACGACCCGCTCGGAGACGGCGGGCCAGAGGTTCGACGGGATGTAGGCCCGGGACGCGGCGCTGCACTTCTGGCCCTGGTACTCAAACGCCCCGCGGAACATCGCCACGGCGAGGGCCTGGGCGTCGGCGCTGGGGTGGGCGAGGATGAAGTCTTT
>Ga0066604_10000439_pt1 | contig 26778 bp, 22 predicted proteins | sample Higcelwee11metaG_FD_59501 | JGI IMG/M metagenome (GOLD analysis project Ga0066604, IMG submission 59501) | Freshwater pond sediment microbial communities from the University of Edinburgh, under environmental carbon perturbations - High... | ecosystem: Environmental > Aquatic > Freshwater > Pond... | reverse complement strand
CCGGGCGGTCTCACACGCCCTTCGCCACGAGCCGTGGGTCTACGAGCTTGAGCTTGACGCCGAAGGCTGGGCCTCGCTGGACCAGCTCCTCTCGGCGCTGCGACAGAAGGGTGGCGAATGGCGCCAGCTTCGACGGGAGCACGTCGAGGAGATGATCTCGGCCTCCGAGAAGACGCGGCATGAGGTTCGTGGTGATCAAATCCGGGCGCTGTACGGGCACTCTCTGCCTGGTCGCCTCCAGCGTGAGCGGCACGCGCCGCCACCGGAGCTGTTCCACGGCACGGCCCCCGACACCGCCGAGATCATCCTCGGCGAAGGGCTGCTCCCCATGGGCCGGCAGTACGTCCACCTCTCCGTAGATCGTGAGACCGCGATGTCTGTGGGACAGCGCAAAGACCGGGCGCCGGTCTTGCTGAGGGTAGCCGCCGAGGAGGCCCATCGGCAAGGAGCGGCCTTCTACCGTGGCAACGACCGGGTCTGGCTGGTGGATGAGGTGCCTGCGCGGTTCATCGAGCGGGTGAGCGGCGAGACCTGACGTGCGCTGCCACCGTCAACCGGCATCAAGGGCGTAACTCCAACAAGAGTCACGCCCTCCGCGCCCCTACGGCGCCGCCACGCTCACGTTGAGCCCCCCCTCCACCTCATCGCAGAACGGCGAGGTGTCGGGATCCGCCGCCTCCAAGCACGCGCAGGTCACATCCCCAATACACACCTCGGGCAAGGGCTCGCAGGTGGGCGGGTCTTCGCCGTCGGTGTCGGGCTGGCCGCCGGTGAAGGAGTAGCAGTACTCGGTGTTGCCGTCGCAGGTCAGCTCGCCGCAGGCCAGGGGGCTGGGGGTGGTGGTGTCGTCGGTGTCGTCGGTCTCCTTCTCGCCGCAGGCGGCGGTGAGCAGGGCGAAGAGCAGGGGCAGGGACAGGGATCGGTTCATAGCGCCTCCACCCCCACCATAGCCGCCTCCGAGGCGGGCTCTGCTGGATTCGCGCTGTCGCGGATCACACAACGGCGAGGCCAACCCGGCGGCCCTCCGGCGCGAGATTCATTGATCAGTTCACACAACCGCGGTCTCAGGCCATTGAGCGGTGTATGGAGGTTGGTGATGAGCGTTGAGAACGGCTGGCAGACCCTCGCTGGAGAACGCTGGATGACGCTGAACGAAGCGCTAAAACAGGCCGAGAGCTACGATCAGGGCGCGCTCGCGCTGCTCAAGACCCTCATCACCACCGTCGAGACCTGCATCAGCGAGGCCACCCAAGGGCCCCTGGGCACCGCCAAACCTCTGCGTGCCCTGGCCCAGTTCGGCGAAGGCATGGACGCCCGCGGCGTGCTGCTCTACGAGCCCCACCAGCGGCCCAACGGCGAGTCCTTGGCGAACCTCAGCACCTCGGGCACCACCCGGGCCTTGGTGCAGCGCCACGGCCTGCCCGTGCTCGTGGACACCACCGCCGGGCACATGGAGTTTGTCGGCGGCCCAGGGGAGCGGGTGAACCTTCGGGTCACCGGTGAGCTGCCCACCCTGTCCCGGATGATGTTGCAGGGGCGCGAGGCCTCCCATGTGCTCGCGTTCCCCATTCGGGACGCCCGACGGCAGGTGCTCGGGGTGATCACCGTCGAGCTGCGCTGCCCCCAAGGGGTCTCCGCCTCTGCCGAGCCCCTCGGCGTCTGGGCGCGGCGGCTGCAGCAGCTCATCGACGAGGCCGCGCCCCAGCTCCTCAGCCTGCGGGTGGTGACCGACCCCAGCCTAGACAAGAGCGTCGATCTGCCCGTGCTCGGCGTCACCATGCGCGGCGTGGTGAACCGCCTGTTGAGCTTCGCCCGCTACAAGGAGCCGGTGCTCATCACCGGGCCCTCTGGCGTCGGCAAGACAACCCTGGCGCTCTGGGCCCACGAACGATCCCCACGCTCCTCTCAGCCCTTTGAGGCCCTCTCGCTGTTGGCCGTGCCCGATGAGCTCCTCGACTCGACCCTGCTCGGCCACGTCAAGGGCGCGTTCACCGGCGCCGACCGCGACCGCGACGGGGCCTTCGCCCGGGCCCAGGGCGGCACCTTGTTCATCGACGACATCGACGCGCTCTCGCCCCGCGCCCAGACCGTGCTGCTGGGGGTGCTGGAGCGCCAGAGCTTCCGCCGCCTGGGCGAAGATCAGCGCCGTGAGCAGGCCCTCGACGTACGGTTCCTCTTCGGCTCCCACGTCGATCTCTGGGCCTTGGTCGAGAAGGGCAGGTTCCGCGCCGATCTCCTCCAGCGCATCAGCGGCCTCACCGTCGCCGTGCCCAGCCTGGGCCAGCGCCAAGAGGAGCTGCCCGGCTGGGTGGGGTACATGGCGCGGCGTTTCGCCAGCCAGAACGGCCTCGCCCCCACCACCGTCAACGACGCCGCCATCGCCAAGCTCGCCGCCGTGGACTGGCCGGGCAACCTCCGTCAGCTCGACCAGACCGTGCGCCGGGCCTGCATTCGTGCCGAGGAGCGGTCCCCCAAAGGGGCTGAGCACATCGTCGTAGGCGCTGATGACGCCGCCTTCGCCATCGCTGAAGACAGCCGCCGTCGCCCCGCCGCGGCGCCGCCCTCCGGCGGGGGCGACTGGCTGAGCCTCGCCGAGCAGGCCGTCATGGCCTTCGTCGTCGAGGCCGATCGCCGGCGTCGCGCTGGCGAAGAGCCCCTCACCTTCGACGACGCGAAGCTCTTCCGAGAGGGCGTGGTGCTGGTGGCCGTGAGCCTCTTCGGGCGGTCCGAGGGCTTTCGGGCGCTTGGCGCGGAGATCATGGTTCAACAAGGCAACCACACCAAACGCCTCAACACGGCCCAGACCCTCTTGGACAAGCTGGGCGCTCGGCTGGGCGTCGTACTTTTTCACGGGGAGCGTAGTAAAAAACTACCCCCCAAGGTTCGGTGATCCGCTCAGATTGAAGCTCCTGGGGGATCTGGGAATCGGCACAGGTCTTGCCTTGTAGGTCGCGCCACTCACGGAGCGACCATGCCCACCACGCCCAGCCTCTCCCCTGTCTTCTCCGACTACGTTCGCGCCAAGCCCAAGCTCGAGCGCTACGTCCAGGCGAAGTTCCCGCGCCTCTGCCGCGGGCACGTCGAGGACGCCGTGAGCGCCGTGGGCCTCGCCTTGGTGATGAACCCCACGACCTTTCAGATGCTCCACAACCTCAAGGATCCCTCACGGCTGCTCGGCCTGTTCAAGCGGGTGGCCTGGCGCGCCGCCCGGGCGACGGTCCGCCGCCGCGCCTACAGCGCCGAGCGCGCGTTTGAGCACGAGGACGACGTGCACCTGGGCCTCGACGCCGCCCAACCGCTGACCCTCGCCCTGCGCAGCGACCTGGAGAAGATCGTGCGTGAGGCGGCCATGGAGACCAGCCCGCCCCAGACCGAGCGCCTCGCCGCGGCGGTGCTGGACCAGCTCTACGGCGGCGGCACCGACGGCGAGGTCGCCGAGCGTCACGGGGTGCGCCGGGAGTACGTCAACCGCGCCCGGCAGCAGGTCACCCGGCACTTCTTCAGCCCGCCGCCGTCGGGGTCTCGGCCCCTGACGAGCGCGACGCTCGCTTAGAACACCGTGTAGATGAACGGCAGCACGGGGCTGGCCTCGGCCCAGAGGATGAAGGCCACCATCGCCAACAAGACGACGACGATGGGGGTCATCCACCACGCCTTCTCGTGAACGATGAAGTCCATGAACTCGCGCATCAGGCCGCGCTGCTGCGGGAGCTGGCTGAGGGAGGGCTCGGGCGGTACAACGGGGCGCTCGTCAGAGCTCATGGGTCCTTCCTGGATGGAGCGAGAGGCCATCTCAGGATAGCACAAGGCCCTCCAACCAGAGGCGCGCCCGATGTCGATCACCCCCTACGAGGCCCTCGGCGGCGAAGAGGCCCTGCGGCACCTCGTCGAGCGTTTTTACGAGCACATGGACGAAGACGCCGAGGCGACGACGATCCGCAAGATGCACCCCGAGGATCTCGCCCGGGCCCAGCAGCGCCTGTTTGAGTTCTTGAGCGGCTGGCTCGGCGGCCCAAACCTGTACTGGGAGCGCCACGGCCACCCCCGCCTGAGGATGCGCCACCTGCCCTTCGCCATCGACGCCGCCGCCCGAGACGCCTGGATGGGCTGCATGCGCAAGGCCCTCGCCGAGACGGTGGCCGACGACACCCTGCGCGCCCAGCTCGACCACGCGCTCTACGGCGTGGCGAACCACATGCGAAACCAGAACGAGGCCGACGAGGGCTGAGCCCAGGCAGCGCCAGCCCGCTCAGGAGTTGAGGAGATCCTCGATGACCGCGCCGCGCTGTCCGCCGTCTAAGGTGGTCTTCGCCGCGTAGACCGGGTGGTCTACCAGGATGCGGGCGGGGTGGGTGAGGTCCAGAAACGCCGCGCGCTGCTCGGGGCTGAGGCGAAAGCGGAGGAACTGCACCGAGCTGAGCTTGCCGTCTTCACGCTCTCGGCCCTCCTCAAAACGCGCCGGGCACGGGCTCACGCCGGAGAGCTCAAGCCGGACGTGCTCGCTGAGGCCGCTGAGCCGCGTCAGCATCTCCCGGCGTTGGTCGGGGTCGGGGTACTCGATGAGTAAGGTGGCGCTCAGCTCGTCTGGGCCGGGCAGGAGCGGGTTGTAAGCGTCGAGCTCAAACTGCACGGCCTCGGGCTTCACGATGTTCTCGACCCGGCACATCTCCTGAACCTGCCAGCGCACGGTCTCGCGGTTCTCGAACAGCAGGGTGAGGTGGTCACCGAGCCGCACCCGGCGGTTGCCCTTCATGCGCATGTGCCCCGGCAGCATGGCCGGGCGCGCCTGGATGAATTGTTCACGGGACAGCAGCTCGTCGAGGGTCACCGGGCGCATAGGGGCTCCAGACCTTGAGGTGTCAGACCATGAGGCGTCCACCAGGGGCCGCGGCTGCGGGAGGGACACACGCCCCTCCCACACCCCGAGCATCAGCCGATGTCGTCGAGCGCCTTCTGGAAGCGGCCCGCGTGGCTCTTCTCGGCCTTGGCCAAGGTCTCGAACCAGTCGGCGATCTCTTCGAAGCCCTCTTCACGCGCCGTGGCGGCCATGTGGGGGTACATGTCGGTGTACTCGTGGGTCTCACCGGCCACGGCCGACCGAAGGTTCGACGCCGTGTCGCCGATGGGGAGGCCCGTCGCGGGGTCGCCGACGCGCCTGAGGTAGTCGAGGTGACCATGCGCGTGGCCCGTCTCGCCCTCAGCGGTGTCGCGGAACAGCCCGGCGACGTGGGGCTCACCCTCAACGTCGGCGACCTTGGCGAAGTAGAGGTAGCGGCGGTTGGCCTGGGACTCGCCAGCGAAGGCGTCCTTGAGGTTCTGGTGGGTCTTGCTGTTGAGCAGTGTGGCCATGGGTAGGGACTCTCCAGGGGATGTACAGACTATGAACGGTCTGTAAACACAGCGCACCGTTCAGATTCGTTCTAAACCCCAGACCCCAGCCCCGCAAGGGATCGGCGCTTCTTGAAAATCACTTTCAATCAGCTTGAAGCCCTGCGCCTCACCCGCCGAAGCTGTCGTCGTCGTCCAGCGCCTCGGCTTTGGCCTTCTTGTGGGGCTTGCCGGGCTTCATCGGGCGCACGCTGTTGGCCTGGGGCTTCTCTTCCCAGGTGGCGTGAACCTCCTTGCGGAAGGCCTCGAAGCGGCCCTCGAGGATGGACTGGCGCATCTCGTCCATAAACGCCGCGAAGAAGTGGATGTTGTGCAGGGTGGCCAAGGTGGCGCCGAGCACCTCACCGACGCGGAAGAGGTGGTGGATGTACGCCCGGGTGAAGGTGCGGCAGGTGTAGCAGCTGCACGACGTGTCGGGCGGGTACATGTCTTTGCGGAAGCGCGCGTCGGTGATGCGCATCCGGCCCTTCCGCGTGTAAAACATGCCGCTGCGCGCGTGGCGGGTCTGGATGACGCAGTCGAACATGTCGATGCCCCGGGCCACACCCTCCACCAGGTCGATGGGTTTGCCCACCCCCATGAGGTAGCGTGGGTGGTTCTGGGGCATGTGCGGCGTCGTCCAGTCGAGCACCTGGCACATCACGTCGTGGCCCTCGCCCACGGAGAGGCCGCCGATGGCGTAGCCGTCGAAGCCGATCTCTTGAATCTCTTCAGCGGAGCGTTTGCGGAGATCGGCCCAGAAGCCGCCCTGCACGATGCCGAACAGCGCCTGATCGGGGCGGGTGTGCGCGGCCTTGCTGCGCTGCTCCCAGCGGGTCGTGCGGGCGACGCTGGCCTCGGCGTAGGCGCGGTCGGTGCCATAGGCGAGGCACTCATCAAAGACCATGGCGATGTCGGCGCCCAAGGCCATCTGAATCGCCATCGAGCTCTCAGGCGACAAGAACGTGCGCTGGCCGTCCACCTCGTAGGTGAAGGTCACGCCTTGTTCATCGACCTTCTTCTTGTCGAGAGAGAAGACCTGAAAGCCGCCGGAGTCCGTGAGGATCGGCAGGTTCACGCCCATCATCTTGTGCAGGCCGCCGTGCTTGGCGACGAGCTCTTCGCCGGGGCGCTGGTGCAGGTGGTAGGTGTTCGCCAGGAGGATCTGCGTGCCTGTGGCGGGGATCAGCGACGGCGCCAGGGTGCGGATCGCGCCTTGGGTGCCGACGGGCATGTAGACGGGGGTGCGGATGCTGCCGCGCGCGGTGGTGAGCACGCCCGCGCGCGCCGCGCCGCTGCGCGCCTCAACTTTGAACGGGAGGGACATGGTCATGCGCGCCCCCGTAACGCGCTCAGGCGCCGAGGTCGTGGCCCCATCTTCTCGCGATTTGTACGACCGCGCTGCCCGTCGCGCGCTTTGCGTTAGAATGGAGCGGTCGAGGATTAGCCCCCCGGAGTACCGCTGTCTTATGGCGAACGCACCTCCCCCCCGCCCGCAGCCGTTCCCTACGGGCATGGAGCTGTCAAAGCATTACCGCGTCGAGGCCCTGGTGCGGCTCTCCGAAGGCCGGATGTACTACCTGGTCACCGACGACCGGCCCGACCAACCCACGCGCCGCTGCTGGGAGTGTGGCAGCGAGCAGAGCCCCCGCGCCGCCACGAGCTGCGTGAGCTGCAACGCCGAGTTCGAGGCCCGCACGCAGTTCTTGATGTCCGCGCGCTGGGATCCCGCCGGCTTCGAGCCCTACAAGAAGTTTTTCGAGCGCCGCCTCAGCCACCCCGGCGTGCTCCAGCCCGACGACGTCTTCGTTCACAAGAACGTGCTGTGCTCCGTCGTGCGTTACCGCAACGAGTCGTTGATGCTCGACGAGGCCGCGCCCCTGCCCGCCGGTCAGGTCGTCAACATGGCCCAGCGCTTCGCCGGCCTGCTCGCGTGGCTGCACCACAACGGCGTGTCTTTGGCCCGGCTCACCCGCGCCAACGTGCTCTTGCGCCGCGAAGAGGGCCGCCTGCTGCTCTACGATCCCGACATCGCCCACCTCTACGACGGCCCCGTGCCCGAGTCTGAGCGCGGCAACGAGCTGCGTGATCTGGGCGAGCTCCTCAAACGTTTCACCCCCGTCGAGTTCAACCCGCTCCGCGACTTCTTCGAGAAGGCTGAAGACGGCCGCTTCAAGAACCCCCTGGAGTTCGGTCGGCAGGTCGAGGGCTGGTTTGACCGCTCAGAGAACCTCAAGGCGCGCATCTCCTGCGCCGCCATGACCGACGTGGGCCTCGCGCGGGTGTTCAACGAGGACAACTGGTCTTGGGTGAGCCTCAGCGACGAGGCCCAGCTCTTTGTGGTCGCCGACGGCATGGGCGGTCACGAGAGCGGCGAGGTCGCCTCCCAGGTGGCCTCCACCACCATCGGCAAGGTGGCCCGCGAACGTTTCGCCAAGGGCGAACGGTTCACCCCCGAGCAGCTTGAGAACATCCTCGACGAGGCCTTCCAAGAGGCCAACAACACCGTCAAGGCCACGGCTGAAGAGCGCGGCAACGACATGGGCACCACCCTGGTCGCCTTGTTGATGCACGGCAACCTGGGGCTCCTGGCCAACGTCGGCGACTCCCGCGGCTACTTGCTGCGCGACGGCACGCTCCACCAGGTGAGCCGGGATCACTCCTTGGTCTCCAAGATGGTCGAGCAGGGGCGCATCACCGCTGAAGAGGCGCGCACCCACCCCCACTCGAACATCCTCCTGCGCACCGTAGGCACCGAGCGCAACGTCGAGATCGACATCTTCCGCCTGGAGCTTGAGTCGGGGGATCTCCTCTTCCTCAACTCCGATGGGCTCTGGGGTGAGGTCGAGGACGACGAGATCGAGACGATCCTCAACCAGTACGACGACCCCCGGGTCTGCGCCCGGGAGCTCATCCGCGCCGCGCACCACGGCGGCGGCAAAGACAACGTCACCTTGATGATCGTGGCGGTCCCCTGATGTTTTGTCGGCTCGGCTCAGCGCTGGTTGTCCTCCTAGCCCTCACCGCCTGTGGGGGCCCAGCGCCAGAGCCCGGCGCCGCTCCAGGCGCCGCAGCCGCAGCCGCCGCAGCCGCCCCGGCCATGAGCTTCCGCGCGGTCACCGTGCAGGGCCTCCAGGCCGATCTTGAGGCGGGCAAGGTGCCCTTGCTCCTCGACGTGCGCACCGATGAGGAGTACGCCGCGGGCCACGTCGCCCAGGCGCGGCACATCCCCCTCGACACCTTAGAGTCCCGCCTCGCTGAGCTTGAGGCCCACAGAGGCGCGGAGATCTACGTCATCTGCCAGTCCGGGCGCCGGTCCGAGCGCGCGAGCCAGCTCTTGCTCTCCAAAGGCTTCACCCCGGTGAACGTCGAGGGCGGCACCGGGGCTTGGGTAGGCGCCGGGATGCCCATCGTTGAGGGCGCCACGCCAAACACGCCCTGAGCTAGGCCCTCCCACGGGAGTCGACAAGATGTCTTGGTGTACGCTGACCCTCTCGGTCAAGGATGGAGCCCGCCCGCTTCACGCCGGAGACGAGCTAGAGGGTGAGGTAGAGGTTCGCCTCAGCCGCCCCGGTCGCTGTGACGGCCTGCGCGTCGAGCTGCGCTGCCACGCCATTGGCAAAGGCAACGACCACGAGGCGACGCTCACCGTCCTGCCCTTGTTCGCCGGGGAGTGGGCCCAGGCGGAGACGTTTCGTTACCCCTTCCGGCTGACCATCCCCCCAGCGCCGCCGCCGTTTAAGGGTGAGCTGATGACGGTGAGCCACGTCTTACGCGCCACCGCTGAGATCCCCTTGGCGATCGATCCCAAGGTGGATCACCCCCTCACCTTGGTGCCGAGCCCGGAGTGGCGCTCCAAGGCCGCCCAAAAACCTCCCGTCGTTGAGCAGTTCAGGGGTCTACTGGCCGGCTTGTTGGCGGTGTCGTTTATGCTCGCCTTCATCGGGCTGTACTTCAAGTCCCCGACGCAGGGGCTCCTGTTCTTGCCGCTGGGGGCCGTCTTTTTCATCCCGAGCGCGCGCAACACGATCTCGGCTTTGCGCATCTCGACGCCCACGGTGGCGGTCCCTCGGCGGATCCACCCCGGTCAGACGGTGCCGATGGTGATCGAGCTTGACCACTTCGGCGGGCCGCTCAAGGCCGTCTCCGCCACCCTGGTCTGCACCGAGCGTGTCGTCTCCGGGGGCGGAAACGACGCGAGCGTCTACGAGCGGATCCATTTCAACGAGACGGTGGCCCTCACCCCAAGCAACAAACAGACCTGTTTTGAGGGCTCTGCGGTGCTGCCGAACCTGCCGTTGTGGAGCTTCGAGGGTGGCTCTACCTCGGTTCGGTGGATGCTGCGTATACACTTGGAGTGCTCGGCGTGGCCAGACTGGCACATGTCTTGGCCGCTGAGCATGGACCCGGCCGAGGCGCCCGCGTTGGCGGGGTCGCCCCGGCCATGAGCCGCCCCTCGGTCACCCTGCAGAGAGGGAGTCAACACGATGTCCTGGTGTACGCTGACCCTCTCGGTACAGGACGGCGACCGCCCGCTGCGCGCCGGTGACGTGCTCGAGGGTGAGGTCACGATTCAGATCACCCGCGCCGGGCGCTGTGACGGCCTGCGGGTGGAGCTTCTGGTTCGGGCGCTGGGCAAAGGCAACACCAGCGAGCGGGCGCTGACGGTCGTGCCCCTCTTCGTCGGAGAGTGGGCCACCGGGACGCCGCTCCGTTACCCCTTCCAGCTGACCATCCCCCCAGCGCCGCCGCCGATGGAGGGTGAGCTGATGACGGTCAGCCACGTCCTGCGCGCCACCGCGGAGGTTCCTTGGGCGATCGATCCCACCGAGGAGCACCCGCTCACCCTCGTGCCCAGCCCGGACTGGCGATCGAAGGCCGCCACACAGCTCCCCGTCGCCGCCCACGTCAACGGCCGAAAGGTCGGCCCGATGTGGGTGCCAGGGGCGATCGTCTTCGTCTTGCTGGTCTTCACCTGCATGCCCTTGGCGCTGCTGATCCTGCCGCTGGCCTTGTTGATGTTTATCCCCAGCTCACGCAACACCATCTCGGCCTGGCGCACCCCGAAGGTGACGGTGACCGTGCCTCGGCGAGTTCACCCCGGCCAGGCGGTGCCAGCGGTGATCGAGCTTGAGCGCTTCATCGCGCCGCTCAAGGCGGTCTCCGCGAGCTTGATGTGTGTCGAGCGGGTCATCTCCGGCAGCGGCAAACACCAGCGCACCTACGAGCAGACCCTCTATGAGGAGAAGCTGGAGCTCAGCCCGAATGAAAAACGGACCCGCTTTGAGGGTCACGGCGTGCTGCCCGATCTGCCGATCTGGAGCTTTGAGGGTGGCTCTTACTCGGTGAACTGGATGCTGCTGGTGCGTTTGGAGTGCTCGGCGTGGCCGGACTGGATCATGGCGTGGCCGCTGAGCCTGGACCCGGCTGAGCCGCGGGCGTTGGTGGCGCCGCCCGCCGCGAAGATCGCCGAGCCGATCCCCGAGGAGATCCCCGAGCGCTCACCACACGCCACCCCACCGCTGGAGCCCATCGCCGAGCCCTACGCGCCGCCGCTGCCCCCGGCCCCCGTCGCCGCGCCCACGCCTGATGGAGACGAGGCCCAGCTCGCCACGCTCAGCCGCGCGCTCAAGGCCGCGAGCCCGCTCAACGACGAGCGCGCCGCCTTGCTCCACGGAGCCGCCGCGACGCCGCTCACCTTCACCCTACGCGCCGAGCGGGTCGAACGATCCTTCGGCTTGCACCTGCCAGAGGGTCATCGTGACGGCCGCACGGCGACGGGGGTGTTGGAGGACGGCACGCCCGTCTCGGTGAGCCTCCGCGACGCCGACACCGCCGCCGCGGAAGGCAAACCCCGGGGCACGCCGCTGAAGGTCGCGGCCACGGTCACCGGCTGGAACACGCTCTACGACCGCGTGGAGCTGGTCGGGGCGCTCGTTTAGGGCCTCACGCTGAGGCGGTTTGCGCCTGGGGTATCCTCTCACCGTGAAGCCCCTGCGCCCGCTCCTGCCGCTGCTCCTCGCCTTGGGCCTCGTCGCGCCTTTTGTCGATAAGCCGCCGCACATCGACGACCCCAACTTTCTGGTGCTCGCCCGGGGCGCGGCGCTAGACCCTTGGCGTCCGCACGACATCTTGATCAACTGGCAAGGCACCACAGAGCGGGCCTTTGATGTGCTCTCCAACCCGCCGGGCATCGCCTGGTGGTTGGCGCCGTGGGTAGACGCCCCGGTGCTGGTGCAGCATCTGGTGATGTGGCCTTGGCTGGTGCTTGTGGCTTGGGGGGCGGCGCGGCTCGGCGAGGCGCTCGTCGGCGAGGCTGAAGGCGCGGCGATGCTGCTCCTCACCTCGCCGATCTTGCTGCTCGCCGCCCAGGCCCTCACCCCGGATCTACCGCTCGCGGCCTGCGCGTTGGCCGGGCTCGGCGGCTTCTTGACGGCGGGGCGCGGCGCCTGGGCCTTCGCCCTGCTCGCGGGCTGCGCGGCCTTGTTCCGATACTCGGGGATCTGCCTCATCCCGCTGCTGCTCTTCGTGGGCTGGCAGCGGGGTCGCCTGATCTCGGCGCTGCCGGTGATCTTGCCCACCCTGGGCCTCGCGCTCCACGACCAGCACGCGTACGGCGCCTGGCACCTCATGGCGATGACCGGCTTTCAGTCGGTCTCCGACACCCCTCGGGAGCTCCTGCGGAAAGGTGTGGCCGCCGTGGCGACCTTGGGCGGGGCGGCGCTGTTGCCCCTGGCCTTGGCCCACCGCCGGGGCTGGATCGGGGCGGCGTTGGGGCTTGTGCTGGGCGGGGTCGGCGTCACGCTCTCATCGCAGACCGGCGTGGCGGCGGCGGCGACGCTGCTCACCTGCGCCGCCGGGGGCGCGGGCCTCGCCAGCTTACGCCTGAGCACCCCCGCCGACCGCTTGTTGTGGTGCTGGGGGGTGGGCGGCCTGCTGTTCTTGTTGACCCTTCGGTTCGCGGCGGCGCGGTACTGGCTGGCGTTCTGGGCGGGCCCGGCCTTGGCCACCTTACGCCTGCGCCCGCCGAAGGGTGCTGTGGCCTTGGCCTGCGGGCTCCAGGCGATCTTGGCCTTGGGCCTCTCCATCGACGATCGGGCCATGGCCCGGGCCTGGGCGGACGCCGGAGATCGAGTGGCGACCTTGGGTGTGGGGCAGCTCTCCGGCCACTGGGGCTGGCAGCACACCTTAGAGTCACACGGCTGGCGATCGTTGGAGGAGGACGCCCGCCCCGAGGGCCTCTACGCCGTCGCCGAGGCCCCGTGGCCCCAAGAGCCCGACCCCACCGCCTGCCTCACCCCCATCCTGCGGCTCACCCTGCGCGACACGTTCTGGGGGCCGCGGGTGCACAGCGCCGCCGGGGGCGGGAACCTGCACGCCTACCTCGTCGCCGGGAAACCTCCCATCGAGACCTACGCCCCCTGGACCCTCCATGATGAGCCCTACGACGTCGTCACCGTGTACACCCCCTGCGAGGCGCGCTGATGATCCGTGACGCCCTCCGATCGTTGGGCCGCCGGGCGCTCGCCCGGGTGGAGCACCAGCCGCCCCCTGAAGGCCCCGCCGACCACTTCAGCTCCGCGCCGCCCCGCCCCATCGTCCCCGGCGAGGCCCTGACCGTCGTGAGCTGGAACCTCCAGTTCGCCGCGGGCACCCGGCACCACTTCTTCTACGACGGCGGCCAGGCGGTGTTTGTGCCCCCCGACGAGGTGCGCGCCGTGCTCCAGGCCCAAGGCGAGGCGCTGCGCGTGATCGCGCCCGAACTCGCGCTCCTCCAAGAGGTCGATCGGGGCGCCGACCGCACCGGTCGCCTCGACCAGCTCCCGCCCTTGGCGAAGGCGATGGGCGCCACGGGCACAGCGAGCGCCGTCATTCACCGCGCGCCCTACGTCCCGACCCCCAGCCACCGCCCCATGGGCCGGGTGGAGCTGCACCAGGCGACCTGCTCCACCCGGGGCCTCGCGCGGGCGGGCCGCACGGCCTTGCCCTTGATGCGGGAGGCCCGCTGGCGGCAGGTGTTCAACCTCAAGCGCGCGCTCCTCTGGGCGGAGATGCCCATTGAGGGTCACAAACACCCGCTCTGGGTGGGCAACGTACACCTCTCGGCCTTCTCCCGCGGCGACGGCACCCTCCAAGCCCAGGTGCAGCGCCTCTGCGAGCAGCTCCAGACCTTCCCGCCCGAGCAGCCGTGGATCCTCGCCGGAGACTTCAACCTCTTGCCCGTCGGCGACGACCCAAGCCGCCTCGGCGCCCACGCCGCCGAGTACACCGACGACCCCAACCCCCTCGCCGCGCTCACCAAGCTCGCCCAAGAGGCCTTCGCCGCGCCCTTGGCCGCGGAGGCCCGCACCTACATCCCCCACGGCGGCGCCGCCGACCGCAAGATCGACCACGTCTTCACCGGCGGTCCCGTGGAGGTGCTCAGCGCCGAGGTGGAGCGGCGATTCGACGCGCTCTCAGACCACCGGCCGCTGGTGGTGCGGGTGCGCGTTCACTAAACATGTTCATTGAACGCGTTCAATCCACACTCGGCGCATTCGGCGCCGGGTTCTGCGGCGGCACCTTGCCCCTCGGGCCGATCGGCGGGCGGCGCACCCCGGCGGGTTTGAGGTCGGGGCTGGCGTCATCCCCGGCCTCAGCGGCCTTCTTGGGGCCGGGCGCCGTGCGGGTGGTCGCGGCTTTGGGCGGCGGATCTTTCACCTTGCCGCTGATGTCGAGGCGTCTGTCGCGGGCCTCTTCAGCCTTCTTGCGGGTCCAGGAGAGCCGGGGGTCGAGCATGAGGGCGGCGCGGTAGGCGGCGTAGGCGCCCTCCCAGTCGTCTTTGGCGGCGGCGGCGTCCCCCTCGGCGTCTTTGGTGGCGGCCAGGGCCCGGGCGGCGGTGACCACGGCGTCGAGGTTGTGGTCGTAGCCGCGGGCCTCGACCAACCACCGCACCTGCTCGTCTTGGGTGGGGGCCTCAGCGGCGCGGGCGGCGTAACACCCGGCGATGGCCGTCTTCACCTCGGGGCGGTAGTCGTCGTGCCAGCGGGTGTTCTTGGCGACGTGATGCTCGGCCTGCTTCCAGGCTCCCCAGGCCAGCTCACACTCGCCGACCTCGGCGAAGGTGAAGGCCTGGAGGCGATCCTCATCGGCCAAGGTCGTGGCCTCGTCGCGGGAGACGATCACCACGGCGGCGTCAAAGAACAGCTCGCCGCGCATGTACCGGGGCGCGGGCTCGGCAGGAGCCTCGGCGGCGGGCGCTCCTTCGACGGGGGCCTCCGGCGCGGGGGCCTGGGGCAGGTTGACGGACAAGACCTCACCAGACTTCTCGTCCAGCAGCACGAAGCCGAGGTCATAGGTGCCTTGGGGCAGGCTCTTGGGCAGGTCCAGGTCAAAGGTGCCCCGGACGTGCTCGTCGTTCTTCCAGTCGGTGACCCTGTACCAGTCATAGCCCGGGGGCACGGCGAAGGCGTGCTGGTGACCGGCGCCGTCATCGAGCACGGCGATCACCCGCACCCCCGCCTTGCGAAACCCGGCCTTGAGCCACACGTCCACGACCACCCGGCCCTCTTCAGGCACCTCGGGGGAGAGGATGTCCCAGCCCTCCATGGTGACGCCACCCTTAAACATCGCCCGGCGACCCTCGGGGCCCTCGTAGGAGGGGCGCACGAAGATGTCTTTGCGGATGTGGTTGCCGATGTGGAACTGCTTGCGGCCCGAGGGGTAGCCGGGGATCTCGATGTAGTCGCGTTTCCACTCAGGGTGGGTCGTGATCTTCACCTTGCTCGCCCAGCCGCCGTGCATGTGCGCGAAGTGCGGGCGCTCCTCTAAGAACAGGTACTCGCGGATAAACGCCTTCTGGTAGAGGTGCCTGGAGACCGGCACGTCCACCAAGCCCGCCACGTCGAGGATTCGCCAGTCGGTGTAGTACATGTGGGCGCCCATATCGACGTCCCAAAGGGTCACGCGCTCTAGGTGCAGGCGACGCTGCACCCAGGTCATGTACTCAACACGCTGCTTCACGTCGGAGATCGTCGTCTCCGGCGAAGGCGCGGCCCAGGCCGACTGCCAGATGTTCGGCGTGCCGATCACCAGCACAAACACGGTGAGCGTGATGAGCCGTAAGGTGGGCATGCCCAGGCGCTCGCGGCCCAGAGGCGGCACGGCGTCGAGCAGGCGGCCCAGGCCCAGGCCGATGAGCACGAAGCCCGGCACGGCGAAGTACGAGAAGAAGCGCCACTGCGCCATCCAGTCGCCGCCGCTGTAGAGCACGAAGAACAGCCCGGCGACGACCTGGCCGAGACACAACACCCGCGCCGCGGCGCCGCGCTCGGACACCGTGGCGGCGGTGGCGGCGACGACGGCGAAGATCGCCGCGCCCACCCGCACCTTGTCCCAATGAAGCTGGAGCTTGGCCAGCCAGTTCGGGTCAAAACCGTCGGGCAGGCCGTCCCGGCCGTTCCAAAGCCAGGCCAAGGCGCACAAGGCCGTGAGCCCCAGGGTGAGCCAGCGGCGGCGGTCACGCAGGCCGGTCATCGCCACGAGCGCCAGGGGCAAGACGTAGCCGATCCCGAAGGCGCTCATGTAGTTGCGGATGTAGAGCCAGCCCTTCGTGCCCCAGCTCCAGGGCTTGAAGCGGTCCTCGCCATCGACCTTGGCGTAGAAGGTGTTGGGGAAGGGCCAGGCGAAGTAGTTGTAGCGCCAGGCCTGGTACACCAAGAACGGCGCCCAGAACACCACGAGCCACTTGGCGATGGGCACCACCACCTGCCGGGCGCGGATCGCCAAGACGAGGCGCACCAGGCCCGCGACGGCGGCGTAGACCACACCCTCGGGGCGGGTGATCGCGAGACCCAGAAACATCACCGCCGACCACGGGAAGGCCTGCGGGCGCTCGGCCTCCCGCAAGATGAGCAGCATACCCGCGGTCAACAGGACGCCGAACAGGCTGTTCTCTAAGCCCGAGGCGTTCCAGATGGCGTAGGTGCTCGACGCGGCGAGGAGCAGGGGCGGGATCAGCGCCACGGCGTCGAGGCGACCCCGGGCCTCCTTCGTGAGCGCCCAGGCCAGGGGCAAGGTGCCCGCGCCGAACGCCGCGCCGAGGATCTTCGCGGTGGTGAACGGCGGCACCCCGATCAGGTAAAACAGCCCGCAGATCCAGGTCCAGAGGGGGTTTGAGAAGCCCTCAACCCGCTCACCCCCGGCGAAGGTGACGAAGCCTTCACCCTCAGCCCAGTTCCGGGCGTAGGCGAAGCTGATCCCCGCGTCCTCAATAAAATAGGTGATGAAGACCAGGTAATGCGCCAACGAGCCGACCATCAGCCCGGCGAGCACCGTCGTGTGCAGGCGCGTCGTGCCGTCCATGCCCGCCCACGCGGCGGCGAGGCGGTTGAGCAAGGGGCTGAGGGCGCGCCGGGGGAAGCTCTGCGTCGGGGAGGCCGTAGACATGGCCGCCAGATTAACCCACCCAGCTCATTTGGGGCGTGTGCGCGGCTTGTCTGGGTGCTCTCCCCGGGTGATCGCCCGGTGCCGGGCCTTAAACCGCGCCATGTGCTGGCGACGGCCTAGGTCGGCGAGCAGGTCGTCCCACTCCTCGATCGTGGGCGGGACGGGGCGGCTGAGCAACAAGCGCGCGGCGCGGGCGGCGCGCTCAAGCTCGGGATCTCCAGCGACGGCGGCGTCGGAGAGCACGAGGCTCACGGCGCGACCGGCCAAACCCGGACGCCCCGCGCGAACGGCGGCGCGGGTGGCCTCAAGCACCTCGGCGTCGCTCGCGGCTTGCAGCGCGCGCACCCAGGCGTCCTCCTCGTCCAAGGCGCGCCCCGGAAGCGTGAAGGCGCCGGGCGGGCTCACATCGTCTTCTTGGCGCCCGCGGCGGCGGCCTCTTGGGCGCCTTTACGCGCGGCCATCTGCTTCTTGAGCTCGTCAAGCTGAGACTTCGCGGCGGTGTTCGCCGTCTTGGCCTTGATCTTGGCGAGCTTGTCGTCCAGGGACTGGCCCTTGATCTCCGACGCCACGTCGGCCTCGGCGGCGATCTTCTCGATGCCCGTGCGCACGTTCTCCAGCGCCTTGATGTCGGCGTCGGTGGAGAGGCCGTCGAGGGTCTCTTGAATCGAGATGCGGGCCTCTGCGCTGGCCTTCTTGGCGAGCATCTCCTCCTTCTCGCGGCGGAGCTTCTCGATCTCGGCCTGGAAGGCGATGAGACCAGACTTGGCCTCTTCAGCCTGGGCGCCGATCTTCTCAAGCTCGACCTGGTGGGAGGCGATCTTGGCGGTGAGCTCGTCCTTGCGCTGGATGAGCACCATCGCCACGTCGTCTTCGCCCTCTTCGACGGCGATGGGGATCTGCACCTGGACCTCAGCCAGCTCACGCTCGAACTGCTCAAGCTCAGACTGGAGCTTGTTGCGCAGGTACACGATGCCCGAGACGGCCTTCTTGAGCTCCTTGTGCTTCTTGATGCGCTCCTCGATCGCGGACTCGTAGACCGCCTCGGGGTTGTTGCGCTCGACGTCGGCGATGAACAGCCCGAAGAAGCCCTTCCAGACGTTGGCGAGGCGTTCAAAGAAGCTCATGGAGGCTCCTGGTCAGCGAAGAAGGACATGACGAGATTTTGGGGGATTCCCCGGCGCAGACCTTACCGCTTCAGAGGCACGTCCGCAAGAGATCCTCTTGACGGTGAACGCTGCGAATGTCCGCCGCGCGCGGTAGACTTGTCGTTATGCCTATGCTCGCATTCATTACGACCGCTCTCGTGCTCGCCGGAACCCCTCAGGACGTCCCCGCCCCGCAGGGTTCCATCCACGCCGCCCACGCGAAGGCGGGGCTGAAGCCTCGTCGCGCCGCGTCTCCGCCGCCGCCTGCGCCGCTGGGCGGCCCCGATGTGTGGGTGTATGGCTACCTGCCATATTGGGTGGACGGTGTAGACGCCGTGCCTTGGGATCATGTCACCCACGTCGCCTTCTTTGATGTGGGGCTAAACTCCGACGGCAGCCTCAGCTCCACCTCCCGCTGGACGTCCATCGCCCAAGAGCTCGTGAGCACCGCGCATGGCCAAGGCGTGAAGGTCCACCTCACCCTGACCTGCTTTGATGACGACGTGATGGACGCCATCTTGCCCTCGGCCACCCAGCGGGCGAAGGTCGTGCAGAACGTCGTGAACCTCGTGGACGCCTACGACGCCGACGGCGTCTCCGTTGACTTTGAGGGCATGAGCGCCTCCAACCGCGACGGCCTCGTGAACCTCGTCGCTGAGCTCGGCGTCGCGGTGGATGAGGTCACCGTCGCCACGCCCGCCGTGGATTGGAGCGGCGCGTATGACTACGACGCCTTGGCCGCCGCCTCAGACGCCTTGTTCATCATGGGCTACGACTACCACTGGTCGGGCGGCGACCCGGGCCCCGTCGCCCCGCTCTACGGCGGAGATCCTTGGTCCAAATACAGCATCGACTGGACGATCGAGGACTACATCACCTACGGCGGCCCGCCCGAACGAATCCTCCTCGGCCTGCCGCTCTACGGCAAGGTGTGGCCGACGACGAACAACACCGTGCCCGGCAGCGCCACCGCCGACGCCGACTCGATCACCATGGCCGACGCCATCGACGAGGTCGACGCCTACGGCCGCCTGTACGAGAGCCTCACCGAGTCGCCGTACTACTTCCCCTCGTCCAAGTCCCAGGCCTGGTACGACGACGAGCAGTCTCTGCGGGCGAAGGTGCGGTACGCCGTCGATGAGGGCCTGCTCGGCGTTGGGTTCTGGGCCTTGGGCTACGACAACGGCGACGCCTCGTTCTGGGCGATGATGGCTGAAGAGACCACCCTAGACGACCCCAGCGGCGACGACGACAGCGGCGATCCCAGCGGCGACGACACCGGTGACCCGGTTGAAGAGGGCGGCCTCCGCGCCCGCGCGGGCCAAGACTTCATGGCTTATGTCGGCCAGACGGTGATCCTCAACGGCCGGGCCCAAGGCACAGACGAGCCCAGCTTCGCCTGGACCCAGGTGAGCGGCCCCGGCGTCAACCTCAGCGGCATAGACACCGCCCAGCCCAGCTTTGATGCCGTGCTCGCGGGCACCTTCACCTTTGAGCTGGTCGTCGGCGACGGGGAGACGCTCAGCGCGCCCGACACCGTGAGCGTCGTCGTCACCTCCGCTGAAGGTGGCCTCTGCGGCCTCGGCAGCGGCGCGGGCGGTGGCCTCGTCGCCGCCGTCAGCGTGGCCCTCGCCGCGTCACGCCGCCGCCGTGTGACGCGGGCCTCGGTGTGCTGAGGTGTCGCGGAGGACACGTCGCGTGACACGCCAGGACGCCTGAGTCTCGGCCTCAACGCGATTTTTGAGGCCCCTGAGCGCCCCAGCCCCTCGGCACGTTCCTTGCTTTGTGGGGAGCGGACGACGGGAAACGGACCCGAGGGTGACCTCGGGGGAACTGAGCAGGGGTGCTTCCGGGGGGCCCGAAAGTCCGAACGCGCTCCTCGGTCGTGTTGGTGATGAGCACCGACATGACCGAGGAGCTGCCGTTTGGATCCTCCGCGTCGATCAGGCGGCGACGAGCAGGGCTCGGAGGGACTGGGCCAACGGCCCACGACCGGCGGACTCGGCGAGACGCGCCGCGAGCTTGAGCGCGTTGATCACGTCGGCGTCGGCCTGAACGGGGCCGCTCAAGGTGGGGCCGAGGCGCTCACACACCGTGTCCAGCCCAGCCCAGTCGTGAGACTCGGCCAGGCCCGGGGCCTGCAGCGCGTCGGCGACCAAGGCGGCGTCGTCTCGGCCTTGGGCGCGCAGGGCCTCGGCGGCGACGCGGGCGTCTTCAGCGGCCTCGACGATGGCGCCGCGGCGCAGCTTGAGGGTGGCCAAGGTGAGGCGCACCGAGGCGGCGCCGGGCTCGGAGAGGAGATCCAGCCGGGAGAGCGCGCGGCGGGCGCGGCGCTCGGCCTCGGGGAGCGCCCCGGCGCGCTGGGCGAGGCTGGCGAGGCCAAACTGGGCGCGGGCCTCGGCGAGCATGTCCCCCACGGCGCGGGCGCGGCTCAACGCCCGGCGCAGGCGCGCCCCGGCCTCGTCTGTGGCCCCACGCGCCAGGGCGAGCTGCCCCAGACGGGCGAGAGCGTCCCCGGCGGAGAGCGGGCAAGCCGCCTCGTCATAGACCTCGACGGCCTCGTTCAGCAGGATCTCGGCGCGCTGAGGGTCGGTCGTGAGCGAGGCCGCGGCGCGTAACGCGTCGCCGAGGGCCTCGGAGGCGCCGAGGGGACGTAGGGTGTCCATCGCCTGGGCGGCGAGGCGGGCGGCGACGGCGCCCTCTCCCAACGCCGCGGCGATGAGCGCGAGCTCCGCCATGGCCCCGGCGCGTCGATCCGCGCTGGCCTCTGGGGTGAGCAGGGCTTGTTCGCCCGATCGTTTGGCCTGGGCCTGCTCCCCCAGCGCACGCAGGCAACGGGCGCGCTCTAGGTGCGCCTCGGCCTGCTCATCGGCGCTCGGCGTGAGGCCCCGAGCCTTGAGCGCCTTGGCGCGGGACTCCAACAGCGCCGCGGCGCCGCGAGGATCCCCCCGGCGGCGGCGGGCCCGGGCGGCGAGGAGCAAGGTGGCGCTGGGGTCGTCTCCGGCGAGCTCTGTGTAATGGGCGATCCGCTCGAGCGATCCGCCCAAGGCGCCCAAGGCCTCGGCGACGGCGCGATGGGCCTGGGCTTTGAGCCCGGCGCGCTCGGCGACCAGCGCCGCGGCGTCAAGGGCCGTGGTCGAGGTGAAGCGCCAGCCCCCGGGCATGTCCTCCCAGATCCCCAGACGGCAGAGGCGGGTGGTCAACGCGGGGCTTGGCGTCGCGCCCAGGCGAGCGCAGGCGGCGCTCCACAGCGCCTCGGGCACCTCTCGGCCCAAGGCGGCGGCCACGGCGAAGGCGGCGCGGGCCTCGGCGGGCTCCAACAGCGCCCGGAGGCGGCCAAGGATCAGCTCCAGCGGGCGCTCTGGGGCCTGAGCGGGCGGCGGGGCCGTCCAGGCGAGGCCCGGCTCGGCGGCGGACAAGGCGCCGTCCTCGATCCATGACCGCGTTGCCTCCATGGCGAGGCTCGGCAGGACGAAGCCGCCGATGAGGGGATCACAGCGGGACTCTTCGACGCCGAGCAGCAGGTGGCGGCCCAAGGCGCGGCCTGTCTCGGGGCTCAGCGGCCCCACCCGCAGGCGGCTCACCCGGGCCTTGCCCGTGAGCGCCTTGAGCGCCGTGGCCCCGGCTGAGCGCCCCACGAGCTCGTCGTCTCGGGCGGTCAACACCAGCAGCAGCGCGCCGTTCTCTCGTAAGGCGGCGCGGGCGAAGGCCGCGGCTTCAGGGTGGCGCGGCGCGTCGTCGATCCAGATCACCTGGGGACCGGCGCTGAGCAGGTGGCGTAACCAGCCCAGGAGCGCCACGGGGGCGCCTTCAGCGGTGCGAAGCGCGGCGCGCGGCGGCGCGTCAGGGGTGACCCCTCCGGCCAAGGCGGCGGCGAGGGTGGGATCCTGCTCACCGCCGCTGAGGGCGAGGGCGGCGCCGATGAGCGCCTCGGCGTCTTCACCTTGGGCGCCATGGGCCTGGGCCCACGCGCTGACGAGGCTGACGAGGCCCCGGGCGGGGTCGGCCACACCGGAGATCGCCCCCGCCGCGCCGAGCTCTTCAGCGCGCTCCCCCACCCAACGACCCAAGCGGCTGAGCCCTACCCCGGCGGGGCCGTGCAGCACGACCACCCGCGGGCGACCCTCGACGAGGGCCTGCTCAAGCTCGGTCCACAAGGCGCGGCGCTCGGCGTCTCGACCGAACAGGCTCACCGGGCGCAGGTTGTTGGCCTCGATCGCCGCCGATCGCAGCGGCGCCGCGCTGCCTCGGGCGCGGGTGACGGCGTCTACGGCCTCTTCAGCGGAGCGCAGCACGTCGTCGGACACCCACAGCTCCCCGGCGGGGGGCCGCGGGCTCAGGCACACAAACGACGGCGCGTCGTTGAGCCACCACGCCGGGGCGCGCGCCCAGCCTTCCCCCTCAGCGGAGTGAAGCTCCAACGACGCGAGCTCCTCGTCACCCACCGGCGGCCCCAGCCTGAGCAGGGCCTCCGTGGCCTCCGCGGCTGAACCAAACCGCGCGCCGCGCTCCTTCTCTAAGAGCCGCCCCAGCCAGTCGCCCAGCGCCGTGGGCACGGCGAGGCGAGGCCGCAGCGCGGGCAGCGCGCCCTTGAGGTGGCCCTGGCGGATGCCATAGACGCTGGATCCTCGAAACGGCAGCACCCCGGTGACACACTCCCAGGCCACGACGCCCAGAGAGTAGAGGTCGGTCTCGGGGCCAAGCTCTCGCCAGCGCCCGTTGAACTGCTCTGGGGCGAGGTACGCCGGGGCCCCGGCCACACGCGCGCGGGCCGGGGCGCGGGCGAGGTCCAGAGGGCTGGCGAGGCCCAAGTCAGCGAGCTTTGGGCCCGGCCTCGCGTCGCGGGGCGCGCCCCAGAGCACGTTCGCGGGCTTGATGTTGCGATGCAGCATCTTGCGCGCGTGCAGGTGCGCCAAGGCGTCGAGCACCCCCAGCAGCAGGCCGCGAAGATCTTCCCAACCCAGGCGCGCGGCGTAGGTCTGGAGGCTGCCCGCGGTGACCAGCTCCATCGCCACATACGGCGCGCCCTCGGGCAGCCCGTTGCGTGTGGCCTGGGCGAGCCCGGCGTCAACCAGCCCCCAGCCGAAGAGCTGCACCACCCCGGGGTGATCCACCCGCGCCGTCCGGCAAAGCTCGGCCTGGAGCGCGTCGAGCACCTCGGGCTCACGATACCGAGGGTGGGTGAGCACCTTCACCGCCACCGGCAGGCGCCCCAAGGCGTCTACGGCCTGCCACACCTCCCCCACGCCGCCACGCCCAATCAAGGACTGGAGCTTTAGGGCGCCGAGGGGGAGCGACGATTCGGACATACGGACCTAAGCTAACTCACGGCCCGTCGCGCGGCGGCCCTCACACAGATCCGGTCAGCGCGGCGTAAGCGCGGCTGTGCCCCCGGTCAGCGCAAAGACGATCTCCTGCGCATACCAGCCATAGACCTCTGGCGTAGGATGAACCTCCCTTCCCGCCGATCCAAAGGGCTCCCCGACCACGCCATAACGACTGTGCAGGTCGATCACCGGCCAGGGCAGCTCGGGGCCTCCGGCGGGGGGGATGAGGCCCCACACCCGCGCCTCCCCCGCTTGGCGAAGAAGCGATACCGCCGCCTCCTCGTCCATCCAAGACGCCCGGGTGATGAGGGGCCCCGACGGGTCCAGGCGCCCTCGGCCCACGAGCAGGCGGTTCACCCCGATCACCCCCACCCGCAGCCCCGCCCAAGACCGCCAGATCGGGCTCCAAAAAGACCCCACCTCAGGCGCGCCCCAGATCCACTCCGCCCACAGACTCGGGCTCTGCCGAAGCCGCGCCAGGGGGTCGTCACCGAGCTGCAGAAAGCGCCGCCCCTCGTTGTAGACCTCGACGATCACCACGTCCGGGCGAATCAGCGGGATCAGCTCCTGGGCCCAGGCCACCTTCTGACGGGTCATGTAGCCGTTGACCCCGGCGTTAAAGACCTGGGCGTGTTGGCCCTGGGCGATGAGCTGGGCCTCGAGCTGGGCGGGCCAGGTCTCGTCATCGCTCACCGTGGCGCCAAAGGTCGTCGAGCCGCCGAGGCAGAGCACCCGCAGCGCGCCCTCGTCCACGGCCCGATCCGCCCCCCGCAGCCCCAGAGCGCTGGTGGTCACCGCACGATCCGGCCCGCCGTCAGGGCGCGGCAGCGACAACGAGAGCCCTGGGCGTAGACCATAGAGCCGCTCGGCGTCGGCGACGGGGGTGTGCAGCTCGGGGTCGCTCACCTGCAACGGCACGAGCGGCGTGAGCAGCCGCGCCTCCACCCCAAAGGCCCGCACGCCGCCCTCGACGAGCAGCGCGCCCACCATCAGCCCACCGAGGAGCCCAAGTCGCCGGGACGAAGACATGCCCCAGGGTAACCGCCGCGCGCCACAAGCTCCTGCGCCGCGCCCCCAGATCGGGCACACTGCTCGGTGATGATCCCCCTCCTGCTCACCCTCACGATCGCCTGCGCGCCGACCTCGCTCACGCCGTCAGAGGTTTGGCCAGAGTCCGGCTGTGTCGCCGCGCCGCCGAGCCTCGACGACCCCGCCCGGCGCGCGCGCCGCGAGGAGCTCCGGATCACACTGCCCGACGGCGTCACCCTGGCCGCCGAGCTCCTCCGCCCCCCCGGCGACGGCTGCTGGCCCGGCCTCCTGCTCATCCCGCCCGGCTTTGAGGCGGGACTGCCCCTTGTGGACTCCGACGCCGCGGAGCTGCTCGCGCGCTCGGGCCTCGTCGTCTTGACCTACGACCCCCGCGGCCGCGGCCTCAGCGAAGGCGTCGAGGACCACAACGGCCCCGTCCACCAAGACGACCTCGCGCAGTTGATGCGCACCTTGGCCAGCCAGCCCGAGGTGGATCCCGACCAGCTCGTCGCCCGCAGCCGCTCGTTCGGCGTCGCGACCTTGGCCGGGGCCCTGGCGCGCCACGCGGACCTGCGCCCGATGGCGGTGATGGACATCGAGGGCCCGGCGCTCCTGCCCGATGATCTTGAGCATGCCCCCGCCCGCAACCAAGAGACCTTGACCGCCTTGGCCACAGACGAGCAGTGGTGGGAGGACCGCAGCGCGGCCAAACACATCGGCGCGTACTCCGGCCACTATCGCCGGGTGCAGGCCGAGGACGATCACGTCATGGGCGCCTGGCTGGGCCACGCGGCGGAGATGCTCAGCGCGGCGTCGGCGGGCGAGGCGGCGTGGGTAGACGAGAACGGGGTTGAGAGCGAGGCCTGGACTGAAGAAGAGGCCGAGGCGCTCAGCCTGGGCGGTCGGGTGAAGGCCGACGATCCTCGTGCGATCGAGCTGCTGATTGACCTCTACGCTCCCGCCATCGCCCCCTGAGCGCGCCGCGCGCCACGCCGCGATCTCCATTCGCGCCACGGCACGCGCTCCACACAAGACCCCACGCGCGCTCAGAACCTCAGAAAATCACGGCCCCATCGCGCCGTTCTTGCGCTTTTTTGCGTGGCCCCGGACAGTCTTGGCCTTCACCACACAAGAGATTTCATAGGCGGGTTGACCATTCCAGGTGAATCGGACTATAAGGGTGAGGATCCGCCAAGGCGCAGAGCGTGCCCGGCGGATCACCAACGTGTGTGAGAGTTCGAGTTCCACCAGGACGGATTCAAGGCGGAGTCAAGATGGACCAGGTACGCCAGCAGCTCGCTCGTCGCATTCGCACCCTTCGCAAAGACGCAGGGCTCACCCAGGCTGAGCTGGGAGCCCGCGCGGAAGGGATCAAGACGAGCGAGATCAGTCGTTTTGAGCTCGCGCATCGCACCCCCAGCCTGGAGACGCTCGCGCGTCTCGCCGAGGGCTTGGGTGTGTCGCTGCCGCAGCTTGTCACCTTTGATGAGAACAACCGGCCGGGTCGCCCCGAGCTGGCTCGCATCAACAGGCTCCTCGCGGATCAGCCCGACGAGGTCCTTCGCGCGGCGTTGACGGTCCTGGAGACCCTCATCGCGGTGCGTCGTATCCCCGAGTCCCCCTCGGCTGACAACGACTGATCGCTGCGGTCACCTCCCCCACGGCCCACCCGGGTCGTGGGGGAGAGGATCCGCGCACTCGCAGGGTTGATTTCGCTCCTCCGCCGTTGACACGACAAGGCTCGTGCTTGGCGGGTGCGCGTGTTCGCCTGCGCTCGCCCGCTGTACGGGATACACGGTGGCCCTATGGAAAGAGCCATCCCTGCCCCGACCGGCTTTCGCGCCGTGCCCCGCACCGGCGTCATCTACGTCATGACCGAGGCCGCGCGCCTTGGATACCATCACGGTCATCCTGATTGGGCAAATCTCGGCCAAGGTGCGCCTGAGACGGGGCCGCTGGAGGGCAGCCCGCCGCGGCTGGAGTCGTTCCAGTTCGACGATCTCCAGCACGAGTACGCCCCCGTCGATGGCCTGCCCGAGCTTCGGGACGCCGTGGCGTCGCTCTACAACCAGCGCTATCGCCAGGGCAAAAAGAGCCAGTACACCCGCGAGAACGTGGCGATCAGCGCCGGGGGTCGCGTGGCGCTCACCCGCCTCGTCTCCACCTTGGGCCGGGTGAACGTGGGGCACTTTTTGCCCGACTACACGGCCTATGAGGAGCTCCTCGGCAGCTTCAACACCTTCGTGCCCATCCCCGTGCTGCTCGATCCCGACCGCCAATACAGCTTCACGGCGTCCCAGCTCCGCGACGAGGTGCTCGGGCGCGGGCTCAGCGCGGCGATCCTCTCCAACCCCTGCAACCCCACGGGCAAGCTCCTCCACGGCCCGGCCTTAGAGGCCTGGGTGCAGGTGGCGCGAGAGCTCGACTGCGCGCTCATCCTCGATGAGTTCTACAGCCACTACACCTACAGCGGCGGCCAGCTC
>Ga0066604_10000431_pt1 | contig 27129 bp, 30 predicted proteins | sample Higcelwee11metaG_FD_59501 | JGI IMG/M metagenome (GOLD analysis project Ga0066604, IMG submission 59501) | Freshwater pond sediment microbial communities from the University of Edinburgh, under environmental carbon perturbations - High... | ecosystem: Environmental > Aquatic > Freshwater > Pond... | reverse complement strand
GGTAGTCTCTTCGTCGACGCCCTGTCGGCCTATCTCATCCGGTACGCGGACGGCACCGTCTGGACCGATCCGTGGGGGGACTACTCGACAAGCTCGCGGTAAGGTGGATAGGCAAAAAAAAGACCGGCGCAGAGCCGGTCTCAAATTTGACGTGATATATATCAAAGTTCACTTATACACTTCTTTGCGATGTCCGATTTTCACGACGATAACTGTAACCGATTCATCGACGATATCGCAGATAATCCGATAGTCACCGACACGGTAGCGCCACATCGGTGCCAAATTACCCTTTAGCGCCTCGCCTGTGGCTTTCGGGTCTATTGCGACGCGTTCCCGCAGGAACTTCACGATCCTCTGTCCTGCCGGCTTATCGAGTTTTCCGAGGGTCTTTGCGGCCGATTCGGCAAACTCAATCTTCCAGGCCATACTGCTTCATGACGTCTTCGAGCGGGATCAATTTCTCGCGACCGGATCGGACTTTCTCCAGTACCTTCTCGGCAAGATACGCTTCTTCAAGGTCATCGAGGTGGTTCTCGATCGCTTCGCGAACATAGTACGTCTTGGTTCGTCCGGTTAGCTGCGCCAGACGGTCAAGCCGCGTTTCAATCTCTTCAGGCACTCGTACCGCTATCATGGCAATCTCCTTCGCTATACATGTATATCATACTGCCATTACGCATTTTAGTCCATTGTATATACCGTTAACTCGTCGCCATTCTGAATGAGGGTTGCGCGATTGCCTTTCGCGTCATGCCGGAGGCAAAAAACGCGTGACCTGCCCTTGCCTGTTAAAGATCGGTATTATCCAGGGCGCCTTCCTTGCGGACGTGGATGACGGTAAAGAAGAGGATGCCCATCAGGTACACCGTAAAGAGGAGGAGGGAGGCGAAGGTGCCGCCCGTCCAGCCCGCAGAGGCCACGAAGAGGGCGATCACGAGTTGGAGGATGATGACGACGACCAGGGTTTGCCGTTTGGAAAAGCCCAGCATCAGGAGTTTGTGGTGGAGGTGGAGTCGGTCCGGCTCCAGTATGTGCCGGTGTTCCCGGACTCGCCGCCAGATGGCCGCGAGGGTATCGAAGATCGGGATCAATAGGACGGCCGCGGCGTACGGGAGGGCGATCGTCGCGAGTCCCTGCCGGTTGTTGATGAGGGGTAAAACCGAGAGGATAAAGCCCAAGAACTGGCTTCCCCCGTCTCCCATGAATATTTTGGCCTTCGGGAACGGGAGGTTGAAGACCAGAAAGCCCGATACCGAGACGGCGAGGAGGAGGCACACCAGCATGGCCACTTCGTTGCCGTACCGGAGGAAGAAGAGGGAATACGTGAGGGCGACGAGGGTCGCTATGGATCCCGCCTGTCCGTCAAGGCCGTCGATGAGGTTGATGGCGTTGGTCACTCCGATGATCCAGCAAAAGGTCAGCGGAAACTGGAACCACCCCATCGGGATGGCTATGTTCAATGACCCGAAGGAGATCTTGCGAAAGGTAAAGCCCCCCGCGAGGACCAGGATGGCGGCCAGGCACTGGGTAATGAATTTGTACCGTGCCCTCCAGGGTTTGAGGTCGTCCCAGACGCCCATGATAAAGATCAGGGACCCGCCCGCTATTATGAGCCACACCCGGGAGCCGAGAAAACTTCTATGGGGATCGTCAAAGTAAAAGATGAGTATTCCGGCGATAAAGCCGATAAAGATCCCTATTCCGCCCAGGCGGGGGATATTCCCTTCATGGATTTTGCGTTCGTCGACGGTATCAAACAGGTTATGGCGTTTGGTAAAGGCAATTACTCCAAATACGGATACAATGGAGATCAGAAAGGATATCCCGAGTATTACGAGATCATGATTCATCAACAGCCCCTACAACGCTTATTAATTCCTTAAGTTTACTCCATTTGTATCACTTTTCAAGGGTCTTGTCGATATGATTCAGTCATTCCGAATTGGATTATATAAACATCTCATTAATGGCTATCAATATAATCCTTTGCCTGATAATAAGTTATAATGCCGGCGAGGACGGTGACCACGACGGGCGAGTACCGGTTAAAGTAGTACAGGAAACTACTGTATTTGGCGTCAATAATCGCCTCTGGCGGGATAGGATCGCTTTTGTTCCGCTCTTTCCCCGTGACATCCCTGATGGACAGCATATTAAAGGAGTTACTACTCCTGTCGATGCCTCCAGCCTGGGACACGTAGTAGTTCCAGTCCCGGTCGGGAACGTATGGATAGCGTCCCGGGCTGATAACGGCGCCTGTAACATTTACGTAGAACTGGCGGAGCGGTATTACCAGGGTGTCTCCATTCTGCACGGTCTGGTCGCTCCGGTACTCGGGGTCGTAGAGTATGGGGTTCAGGTTGATCGGGATGCGATCTTCATCCCGCTGGATGTAGGCGTTCTTGGTGTCCGAGAGAGATGTAAAGAGTTTCGAGTTGCTACGCACGAGGGAGGCATAGTTTTCCCCGGGGTTAAACCTAACCGGGATGCGCCGGGACTCGTCGCTGTCCAAGGTGATTTTTTCCTCGTCGGTTTCCGGGTCTATCTCGCTTGTCCCGATAGCGCCTTCAAGGTACATGACCGGAATCAGGTCCTTGCGGGAGGGCACGTAGACGGAGTCGAGGTTCTTAATCGCAAGGTTCTCGGCAAGGGCCTTCTGGTCAAAGAAGAGTTTATTGCCGGACGGGGATTCGCTATCCACGTAGCGTACGAGTTCCATAAAGTTAGGCGCGGCGACGGGGGTAAAGCCATCACCATACTGGGTAAGAAGCTCTTGCAGGTTCTCCCCTTCCAGAAGCTGATAGGTCCCGGGCCGGTTCACCGCTCCCTTCAAGGTTACGGTACGGGTAGCCTTCTTGATGGTTATCACGTCTCCAGGCCGAAGGAAGGGATTTTGCGTCAGGTCGCCAAGGCGATGCGCCTTGAAGTAGTCGTAACTTGCCGTTTTTCCCCGACTAGAGGTAATTGCGATATCGCGTAGGGACGCGTTCGTTGTTAGATTCTTTAATACGTCTGAAAGCCGAGATAGGCCCCAAACCGGGACGGTCGTCGTAACTGTAACTTCACCTCGTACCGTGATATTAAAGGTTGCCGGGGTCGTCAATGCAAACTGGATGCCTGAAAGGGGGTAATTTCTATTGATTATGGATTCTACTTGTTTCTTCAGTTCCAGGTAGGACAAGCCATCGGCATTGATTATCCCCATATTAACGACGCGAACCTTATAGGACGAATCAACGATCATAATATATGATACAGGTTTTGAACCGGCAAGGAAGCCCATTGTGTAAATATCGCCTGCGGTAACCATGTAATCGATGGTAGACATAGCCATTTGAGCACGAATAGCGAGTTCCGTCGCCAGATCGTCATCAGACGATGTAGAAGTATTCGTCGTCATACTGTTATCAGAATTTGTAGAAGTATTCGTAGTCTCTTCACCTGTAGCTGATGCAAAAACACATACAAATATACAAAACAGAAATAGATATTTATGCTTTATAATCATTTTGAGATCCCCTTCAGTTTTGCCATTGCTTCTGGATCTTTTTTGATGTTGTCGATAGTATTTAATAGAAAAACGAGAAAGACCGAAAGAAAGAAAGCGGAGAATATCACGATTACACAAAGCACCCCCCTGCTTGGCCCGGATTTTTTATCGGGAACTTCCGCATACTCAAGCACCTGGAAAACCGGGGTCTCGCTTGCCATGGTAACTTTCAGGAGCTCATACTGAATTTTCAGTTGTTTATATACTTCTTGTTGCGCAGTAAGCTCAAGTTCGAGCCGTTTCGCCTCAAGCATGATCGACGCTCCTCCCGGCATGTCCCGGCCTGCCGCTAAATTTCTGACAAGGTTGTGACTCTCATTTTCAAGGCTCAAGATCTCGTCATAACAATTCTTGATGTTTACTTCCAGATTCGCCTTTGACAGTACGTTTTTATCAAGTCCCATCTCTTTGAATCTATCTTGCATGTATTCGACGCTAAAATTTACAACGGATTGCGCAAAGAAAGGATCAATGTCTGTAAAGCTGATGCTGAAAACGCTCGAGTCTTCGTCGTACTCTGCGATCAATTCTTCTGCAAGCGCTTTACGGCTGTTGGCCCGGGGAGACTTTTTTACTTTATAACGTGTAACTAGATCGAATTTATCTACGACGGAGTCAAGAAAATCATTCGTTCCCGCGAGATAGACGGCAAGTGCACTGTAGGTTGAACCGCCCGACGTGCTGATACCGGCCAGACTCGCGAGACTGCTCAATCCGCTTGATGATAACATAGAAGAAAGCATACCGCCTGAAGAACTGGAATCGTTTATCAGCATGAGCGCCTTCGGGGTATATTCGTTCGGCAAAAATGACATTTCCGGCGGGAGTAGCAACGAAATAACGGACGCCGCAAGGACAAGAATCATCGCCAAACCGGTTATACGGATTATTAGTATTTTCCTATTAAGCAATACTGAAAAGAGATCGAGAAGGTCAATCTCATCGTCTTCGTTGTTTTTTTGAGTTTCCATGTATTCTTTCCTTACTAAAAAAGTTCTGAGGTGTCCATGATTACTTCCTTTCGGATATGAGCGATGATAATAAATTGAGTATGATCAAGATCATTAACATCGATGTAGATCATCATGACGAGCATAACTTCATATTCCGAATTAATTCTATAGATGTATTTTGTACTTATTTTTTAATTGTATCTTCCTTTATTGTGTCAATACTATTATGCTGATTATTCTCTATAAATCATATGTTTGTTTTAAAAAAACAGCAGTTCTTTTTATTCCTTCTTCAAACGAATAGTTGCATATTTTACCGAACTTTTTCTCATACCTTCTTATATTCAATACATTGACTGGAACATCAACTTCTCTGCCTGGAAGATATTCAATTTTAGCAGTTTTATTCAAGACACTAGATATAGTATTGATTACATCCCTTACACTATGCCCTATTCCGCTTCCAATATTATACAAACTATAATTTAAAGGATTTTGCTTATTACTATCTGTTGAATTACCTTCGTAGGTATTATAATTAACGATATTCAACATTGCTGTTATTGCATCTTCTATATAAATATAGTCTCTTACTATAGAGCCATCACCATACACAATTATTACTTCATTTTTTAATGTCTTATATATGAATGTTGTAACCACACCAAGTTTTCCGTTTGGTCTCTGGAATGGTCCGAAAGGATTTGCCAACCTTAAAATGTAACAATCTATTCCATATATGTAGTTATATAGATATAGCAATTTCTCTATTGCTAACTTCTGAAATCCGTAGGAACTAATAGGATAATTTTGTTGATCTTCATCAATTGGACAATGGGCATACTTACCATAAACAGTACCCCCGGAAGAAACAAACACAATCTTATCGACTTTATTTCTAATACATGATTCCATCAAAAAACTTGTAAATAGAACATTTGTTTCAATCTCTTGTGGTATATGTTGATTTGAATTGATAGGCATGCTGGAACTTACAAGGTGATAGACAATATTTTGATCTTGTAATAACGCATCAAAATTAGTGTCTTTGTTCCATTTTTGTTCAACATAAACAATATTATCAATATTTAAGCTTCTTATATAATTAAAATAACTTAAATTTTCATCGACCAATGTTATTTTATTATTATGGTCTCTGACAAGGGCTAATACTAAGTTAGTACCAATAAATCCAGCAGCGCCCAAAATAATAATATTCATAACTTCCCCAATTTTAACCCTTATTTATGATTTCATATGAACAATGGTTTGTAAGAAGAGAACAATACGCACAGGTCAATCCCATTAATAATTGAATAATTAACGACTGAAGAACCTGTAAAGTAAGATTATCAATAATAATAACTACCATCATACTTAAAGGTAAAAGGATTATTAACCGATTTTCTAAAGAGTGTTTTGTATAACGTAAAGAATTCAATACTATTAACACAAATGGTAAAAAATAAAGAATTACCCCTAAAATACCTGTTTCTACAAAAACAGCGAATAAACCACTCTCTGGATCTATTCCCTTATATTCTAAGAAACCCATACCGTTACCCCAAAATACATTATTGACATTGTTTAATAGTTTATACCAAGTATCAAGTCTTGATAAATTGCCACCTTCACTAGTCCAATTAAAAATTTGTGAAATTCTGTACAAAATAACATACTCTTTTGAAAATTTAAGAGTACTAAATACTATGAAAAAGTACACTACAAAAATAACAAAGAAAATAACACGGTTTATTTTATCAATAAATCTAATTCGTTTAAAATACCAGATAAACAGCATTCCTCCAAGTAATGAAACCATAGGTCCCCTTGATAGAGTAAAAAGGACTGCCAAGATATTTAAAAGCAGTAACAATATTCTTGTTTTATGCTTAAACCCATCTTGAAATATTACAATGGAAACAATAGCTGAAACAAGACCACCTATAATGGGAGAACCAAACAATGAACATGGTCGAATATGTAATAGTAATGTATGTTGAACACCTGTAGATAAAAGTAACCGATTTGATAGAAATTCATAAATTGAAATTATCGAAGTAATAGTTCCTAAATTGATAATAAGTTTTTTAAATATCAATAAACTGCCCTTTGACCTACAAAAATAAAGCCCAGCTACATATACGAGTGGAATAAATAAATAATCATAAAGGTCAAGCAATGAACCTCTATACTCGCTACCCATAAAATTCAAGACTGAATATAAAGAAAATACAACAAAGGCAAAATCGTAAAAATGAAAAGTGATTTTTATATTATTAACAAAATAACTATAAAACCCAAGTATAATAATAACATATATAGAATATCTATATGGATTATTAATGCCCATTAACTCAATCCATAATTGATAAGTAAATATATATAAAACAACTATGAATAATAAAACAGATTTCCACTTAGGAATAGTTAAATTTAAGCGATTATTTTTGATTGAAGTATAATTAGTTGACATTTATCCGATACATAAAATAAAACTCATTTGTTACTAATTTCAAAATCGTCTGACTTTTGAAATTACCTCAATTATTAGATTATCACACATTCCTAGTCAAAATATGCATTTTTAGCCAAAACTTTTTTTTGTAACTTGCCATTTTTACTGTACTAGAAAATAAAAACCGAATATACATAATCAATGAAGTTCTATATTCAGAAACAAGTCTTATTTCTTTTATTTCTGATTCAGTTAGTATTGATTCAAAATTACGAAGCATTTCCTTTGCAATGTATTCTCTATAGTGTGTTTTCGATTTTAGTTTTTTAATTCTATGTTTCCATAACTTCTTAAATCCAGGTTTACTACCAACGAGATTGCCATCATGTTGTCGATATAGGATATGTGGCGTTTCATCGTAGACTACTTTTCCCAAATACGAGCACACAGTGTACAGCCATGCATCGTGATACTCAAGTATCTCAGGTTTTCCTTTAAGAAAAAGGTCTCGAGCCTTTTTATTAAAAACCATCGTACAGCCAAGAGCCAAATTCTCCATAAGTCGTTCTATTTTATGCTCTGGAAGATAAATTGACTTATTAAACATAATAGAAATGGGCTCAAGTTTTTCATTAACAAGCATTGCATTGCAAAAATAAACTGAAGGTATATCTACATCTATTCTATCACTCAACTTCAGTGCATTTATTGCACTGTCAAGTTTATCTTTATACCAAACATCATCTTGATCAGAAAAAGCGTAAAGATCATAATCTCCAGATAATACCACCAATTCATAAAAACTTTTTGAAAAACCTTCATTGTTTCCATGAATGACTTGAATCTGATTACAATATTGTGTTTGATATTTTTCCAAAATTTCCCTAGTCGTATCAGAAGAACCGTCATTTCGTATCAATAAATGTACATCTACATTCTTCTGATCAAGAATACTGTCAATCTGCTCTGTAATAAATTTCTTTCCATTATATGCTGACAGCAAAACAAGTATTTTTAGCATTGTTTTAAACTCTTACTATCATAATTATAGCGCTTTTTCATATTCAGTAATAAATTGATCAAATGAAAAATCTGTAATAGCTTTTATATATGCATTCATACTAAGTCTTTGATAAAAGCTATCATCCTCCTCGATTTTTTGTATAGCATCAGCAAATGATTCAGACGTATATTTTTCAGTTATAATCCCATTAATTCCATTGTCTATCAAATGAGGAACTCCAACAACATTTCCAGAAACAACAGGAACTCCTGCATTCATTGAATTAAGCACAATTAAAGGAGTATTTTCAAAGCAAGAAGTTAATGCCAGCACATCCATATCATAAAGGAAGTCGTATAAGTTATCTATAAAACCAACAAACTTAACAACATTTTGTATATGATTATCCTCAACATATTTTTCTATTTCGGATTTCAATTCACCCTGACCAGCCATATAAAACTCGATATTACAATTTCTTGTAAATAGTATTTTTGCAGCTTGAACAAATAAATCCGGACGTTTTTGATACACCATCCTTCCAACAAAACATACTTTCAGCGGTCTTTCGTCTCTTTTATATATACTATTTCTATACTCTTTTTGGTTTGGTACTCTGTTTTCTAAATATATAGAATCACGACCAGTAAGCATCTTTACTTCTTTTTCAAGTTCAGGTGAGCCTACACCAATTACATTTGATTTCTTTCCGATGTATTTTGCAATAAATCTATATGCGATTTGTTTAAGTTTAGGCTCCTCAGAGCGGATAATAGGATTCAGTAGTAAAGAAAATACTTTGCATTTCCTTATATTATGAAATGACCTGCAAGTATAATATGATGTTCCGAAAATGTAAGAGTTTATCGTAATAGGTGAACCATTTGCCCATGATAATACATATTTTCTAATTTTTCGCATTGTTCTAATATTAATTTCGGAAATATACGGTTCAATTCCACGTTGTCGTAAAATCTTTGCTAAATATCCATCTGGACAAATGGCAAGTACTTCATATTTATTTTTTAATGCGTTGATGACGTCTGCAAATAGAATCTGAGCTCCTCCTCCAATTGAAGAGGAAATAATCATTACTACTTTTGTTTCTTCATAACTACTCATTTCTAGTTACCTTTATTATCTATGTCTCAATATAAAGAATTTAATATTTACCACACCCTGTAATAAATCTTATGAACCCTAATACAATAGCAGTGTTTAATGTATAGAAATAATCTATATGTGAAATAATTCTACCAACCATCATATGGTTTTTATTATTCCTCTTTCTTTTAAGGATATGATAACAAATAATCGAGATATGACTGATCAACTGCACTACCAACAGTATCTTGAAGAAAATGTTATTCCACGCTAAGAAAACATTCGAAACGAGCAATAATGCTATATCAAGAGGAACGAACCATTTAAGCACACGGTGACTGATAAAAACAAATAAATGTTTAGTTTGTAGATGGAACATCAAAAATAAACATTGAAAATATCCACATGAATCATTTACATGGTTTATAAATATAACGGATTCATCTTGAATAATGGGTTCATATGCAATAGCATCAGGAGTAAATACACAGTCATAACCTTTACTCGCGACTTTTGTTGCTATATAAAAATCAGGATTAATAATGCGCTCATTTATGGTTGGAAATACACTTCTTCTTACAGCAAAAATAGCATGATTAGCACCTGACACCGCTCCGATTTTTGATTCGTAAAGTCTTACAGTGTTTTCATATTTCCAGTTTACACTATTATTAGGCGAATCATTTGACGTTGGCATTTTTTTCAACAAACCTACACTTAGCCCAACTTTGATATCATGAAATGGTTGAACAAGTTTCTTCAGTGCATTTTCTCCGAAAACAGTTTCCGAATCCGTAATAACTATTATCTCATTTTTAGGATTTGCAGTAGTATTACAACTACTTATGTTATCTGAAACAAGTTTATAGCTGTTTACAACTGTGACTAATAGTTGATCCTTCGTGTATGATTTAATAAGTTCATTTCTTTTTATATCCGACTTTTGGATTCTATCGGAAATAATAAATACCCTTACTTTCAACCTATAATTCGAACTAGAGTTTTCTCTCTGCCGTATTTTAGGTAAAAATCTTAGCACAAATGGATAAAGAGCGTAGGTGTAGAATGGTAAAAATATGGAGGCTATAAATATGAAAAGAGCAAACATATATATGCCCCCATTAGTAATTAATTCTTGGCAAATAAATACTTTCTGAATATGCTAAATGCCTTGAATGTTCTTACAATGTCGTCTTTACTTGTAAGACACTCACCTGCTTTCATTAAAATATACGATGGACGAAGATAAAACTTTTTACGAGCATAATTACAGAATTTAACAAGGTCATCAGCAGAAAGTTCCGGTGTATTCAAAACACAATTATGCATCCCGTCGGGTTTGAGCCATTCAGTATAACTTTTAGCATTAATATAATTGCTATCCTTTGCCCACTGATAGGCTTCAGTCCCTGGATACACCATCAGCGGAAAATACTGAACTGTATCAAGATGAAGCTTTTTAGAGAATGCAAGAGTCTCTTCCATTGTTGTTTTAGTCTCACCAGGGTTGCCAACCATAAAACACCCATGAACTCTCATGTGTGCTTTTTTAGCCGCCTTGTTGAAATCAAGCGACTGCTGCAAAGTAATACCTTTATGCATATTGTCAAGTATCTTTTGGTTACCACTTTCAAATCCTACAACCACAAGTTTACAGCCTGCTTTTTTCATAAGCTTCATAGTTTCATAAGTCAAGCTTACACGGGCTTCAATTACCCAGCGGAGTTTTACCTTACTCTGTATCATCAGCTTACAGAATTGCTGGACGTTGTCCTGGTCAACGGCAAAATTGTCATCATCGATTAGAATTTCTTTTACATCGGGAAAGTTCTTAGTAATGTACACACATTCATTGTAAAGGTTCTGCGGAGAGCGCTTGCGATATCTCTTTCCGAACATGACCTGTGAGTACATGCAGTAAAAGCACCGTGACGGACAACCGCGACTTGAAAAAATACTGACAGTAGGATAATCAACATGGGCATAAAAATAATCATGAATATCAAGGTATTTTTTGTAAACAGCACTGACAAAAGGAAGCTCGTCGAGGTTTACAATAAACGGTCTATCCTCATTAACCTTAAGCTCTCCGTTTTCAACATAGCAGATACCTTTAATCTCACTGTAAGTTGACGAATCATTTAATTTTTCCGCAAGTTCCGGAAGCGTGTAATCATATTCATGCTTGCAAATAAAGTCAACATAAGTCTCTTTTGGCATAATTTCGCTGTAGCAGGCTGTAGCATGAGTTCCTACCAAACATGTTTTTCCAATCGGTATTGTATCCTTTAACTTTTTCGTAAAAGCAAGGTCAGAAACAATACTTGCTGTTGATGTATCGATAACGATAAGATCTGGATTAAAGTCCTTCGCAAAAGTAAGAACAGTATTGTCATCATAGTTCTTTGCAGGGGCATCAATGAGTTTTAACTCATATCCGTTTTGGTCAAGTACGCCTGCGGCATACGAAAGCCATAGCGGAAAATAAATTGTACCGCTTTTAGTTACTGCCGGACTTCTTGAACTTTTTGAATATTGATCAAGAAAGGGCGGATTAAGTAATAAAACCTTCATTTTTCCTCCTGGAAAATAGTTATTTGTATTTTAGAAAAAATGTAACAACTTATAAAAAATGCTTTATAAATGCGTTAACGGAATAACAAAATAAATAATACAGACTTCTAGTAACAGAAAAATTATGATAATCTCTGTAAGTATGCCACTGTAAATGGACAGAACTCTTTTTGCTGTTCGTTAATGATATATTCCCTACCCTATATAAGGCCAAGTTTTCGTTAAGTCCATAAGCGGTATAACCACGCTTTAATATTTCTTGCCAAGTAATCTGATCTTCTGTATGAGTAATTAAAGGCATATGAAAAGATCCACTTTTCTTCCGATTAATAACGACCGTGAGACAAGCAATGGCTGTATTCTTATAAATACTTCCATATGACATACGTTTTGGAACTTGTATTATTTTCCCTTTTGAACCGTCTGAATTGTTCAAAAGTTGATAATCAGTATATGTTAGAACATAGTCATTAGCCTCCATAAAGGTAAGTTGATGTTGCAATTTATCAGAGGTCCATTGGTCATCAGAATCCAAAAATGCTACATATTCTCCAGTTGCTATATCTAAAGCCACATTTCTTGTAGCAGAAACCCCTAAATTGTGATTGTTTTTTAGTACTTTAATTCTTTTATCTTCTTCCGCGTATTGTAATGCTACTGCATAGGTATTGTCAGATGAACAGTCGTCTACGATAATCATTTCCCATTGTTGATACGTTTGGTTTTGCACTGATTTAATCGTTTCATTAAGATATTTCTCTGCATTATAAGCAGGAGTTATTATCGATACTTTTATACTTAAAATAGACACTATTCTTACATCCTTCCATCCAAGAATTTTCCAGTCTCTTTATGATTAAAGTTAGGAATCATGAAATTAAAAAGATCAATGAGCTGACTACGTGTCCATACACCAGAATTTCTCATTTCTGTGATAGCACTGCGGAACATGTGAAGTTTTGTTTCATCATAATTCACATCGTTCTTAATAACTCCTAAAGAAGTGAAGCAGTTCATGTCAAGCTTCTCTTCTTCAACATAAAATTCTTCGAAGTCTTTTTCTCCGGTTGTGTCTGATTTGAAGAAGTAACAAGGATATTTATGTTGAGTCTTTAAGTCATCAACCATAATTCTTGCTTCGTTTTCAGAGGTACACTGTACTGGTTCATAACCAAGAGATTCGAGATACTTAACAGCAATAGAAGAGAATGTTACAAGATTTAGATTATCATTCAACTTCGGAAAAAATATATCCCGATTCTCACCAAGCAAACAAGACATCAAACATAATTCACCTGCTTCTTTCGGTGTCACGAAATAACGCCTAACATCGTCAGGAGCTGAAAGCGGTTGATTCTTTTCAATTCGACGATTAAAACCATAGAGAAGCGAACCATCACTAAATGCTACATTAGCGAATCTGGCTGTTGATACTGGCATTTCAACAGACCGTCTATTAATGAACATTTCCATAATTCGCTTTGAAGCACCCATCATGTTCACTGGATTAGCAGCCTTATCAGTAGACACACAGAAGTATTTCTTGGCCTTCATGTCACGAGCTTGGCACATCGTTTTATCTGTATTAAAGACGTTTGTATCTATCATTCGCATGAGAGTATAAGGGTCTTTTTCAGATCGAACATGCTTAAGTGCCGATAGATTGAAAACATAATCATATTTTGGACCATTGTCAATGAAAGAATCAAAGATATCTGAACCACAGTCAATTGAAAATGAAGCAAACTCACCAGTTCCGTAGCCCATGGAACTTCTAATATCACGGACCAATTCCACCATGCTGTTTTCAGAGATATCTACAACATGAAGAAGTATCGGATTAAGGTTAAATATTTCTTTTGTGACTGCAGAACCAATTGAGCCAGCGCCGCCAATAACTAAGAACTTAGAGTTATGAACGATATCTGTCAGATTCTTTTTGTTCTTAGCAATATCTTCTTGAAGAAGCGGCTCTTTACGACCTATAAGAGGGAGAATATTATCAAGCATAATTGTTTTCCTTATTGTTTATACGTTATTTGAGCGTAATTATTGGTTTAAATAAAGTTTTCCAGCTCAGACGGTACAGGCGGTAAGCCTTTGAATGCAGTCCGCCACTTACAGTTTGCCGGATGTATAACAGACACTACTGTCATATAAATCAATTTAAAATAGTTTCCTATACTTTGGTGATCCATATACCAACATTCAAGTTGCGATTTATATGGAATAATCACCTTCTGATGGAAGTAATCTTTATTCTGCCCGCACTTCTGAAGGATTACTTCCTCATCACGGAACACAATGGAGCCAATACCGGAAAGGCCAGGAGATACGTCTTTGGATTTCATTTTGAAATCAATATTGTAAGCTTCATAATGTTGGCGAACAGTCGGACGATATCCAATTATGCTCATCTGACCAACGAAAATATTAATGAGCTGAGGCAGTTCATTGAACTTAGTCTTTCGAAGAAATTTTCCCATAGGGAGAATACGAGTGTCGTTTTCACTTGTATAAAGACCTCCATTAAGATTTGGAGAGTTACGTAACATAGTGGCAAACTTCAATATCTGGAAGTTTTTACCTCCCCTACCAATTCTTGTTTGTTTATAAAATATATCATGTTCGCCCGTAAGTTTAAGACCAATCATTATTGGTAACATAAAGGGAAAGAGAATCACAATCGCAATAGATGAAAAAATAATATCAAAAAATCTTGTCATAATAATTACTACCTTTAATTGTCCTTTTGCATATATAGCAATGCAAAAGAAGTATTTTCAATATCTTCTGTTCACCTCTGGTGAAAACTGTGTTTATCTACCTATTTCAATATCTTTTCAAACTTTATGGGCGCCGGTTATTATATGGTTGTTCATATAATTATATAGTAAAAAACAATATAACAAACATTTTAATTATAGATTATAACTATACTATCTGTAAATACTTTATAATATCAATTACTCTATTATCCCATGTATTTCCACGTAAAAAAAATGCAATATCCTCTTTGCTTCTTTTTGGTTTCATATTGCGAGATACTATATCGTTAATACAGTTTTCAAAACTATCTTCATTGGAAGGTTCATATAAATCAATATAATCCTGAAATTTTTCAGTTTCTCCATATTTTGTTGCTATTACTGGTTTATTTGAATACATATATTCATAAAGTTTCACAGGATTTACAGAACGAATTAATTCATTAACAACAAATGGCATTATTAATATATCTGCATTATTCATTATAGCAAATATGTCATCACGAGGCTTAGGTCCATAGAAAACAAAATTATCTTTATACTTATCTTTATTAATCTCTATAGGACCATATAAGTTTATGGTATACTTTTCAGTATTTAAATGTAACAACAGATCAAAATCAAACCATGATGAAATAGTTCCTATATAGGTTAGTTTTATTTTATTACTTTCTATGATTTCGCAATCGATAGCTTTACTTATGTTTTTATTATTAGGGAATTCAATCGCATTGTTACTAATAATAAAATTATTATTACTACAGACATCATATCGAGTTAGCACCTTGTTCATTAAATACTCAGATGTGAAGAAAACATATTTTGCTTGTGAAATAATTATACGCTCAAATTTGAAAAACTCATCATATGTATTTTTTGTATTATTAAAAGCTAATACATCATCCATGCAATCATAAACTATTGGAATATTTATTGAATTACTATAAAGTGATGGATGAGTTATATAAATATAATCGTACTTTTTCAATAGAAGTAAAACCATAATAAAATAGTAATAAATAAGCCTATTGATTAGTCTGATAATATGAAAGCGATTGATGGGTAGCCTTGGTATTGATTTTGGACATACATTAATCTTTGGATTTTTAGTCAACTGAGTTTTAATAAAACTTTTTTGATAATAAAGATCAACATTGACTCCATTTGAAACCATTTTCTCTACAACAAAGTGAGGCCGTTGTTTTATCCAATTCCAATCAACATGCATAATATATAAGACTTTCATTTCATTATCTCTTTTACAATTTCTACTATTTGTTTGCTTGTGGAACCATCACCATACGGATTAACTGCATTTGACATGGAAGAGTAAACTGAAGGGTTATTAAATAGTTGTTCAGCATTACTAACAATTGTTTGTATGTCAGTCCCTACAAGCTTAGCCGTTCCTGCTTCAACGCCTTCTTGCCGTTCAGTAACATCACGCATTACAAGAACTGGTTTTCCAAGAGTTGGAGCTTCTTCTTGTATCCCACCAGAATCAGTCAACACAAAGTAGCATTTTTCCAATAACCAAATTAAATATGGGTAGTCTAGCGGTTCAATCAGGAAAATATTATCCTGGTTTTTTAATAATCTGTTTACCGGTTCACGAACATTAGGATTAAAATGCATTGGATAAACAAATTGAACTTCAGGATGATTATTTGAAAGTATTTTTATTGCACTACAGATATTTTCAAAACCTTCTCCAAAGTTTTCCCTACGATGCCCAGTTATTAATACAATCTTTTTGGTAAAATCAAGAAATTTAAAAAATAGATAGTTTTTTTCTTCACCTAAATCTTTAATCAATCCCAAACCAAGATGTAATGCATCAATTACAGTATTACCGACCATATATACATTGTTTAATATGTATTCTTTTTTTAAATTTTCTACAGCTCTATTTGTTGGAGCGAAGTGAAAATTTGCAATATGCCCTGTAATTATCCGATTACCTTCTTCAGGAAAAGGTGAATATAAATCACCACTTCTCAATCCTGCTTCAAGATGTGCAATTTTTATATGCTTATAAAAAGCAGCCAACGCACCTGCCATTACAGTTGTTGTATCCCCTTGAACAAAAACCAAATCAGGTTCCAATGTAGATAATACGTTATCAAGTCCAATAAGACATTTTGTTGTAATATCAAATAGAGTCTGCTTTGGCTGCATTAGATTTAAATCATAATCTGCGTCGATTCTAAAAAAATGATTAATTTGATCAAGCATTTCTCTATGCTGCCCTGTCAAGCATACTTTAATATCAAATTCTCTTTGATGTTTTTTAAACTCTCTAATTAGCGGAGCCATTTTAATGGCTTCTGGACGTGTCCCGTAGATGAATAGAATTGTTTTCATTTATTTCCTTACCTCATTTATATGTTATAAATCTTTTGCTATATTGTATATTTTTTAAACTACAAAACCATTGATAAAATTCTTTATGTCACCTCTAAAAAACTATTAATCTCGCATCTTTGGAGTAATCTCTTCGAATTCAATTAACATATAGTATAAAAAAGCTCTACAATACTGACCTTATTCTATTAATAATTACCGAGTTTTCTACCAGTAACTCGTCATAAAGATAAAATACGTACTTAATAGACAACAGTATATGAACATCTAATTCTATAAAAGAATGATCGACTCAGTTAACGATGATTTTATCAATGCCTATTGGTTTAGATCTATAATCTATATAATCATAGGTGCATGAAATTTTTGTGTTTTTTGCATCAAGGCAGACAAGATCAACCAAATAACCAATGGTACAAGAAAAACAATTAATAGGAATAATCCCGTAATAAACCATTGTTTGTAATTTTCTATTTTAATATCAACAAACTGAATTATTTTAATAAGAAATAGATATATGCAAATAATAATCAACAGCTTTATGAACGAGTATTTACAAGATATTTTAAGTATATATTTAGCAGAATAAATTATCATATCTATCGTTCTATATAAAGCCGCTATAATGATACCAACAAAAACGCCTAGCATACCAAACTTTATTACAAATATAAGACTCAATACAAGATTAACTGACGCTTCAAATATAGAACGATATTGTGTTTTTTTGTAATGCCCAGCAGCAACTATCAATAATGAAGAGGGAATTCTTATGCTAGTAATCAACCCAGATATAATAAAAACCAATGAAAGTTTATAATTTAAATATCCTGTATCCGAAAAACTTTTTGTATAAATTTCTATGAAAGGATTGATTAACAAATATGAACAACTATAAATACATGCAATTAGAAAAAAAACAATCATTTCATATTTCATAAATAATACTTTCAGTTTATGTGAATTATCTAGTACTAGCATAGTACCGAAAAATGAATGTAAACCATTGCTAAAAGAATTAAGAACATTGAAAATAGCATAAAAAATCATAGCATATACAGAATAAATACTCGCATCCACTAAGCTACAAAATATTGTGATCAAGACTAGTGGTAAATTAAAAACTATTAACCCTGATATTTGATGGACTAGAACATTTTTACTTTGACGAATTGAGTCGAAATTTGGATTACAATTAAAAGCTAAATCACAGTATTTTGTTTTTACATATTTTAACATTAAAATATTTCTTAATATTAACACAACTGAACAAACAAATTTAACAGTTATTATTGATTGGTTAAGTTTGATTAACCAAATTGAAAGAAACATTTGTAGAATTACTGAAAATAGTTGACTAATTGTAATTATATATATTTTTCTATCAGCAGTTAATAAAACTTTATATTTAGAAAAAACAAAAAAATCAAATATTCCTGTATATCCAAGAATAAAGACCATTAATGCCGCATCGCAAAAAAGTATCTCTCCTTTAATTATTACAGGATATAGAAAAATAAGTATGACTAGCAACAAGGCATAAACATATCCAGAGTGGAAATATAAGATTCTAGAAGCAGATAAAATTCGATTTCGTTCAACATGATTTTGTGATATTAATGGTTGATAAAGATTAGCGATTGCTGCTGCTCCTATTCCTGCCTCTACAATCGTAATATATGCTATAAATTGAGATATTGATGCAACCATTCCATTTACTGAAGAACCAAAACGTTCAATCATCAAAGGTGTAATAATTAGACCAAATAAGGTATTAGAAATTTGTAGTGACAAATTGGTAAAGATAGTAAGTAAAACAGGTTTTATCACAAATAACTTCCTTAGATAGATTTTACTTTCTAATAAACGTTTAATCTTTATCACAGAATGAAACAATAGATTTGATAAAAATAGTAAATTGGAATTACACTATTTTGATATCAATCCAAACCGTCCGCTAGCCTTTATCTCTTCCGGTCGTCTACGAAAAAACCAAGCGCATCCTTCAAAATTGAGTTCGCTTTTTGAAGTTCGCTATTAGCCTTTTTAAGCCGAGCGATTTCATCCTCGGGATTTGGCGATCCTGCTTTCGTGTTGCTACTCATTTTTGTGCGTTGCTTTCGCCAGTCTGCAAGTGTCCCGTACACAATTCCCAATTGTTCTGCAGCCTTTTTCAAACCGACTTTATCAGACAGTTTCAGCGCCTGTTCACTAAAAACTTTGTCGTACCTTTTCACCCCGATACTTCGTCATGTGTATTTTCGGACGTTTTGGTACTGAACTTTTATTGTATCCTTCCAAAGATCTTATTTCAGTTTTAGATACAATATTTGCATTGAGTAGTTGCCCACCTCTTCAATAGTACTTGCAGTTCGTCTTTCAGCGTTTGAAATACAATACAACATTTTTCATGAATAAATACTTAACAACATATGAAGAGTATAAGGGATCATGATATACTAACCTAAAACTGAACGCGATACTAATATGTAATGCTAAACCTATTAATGAATACCTATCGTTTTTTGTAATTCTTCTCGACCCAGTTTTTGTAATCACCTGAGCGCACCCTATTTACCCACTCCGTATTGCTGAGGTACCAATCCACAGTGCAGGCTAGGCCCTGCTCGAAGGTAACAGACTGCTTCCAACTGAGCTCTCGTTTAAGCTTTGAACAGTCGATCGCATATCGCCGATCGTGGCCAGGTCTATCTTTTACATAAGTAATGTTCTTTCTTATCGCTTTCAGATCAAGCTTCGCCTTGTTGGCGACGATTTCGATAAGTGTCTGGAGAAGGTCAATATTCGTCCATTCGTTCTCCCCTCCTATGTTATACTTCTCGCCGGTTCTTCCCTTGTTGACGATAGCCCACACGGCCGTGTTGTGATCCTCGACGAAAAGCCAGTCGCGGATATTCTTCCCGTCGCCATAGACCGGAAGCGGCTTGCCATCAAGCATATTGAGAATCATGAGTGGAATAAGCTTTTCCGGGAAGTGATACGGCCCGTAGTTGTTGGAGCAATTTGAAAGCGTCACCGGAAGCCCGTAGGTATGGTGGTACGCGAACACGAGGTGATCGCTCGAGGCCTTGCTTGCGCTGTAGGGAGAGCGCGGATCGTATGGCGTCGTCTCCGTGAAGAAACCAGTATCCCCGAGAGAGCCGTATACCTCGTCGGTGCTGATGTGATGGAAGAGCACGTCGTCCCGCATTGAACCATCGCTGACCTTCCAGGCATTTCGCGCCACGTCGAGAAGCGTAAACGTGCCCATCACGTTCGTCCTGAGGAAAACCTCCGGTCCGAGAATAGAGCGGTCAACATGACTTTCCGCCGCGAAGTGGATAACCGTGTCTATATCGTACTTCTTGAATACAGACTCTACAGCTGCACGGTCCGTAATGTCCGCGCGCTCGAAAAAATAGCGCTTCCCCCCGAACTCCGCGTCGATGTCGGCAAGGCTTGCCGCGTTTCCCGCATAAGTCAGGGCGTCCAGATTGATAATACGCCCCGTGAAATCTGGAGTCTTCTGTAACAAAACATGAATGAAATTACAGCCGATAAAGCCAGCGCCGCCCGTCACCAGAATGTTAGTAAGTTTACGCATTACGTTTCCTTATCAAAGAGTTTTCATATAAACTGCAAGACTCGCCTTCCAGTCCGGGATGTCGTAGCCAAGAACGGCCCTGATCTTGGATTTATCCAGAACGGAATACAGAGGCCGGCGAACCTTTGCCGGAAACTCCGCGCTTGTACAGGGATGCAGGGAAAAAGCGCGCGAGTCGTCAAGCAGACCCAACTCTACGCCAAGCCTGTATATCTCGACGGCAAAATCGAACCAGGTGATGTTCCCCTCATTGGAAAAATGATAGATCCCGTAAGGCTCGTGCTTGTCCGATACGGACCTTACAATAAAGGTAGCTATCGCCTCGCAAAGGTCTCGAGCCCAGGTAGGGCTCCCCCTCTGATCGTTCACCACCTTGAGCTCGCTCTTCTCCTTCATCAACCGGAGCATAGTGTGGACAAAGTTGTTCCCGTGCTTGCCGTAGAGCCAGGCAGTGCGGATAATCCAGGATTCGGGGTTCGCCTTAAGAACGGCTACCTCCCCATCCCTCTTGGTGAGCCCGTAGACCCCGGTCGGGTCCGTGGGGTCGTCCTCGCGATAGGGACGCGTACCGTTTCCGTTGAAGACGTAATCGGTTGAGACATGGACAAGGCGTGCGCCCGCTTTCTTCGCGGCTTGCGCGATGTTGCCAGCCCCGACTTCGTTGAGAGCGCGACAGAGATCCCGGTCGTCCTCAGCCTTGTCCACGGCCGTATAGGCCGCGCAGTTGACGATAAAGTCAGGCTTGTATTCCCCGGCGAAGGCGTCGAGCGCCCCCTGATCGGTAATATCAACCTCGCGGTCGGTACCGATAAAGGTCATACCGCGAGCATTAAAAGTTTCGGAAAGCTCGGTTCCGAGCATACCCTTGTTGCCGATGATCCAAATCAAAGTGTTTTCCCCGTTAGCTTCTTGATTATTGAACGAGCAAGAAGCTCATTAATTTCCGTATGTCGAGGTACCGGTTGGGAAACCTCTAATTCATGATTAGTGTACCAATCATGAGCGCCACCATGACGTATGAGTACACATCCGGCATTTTCAAGAATCTTGATCAGTTCCCGTCGTTTCATGCAATGATGAGATCTGCCGTGTGGCGAATATAGGGAATTGAACCTGACTCTATATCAAAAAAAAGCTCTTTAAGGTTTTCTTGAAGTTCTTCCAAAGAATCACCTTGAGTCTCATAATCGGGATACATATTCAAAAAACCTAAATGATGAGATTCATCTTTCCACCAGGTAAAAGCAAGCGTTTTCATCTTGTTCCTCCCTCTCCATTATACGCTTTTTTGAAGGTCGGATGTACTTTATCCTTCTCCGACAACAACGGGGCCATACCTATATCGGGCCACGCGATACCGATCTCGGGATCGTTCCAGAGAAGCCCGCCCTCGTCCTCTGGATGATAGAAGTCCGTACACTTGTAGGTAAAGATCGCCGAATCGGTAAGGACGAGAAAGCCGTGCGCGAAACCGGGCGAGATATAGAACATGTTGTTTCTCTCCCCCGAAAGGGTAACGCCATGCCAGCTTCCGTAGGTCGTAGAGCCCGGCCGGATATCGACAGCAACGTCGAAGACCTTGCCCTCGATGACGCGAACGAGCTTTCCCTGCGGATGCGACTTCTGGAAATGAAGACCCCGAAGCACGCCCTTCGTTGAGCGTGACTGATTATCCTGCACAAAGCGCATGGAAAGCCCGGCGGCGGAAAAATCCCGGTCAGACCAGGATTCGAAAAAGTACCCGCGAGCGTCCCCGAAGACCTTGGGTTGAATCTCGAAAAGACCCTCTATGGGGCAAGGCGTAACGTTTATGGCCATCCTACATATTCTCCGCAATGTAGGAGAGGTAGTCCCCGTATTCGGTCTTGTACCCGGCGGCAAGACGCTTAAGCTCGTCCCTTGAGATCCAGCCGTTCGAAAAGGCGATCTCCTCTATGCAGGAGACGTACATCCCCTGGCGTTTCTGGATCGTCGCTATGAAATTCGAGGCCTCAAGAAGATTGTCGTAGGTACCGGTATCGAGCCAGGCCATCCCCCGACCGAGGATCTCCACCGAAAGAGAGCCCTTTTCAAGGTAGGCGTTGTTGACCGCGGTAATCTCGATCTCCCCCCGCTTGCTCGGGCGTACTGCCTTTGCGATCTCCACGACCTTGTTGTCGTAGAAATAAAGCCCGGGGACGGCGTAGTGCGACTTCGGGTTTGCGGGCTTTTCCTCTATGGAATGGGCCTTACCCGAGCCGTCAAACTCGACGACCCCGTACGAGGTCGGGTCCTTGACGTAATACCCGAAGATCGCTCCCCCTCCCTTGCTGGCTATCGAGTCCGCTGCTTGTTTAAGTGTAGAGCTGAAACCCCGCCCGTAAAAGACGTTGTCGCCGAGCACGAGGGCGCATGAGTCGCCCGCGATGAATTTCTCGCCCAATATGAACGCGTCAGCGAGCCCTCGTGGCTGTTCCTGCACGACGTACTCAAAACGCATCCCGAGCCATTCGCCCGTCCCGAAGAGCTCCCTGAAGAGCGGGAGGTCGCGAGGGGTAGAAATAATCAGTACCTCGCGAATCCCCGCGAGCATGAGCACGGACAGGGGATAGTAAATCATGGGCTTGTCGTAGAGCGGCAGGATCTGCTTGGATACGGCCTTCGTGATCGGATAGAGCCTGGTGCCGGCCCCGCCGGCGAGAATGATGCCTTTCATTTTTAATCCTTGTTTACCAAACGAATACACAATCCGCGTTTATTTCAGTAATTCTTCCGTGGTATAAAAGCGCCCTGCTTCAATATCATCCATACCCTCGCGAACGGATACCAAAAAACGATTAGTATAGGTAAGCCGATCATATTCAGAAGGCAAAACCAGAACGCCGTACGCATGAGCCTTAAATTGCGCGACAGGAACGATGTCTTCAACTATCGAAATGGTACCCATGCCAACCTCCTTAAAGATCTCTTATGAGATCAAGATACAGCTCTATCTGATCGTCAAACCTGTTTCAAAACTTACGCGCGCTGATAATCATCCTCGAGCCGGATGATGTCGTCCTCGCCGAAGTAGAATTTCATCAGTAAATTTAACCGGTTTAGCTAAATAATTGGTAGTTTTCTTCGACCCGGACCGTGAGATATTACCAGTACACGCCGCCTTGTATGAGGCGGTATTTTACAAGAAGGGCAGGAAATCCCAACGCCTGGCCAGCAACCGGGGTTTCCCGCCAAAAGGAACAAGTATGCTAAATATCTATGCGCTCCCGAACTTTCTGAAAACGTGCCTTCAGCCGTACCTGGCCCGAAGCGCGTGCTCGGACACCCTTGAAGTTGACGAACTCGTCGACATCATGGCAAACGGGAGAACAACCCTGACCAAACCGGACATCGCCGGTTGCCTCCAGCTCTTCCTCGAAGAAGTCATCGACCTGGTCGCGGACGGGAAATACGTCAAAACCCCGTTCGGATCCTTCTACCTTTCCGCCCGGGGCCGCTTCGAGCGTAAAAATCAGCCTTTCACCCCCGGAATCGGAAACCTTGACCACGCCCTTGCCGTACACTTTCGTACCAACCGGAACATTGAGGCGAAAATACTCTCCCGTGCCCGGTGGGAACGAATCGAAACCTTCGACACCACCGCGGCCGCTCTGGATGACGTAACCGTTGTGGGACGCGCGGCCGGGGAAAACGCGCGTTCTGGCGACACTATCAAAATCTCCGGGCGACGCATGAAATTCGACGATGCCGAACCGTCATGCGGCGTATTCCTTGAAACGGATACGACAAGCTACCGGGCTTCCCTGTATGCGGACATCGCTCCGAGCAGGATCATTGCGACGATACCCGTGGAGGTTCCCGCAGGGACCTACAACCTCGTCGTCGTCACCATGCCGAACGGTAAAGATCTCAAAAACGGTTATCTCGCTGGACCATTCATTGTAGCATAACGGATAACTTGTCCACTGCGTGTAGACCACTGGTGTACACCAATTACGCCACTGGTCCGCGCGCGGTGGATCAGTGGTCTACTTTTTTTCCCCTTATATTCGATTGTAATCATCCTCAAGCCGGATGATGTCGTCCTCGCCGAAATACGTCCCGATCTGGGTTTCGATAACGACAAGGGGTTCCTTGCCCGTGCATTCGAGACGGTGGATTGACTGGGCGGGAATCTGTACCTCGACGGTGCGCTCGAACGAGAGGTTCTTGCCGTCGAGATGGACTACGCCCTTGCCATCCACGCACACCCAGTGTTCCTGGCGGTGGAGGTGTTTTTGGAGCGAAATACTTTGACCGGGATTCACGACCAGACGCTTTACCTTGACCCGGTCCGTGTCGAGGAGCACCGTGTAGGAACCCCAGGGACGCACGACCGTCGTATGGGCGACGAGGAGCGGGGAGCCCTCCCCCTTGAGCCGGTCCACGGCCTCCTTGACGCGCTGACCGGAGCCGCGCTTGAGCACCAGGAGGGCGTCCTCCGTGTCGATGACGCTCGTGTCGTGCATGTCGATCAGGACGACCTTCTTCCCGCCCCGGCTGATCACGAGATTGTCCTCGGAGTCTATAAAGAGGGGCTCGAATTCCGAGATAACCGAGTTCTTCAGACCCTCGTTGCGGAGCGCGGGATAGAGAGAGTCGAAACTCCCGAGGTCGCTCCAGCCTATGTCGCAGGGAACGACCGCAACCCTGTCCGAATGTTCGAGTACCGCGTAGTCTATCGATATAGAAGGGATGCCTTCCATCTCGGCCTTCGTCGGCTTGAGAAGGGCATGCTCTCCCCGTGCAAGGGCTGCATCGGAGACCTTCTTGCATGCAGTGTAGACCTCGGGACTGTGGCGCTCGAGCTCTGCGAGAAAGGCGCCGGCGGTAAAGCAGAAGATACCGGCATTCCACAGATAGCGGCCGGTAGAAAGATAGGAAGCGGCCGTTGCGGCATCGGGCTTTTCCCGGAAACTCAGAACCTTCTCACCCTCGTGCTCGATGTAGCCGTATCCCGTTTCCGGATAGGCGGGCTCTATCCCGAAGGTAACAAGTTCGCCCTTCCGGGCAAGTTGTACTGCCCGCTCGACGGCGGCGCGGTATTCTATGGGCTTGCTTATCAGGTGATCGGAGGGATTGACCAGGATCACCTCGTGCGGGTCGAGGGTGAAGGCGATAAGGGCTATCGCGGGGGCCGTATTGCGGCCGATTGGCTCGATGAGGCCGGCCTTCCCGCCCTCGCCCGAGTCCGGAAGCTGACTGAAGGCGAGAAAGGACTGGTCGACGTTCGCGGCCACGGCGAAACGGTCTGTAAAGGCTTGATTCCGCTCGACGATCCCCTGGAACAGGGACTTTTCGTCAAAGAGGGGATAATACTGCTTTGGCATCTGATGGCGCGAAAGCGGCCATAGCCTCGTTCCCGAGCCGCCGCAGAGAATGAGGGAAAGCATTGAAGGCTCCTGTAAGGGATTTATGGTAGATAAGCGAACCTGATTGGCAGACCTCAAAATCAGTAGTTTTTAGAGTTCCCCGTATGCTTTTTCTTTAGAATATATCGGTCAAACCATACAGGCACTGTCTGAGAGTGAATATACAACTCTCCTTCATTCTTTTCGGCAAATGCCGATTTGCCCGAACCGTTTGGGCCGGCAAAGATCCGTAACCGCTTGTTTGTAGTCCCCATCAGTTAACTGAATATACCTTTTGCACGACTTTCACGGGAGGTTCAACGGTACCAAGAACTTCGGTATGACCGTCCGAATACGCCTTTACAATCTTCCCTTCTATGACGGAAGTAATTGGTAGCTTATGCATTTTCAGGACCTGTACAGCCTTCCGACCCGCCAAGGAAAAAATCTTCTGACGTTCTTCGACGGTTGAATTGTCTTCTGTTATCATATCTTTCCTCCTGGTGTTGAATATACTACAAATAACGCTTTTCGTTACCATCAGATTTCGTACCGGCGGAGAAAAATACATTGGCTTTCTTACCGTTAACGATAAAAAAACGAAGAGAATCCCGTCGAATTCTGGACCTTTCGCCGGACCTGACGTGGCCGAAACGCACTGTCAACCGCTGCCGAAAAGCATGTTCAATCTGTGAACAATCATATCAGAAGATATGAGAGTTTGCAAGTAAATATGAATGAAAGAGGACGAGTACGATATAGTACACGCCGATTTTTCGTTCTATACCGAACGGATCAACTCACCCAAAATTCCCCGCAATGTGGAAAGCATAACCTCCCAATAACCTGCTTGGGAAATGATTCCCGAACTCGCCGAAGTTGGAAGAAACCTCGTGATCTCAAAGGAATAATCGGCGAAACCCGACGTGAGACCCTCGATCCGGTCGGCGAAAAGACGATTGAAATCGACCGGGGATACATGGCGATCCGAGAGCTTGAGCGAGACAAGGGCGTAATCCGGGACCACGCCTTGCTGGATCAACCAGAGAATGTCCCACAAGTCGCGGTTCTTTACCCGGTTTGGCCTGAGCGCCACTGCGACGATCTTGTCGGCCAAAATCTCTTCCCGGCTTTCGGCATACAGGATCAATCCGTCAGTTCCCATGTCGACCCGGTAATGGTTGAGAATCATCGAGGGTTTGCGGTCATGGCTATCGATGGCGCAAATATCGATATTGATCCGTTGGGCCGGAAGGTGCGGCGTCTCGGGCCGGGTCACCATCTTGAGCTTCCATGTGTCGACGTTGCCGGTTTCCCGCACCGGTTCCGACACGCGTACCTCCAGCCCGTACTTTCTTTTCAACCCGCCTACGAGCGAC
>Ga0066604_10000419_pt1 | contig 27747 bp, 36 predicted proteins | sample Higcelwee11metaG_FD_59501 | JGI IMG/M metagenome (GOLD analysis project Ga0066604, IMG submission 59501) | Freshwater pond sediment microbial communities from the University of Edinburgh, under environmental carbon perturbations - High... | ecosystem: Environmental > Aquatic > Freshwater > Pond... | reverse complement strand
CGTAGTCGGTATAGACGACGCCGAACCGCTTGGTAAAGCCGAATCCCCACTCGAAGTTATCGTAGAACGACCAGACGAAATACCCGCGAACGTCGCATCCTTCCTGAATGGCCTGCCAGGCGGCGGCAAAGTGCCGACGGAGATACTCGACGCGAACGGGATCGTGCACGCAGCCGTCGGGAGAGACGGTATCGCCTCCACTCGTCCCGTTTTCGCTGATATACACTGTAACGCGCCACGAAAAATGATAAAAAATGTCATATAGTTTGATAAATTTGGCTTGTTTTTCACTGTAATTGCCTGTTTTACCCTGCATTTATGCGCGGTAAAACAGGCTTTTTTATGCCTTAAACAGCCTGTTCTTTGATCGATATCGGGAAGTTTGCGGTCAGAACCTCTATCTTTTGCACAGAACGTTTCGAGTTGGCGCTCATCGACTTTGCCATTCTCAATTCAACCTGGCACCAACCGTTTCTGGCCGTGAACTCGCTCAGGTACTTATGCCTGAACGAACTAAGCAGGAATTTACCCTGCAGACGTTCGATCGTTTCGAGTAGCTGTTTGAAGTCTTCCGAAGAATACCCGTCATAGTGGCCCTGGTCGGTATCGGGATACGGTGGGTCAAGATAGAAAAAAGCATCAGCTTCATCTCGGCTTCTGATGATCCGGAGCGCGTCACCACATTCCAGCTGTACGTTCTGAAGACGTATCGCCAATTCCTCAGTGAATGAATCTCTTTTAGCCGAAATCTTTCTTGAAGTCTGGCCGGATACATCATAACCCCATCCACCATCGAATAGTGCTCCATAGCTTTGGTTCGAAAGCATCCAGACCGCCCATGCTCGCTTTATTCTGTCGAACATCTCTGGATTCTTATAGACAACGCGGGCATGTTCGTGCATCTTTCGGCTATGCAAACTGATTGCGACTTCCTGCCAAAGCGAGACAAAATCCCGTTGAATCACTTCATAGAAATTCACGATTTCTGAGTTGATATCATTAAGGATCTCGACCTCGGATGGTTCTTTCGCAAAGAAGATTGCGGCCCCGCCTATAAAGGGTTCGCAATAAAGTCTGTGACAAGGAATCAGGCTGGTGATGGTCTTTGCAAGTTGCTGTTTGCCACCGTAGTACGTTATTGGAGTTTTCATTTTCCCACCTGTTTTGGGTAAACCTTGCGACAAGAAAGACCGATACTTTAATCACCCAGTGCGCACGGGTCGGGTGGAAGCAGGTCAAACTGTAAGCGTTTTGGCGCTTGTCCGAGAATTGCTGTTCTCGGGCTCTTCCCGTTTAATTTTTTGCTCGCTCAAGCAAGCGAGAATGATCATAGCAATGTTTTACAGGTAGAACCCGAGACAGGATAACCGCATAGATAATCAATTCGTTGACGCGGGAGGCCAAACCACCGACCGGGGGAATGTCGGTTGATCCGGTACCGCGCGAAGGGCCTTGATCCGCTTTCGGCGCTTCGATATCGTCGCGGCGGTTTCGGTTGGCTGGTCTCCATCGGCGACTTCGTTTTCGTGTCGATCGATCATGTCCTGCTCGATGCGGATCTGATTGTCACGCTCGGCTCGACGGAGGGCCGAGTACTGTTCGACACATGCCACCGGATCAGCCGCATGCGCCTCGTCGTAGACCTCAAGGTCAGTCTTCTCGCGCCACGCGCCATCATCATACGTGGGATTCCGCATCTCGAATGGAGGCTCAATTTCAGTGTACGCGCAATCAGGCATGATGCCGATTTCGGTGATCGCGAGCTTTTCACCGTTAGCGTTTTTCCAGGCCGCTACGCCGCGCCAATCGTCCTTGAGATCCCAAGTTTCCCCATTGTAGACCTGAATCTGATGCGCCCCGGCGATCGGCGGCTTCGCCGTCGTGGAGTTTTTCGGCTGCAGGTATTCTCCTTTTTGCCTGGGTGAAATTGGGGCATCATATCCTCCATCGTCTGATTGCGCTGGCAGAAACTCACCCGTCGCTGGATGATAATCATAGACTCTCATAAAAAACCTCCTCTAGAAAAATCACTTCGTTTAACATCGCTTCTGTCGATTCATATTTACGCGGCCAGTTCAAAGATGACCAAGGGCAGAAGCTAACCGGCTTCGTCGGCCTTGTTTATCCAGGTGCATCTGGTGTGTTCTACAATTCTGGCGCTCAAGCAGATCAAGGAAGCGGGTATTACACATATCAAGGCGCTTATATGGATTCATCGAGGAATTCGCGGGCTGGAAACACGACCAGAACGAAACAACTTGGAGCTTTCTTTATTATCAAATACTAACTCAATATTTGATAAGATAGTTCGTACCGAGTTGTTTCGTGCGCGTCGTTGTGCCTGTTCTCGCAACTCGCGAAGCATCAAAGGAGACGGTCCTTAACGGGTCGCCGTCAGCACAAGTTGCTGCGTTACTTCGATATCCAGACGAAAAAGCGCCAGACGCAAAACCATCATACGAATCTGCGCTAAAAGACCCTGTGAGATTCTGGATTCGATCATCCTTAAATTGGCCACGAAGGAACGTATCGACAGAAGCGATGTTATGCGAGGTACCAGTACCGGCACCAACAAAAACAGCCTGATTGGGGTCAATCAGATCAAAAGTCGTCGATCCATCACCGACTCCATACGCACTGCACTGATAGTAATGAGTCCCGCTTTGTGCTGTGATTGCAAGGCGCGTTGCTCCACCTTCTGCAGTAACTAGGTAATAAGTATCAACGCCAATTCTCTCGACGAAATAATCCTGCGTGATAACAGGACCCGTTAAGCTTCCTCCTTCATCATTAAATAATCTCAGCCTTTCGCCTCCAACGAAACCGTGAGCCGTTTTTGTGAAAACGCTCGGGTTCGCGGTTGTGCACGTGAACGGCACATCGGTCAACGGATAAAGGATTGTATTTGCAAGCCGTTTATACGCGGTGCGCAATGGGCGAAGCCTACTATGCAACGTCAAGTAGCCAAACGGTATTTTGTCGAGCGGGAACGTAACGTTCACTATCTCGCCAACCATGTGGCCGTCGCAAACGTACCAGCAGTCGTCATACCACGCGAGTTCTATCGTCTGATAGGGAAGTATCCAGCCCGTCTCCTGTGCGGTTACGATCTGCACATAAAGCGGCGTTAGGTTGATAAGTACAACGCGCACTCCGATAAAATCACCATCGGCGAGATTGATGGCCGTACATCCGGGTAGCAGGGCGATAGATGTGTTTGCTTCAATAATCGACGTTTCCGCGACCTCGGCGACCCTGAACGGACGCTGAAGCTCAAATGGCAGCGCGATGTTCGAGTGTACCTCCTCTGACGCAAGACCTTCGTCAACTCCTGTTTTTTTCGTGCCAAAAGGCGGAACCAGCAAAGGGATGTTGGGTATGAGAAACTGGTTGAGCGTACAATCAAGTTGCAACATAAAGGAGCCTCCTAAAGCAAATTAAGTTCTTCAAGGTATGCGCGGACAGCGGGCTTAAAATCCGGCGACTTAAAAACATCCGTCCGGAAATAGGCAGGATCCTTGACGCTTAAGATCGCCCAATCGTGAACGTCAGAAAGCGCTGCCCATGGCTTTTTATTGGTGGTATTCGCGATGAAGGCCGAAGGCGTTTCCGCGACCGAGGGATCGATGAGCACCTCATCGACCAGGAATAAACCCATGGTTCGATTTATATCGATAACCACTGGTTCTGTTCGGGCCGAAGGCGACGTAAACTCAAAGACGGTGCTGTTTATAATCACGAATACGGACGTCCTTGTATCAATGATTCCGACGTGATACCAGTTTCCTGTCATAAGTCCGGGCTTGCCATCGGGATCGACAATGTTCACGACCTCGGTCACACCGTTCAAGCTTCGCACGACACGCGCGACCGCACCCCGGATCGTGTTATACCAAACGCCTCCCGAGGCGGTTGAGTTGTATTTAGGAGTACCGGTGCTGTTATACAGCGGCTCTGCGTTTTGGATTTCGACCGATACATATTCAGATTCAGAACCAACGCGGAATATTTCCTGATTCTCGTTGTATGAGTATTTGATCCAGAAATCAACAGTAAACGTATTGGTAATTCCAATGTCTTTGCGTAGCCGGAAATTGCCATAAAGGCTTCTTGCCTCGGTCGCGTACGGTGCGACCGCGATGATTGCCGGTGTAATCCCGTCATCCTTCCCAACGAGCGCGCCACTCCCCGCCATCTCGAAATACACTTCTCCTTTCTGATCGAGCAGATCGGAATCATAATGAATTACCCTCGAATTCTCCGACAGGTACGGCAGGCCAAAATCGTATCCCTTGGCCCGGCGACCAGCCATGTCGTCATTGGTAATTACCAGCTGATGCGGAGAATAGATCTGGTTTGCCATGAGTCCTTCGATCCCGAGGCGGACGAGCGTGCTCCAGGACGAGCCCCGGAAAAGCTGGAAAAGCAGTTCCTTGGCGTTAAGGATCGTTTGCGTATCACCATCGGACGCCGCGAGGCCTCCGACGGGATTGATAAGGAGCGTTGAGCTCAGTCGCGCGAAAACCGCCGCAAACTCGGAGACCATGAGCGCGTTAACCGAGATGGAGTTTGCCGCATAGTCGCCGGTATCATTGAGCGTCGTTGTAGCCGCGACTACCGTTGACCACTCGGAGAGCGAATCAAGTCGCGTACGCTGACGGACACGGTAGTATAGGAGTCGCCCGGTTGGCTCGTCGATGGTTCCGGCCGGAGGGATCTTCGGATGTACAAGCATCGTGGACGGTGTCGAGAAAAAAGCCCCCTCGATCGCGCCGTGGCCATTTACCCCACTTCCATCAAGTACCGGAGCGAACCAGTGCATGGCGTCTTCCGAACATTGAAACTGGTTCTCGAGGAAATTTGACAGGCTCTGCTGCTTGGAGCAATTCAGGACTATGCTTCGAAAACTACCGGCAGCGGACAGTATAAGTTGGACGGGGATGGTCGTCGCCCCTGCCTTGGTGAATCCAGAAACAACTTCGGTGTACGAGGGACGATCAAGCAGGTCGTTACCAATTTCATAGATCTGATTTAGCTCGGAATCGAATTCCCCGGACGATCCCGGCCTTTGCGTTTTTATTCTGGAGACATCCAATGTGGCATCTTTAATTGAGATTGAATCGAAAGAGTATACGTCCGTTTCGCAATCAAGCGTTGATGCCAATATTAATACCGGTGCGACAAATCCAGAAAGTCCAAGATCAAGCGTTCTGTAGGATCCCGCGGCGAGATGTTCTTCGAGCCGAAACGAAATCGAGTAGTTTCCCTTGGAGAAGAATTGGTATAGCACCTTTGAAACGGCTTCAACGGTAATGGCATCATAGACAAATTCGCATTCCAGCTCGTATGGATTGTTATCATTACCGGTAATGACCGTCGCTTCGGCTTCACGGTATATGGAATCCGCGCGAATCGTGAATAAATTCAGGTTTGCATCGACTAGACCGGTGTTCCGAAAACGAACCGAAGCGCGAAGCGATTCAAAGATCGCGCGGTCAATGATGATTGATGCGTCCTTGGTCGCCACTACTTGATGATTGGATGTATACAGCAATTCCGTGTTTGCCGACTGGCCGAATTCGATCTCACCGTTGTATTTTGTTTTCGACACCGCATAGCCGGAGTCAAAAGACTGATAAAGCTGTCCTTCATCGGCTTCGACGATAGGCGTGGCATCTAGCGGGTAGTAATCTCCGGGGACGAGCACGCTGGGAACCGTTGCCGTCCCCGCACTATTGTATGATCGGTGCTCAAAATAAACTTGCCCGTTTAAGACTGTTTTTAAGGTGTTATATGTCGCTTTAACGCCTGTATATTCACGCGCGGATTTCTTAATATCGGGCTCGTTAAGGAAAGAAAACTCGCCAAGAACTTCTGGACTGTCTGAGATTTCCTTGAAGTTGAACAAGGATAGAACGCCGAAATTGTCGAAGTAAAAAGAAAATCCATATTGAAAACAGAACGCGTTCAATACGGAAAGGTATTGACGACCTTTTCGGATCACAAACGCAGGGATTGAAATAGCAGGAAGCGCATTCGTATACGAGAGCCCGCAATCGATGCAGATTCGCTGGAGAACGGAGGCAAACGTTGTGTTTATCAATGCAATTTCTTCAGACGTATTTTTCTGCAATTTCCCGGTATAGTCCTTTATCAGAACCGGGATCGTATCAATGGGGAACGGCCGCCCCATGTCCTTCCATGAAACTTCGGTAGAAATTGTCCCGGTAAATAACTCATTCCCCTGATCATCCCGAATGACGGCGTTGACGCTATCATTCTTAATGAACAGGGCAAGCAGATCCGGATCATACGTAAAAAGCACGCTGCAGGAATTCTCGACATGCTGCAAGTTCTTGTTACAGACCGCGCGTGTGATGGTACAGCTCTTTGGTGAGACTACGATTTCGGTTGTTCCGTCCGAGATTGCAATATACGCGTTCATGATTTATGCCGGGAGCGCATCAAGTTCTCCCGCCTTTATCCCCTTGCAGACCCCTTCATGCACGGTCTTTATGAGGTTTTTCTCCGATGTGACAGACCCTTCGACGGTCAGGCTCACCGATATGTATGTATCGCCCGAGAGTTTTGATCCGAAACCTGGACCGACTAGAGCCAAATCGCCGGAACGTATTCCTTGGGAGAATGTTTTGGGAGTTATTATCTCTTCTTTGTGAATCTGCGCGATCATGTCTCGCGGAACGGAAGGGGTTCCTTCATCAAACATACCTCCGATGATCCCGCCAATGCCGCCCGTCAGCACGTTAATGATTCCGCCCTTGACCCCGCCTTTCCCTCCGGTTAAAAGGGACGAAAAGCCGCCTGTCAGGAGCGATGCGATGTCATCAATGTGATATTTCTCGATTACGTCTCCAATTCCTTCAATGAAACCTGATATAAGGCTATCCGCCAGATCATCAGCGAAAAGGCTTGTGACCATCGAGTTCGATTGATCGGCAAGCTGTTCTTCGATGTCTTCAAGCATCTTATTCCGTTCTTCGTCGAGCGCATCGATAGTATCTCCGGCAGATTCATTATACGAAGTGGCCTGCGCCACGTATTCATCGTATCCTATCAGGCCAAGCTCTAGTTTCTTCTTCAGAGAATCAATCTGGGCATCGAGCAAGGATTCAACCGCGTCGATCTTTGCGTCGTACAAGTCATTAATATCGTCCTTTGCCTTTTCCAGCGATTTCGTAAGTTCAGCCGATGAGTCGGAAAGATCCGAAAACCAGTTATTGATATCTGTAATCGATGAAGCGAGTTTTCCCATCAACCCAAATGTCATGAGATTCCCGAAGAAGTTCAAAGCCTGTATGACGAACGTTATTCCAATCACGAACATGTTGAGCAGATTCGTTATCAGCGTCAGTACAGGCCCAATAACCTTGAGTGCAGGCATTACGACTGTTGCGAGTAATCTCGCGAGAGAATTAACGAGATCCTGCGTTGGGCGAGCGGTTTGGTCCAGGAACGGCCCAATAATCACCATTAGTTCTTTAATGGCCTCGGAGACGCCGTTAACCAGAACATCGAACGTTTCGAGGCTATCAAGATTATTCATGATCGCGTTGACCACGGTATCAATGACGGCAATGATCCAGTTTCCGCTTTCCTTAAAGGACGTCATAAACTCGCCAACATCCGTGTTGCCTAGTGCGGATGCTCCTTCATTCTTTACGGTCGCAGCAGTATAATTAACGTAGCTTGAGACAGAAGTGTTTCCGTCAGTAATCTGTTGACGAGCAAGAAGAGCCTGATATTCCATCTCTTCCTTGATTCTCTGTATCCGGAGGTCATGGGCCTTTTTAAGTTCTCCCATCCGCTTCGAGTCATAATAGTCGTTCAGGGCGGCCAGCTCCGCAATATAATCGGCTTGGGTCTCGTAGTTGTTCCTATAGACATCTTGCGCCTTTTTATTGAGAGACTCGACGGATTTCTCCTGCTCCCTGTTAAGAGCTTCGAGACCGGACAGGTTTTTATCCTGCCAATCAGTCCCGAGCGAGACCGTGATCTTTGCCTTCTTACTCGCGTCCGCGATTTCCTGCTGAAGCTTCACGATAATCGCCGAGATCTTGTCCTTCTGGGCTTGAGTCGTTGAAGGATCTCCGAGATACCCCTTCGCCTTCGTGAGCTGATCCTGCAAGGATTTCAGCTTGGCGTCGAGGGTATCTTTGTAGAGATCATCAATGAAGGACTCTTTACGGTTAGTAAAAATCAACATAATTGAGTCGATATTAGCTTTCGCGGCATTGGCCTGCTGCATCAGCTCCTTCGCCATCGACGTATTCCCCTGCGATCGGTATCGACTTGAATCAGCCATGGATTGGGCATAGCTCCACTGTGCAGCCGCCAATGCATTGTTTAGCTGAGCGTCGCTCATTCCGTTATACGCATCGCGACATTTATTTATAGCTGCTGCCGTTTCTTTGGCGTACTGAGTTTGTTCTTGCATCCGAAGAGACGTTGCTGCCGTCGCGCTTGCGGCTTTTTGCTGAGATGCGGCATACGCAGTGGATGCCGTTACGGCGATCATTGTCGCGGCAATCGCAATACCTAAAGCGATTTGTGTAACCGACAAGGCGCTGTTAACCGCCATGATTGCGGAAAACTCAGACCATTTCGCTACTGCATGTGCAATAGTTTTTACCGTAGCTATAACCAAGGCGGAAACGAGACCAGTAATTGCCGCCGCGAGTAATCCTTTTAGGATAGGGCTGTCATTAATTGCGTTCGTGATATTCGTAAGTATTCCGTACACCGCTTTGGCAACGGGAAGGAACATCGAACCGTAACTTGCCGCGAGTCCTGTTACGGACTCGGTGAGCCCTTCCTGCATGGCGGAAAGATCCTTAGCGCCGAGAGCCATCCCACCGTAATATAGCCCTCCCTCGGCGGTAAGGCGTTCGAGGGCCGCGGAAAAGTCCTCGAAAGAGACCTTCCCTTCGCTTGCCATCTTGATAACGCCAGCCTTCGTTGTGTCATACGATTTAGCGAGTTCAGCGAGAATTTGAATGCCTTGATCGCCGTACACGTTTAAAACTTCCATGTCAACAGCGCCTTTTGCCGCGCCTTTTGCGAATGCGTTGATGAAGCTCGTGAACTTCTGGGAGTTTCCCTGCGAAAGATCACCGAACATGGTTAGTTTCGTAATGAGATCGGACAGCGGTACCTCTGCAGACAAAAGCACATTCACGCCTTGTTTCGTCGTATCCAGATTGAACGGAGTAAAATCGTTGAATTCCTTGATCCGGTCAAAAAGGCCCGCGCCGGCCTCCATGTCCCCGAGCAGGGTTCCAAACTCGTTTCGTGCCTTCTGGAAGGTATCGGCGGACTCGAGGGCAAAGGAGCCGAACTCGCGAGCTTTGCCTATCACCTTAACGAGCGCTACCGCAGCGGCGGACGCGGCGATACCGTCCTTGAGCTTTTTGAAGCCTTCAAGGTTCGAGTTATTGACGTCATCAAGCTCTTTGGACTGATCGCCCAGCTTCCTGTATTCTGCGGCTAGCTTTTTTATTGATTCCGATTCTGGATCGATACCATCGTCGATGAGTTTTCTTACGGTAGACTGGATCGCCGCCTGCGCCTTTCGAACGTCCGACGACGAGGCACCGAACACCTGCATCTGCTTCGCGGCCGATGCAGTGAACGTTTCCAGCTTCTTCATGGCGGCCTGGCTCGCTGTCGTTCCGAGATTCATGTCTTTGAAAGTTTGCGCGAGCCGTACGGTATCCGCGTTTAGGGAGATAACGGACGCCTGGGCCTCTTTCGCCGCGAGTTCTATTCGCAGTTCCAGCGTTGTTTTCTGGTTGCCCATTTATCCGGTACCTCCTTATTTCGCGTTTCTTTTGCGTTCCTCGATTTCCTCGCGTTCGATGCGAGCTTGCTCGGCCTTGAGCGTCGTCAGAACCGTAACGATCCATTCTGGTTGCTCAGCCCAGCCTCCCGCGAACGGCAGAACGCCAAGATTTTCTGTGGTATAGAAAATATGGAGAGCCTGATAGAACTCCTCCGTCAGGTACGTTCCCGCGTCGATCGCCTTGATAAAGATCGTCTGTCCGTTTTCATCAAGCACGCCCGTATTCCAGAGCAAGCGATCGCGACGGGATTCCCTGATCCGCGTATTTTGCTTACCGGCCTTAAAGACGCGGTAAGCAATTCTCAGTTTTTTTGGTCTACACCGTCTGCTTTCAGCTCCTTGTTCAGCACCACGAGAAGCTCCTTGATAAGGGGCTCGTAGTAGACCGGGGCTTTCAGGAGATCCGCGCCACCTGAGATATAGGTGATGTCGTTGGAGCCCTCTTCCTGGTATCCTAGGTGAGTGATGTCGACAATCATCTTCCGGATCGTGAGTTCGTCGTTCTGCTTGATCTCGACTTTCATGCCGGTACTCTTGCCTGCAGCGTCGAACTCGCCGATCGCGACGGGAGAAGAGACGATTTGGCCTTTCAATTCCATCGTCGCTGTCCTGTAGCGGACGACGCACTGATTTTCAGGCGGCTCGGAGCGGTTTCCGTCGAACTTCGGAATATAAGTTTTTTCTTTCGTGATGATTTTGATTGCCATTCTGCGTTTCTCCTTCGTCAGATAATGTCGATCGAGTAGAACACCGGATCGAGGCCCGTGAGGCTCATGTTGGCGTCGTACGACTGGGCGCTTCCGGACTGACCTCCGAGAGTCATATCGTGGATGTATATCTGACCGAAAACGAAATCTTCGGTCTCTCCCGACACGGCAGTCTTGCGGACGTACCCGAGGAAGTAAAGCGGGCTGTCGTCGACTTCTTGGATGGTGATCGTCCCGCTCGCTGCCTTCTTGAACGTCTTCATGGTCTTCGCGATGAGGCCGTCGTTTGCGTCGGTGATGCCAATGGTGAAGATCGATGAGAGGGTTCCTGTCGCGTCGTACTTCCCGAGGCGATACTTCTTGAAGCGATGCGCAAGACGGGTCGTATCGACCTTGTTCCGGGTGATTGAAAGCTTCCATCCCGTCGCGTCGGCGATCTGAGCCAGCACCAGTTTTTTGACCTTATCGCCAACAACCAGGACTTCTGATCCGGTTGCAGGATACAGTTCCCCGACGTTCAAAAGCGACGGAAAGAACGATGTCGATCCTTTGGCCGTCACGATGTACATGCCCGCCCCGGATTTGTCGCCGACGGTACCGCCGCCCAAGGCATCGAGAGTTTTCGTTCCATCGCCGACCAGTTCGGTCGCGGCGATTTTTCCGGTAAAGATTTGGCTATCATCGCCAATAAGCTCAAGCGCTTTTTCGTCGCTCATTTCTTTTCCTCCTGGGATCTACTTGAGTCGCCCGCGCGGGTACTTTTCGCGGTTTTATCGTCGGGGTGCGTTCCCTTCCGGAACGTACGTCCTTGCTCGTCGGTTTCGTATTCGGTCTTCTCGACCAGTGGTCCTGCCATCGTCCCCTCCTATTCTGGAATCGTTATCGTGATAAGGCGCTCATCAAGCGCGTCCTGTACTTCAGTCGAGTCGGGGGAATCGATAAACGAATCCTCCTGGGATACGGTCTGAAGAATACGCGTGTCCGCGATCGGCTCCCCGGATTCGTTCTCAAGATTCCGGGGCTTTTCCAGATAGGCATCGATCGCTTCGATCGCGCTTACCGCCTGGGAAAGTCCCGTTATAGACTCGATCGACCCCGCAACGGCGAGCCTGATTTTCAACATCCGCGTCGACCTGACTTGCGTTTGCGCGCTCAAGTAGGTTTTCTTGAGACCTACCTTTATAACGAGCCCTTTCTCGTCAATGCTTGACGGAGTAAGCACGACTTTCGTTTTGTCGTCGCCGAGCGAGATCCCTCGCGAAAGCTGGGCGATAAAGAAGTCCAGGGCTTCCATCGTTTTCATCAAATCAACTCCAACTCGGCGAACATCGTTCGAAGATCGTTCTCATCGAGGTAAAAGAACCTTCGCGCCGGGATGACAACTTCCTTCTTGAGCCAATAAACCCACGTTATCTTGTACTCGCCGTTAACTTTCCGTTTCGCGCGATACCCGACCGCTCGGCCCGCGCGGAACACCGAATAGCCGTCACCCTTGAGACCCGCGAGCACTTCCTTGGGGCTGTAGCCGTACCGGCGCATGAGCTGCCTGGTAAAAGCCGAAGCCGGGATAAATAGCCAGGTCTTCTTCGCGCGGATCGTCATGCCGTCGTTCTGAACGGCGGCTACCTTATTATCCGAACCAACGACGATGCCGCTTTCACCGTCCAGTCGATAGCTGAACGATTCCCGCATACTACTCGTGTCCTGCAGCGGTTTTGCGTTTCCTCCCCGGTATTCTTTCGTTGCCCCGGAAAGAGGAGCAAACCCCTCTCCCTTTACAAGCCGTGTTCGGATTGCGTCAACGGCCATCTGCCCGATGAGATGCCGCGCCCGCGGACTCGCAAGCTTCCGCTCAAGATCTTCAAGCGCGTCCATAAAGACCCGGAACGCCCCGCCTCGGCGGTACGGCGACCGCAGCGGCGGGCGGGTTACCCGGAGCCTTGTTGTCGGTATCCGGGTAATCGCCGAAGGCCGCAAGGATGATATCCTTCGCCTTCATTCGATATTCGCGTCCTGCTTCTTCGTGCCCGAGCGCGATATGGAGCTCGTAGACCACGTTAAGCAGAATTATTTCGCGAACGACCTTGTTGTCGAGGTTGAAGTCGACGCCAAGGCGGCGCAAGATCGTTCCGACGTAGATTTCAGCACGGGCGATGGCAGCGGCGGTCGTGTCCGTGCTGCCATCGCTTAATTGCTTGTAGAGATTCGCAGACAGCCGGTCGGAAACTTCATCAGGGGTGATCGCGGTTCCCAACGGGGAAATCTCGATTTCCGGGCGTTTTCCGTGGACGGCTATGCCGTCAAGTCCCAATTCGGCTATATCGCTCATCCTTTCCTTCCTTATGCCGGCAAGAACTGCTGGCGGCGCATCTTGCTGATCGCGGGCGCCGGGAGCGGTTTCGACTCGGAGATGATCTTGTAGCCGGACGGGTCGTCGATCTTGACCGGCTTCGCGTAGAACGGAAGCGGCGCGAGCTTCGAGTCCAGGTCGTCGAGGGCGGCGTAGAAGAGCTGTCCCGCGTTCGTGATGTCGACGGTCTGGATGAAATTGGTCGGGATGACGGGGACGGCTGCGGACGTTCCGGGGAGCACGTACGTCATGCCCATGGTCATGATCTTGTACTTTCCGAAGAGCGTGAGGCCGGTTTCGGTCCATACGACCGGTGCGATCGAGCCAGCCGCGACAACAATCGCAACGATTTTCTGGTAGACATCGTCTCCGCAGAGAATCCGGATATCGCCGGACGCTCCGGTAGCGAGCTGAGCCTGGTAGATTTTTTCCAGTTTCACCTGGAGCTTGGCGAGGTCATCGGAAGCGATAGTAACCGCATCAAGCGTCTTGATGGTGCCGAAATTTACGGTGTACTTTTCGGCGAGCGATCCGGCCGTCGCCATGGGATATTCGATTTTTCCGGACAGAGCCTGACGGACGAGGATCTCGGTCGCCTGGCTCGTCTTGTCGCGGAGGTACTCGATCCCCTCGTTCACAAACGCCTGTATGTCGGTTTTGGTTCCGAGCGCAATAAGGTCGTTGATCTCCTTGCCCGTAACGAAACGGTTGAGAGAAATCGGCTGTACCTCGATGAGCTTGATACCCGTCGACTTGCCGTCGACCGAATACGAAGCGCCGCCCCGGCGGATTACCGGTACCGATCCGACGACATCCTCAACATCGCCTTCGGCGACATAGGGGCTGGTCTTCTGCTTGCGCTTCGCGATCGGAAAGAGGAGATCGGTCAGCGGGGTCTGCGGCTTGGGCATCGACGCGACCGCTTCAGCGATGGCGTCCTGGGTAAAGAACGGACGAAGCGTTCCGGAAACATTGATAGACATATTTGTTCTCCTTCAATCCTTTAGATTGCGTAGATGCCGTTTTTGCGGAGCAGCTCCACATAGGCATCGGTGATCGCGGTGGTCCCGTCCGAATAGACGAGCTTATCGCGCCGGACGCCGCCATGCACGGCAACAGGCTCGACGGCCGCCGACGTAGGAAGCGTTGGTACTTCGAGAAGTACCGCGACGGGATCTTCGGTACCGGTTCCCGCGCACGGGACATACTCGCCGGTATCGACCTTGAGAAGCATTCCCTTCTTGAGGCCCGAAAGGCCATCCTTGAGCGGAAACGCGGTTACGATGTGATGATCGCCCCGGAGGATCGGATCCTCGGTGACGTCGACAGTACCAACGACTGAATTCATAGCTCCACTCCTTATACGTGGCCCATCATGGCGCGCGCGGCGCCGGGCTTAACAGGTGACGCGGCGGAATCACCGTCGCTCAGATTGAGGGCTCCGGGCTCGACCAGCGGAGGGAGCGCGGAGAAGACCTCAGCGAGGACTTCCGTCGGACGGAGCGTGCGCTTCGCATCGCCGTCGGAAAGCACAATCGTCTTCGCGTCGTCGAAGGAATCGGCAAGCGCGACGACGCGATCCTGCATGGCCTTCGGTACGCGACCGTCCATTGAGGCGCGAAGCTTGTCCTTCTCCGCGTCCTTCTGCTTCTTTTCCGAATCGGAAAGAAGCATGTCCTTGCGATCGTTTTCGTCCTTGAGACGCTTGTTTTCTGCCTGAATTTCGGCAGCCTTTTCTTCCGTCACTTGGGTTTCCTCCTTGGGATTTGGAGATGAAGTCTTGCCGCCTGCGGGGGGATTGGAGCCCGGGTTCGGACTCGCCGCAGGCGGCGTTCCTTCATTTCCCTTTATGTTATTTTCATTAAAGGGCTCGGAAAGAATGAGAGCACGAGAACTCGGGGCGGGCATGAGGCGCACATCCGCGACATCGGACGCGGCGATCCCGAGCGGCCCCTTGATGGAGTCGATGAGATCCTTGACCGCGGGCGCTTCCTGTCCGAGGTATGCGAGATGATGAAGATACATCTTGCCGTCCGAAGCGCGCTGTTTCGCGCCGATCGATACGTCGGGGTAATACCCCTCCTCGACGGCGTTGCTGAGCGTTTCGTCTTCGTCGATGTCGGCTGAAAGTGATTTCGCAACGGGATCAAACTTGACCGCAACGACATTCGCGAGCCGGGGATTGGCCGCGTCCCCCCAGTGTCCGAACTGTACCGGCGCCTTCTTGATTTCCGGGAAGGTTTCCGCGATCTCTTTGAGGTCTTTTTCCGTGACGATGGTGGGGTTGTCGATCGATCCAAAGATCCCGACTTTCGCAATTTCCCTCGTTCGTGTTTTCATGCTGTCAGCTTACGCCGATTCAGAAAGGGGGACTCTAAACGGGATAAATCAAGCGGAGGAGATAAAAGAAAAGCCCCGGAGGTTATCCGGGGCTCTGAATCGCTACTCGCATTCTTGCTCTTGTCGTATCATCTTATCGATTTTGTTTTTAGTTTTATACAATACCTCGAAGTTCATAACAAAATACAAAATCGAGTAAAGCAGAAATAGCATACAAAGACTTTCTATCTTGAAAGTAAATTGCTTGATTGAAATTTCAGGGAGCGACTTCGGAACATTTAGTAATAATATCGCTACTGAAGACAATGAGAAACACAGGAAAAAACCACACTTAACCTCTTCGATACTTTTAAAAAAACTAGTATAGATTAACTCGTTTTTTATCTTCGTAAGATCAAAAGATATTAACTGACTAAACGCTATCGAGAACATAATTCCTGCAATTGTATAAAACAAGTCAGCAGGTTTGCTGGGAATATGAAGTGAAATCATCGAAAAAAGGATGAACACAACTACGATAATTAGTAGTCTAGTTATGGTTTTTTTTATCATCTATTGCCTCATGTAATAGCGATAGCATCTCAGATAAAATCTCGGCTCGATCCGGGTAGTTATTGGCTAAGAAGCTTACACGCGGATAGCTTCTCAAGAGAATTTCATCCGGCTTGATCGTTTGGTTGCGCTTGTCTCGAATGATCGCATCATCAGTGTTAACAGATCCTAAAAAACTTCGCAAGACGTCTTCTTCAGTCGTTGTATCTGGTTTCTTGAACCGAAGCATTACACTGGCTTCAATAATATTCTCAGGTTTTATTCTCGCGATATCCTTGGCGTCAAGTACCGATTTAAGTAGTTGGTCTTCTATTCTTTGAACGAACGACGAAACTACAGACCTTTCATTCAATCGGTATCCGCTTTTCAACTCTAATGATTTTATACGCGATTTATCGAAAGTAGATTTTAGACATGGTTTAATTGTGAATAAGACTTCCTTTTTTGCGTACTTAGGGGTTCCTTTTAGGATCTGACGTATGTAGATCGAGATATCCTCTGCCTTGAGCTGTCCACTTCGAAATACGATGAAGTGCTTGTTCATAAGAATATAAGTATGGGCTTTAATGAAACCAAGCGCCGTTTCATCATTTTCTGTAAGCATTTGTTCAGGCGTAACTGATGGCTTACTTAAAAACTCCGAGTCTATGGTGATAGGCGTCCCGGCATGCGATCGAAACATGAAACAAAAAAGTGTTCCCTTTATTTCTTCAAAATAGGATACACAATCTGATTCGCCATCATGCTCGGCATCTGTAAAACGAATTACGCGATTCTCTACCGTTCGCGTTCCTTTCATAAATTGAAGAAAATCATCATAAAGCTCATCGCTTTTTGACACCGACTCGGATACAGACTTAATTTCATAACATCGTAAGGCCACTTCCTTTTTTGCCATATTCCATCCCCTGAATTGGTTTTCTTTGATAGGGATAGTTTATCACGAAAAATGGCAGGGCGGGGCGGTTTGTGTCAAACTATCTCATTTTTACCTTCTAACGGTTTTCTAACGGGTTTTTGTGCCTTTCAGGGGTATTCTGGCCTCTTTCCCGACAGGACAAATGCACATTGCCCCCGAAGTTTCTGGGCGGGCATAAAAAAGCCCCGGAAATTCATCCGGGGCGGCAGGATCGTTACTGAACCTTTATTTCTTTGCTCATGCTTTCTGCAGCATTTTTGGCGTAATACTCAAGCTGTGAATATCCGTTGCTCGGGACATACGAGTAAAACGCAATTATATGCTGAAGCTTTTCAAGCTCATCACCATACAAGGCCGTTATTGGATTATTTGAGCGACAAACGGAGTTCTTGTCTGCGAATACCACTAGAGTGTAAGAGGAATATTTTCCATGCTCATACAGCCTTTTCTTTTTTGAACATAGCCTTTGCAATGTATCAATATCCAAGGGGCCGTTACAAACGTAAAGTTCTGCCAAGTTCTGATGTTCTCCTTCTTGCTCAGACCAAGAGTAAGCCATAGAATAACATCCAAAATTGTGTAGCGAGGTAACGCTCCGTTCTCCCAGCCATCCTGCAATAATAGAAATTAAGATCAATGCAGGTATCGCAACAAGTAATACAATCTTTATGGTTCTATTCATTGTTGTTTGTTCTCCTTTTTTTTACCGGTACACCATACGATTTTCGCGTACCCATGCCAAGATACGACCAAAGACATGAAAGGCGGCGATCTGGTCCGGGCTGTCGGTATCGATCACTTTGATAAGTTCCGCCTTTTCCAGTTCCGCCGAATGAACCGAGTAAATCTGGATTCGATGGCTGATCGGGTCGAACTTGAGCAATTTGCAGTAAACTGAACCGTCCAACGCAAACACATATAGGTCGTCGGACGGCGCAAGGTTTTCCTGCCCGTCGAACAGGACTATATCTCCATCATAAATTCCTGCGCCGATCATCGAACTACCGCGAACCCGAAAGGCATAAACCTTTGCCCCGCGAAGGGAGGGGACGAGCGCAAGCGGCTCGATATAGTCCTCGACCATGTCCGCATCGCCCCAGTCCTGCCCCGGCCCACATGAAGCCGTTTGCTTAAGAAGAGGGATTCTGGTAGGGGTGGCGTCTAGAACTTTACTCGATTCAAGGATCATTACCCCTTCATCCGTAAGTAGCCAATTTGGATTAATCTTATATACGTCGATTAATCGTAACACAAAATCGGCTCCCGGATTCTTTGACTTTCCAGATTTTAAGTCAGAAATGAATTGCGGCCTCACATCTAGGCGTTTTGCAATACTTTCATTCGGGTAATATTTCTCAATACTGTCGATTATTCGTATCCAATTCATAATATTACGATATTTCCTCATATTCCTCGTCGAAATATCTTGACAAATACGATATATCGACGATAAAGTAATAGTAACGAAACGTTACTAGATTTTACCAGACGTTGGAAAAAGTAGTAACAGTTCGTTACTTAGTTTCCCAGCCCTGCAAGCTGCCATTATTTGAGTATCGGCAACCTTGCTTGATTTCTGGAACTACTTCCAGTTCTCGTCTAGACGAAAAATGGTCGAGAATACGCGGTCTTTGACAATGAAGATTCCATCTTCTGAACGCCCGGTATCGTTGGCTGCGCGCGTTCAACATCCAATTCAACGAAGCACGGTTGCGAAAGTCGGCTTCGCGCCGGGAGTGCAATGCTCCGGCAGCCGTATCGGCCCTGAAGGGCTATGAGCATAAAAAAAGCGGTTCCGCATGGAACCGCCATCTCGACCGGCGCGCGACGGCCTGCAAGCTGCTGCGCCGATCAAAGGACAAAATAAGTATGAAGAGAAACGAAAGAAAAAACAAGAGGGGACGGCTTCAGCGGCTATCCCCGGAGTTCAGGCGGTTACTGCACCGATTACAAGGGCAGGATCGCGAGATCACATGCCTGCACGACGCGATCGCTGAGCAAAAAAGTAGAGATCGTGTCCAGGTCAGGATCATCGAATACCAGAAGAAGGCAATCGATCTTCTAATTGAAACTCGCGATGAAGCCTATTCAACCATAGGATTTCTGAAAGACCACATAAAGGAACATGAGCAGAGGAGGACATGATGGACACGAATGCAAGAAAGGTCGGATATCCAAAGGACTGGGAACGACGACGGCTCGTAAAAATTGAACTTGCAAAAAGGAACATGTCAATAACTGATCTTGCAAATTCTCTTGGTATGAACCGGGGTTACGTTTCTGACCTTATATCAGGGGTTCGTCGCTCTTCCAAGAATGAACGGAAAATCGCTGCTTTCTTTGGCCTCCGGCGGGAAGATCTCTTCCCGATCAGGTCGCGTGGGGATCTTGAAACCATGCGGGAGAGAGGGCAAGCGGCATGATGACGGTAAGCACAAAACGGATAAGCGACGCCATTGACCTCTCGCGGAAAACCGTTATTGAGCGAGCGCGTCGGGAAGGATGGCCGTATATAGAAAAGGCTGGCGGACTCCAGTTCGTCGAAACGCGGTTACCGTTGGACGTTCGCATGGCGCTATCGTCAAAGGCGAAGATCGTCCCGGCGATCACGCGGGAAGATTCCGAGGGAACCATCGCGGGTCACGGATACAAAGCGGCGAGCGACCGATCCCGCGAGACGGCGACTTGGAGGGCGGCATTGCTCGCGGAATACGACAGGGCGAAACCGACGGGGGTAAACCTCGAAACGTTCGTCGACGCGTATAACTCCGGGGCAGTCGCGCGACCGATTCGGGAGAAGCTTGGAACGGTATCGGTTCCGACCATGTACCGATGGCTCAAGGCACGAAGCGAAATGCGCGGGGCCTCCGGACTCGTACCCCTCTATGGATCATCCCGGAGCGGCGCGGGGGAAAGCCTTACGGACACGGAGCGATCGTACCTCGAGCACTTCTGGCTTCGTCCCGAACAACCGTCGGCGCGTCACGCATGGCGGCTCATGAAGTATAACCTTCCCGATTCCTCCTGTTCCTACCAAACGGCGTACCGATACCTGAAATCGCTCCCGCAACCGCTCATCGACTTCAAGCGGATCGGGGCGACGCGAGCCGGGAACTACCATCACCCGCATGTTGACCAGGATATCATGCGCTATCGAAGCATGGACAAGGTCGTATCCGATCATCATTGCCTCGACATGGTCGTCAGGTACAAAGGGAAATTGATACGCCCATGGGTTACGACGTTTCAGGACTACCGATCCGGGAAAATACTCGGGTATTGCCCGAGCGTGAATCCTTCGAGCCTCTCGATCATCGTCGCGTTCTACATGATGGCTCTCCAATACGGCATCCCGAAAGAAGGCGTATTCGATAACGGACAAGATTACCGTTCGAAGCTCCTCAATGGGTCATTCGAGAAGATCACCGTGTATACGCCTGAGGGGCTTTCGGAAGAGGTTCTGGTTCACCTGGAAGGCGTCTTTTCCATGGTCGGGACGAAGATCACCTTCACCGAAACCTATAACGGAAAATCGAAAGGCCGTCAGGAACGTTTCTTCCGGACTCTCGCGGAATACTTTTCGAAGGATTCCGGGGCGTATACCGGTAGCGATACCAGGACGAGGCCCGACGAGGTTCAGACCTTTTACCGATCGATCAACGGAATCGCGAAGCGGGAGAACTTCCCGGATTGGGATTGGTTCGTCAAATCGCTCGGATCAATGATCCAGCTCATCAACGACAAGTTCGAATCCGAGGGAAAGGGAATGCACGGGAAAACGCCTTCGCAAGTATTCGCCGAGAACTTTCCCGACGACGTACCTTCGGCGGACAAGGACGTGTTGACCCTCGCCCTGTCGCGGGGAACGGTACGGCGTGTGCGCGGCAACTGCGTGAAGATCGGCGACCGGTCCTATTTCGCGCAAGAGTTATTTACCTATTCCGGCCGCGACGTGATCGTCCGGCAGCAATTGACGAACGATTCCGAGGTACTGATATCGGACGCTCACGGAGCGGTTATCTGCACGGCGATCGCCGACTACACCAAGGAAACCGGGAATCTTTCAGAATCCATCGGACGGGTTCGCGACGCACGGAAGCAGAACCTCATGATGCTCGCGCAAATGGGCTCGGGCGAGGTCAAGGCGGCGCCGGAATACCAAACGATGATCGATGTCGCGGGGAGCATCTACAGCCAGAATGAACTTCCAGACATCGACGAGCAATTGGCGCTACCGAAGGCGGCAGGAGCGGAGGACGTATCGACGGCCCCTCCAGAGCGGCCCCGGAAGCAGAAACGCGTACTGATAAACCCGCTCGACGCACGGGCGGAAGATTATCTATGAAACGGATTTATAAGGGGGATTTATGAATCAGACAGTGGTGACAAGGCTTGAGGCGACGCTCGAAAAGTACGAGATTAGCCAGAATCGTGCGGCGAAGGATATCGGGTATTCCAGCCCGGTTATATCGGACTACCGGGGTGGGAAGTACAAAGGCGATGTTGACAAGCTCGAGGAGGCGATCATCAAGTGGATCGCCCGAGTCGAACAGGCGCACGCGCGCAAGAAAGTCGACATCGTCGAGACGGACGCGCTGACGAAGATCACCAACGCGATCGCGCTCGCCCACTCGGAAAAGGATATTGCGCTCATTGTCGATGACGCCGGTGCGGGAAAGTCGACCGCTGCGAAATGGTACGCCGATCGTAATCCGCGCACGACGATCCTCGTCAACGTCGTTTCGGGCATGAACCGGAAGGCGCTTGTCCAGGAACTCGCGAAAAACATCGGTGTCGACATCTACCGGGTACCGAACCAAACGCTGATCCAGAACGTCGCTGCAGCGCTTGCGGAACGCGACATGGTTATCATCCTTGATGAGGCGGACAACCTCAAGGCGGATGCCCTCGAGTTCTCCCGCCGCCTGGTATACGATCTTGGCGGTTCCGGACTGGTCCTTATCGGACTGCCGCGCCTTACCGGGCTCATACAGAACCTCAAGAACGATCACCGGCAGCTCGAATCGCGCATCGGCGTGTATCTCCCGCTTTGCGGCCTCACCAAAAGGGACGCGACGAAGATCGCACAGTCGGTATGGCCTTCGGTCGGAAAGGAAGTTGTCGACGCCATCTACTCGATAAGCCGGACGGACGTCAGGCAATTCACGAAGATCATCGAACGGGCTCAGAACACCATGGCGGTCAGCAAGATCGATGAATGCGACCTTGAAGTTGTCGAGATTGCTGCCCAACTGGTGATCCGCAGGAACTGGAGGTAATCATGGCGAACAAGATAGCACCCGACGATCCGGGGACGGAACTCGCAACGACCGCCCCGGCGGACATCTCCGCCGGGGCGGTGCACGAGGTAAACGCCCTACACAAGAAGTTCATCGCCTCGATGAAGAAATCCGCGATGATCGCGTTCGAGATCGGACAACGACTCTACACGATCAGGCGGAATGCCGACGCAAGCCTGCCATGGATGCAGTACGTCAAAGAAAACTTCGACTTCAGCTACAACACGGCGAATAACTACATCCGGACGTTCGAGTTCTTCAAGGAGGATCCATCCCTGCTCGAGGATAAGGCAAAGACAGAAGCGTATGCCCTCGCCGGGCTTGCGGGAGTGAAGGCGGAGAAGGATGACGGCGAAAAGTCCGCCCGCGTGAAGTACGCGGGAGACGAACAGCCGGAGTTCGACTACGACATCGAAGCGCTGTTCGCAGAACCTTGTCTTTCGAAGGCGAAACTGAAGAACTACCGCATCGAATCGTTCCATGAAACGAACAGGCTTTGGCTTGTCAACAAAAAAGGCGGTCATATACCGGTTGTTCAGCTATACACGACGCCGCCGCAGGGTTTGCCCGAGATCGAGCAAAAGGAACTACTGAAAAACGTACAGATCGCGATCGAGAAATACTACGAACGCATCGAACAGTACGAGAAAAAGGGAATCATCGCGGGAACGCAAGGCGATGATTGAATCTACGGCACTTGGGGAGGTGTCAAATGGAAAACACGATTTACATTACCGCATCTGGATATGAAGACCTGAATAAGCTCTTGGATGAAATACAGGAGACGGCATCCGCCGCGATCCTGAACAAGAGCCCGAGGGACTGCTGCCTGAAAATCAGCACGCTGGTTTTCGGTGCGAAGCAGGTTCTAAAAAACGAAACGAGCATTGCTCCGGCCGGTACCGGCCCGGATGCTGCATAAACAAGGAGAAGTAAATGGCAAGAACGAAAAGCGCGGCGGCGAGCATCACGACGATGGACGAAGCCGATTCTATTTTGCGCGAAATGTGCGAAATCGAAACATCCATCGAAGCGATCGATAACGACGCGAACGAGAAGATCGCAAAGATCAAGGAAAAGGCGGCGATTGACGGAAAAGAACTTCGCGACCGATACAAAATCTGCCTTGATACGCTTAAGGCGTATGCCTCCTATTTCCGTGAAGAGCTCTTCAAGGACAAGAAGTCAATCGAGCGTCCTTTCGGAATTCTCGGCTTCCGGAAGGCTCCAGACGCGATCTCGGTTTCGAAGAATACCGCGGAACTTCTGAAAAAACTCGGCTTGGCAAAGTATATCCGGACAAAGATCGAACCGGACAAGGAAGCAATGCTTTCCCTCTCCGACGAAACTCTCGCGCAAGTCGAGGCCGTCAGAAAGATAAAAGAGGATTTCTTCGTCGAGACGAAACGGGAACTCGTCAATCAGTCGATCACGAGGAACATCGCTTGACGGGGTCCGGGGCAGATCTGGACGTCCTGCCCCGGACGATATCGCAAGGAGCGGCACTATGGGAAAGGAAGATTGGATCAGGATAATCCATGTCGCGAAGACAAAAACGGGAATCGACGAGACGGCATACCGGGGAATCCTCTCCGGGTTTGGGTGCGATAGCTCGAAGGACATTCGCGACGTGGAGCAGTTCAAAGAAATCATGCTCGCGTTCTCGCGGCTTGGATTCCGATACGATCCGAGAACAAGTGCCGCTTCCGGCAATAAGCGAAATCCATCTGTTGGCGGCGCTCCGGGATTCATCACGAAGCGTCAGGAATACTACATCCGGGGACTCTGGCAACTGGCGAGCAGGGCGAAAGACGAGAAAAGCCTGAAGGCAATGATCATGCGCATCGGTAAAGTAGATGCCATTGAGTTCCTTCCGCGAAAGAGCGCATCGAGCGTGATTCTCGCCCTTCGGAAGATTTGCTGGGACGCCGGACTTAACCCGGATCATGCACAGAGGGGATGAATGCCATGGAAGGTATTCTAGCGATGATCGAACAGGAAAAAAAAGCTCTTCAAAATCTCGAGCGACGATGCGAAAGGCAAAGCGTCGAGCTTGATACAATCGGGATAGAACTTCTTTCCATTATGAACTGCCTGCGGGACGTCAGAATGGAAACCGATCAGCTCCATCTCTTTTCAGCATAAAAAAAGGCGCTCTCTGGACCAGAGAGGGCGCCTTCTTCCTTTTCACGTACAGAACGATCCGTACTCAAGCAGTTATTCACAAAATAACGTGTATTCGGTCGAACTGTCAACAGAAAAGGAGGGGACTATGTTCTGGACGGTAGTGATTGCTGCACAATTTCTGAAAATGGAGACTTACCAAGTCTATTACTTAATCGTTATGGGATACATCGAGGCGGTTAAAATATCAAACGCCTGGAGAATAGTTCCCGAAGGGGTCATTGAATATGATAAGCAGCACCTTAACAGAAAAAATAGAAAGGCTGGAGGCAATTCTATCTGTCGAGGAGGTTTCGCGCTTCTTTTTAGTCTGCCCGATAACGGTGTACCGCATGATCTACCGGAAAGAACTGGATGCGTACAAGGACGAAGACGGCGTATGGTGCATAACCCGGAACGACGTTCGAAAATACTGTACCCGTCAATCAAACCTCTGAATCAGTTGGAATTTCTTTTCTAAGGAGTATGCCTTGATAAAACCAATTACTGAACCGAAATCGTGCAACGAATGTCTTCAAAAATCCTGTAAGGAACCATGCTTTATTGGATTACAAGTGAAAAGCAAGGAGAAGAAAAAACAATGAAACTCACAATACGACGCGGCCCGTATATAAAAAGCGTTCTTTACGGAGCCTCCTGCGCATTCTTGGGCATATTCGTCTGCATCTTCATAACCCCGGTGCTCCTCTTTCTTTCTGTCAGCATCTTGATTCTTGGGCTCGCCGGTTTCATTTCCAAGAAGAACTCGATTTATGTTCTGAAGATGGCGAACGGATACTACGGCGGGAAGGATCCTTCAACGGGATTCATTCAGACAGTAGGGAAAGAAGACGCGATCATTTTCACTGAAAGCCTGGCACGGATACAGGCAAAGGCGATCGGGGCGAAGATCGAAGTCTTGTTCTGAGAGTAATAAATAATTTCGACAAACAGCAGGATACCGCGCTTCGCGCACAATCCTGACAATTTGCGAGGAGGAAGCTAATGAATGTAGAAATTGAATGTTCGTGCGGTAAAACAATCGAACCTGACCTGAATGATGTGGTTATCGATTCCGAAGACTACAAATCTCAAGATGTTGTCTGCCCGACGTGTGGGGCAAAGTGCCGGGTACATGTTCACGCAACATTTGACGACTGAATGATCAGGGAGGATTGATAGTAAACGGGCATGATGAATGGAATCTGATGCGGTTCGCGTAATCAGGTCTTAGGACGACGTACAGCCGCATATCGGCTGCGCAAATACGCGGACAATCCGTAAAAAGAAGGTTTTATGAAATACAGTATTATCAGGATTGAGATCAACATGGCACAACGAGGGTGGGGAGCGGTAGCGTCGGTACGGTTCCCGACTCACCGCCAGTCAACTTGGGAAAATCATGAGATTGATAACACGGATCAGAACTGGAGCAAGTCGAAAATAATAACGTATTTCCGGCTCAAGCGGTCAATAAAAGCTTATATCCGGAAGATACAAGAACTTCCGGGAGATTTTGAAATTGAATAATTCCTAACCTTTGCTTAACTCGACTCGCGAGCGTACCTGCGAGTCGAGTTAAGGTTAGTTTGCTTCCTTCGGTGCTATGATAAAGTGTTTTACTGGTTTACTATGAGTAAACATAGTAAAAAATGAATCAATAATACAAAAGTATGATATAAATAAAAGAATATAAAGGAGAATATTTCATGAGACTACAATTGCTATATCAGTTTGATGGTATTATTTATGATAAATTATCACATGCTCGGTGGGCATGTTTTTTTAACGAAGCTGGCATTGACTTTATATATCAGAAAAAAATCGATGAATCAGTTTTTAAATTAACTAATATTTACGCTGAAGACGATTTGTATTTAATTATCGTCGATAAAACCATGCCAAGATCTTCATATATAGCGATGTTACAGAATTATAGCGAAGTTCATAAATGTAAGTTTTTAGTAGCACCTTCTGATCCAAAAGAAACAGCTTTACTGCTTATTTATGGATTACCGCCGGAATTTGATCCTGATTTAACGTTCTACACATATTTCACTACGGACCATGGAATGACAGAATCTAAGGGCGGAATAAAGAATGGTCAGTTTAGATTATGGTCTGGAGCAGAAGATGGTGAAATTAATGAGGAATTAATTCCATATTGCAAGATAGCAAACTGTCTTAATCCCTGACATAGTATCTCGCATACTGCATCAGGGTATTTCGATAGAAAATCAATTATTATTACTACGACCGGTTATGTTTTCATATTGTTAAAAAAAATTGGTCGACGAAACTGAAACATTGAATCGCTCATAATCCTAACGCCCCGGATAATCTCCGGGGCGTTTTTATTTATCCGCTTTAGAGTATCCAACAAATATATCATATACCATTACCCCATGAATGAAGAAACGATAGGGCTGCTACCACAAAACCATTCCGAATGTCTTCCAATAGTTCAGGCATCCGGATGTTTTGCGCGGAGTTCCCAAGGTATCGCCGAACTCGCGACGGGAAAGCGCCTCTCGGCGAGTCAGATCAATGATATCTGGGCATGGGCGAAGACGCGAGAAATATTCGTCAACGGGAAACGGAAGATTCTCATTGATGACGAAAACGCACTGAACTCGAGCGCAACGCTCGCGAACCGAACCCTTGAGCTCCTCGGAGTTCCTGGAAGGTTTCTCGAAGTCGGAACGAAAAAGAACGGAATTATCACCTGGTATGATTGGGTAAAGGGGAGCGCTGTTCAACGTGCCGATGCGCATATCCAGAAAATAGCCCAAAACGGCCCGCAGAAGTTCCATTTCAGAATCGTTGACTCGGACGATCAGTTGGTTTGGGATCCACACGTTCCTGCCATCACGTCGCAAGGTGTTCTTTACACGATCGTGTATTGCTTTCAAGCCGACTTCCGGAGGAAACCCTATGATGATAAAAGGTAAACCCTTGTCGCTCTTATCCAAGCTACTCGCGATGATTTTCGTTCTGCTCTGCTTTTGCGTGAGTATTTTTACTAATTTCAAGATCCCTATGAACGATGTCATCAAGGTTGCTATTTTTATGGCACTTGTTTTTTCCCCGGTTGATGTCTCTCTTTGGATGGAAGCCTTCGCGGGGATTCGTCAAAGAACAGAAATCTTACCAAACGAAGATTTACCCCAATCAACTCCTCCGGAGGTGCCCGTAAATGATAAAGGCTAGACAGATATTGATCCTGATCGGCGCTCTTTTTGCCTCATTCTTCGCGGGGGCGATCGCCATTCTCCTTGGGAACGACAGAAAAAACGTGTCCGCAAGCAATGACTCTGCGGCTCGCGAGGCTCAAAAAACAATGGAGGAGAAAATTGAAAAAACTGATAGCCGGTCTCTTGTTCGTGACAGTTCTGACGCTGACACTCACCGCGAACGAACCGATACCGTCAAACGAGACTTCCGGGAACGATTACGGAATCGAATCCGGCAGGACATTCACAAGTGATGAAGTAATACGGCTGATCGATTCTGTAGTCGCAGAAACCGATGTATCGATCGATCAAGCCTATGCAGAC